>Ga0055584_100000241_pt1 | contig 51775 bp, 48 predicted proteins | sample OSDHelmetaG_FD_58716 | JGI IMG/M metagenome (GOLD analysis project Ga0055584, IMG submission 58716) | Pelagic marine sediment microbial communities from the LTER site Helgoland, North Sea, for post-phytoplankton bloom and carbon turnover... | ecosystem: Environmental > Aquatic > Marine >... | reverse complement strand
TTCGTGTTGTAATGTTTTTCCATTTTTACTTGTTAAATTAATAAATATATTACCTACTACTGGACATAGCAGACCTATGACCAAGAGTCCAAATATAAAGGGACGTTAGACAGAAAACCAAGTAAAGACGATAGTTACAGGAGACTTGTAGTGAAAAACACTAGAAAAAAACGAAATCCTTGCTAACTAGAACAACTAACAATCAGAGGGTTGCACCGCTAAAAAGTGTTTATTCTTTAGAAATGTCATTTTTTAATATTTTTTATCTTTTTAAGTGTTAATTAAACCTTTTTTAGGTGTTTATTACCACAATAAGCCCTTTTGGAAGTGTTTTATATTTTCAATTCAACGGGTACTTTTCTGGTAAAGTGGAAACACGGTTTTTGTTTTGATTTTTTAACCATTCCATCAAAGGATTAAAGTAATCCACCATAGGTTTTGCGGTCATTTCTGAACCGAGGTATTTTTTAAGATGATCAGGCCAATGGCAATTCGCACCATCTTTCATCAATTCTTTCAAAAATGACCCAATTTCCTTACTGCCGTAATAATTGGTGTTGTGAGGATCTTGATTCAATATCTTATTAGAAATGTGGTCATGAAATTGGAATAGGAGTACATTACTTAATGCGTAATCATAGTACTGCGCTGCATCGTCATTAATATGTGTTTTACTTGCCGCATCACAGTATGAACTATCTCTTTCAAATGGCGGAACAATACCCTGGCAAGATCTCTTCAACTCCCACCACCTTTTATTATACTCAGACTGAGACAAGTTATTAGCATACAAATCATGCTCAAACTCCGTCATAACACCCGCTCCCCAAGGCAATAAAACGACATAATCTAGAGCTTCTTTTAACAGTTGCATGGTTGGATCTACCTCTACATCTTCATCAATTAACCCATATTGTTTGAGAAATGGTGGCTGCATGCTCGCCATGCCAATTAGTGTTCCCATCGCTTCATGATAAGCCCGATTCGCCCCTCCCCTAAGAATAATAGGTACACTGTCATTTGTATAAGATATATAATAATATATATGTCCCAACTCATGTAAGGTCGTTCCCCACCATCGTGTATTGGGCTCAATACTCATCAAACTGCGTACGTCGTCAGCATTGTTCATATGCCATGCCGATGCATGGTTGTTCTTTTTGTGTTTTGAATCCAGTGACAATGGGTATAAACTTGACTTTTCATAAAAACTTTTTGTCAATGCTGGGAATCCTAAGCTGATATAAAAGTCTTCAGCTTGTTCCATTATCCATTCTGGCGATTTTGCCATTAACGCTTTATCGAGATCTACACCGTCATCTTTCACCATAGAACTCCATTCTTGACCCCACCTATTGGGCAACCAATGTGCTGGTAGCATTTCAGGAACAGGTTGGTTGTATTTTTTGGCTAGTTCATATCTCGCCCAAGTGTGTAGTTCGCGATACAAAGGCCATACGTCGTGAATCATTGACCGACAGGTTTTCATCATTTCATCACTTGTCATTCCGTATTCTGACACCTGATATTGAAAATAATTGTCGTATTTCAGAGCTTGAACGGTTTCGTTTCTCAGCCCACGTAAGTTTGTTAAGCCGCTTTTTAATACTCTTCCAACCTCTTTACTCGCTTCCCACGCCAAAAGTCTTTCTTCCAAATTGTCGCTATTCTCAAGGATGGCATCTATATCATTGACCGTAACTGGTTTCCCATTTATTGAAAATTCATACCCGAACAACATTTGCGTTTGCAGATTCTCAGCTTTTATTTTTTCGCTTACCTGTTCAGATACTATTGCAGGACTACTTCCAGCAGCATACAAAATAGCTTCTAACTGTCGGATTTGGACCGGTAGCAACTCATTTCGATTTTCTAAAAACTTTAATGCTTGTTCAATGTTCTCTGCGCTTCCCGTAAAGGCCACCATTGCCTCGCTGGCTTTCTGAGCCTCTAAAGCCGCTGTAGTATCCCCTTCAATAATAAAAGTGTTCAATTTCCATTGGGCCTCATTAGCTGGAATTAATAATTGTTAGAATTTTAAGTTATATGATTCTAGAAAGTTTTCGACTTCCGTATGGATTGTTTTATCATCCTCATTGACCTTTGTACAGCCGGTAAATAATAGTATTAAACTGAAAGAAAAGATTTGTGTAATTGTTTTCATTGCCTGTGTGTTGTTAAACAAATGTAAGAAATCAAGGCAATCCATATATTTTCCAAGTTGTTTATCAGCAGTAGGTAAAAAGTTTCTGGAACCATCGTTCGACTACCAATTTGGGACTCAAAACAACATTAGATTGTTTTCTTTGTACAAACTCTACCGCAAATGCAGGAAGGACAAAGTATACATATAGAGGCTCGGAAAACCGTATCAGTATGGGTTAATGAGCACTCTGACGCTCTGTTTGCCTATGCTGTTAAAAGGGTTAGTGACTCGGGTTTGGCTAAGGATCTAGTGCAGGATACATTTCTTGCAGCTTACCAATCGTTCAATCGTTTTGAGAATCGTTCCAAACCTAAAACTTGGCTCACTCCCATCTTGAAAAATAAAATTATGGCCCATTTCCGTCAGGTTTATAGACGAAATGAGACCTCCATAGAAGGAGACTACCAAATGTTTAACGAAGATGGGTCATGGAAAACGGAAAGTATTCCAACTCAAACAAGTGATCAGCATTTGTTGGACACCCCTGAGTTTATTACTGTTTTTGATGGCTGTTTAAGTCAATTACCAGAAAGATGGGCAGCTTCTATTAGAATCAAATACTTAGAAGACGATAAAGACGTTGAAGATTTAGGTATTTCTAAATCAAATTACTGGAAAATGCTTGAACGGGCACGAACTCAGTTAAGACTGTGTATAGAAACCAAGTGGTTTAAACATAACGATAACCAATAAGTGAAAATTTTAAACGTATTATTTATTTCTTGTAGGCGAGCTAGTCAACTCGTTCATCAAAAACACAATACTGGTTTAAGCAAAAAAGACCGTATACGTTTGACGGTGCATACAAAGATGTGTGCTGCATGTAAATCTTTTGAAAAACAAACAGAGCAAATCGAAGAAGCGATTAAAAAAAGTTTGGACCAAACCACTGTAAGTGACCTCACGGAATTCAAGGTCGAAACCATCAACAAGTTAAACTAAATTTAAGATTTTTCATTTCTGTTGTCAGGTTACCAAAAAAGGCCCGACTACGTTTTTTAGTACACTAAAAAATTTAACAGAAAATGAAAAAAACAAAAACGCTATCAATGGTTGCCGTTTTACTACTGTCAATGGTATTTGTACAGTCATGTAAGGACGATGAAGAACCAGAACCACAGACTAACAATGAATTTATCGCTGACGATGCAAGTTTCTCTGGATGGGAATCTTGGGACTTAGTAGACACAAAAAGTGGTGTTGACCCCGCCCTTACTGGCGCTCACGCTGGAAATGACAGTACTTCTGTTCGTAAAATTTACGTGAAGAACAGTCAAAAACCAGTTGATGGTATGTACCCTATTGGAACCTTGATTGTTAAACACATGAAAAGTGATGCAATGGAAATGATTACAGCCATGGCGAAACGTGGTAACGGGTTTGACGCAGCGAATAACGATTGGGAATACTTCGTAATCGAAGCTGGTGGTAAAATTGTTGTTGACAATGGAACTGCCATGAGAGGAAGTACAAACTTAATGAACGGAATGTGTGTTGGTTGTCACTCAAAAGCAACTACAGACTACGTTTTCACAGAATAGTTTCTTACTGTTTTTCAACCTTTTCAATATTCTGACTTGACAATGTGTCTAGTTAGAACAACGGTAAAGCCTCTCTTGTAGGGGCTTTTTCTTTGCAAATAAAATATCTCGCCTAATTTTAATATATCATTGTAATTCATGATTGAATTTGTAGAAGGAACCGTCGTTGAATTAACGCCAACTCATGCCGTTGTTAACGTGAATGGTATGGGATATTTCATTCATATTTCACTAAATGCTTTTGAAAAACTTCAAGGCAAAAAACAACTTCGATTACTAACATATCTTTCTGTTAAGGAAGATAGTCACACGCTGTATGGCTTTTATGATGCAATGGAACGCTCCATTTTCATTCATTTAATCAGCGTGAGTGGAATCGGTACTTCCACAGCCAGAATGATATTGTCTTCGTTAAACCATAATGACCTCATTGGAGCAATAATTAATGGAAATGTTCCGTTGTTAAAATCAATCAAGGGCATTGGACCCAAAGCCGCCCAACGAATGATATTAGAATTAAAGGATAAAATGACCAAACTTGGGGGAGACCTATCACCACTAAGTAACACCAATCACAACCATTTCAACGAAGCACTTGAGGCTTTACAGGCTCTTGGTTTTGGAAGATTAGCAGCCGAAAAGGCAGTCCTTAAAACTAGTAAAGAATTAGGAGATGATGCTACTACCGAAAACCTCATCAAGAATTCACTTAAAATATTATAATTTTGTCAATCCCAAGATCAATACAACTGCCTATAGCAAATAATTACTTTATACTCCGTTTAATACGTGTTTTAAACACATTACTAGTAACAAAAAAGAGAACACTTGAGAAGTAGTTATAGAGTACTGTTGGCAATTTGTACGTTGTCTTATTTAGCCATTTCGTCTACTGCGAATCGGCCTGTAAGACTGAACCCACTTTCACAAGATGGTTTGGACGATGATTCAACAAAAAAGGATACACTTAAATATCCCATTCGTGACAAAAAAAGTGATGAATTTAATCGAATCAATCAGTTTGATTTAAGAGATCCAGACAACGTTCGGACCGATATTGAATATAACCCTGAAGACAAAACATATACCTTTCAGAAAAAAATTGGAGACCATAGTTTTGGATCTCCTAAACCCATGACTTTCCAAGAGTATTTGGAATATCAGCGTAAAAAAGACCAACAAGACTATTTTAGACAAAAATCTCAAGCGACCAACTTCGTTATAAGCAGCGGCATTTTACCTGACCTTTTCTTTGATCCGAAACTAGCAGGAGATATGTTTGGGGAAGGCCTTATTGATATCCGACCAAGTGGTTCAGCTGAACTTATTTTTGGAGGGAATTACAACCGTGTAGAGAACCCCAACTTTACAGCCAGACAACAGAAAAATGGCAACTTCGATTTTAAAATGAAGATGCAGGTCAATGTGACTGGCCAGATTGGTGACAGGATTAAAGTAAACACCAACTACGATACTGAAGCAACCTTCGAATTTGAAAACCAAACCGGTTTAAATTGGCAGGGCAAGGAAAACGACATTTTACAATCCATTGAACTTGGTAATGTGAGCCTACCCTTAAATGGTAGCTTAATTCAAGGTGGACAAAGCTTATTTGGGGTAAAAACCAAATTGCAATTTGGTAAATTAACCATGACTGCCATTGCTACTCAGCAAAAAGGTGAAACAAGAGAAACTGAGGTAAATGGTGGTGCTCAAATCACTAAATTCAACATCCAAGCAAGTGACTACGATGTGAACCGTCACTTTTTCTTATCACAATATTTTGCCGACAACTATGACAATGCTCTAGCCAGGTTGCCTGTTATTCAAAGTAATGTAATCATCAATTACATAGAAGTATGGGTGACGAACAGAGCTTCTAACTACAGCAATACTGGAAATTTAGTGGCCCTTATGGATTTGGGTGAAAGTGATCCATATAACAATTCCTATACTTTACCTGGAGTTGAGCCTTATCCAAACAACGATGCCAACAGTCTTTTTAGCCAAATTTCGCAGAATGCAGATGCTACTAAAAACAACTTGAAGGTCGGTGTTGAATACGTCGATTTAACAAATGCCCGTCAATTAAATGCGCAAGAGTATACCATGAATGCGCAGCTAGGTTATGTGTCGTTAAACCAAGCCCTTAATACAGATGAGATACTTGCTGTTGCTTATGAATATTCATACAACGGTCGTATTTACAAAGTTGGGGAGTTTGCAAGAGACCGACCGCCAAACAATCAAAACCCTCCTACTCTAGCGGTAAAAATGATTAAGTCTACCCTCATCAAAACCAATTTACCAACCTGGAATTTGATGATGAAAAACATCTATTCTTTGGGAGCATATAACATGCAGACCGAAGATTTTAGTTTCAACGTTGTATATGCCGATGATAAGGGTGGCGGTGACTTAGGATATTTACCTGTTGAGCCAAGTGAAACAAATTGGTATAAAAGACAGTTAAACGCTGTTTTCAAATTGGACAAAATGAACCGCCAATTTGAGTCTAAACCGGATGGATTATTTGATTTAATTGAAGGCGTTACCATACAGGCTGGTCAGGGAAGAATCATATTCCCTATGCGAGAACCTTTTGGTGATTTTGCACGTCAAAACTTTAACGATGCCAATGGCAAAAATGCAGATTACTACGCATTTGACGCACTCTATGATTCAACGAAGTGGGACGCCGAACAGGACGTTTCTCATGATAAATTCTTTTTACGTGGAAGTTATAAAGGATCCTCGAGTAACCAGATTCGACTACAATGTTTCAACGTTCCAAAAGGTTCGGTAAAAGTAACGGCCAATGGATCACTGCTGAATGAAGGTACTGACTACATCGTTGACTATACTATCGGTATGGTCACCATTATTAATGAAGGGATACTTGGGGCAGGTGCTGTAATTAAAGCATCTTGTGAGAGCAATTCGCTGTTCAATCTCCAGCAGAAAACTTTGGTTGGTAGTAGATTTGATTACAAGGTGTCTGATAAACTTCTGTTAGGTGGTACCATTTTGCATTTGACTGAAAGACCACTCACACCAAAAACAAATATTGGAGAAGAGCCATTGTTGAACACCATTTATGGATTTGACGGTGCCTTCAATACGAAGTCAAGGATGTTAACGAGATGGGTTGACAAACTACCCTTTATTGAAACAAAAGAAGAGTCGACAGTAGCTTTAACGTGGGAATTCGCTCAAATCATTCCTCACAAACCTTTGAGTATTGGTGATGCTGAGCGTGGAACTTCCTTTATTGACGATTTTGAAGGAGCTGAAACACCGTATGAAATAAAGAACGTGAGCAGATGGAAACTGGCCAGTGTGCCTCAGCATCAACCAGATTTGTTTCCAAATGCGAGTCAAGGTCAGATTAAACTTGAAAATGATCGGCGTGGTTTGTTTTCGTGGTATACTATAGATCCTGTGTTACAAACAGGTTTGGACAGAATGCCAGAGCACTTAAAACAAGATCCAGTGCAGCTTTCTGGTCATTTTATAAGACCAATTCCTTATAATGAACCGTTCCCAACAAAAAACATACAACAACAGCAAGTACGTACCATTCAGACGCTGGACTTAGCCTATTATCCTAAAAAGCGTGGTCCATACAACTTTGGTGTTGACAACCTTCTAGCGAACGGAGAATTGGACAACCCTGAATCCAACTGGGCAGGGATTAGTCGTCGGATAGAAAACACCGATTTTGAAGCCGCCAATTACGATTATATCGAGATTTGGATGATGGACCCATTTGTGTATGAGAAAGAACCTGGTTATTCAGGTCCTCAGAACAGTGGTCAATTGTACTTAAATCTTGGAAGTGTTTCAGAAGATGTTTTGCCTGATAAGAAACGATCGATGGAAAACTCTTTACCAACAGCTAACTCTGTTTCTGCGCCAGTAGAACAAACGGCTTGTGGTATTGTCGGAACGATCCAACCGATTGTCGATGGATTCGACAATGACCCTAATGCTAGGACCTATCAAGACGTTGGATTAGATGGATTAAGTGATGCTGTGGAATTGGGTTTCTACGACACAACGTATTTGAGAGACATCAAGACCAAACATGGAGTGAACTCACAAGCGTATTTAAACGCTGTAGCCGACCCGGCAGGTGATAACTTTAAACACCATCGAGACCCAGATTACGACCTAACTGAGACTTCTGTTCTTCACCGTTATTTATATTACAAACAGCCTGATGGAAACTCCAATTTAGATCGACTACCTGATGGAACACCAAAGGCAAACTCAACCTTTCCGGATGATGAAGATATTAATCAAGACAATACGCTAGACCAGATAGAAGAATATTTCCAATACAAAATCGACCTGAGTCAGGCCGACTTAAAAGTGGGAACTGGATACGTTGCGGATTCGATTCGGGTGTACGCTGAACGAGTAGATAAAGGCGCAAAACCAGATAGCGTTACCTATTATCAATTGAAAATTCCAATTCGTGAATATCAAAAAAGAGTGGGTGGAATTACCAATTTCAAATCAATTCGTTTTATGCGAATGTTCATGACTGGATTCGAAGACAGTGTAATTATTAGATTGTTGGAAATGCGCATGATTCGAGCAGACTGGCGACGGTATCAAAACAGTTTAAAATTCCCTCCAACGATTGGCTTACCGCCAGATCCTAACGATCCGGTAGAATTTGTCGTTAGTACAGTTAACATCGAAGAAAACAGTTCAAGAGTTCCGATTAAATATGTTGAACCTCCTGGGATAACACGTGAGTTAGATCCTACGCAACCAAATCAGGTCTTACAAAACGAGCAATCTCTTTCACTGAGAGTGTGTGACTTAGAAAAAGGTGACGCACGAGGTGCCTTTAGGGTAACCGAAGTCGATATTAGAAACTACAAAGATTTTAAAATGTTCCTTCATGCCGAAGGCGACCAATTACAAAACGGCGATGTTTGGGCCTTTGTTAGGATAGGAACGGATTTAGAAAACAACTATTACGAGTACCAGATGCCCCTTCAAATCACACCTAATGGTGCGGTTTTACAAGACGAAATTTGGCCATCTACCAACTTTATGGAGTTCCCATTGCAGGATCTTTATGATTTGAAAATAGCTAGGGAAAAAGCAACCGGTTCAAAAACCACGACATATGAAGTAACCAATGAAAAAGGCCATATTCTTCGCGTAGTCGGTTTACCAGATCTAAGTCAAGTAAGAACGATGATGCTTGGCGTTATGAACCCAAATAGCAGCACTGGACAGGAGAAACTTTGCACAGAAGTCTGGTTTAATGAAATGCGGGTAACAGGCATTTCAAACAAGGGTGGATGGGCTGCAACCGCAAGGATGGTGACTAAATTGGCTGATTTCGCTCGAGTGAATATTTCTGGGAATTACACCACCATTGGTTTCGGAGGAATAGATAAAACATTAAACGAACGTAGTTTAGATCAAACTTTCCAATACGACATTTCGTCCAATATTGAATTGGGCAAATTCTTCCCTCAGAAATATGGTATATCCATACCAATGTTTATTGGTTGGAATGAGAACTTTATTAATCCAAAGTACTATCCATTAAACCCTGATATTTTATACAAACAAGTATTAAGCACTGCTGAAAACGCAGAAGAAAGAACCAAGATAAAAGAGACAAGTCAGGACTATACGAGTCGATATAGTTTGAACTTTACCAATGTAAAGAAAAATAGAACCGGTGGAGGCAAAGTACGGCTTTGGGATATTGAGAATTTTAACACAAGCTACTCGTTCCAAAGGACATACAGGAGAAATCAGATTGTAGAGGAGAACTTCATCAACACTCATCGAGCAAGTCTGGCTTATACTTACTCTAATAGAGCAAAACCTTGGGAACCGTTTAAGAAGATCATTCGTTCGAAAAAGTTGAGTATGATCAAGGACTTCAACTTCACTATCATGCCGAGTAGTTTAAACTTCCAGTTTGATGTGGATCGAAGGTATGGTGAATTACAGAATCGAAGTAATGATGACTTTGAGGCAATTGTTCCTCGCTTTTACGACAAGTCGTTTACGCTCAAACGTACCTATGGTGGTCGATGGAATTTTACGAGAAATTTAAAGTTCAATTACAACAGCGTGGTTGACGCTTGGGTTGAAGAACCATTTGGTGAAATCGATACGAGGGAAAAAGAGGATTCTATTCGAAATAACTTCTTCAATTTCGGAACCATGCGAAACTTCAATCAGGTCATGGACTTGAACTATACGGTTCCATTTAATAAAATCAGAAGTTTAAATTGGATTACAGCATCGGCAAAATATGCTGCTAACTATAGCTGGACAACCGCTCCTCCTACGTATCCAACACTTGGTCATACCATTCAGAATAGTCAGACAATGACGTTTAATGGTCGGATGAATTTTACCTCATTTTACAACCGATCTAAAAAACTTCGCCCATTTGTGACAAGGACGGTTAAGAAAAAACCATCGGAAACAAGAAAAAGTCCTGATGACAATGGTGATGAAGATAACGAGGATGAAAAGAAAAAGAAGCGTGAAGGTTTGCATCCTGCAGCAAAAGGCATTGGTGCTTTCTTGTTAATGATGAAACAAGCACAGTTAACCTATACAGAAACAAACGGTACAACTTTGCCTGGTTTCAATCAAGACATTCAGTACTTGGGTCATAACTTTGATGTTCAAGCGCCTTCTTGGCCGTTTATATTCGGATTACAAGATCCAGAAATACGATATGATTTAGCTCGTAATGGTTTCATGACCAATGATACTGCACAAAATAACCGTTTCTTGCAGTTAAGTGGTCAGAATTTAACTGGTAGTGCTACTCTAGAACCTTTCCGAAATTTCAGAATTACCTTAAATATCACAAAACGGACGAGTAATACTTTGTCTAGTAACTTCCGTTTTGACAACGAAGCACAGGATTGGTTGGATTTAGGAATTCAAGAAGTCGGACAATATTCGATATCGTTCAACTCATGGGGTACTGCCTTTGATAAACTTGGTGATGTAACTCAAAATTATAGTTCGGCAGCCTTTACACAATTTAAAAACAATAGATTGGAAGTTGCCAATCGTATTCAACGTGAAGAATTCACGAATGGGAATAAGAGGTTTGAAGACAAAATTGGCCAGCTAGATCCTGTTACAGGATTCCCTGTAGGATATGGGCAAACACAGCAAGACGTCATGTTACATGCCTTCTTAACAGCTTACAGTGGTAAATCTGCTAAAAGTGGTTCATTAAACCCATTTAAGCGAATGCCTGCACCAGCATGGCAAATAAGCTACAATGGACTTAAGGACATGTTTGGGCTGAAAAAATACTTTACCAATATTAGCATTCAACACGCATATAACTCAACATTAAACTTAAACAGTTACTATAGTGAGTTGACATATGGAAATGATACTTTAGTCAGTGATACAAGCAATTTGAAATCGAAGTATACATTCCAGCAAGGTGTCTCATTGGTTGAGAGATTAACTCCAGTTTTGGGTGTTGATGTTACCATGAAAAATGGTTTGACATTAAAACTAGAGCACAAGCGAGATAGAAATATCACCATGTTTATGAATACGTTCCAAATGATTGAGCAACGTAACAAAGAATGGGTGATAGGCGCGGGATTTGTGACTAAGGGAGTTAAACTGCCAATAAAATATAGAGGTTCTAGGATCTTTTTGGAAAACAATTTGAACTTCAGGTTTGACCTTTCTATTCGGGATGGGGTTACTGTAAGGCGTGATATTGAATTAGGCACAAACACAGCTCAAGCTGGGAATAGAATTTTTTCTATCAAACCTAACATTGACTATAAGATTAACGACAATACCAACTTGCGTATGTTCTACAATAGAACCTTAACTGAACCTAAGAACTCACAAAGTTTCAGGTCGGCTATTACGGATTTTGGCGTGAGTTTGAGGTATACGTTACAGTAAAACTGTCTTCCTTTTCCTTTGAATTCTGTTGACAATGGGATGAATAAAAACGGATACGAATATCAAGCCTGTTCCTAAATAGAAACTTGTAGTAAGTTGTTTGTCTTCCTTAAACAAAACAATAGCCATTAGTATGCCATACACCGGCTCAAGGTTGACTGCCAATCCTGCGCTGAATGCTGATATCCCCCTTAAGGATGAAAGGGCTAAAACATACGCTACCGAAGTACATAGAATACCTAGTGCAAGCAAATACCAAAATGAGTGGATATACACACCAAATAAGGTGTATTTGGACAGAAGGTCGTCTCCAAATAGTGAATACTTTTCAAAATTGATTTCACCCTCGTAAATCGGAATGACACATGTGAGAAACAAGAATCCTGTTAACAGTTCAATTGCAGAAACTGAAATGGGGTTGTACTGTTTTAGGTGTTTTTTATTTAAGGTTGAAAAAAGTGCAGCAAGAAAAGCGGCAAGTAATCCGGTTGCGATAGACAAGTAATAAGCCTGCCCTATGTCTAGTATTAGTAAAATACCAGCTATAACAAATATTCCTAAAACTAGTTCAAACCAAAGAAACTTCGATTTCGTAATGATTGGTTCCAGTAATGAAATAAATAAGGCGCTGGTTGCCATACAGGCAAGTGCAACACTTACGTTTCCAAGCTTAATGCTGGCAAAAAAAGACACCCAGTGCAAACTGACTATTACGCCAATAATGGCAAAAGTGATTACGTCTTTTTTCTGAATTTGTCTAAAGCCTTGAAACACTCCTGGAAAAAGAAGGAGTCCAAATACTGCGATCCACATTCGATGCCAGACCAAAGCCAATTCATCAAAAGCTATAAACTTTCCGAGAATCGCAGTAAACCCAAAGAGAAATACGGCAGTATGTATTTCGAAGTACGGCTTATACTCCTTAAGTTTCGACATGAGCAAATATTCGTCTATTCACGCATATTCGCAACAAGGAATTAGGTTACTTTCCTCGCAATAATTTCAGGAAAGCAGGCTTTCTGCGATGTGCCAATTCCAATTCTACGTCATTTGACATGATGATTCGAAAGTTTGCAGAATGGAATTTTTTCATCTCATTCATATTTATAATGTGCGACTTATGAATTTTAATAAAAGGCTTTTCACAGAAAATATCTTGATAATACGACAGAGGTCTTGACGCCATAGCTTTCGCGCCATTCTTTAATACAAACATGGTATATCCGCCACGCTGACCTTCGGCATAAATAATTTCGTTCAGGTTAATTTTTTCATACTCGCGCAAACCTGGGACAACGAGGCAGGTTGGTTTTCGTTGGGCAATTGCCTCTGCTCTTAGTTTGCCATTTTTTAGAACTGATTTAGTTTTGTCAATGGCAGCTGCCAAATCTGCAACGCTAAATGGCTTTAAGATGTAATCAATTGCAGAGCATTTGATCGCTCGAATTGCATATTGGTCATAGGCCGTGACAAATACGACATTAAGCTCGTCGAGATCTAATTTCTCGATCAGTTCAAACCCGTTCATTCCTGGCATTTCTATATCCAGGAGAAGTAAATCAGGTTTGTCCTTTGCAATTGCATCGAGGGCTTTAAAAGGGTCTACAAATTCACCAATTACTTTGGCTTGTTTACAGCATTCTTGAAGGAGGTTTTTTGTGACGCGGATACTGTTGATCTCGTCGTCGATAATCATGATTTTCATTATTTTAAAGGTATATTAATTACTACTTTGGTACCGTGGTTATCAGGGTCTTCATCTGATAGATCGGTGAAGGTTTCTCTTAAACATGCAACACAATTATAGAAAACATCTGAAAAATTTATGGTGGTGGTGCCCAACAATCCTCCCAACGTAGTGGAATCGGTCTCCAAACTAATTGATTCTACAAATTGGTTATACTTACTATTATTATGAGTTCGGTTGAATCTGACTACTTGCCTTTGCTTCGTTTTAGAATTTAACACAAGGTCATACCTACACAACCCACGATCAGTGCCAAACCACATATATCCATTGACTTCTTGGTGGGTAAAATAGGTTTCAGGACTTGGCAATCCTTCATCAGTTCCGTAATGGGTGAATTTAATATTTTGACCAACTGCCTGTACAACTGAGAGAAATACAGTTAGAATGATTATTCCGAATTTGACAAACGACTTGCGATTCATGACGTTTGACAAATATAGTTTCTGAGACTTTTTTATCTAGAATGATTATCCCAACGTCGTATTTTATCTTCTAAGCGTGAAGTTGAATATCCCTCCAAAAAAGGAATGACCTCAACAATACCGCCACTTGACAGCACTTCTTGGGCACCAACGATGGTTTCAACAGTATAATCTCCCCCTTTGACCAATACGTTGGGAGATACTTTTCGAATTAATTCTATCGGCGTCTCTTCTCCAAACAACACAACGGCTGTAACACACGATAAACTGGCTAACACCCATAACCGTGAGGACTCATCCTGAATAGGTCTGTGCGACCCCTTCAGTCGACTCACTGATTCATCAGAATTAACTCCCACAATAAGTACGTCTCCACAATCTGCAGCCCTATTCAAATAATCGATGTGCCCTTTATGTAAAATGTCAAAGCATCCATTTGTAAATACTACTTTCTTTCCAGTCTGTTTCCACGAATCCACATGACCGGTCAATTCGTCTTTCCCGAGAATTTTAGATTGTATCGTTTCAATGTGGTTCATGCTCTTTGCTTTTTACGTTCTAACCCAATAAGCAACATGGAAATTCCCCCAGTAATAAAAATCATCAACATCTGACTACCATGAGAAATAATGGCGTAACTAGTACCCAAACTCAAATCTATACCGTACAACAACAAACCCTGTGGAACAAACGTGTGAAAACTCCCCAATCCTCCTGGAGCAGGAATAATGACTGCTACTGTGGCCACAATTAATGTCGTTACCGCAGCATCTAGTCCTAAATGACTCGTACCATCAAGAGCGAAAAAGATTAAATACGACACCAAAAAGTACATCGTCCAGATTACACCTGTATAAAACAAAAACAACCATGGACGCTTTAACTTAAAGATACTCTTTGCTCCTTCCAACAACCCAACAACAAACGTCAAGAGCTTTTTGATAATTGGTGGATTGTTTTCTCTTTTCTTTAGCCAAAAGAAAACCCATAATCCAATGACGCCTAAAACGGCTAACACCCCAAGAATTATTAATTTATTAGACGATGAATCACCGGCTTTATTAAGGGCATTGTTGATGAAAGATTCAATCAAATCATATTGAGAAAACACAGCTAATACTGTAACCAACATTGTCACCAGCACATCGAAAACGCGCTCTGTAAACACAGTTCCAACTAGTTTGTCGACCGGAATATTATCAGTTTTGTTTTTTAACGCACATCTTACCACTTCACCCATTCTTGGTGTAGCATAATTCACTGTGTAACCAACCATTACTGCATAAAAGCCAGTTTTTACCCTTGCTTTATACCCCATTGGCTCGATTAATAGTTTCCATCTTACCGCTCTGATAAAATGACTAAACAAGCCAGCCAAGGCAGCCAAAAAGACCCATACATAATTAGCTCCTTTTAAGTCTTCAAGAACTTTATCGGGTTGGATTTTATGGTACACCCAAACAATCAACAAAACCGCGATCATCGGGTATAACGCCTTTTTAAGGATATTTTTTATTGCTGGATTCAAGTGTTTAAGCGATTATTCGCATCAGGGAATATTATGGTCGGCACAAATTTCTTCGCTTCTTCAAAATCAAGATGTCCAAACGAAATAATTATCAGTTGGTCACCCCATTGTGCTTTTCTGGCAGCAGCTCCGTTTAGACAAACCATTCCGCTGCCTCGCTCCCCTTTTATCGTGTAAGTCTCAAGTCGCTCTCCGTTGTTGTTATTCACCACCAAGACCTTCTCTCCCTCAATCATATTTGCTGCATCCAACAAATCCTCATCAATGGTAATGCTTCCAACGTAACGTAACTCTGTTTGAGTAACTCTTACATTATGTATTTTCGATTTAAGTACTTCGATTATCATAACTCGCGGCAAAGTTAGTTGTTTTAGGTAAAGGCGATGAACTCTTAATCATGCCACTTTTTAACCCCAGCTTCAATTCTAAATTTTAAAGTGTTCTCTTTTGGTGGCACTGGACATGAATACCTGTTGTTATACGCACAGTACGGATTATAACACGTATTGAAGTCAATTGTTACCACCCTGTTTTCCGTTTCAGTCAGCTTAAAATCCAAATACCTGCCACCGCCATATGACGAATCTTTGTTTGTTAAATCGCGGAAAGGACAAAACAAATATCCATTGACCGTATCACTGTTTTCCAAAGAGGCAACTTGCTGATATAGATACAATTTCCCTTTTTGACCCTCGACCGTAAACGTTAGGTAGCCATATTGTCGATAAATAGGTTTTCTACTTGTGCTCGTCTGCATTTCAAATGATTTTCCCACCTTTTTTACAAACTTGGCTTCGACTTTATACTCTTCACTCACTGGAAAATAATGCAATCCAGAAAAATGTTCAATTTCTGATTTTGGAAGAATAGAAACCGAAGTATCCCTAAATGAAGAGTCTGTCTTCGCACGTTTTAGTAAAATACTTTGTTCATACGCTGTTTGGCCATTGACTACAAGGCCAAAACCAAAAACAACCAACAACACTCCTATCAATTTTCTCATTCTTCTATTTCTTCACTAAATAAGTCCTTTACGGAATCAGGTCTGTTTTTATCCTGTATGTCCTTTTGTCCAAGGAAATAATCCAACGTCGGTCGTTTGTCTTCAAACCAAACAAAATTGGGCAGTTTCTTTTTATCAGAAGGGAAATTTGTAACTGGATAAATGCCTCCTTTTGGACTATCGTAATACCGAACGTCAGATACGGTATTGTCCTCAACTGATATACGCATGTCACTGCACACCATATGATTCACTCCTGTATACGTTGAATCCGTTTCTTCGACATAATACACGCTTTGTCCATTACCAGAAACACGCACCTTATTTAATTTATTCGCTTTAAAAAACGCCGTCATATCATTGCCGTCAATCTGATTAAATACTTCCGGTTGTACGTACGAAACGATAAACGCATTTTGTAAAACATCCAATTTATTTAATTCTCCATTCTTTCTATAGACAATTAAGGTATCACCCGTAATTTGATTTTCCTCAGTCCATAACACTGGATTGCCAAGCATAGAAATCGTTGAGTCTGAAAAAGAATAAATCAACGAATCCGCAATGCCTTGCATGTCGCTTTTATGAATTTTTGTGTTGTAAAAGGCCGATAACCTTCTACCTCCACTGGTATCTGGTTGGTCTATAAGCGTGTCTGCTTTTACAAACAAACTATCATCATCGAAATACTTTATGGCAAGTGGATCACCAGTGACCATTGTTTTCCCTTCTAAACGATATGAAATCCCATACTGACCTTCAATCTTGATTTTTTCTAATGTGTCAATCAATGTAATATTTCTGAATGCCCGACCAATGCCTGTGTTTCTGTTATATCGCAAGCTATCTGTTACCAGTTTGTTGTCTTTACCCTCAATCCACACGCCTTTACTGAACTGGCTTGTATTCGCAATCGTATTGTACCAACCATACCTGCAGAAAATCGTATTCTCTTCACTATAAATATAGGTTGGACCATAAAAATAGGCAATCTTCGAAATCGTGTTATAGCTCAAGGTATCGCTTTTCATTCGATACTCTGGATTGGTCAGCACAACACTGTCTTTAAAGAAAAAGGTTTTACTCCGACTATAATAACGGCCTTGCCTACTGGTTAACCGGTCTGCCCCATTCACAATTTTCCCTCCAGTCGAATAAAATGCCGTTTTGGCTTTTACATCATATTGAACCAAATCAGTTGTCAGCTGCATTTCTTGATCACGTAACCTTACATTTTCACTAACGTAAGCCAACTTTTTGTCTCCGTCATACTCCAAGTAGTCTCCCCAAAGATTAAAGGTATCGCGTTGCCGGATGTAAATATTCCCATACGCTTTTACCTTGTTGTCTTTTCGATAAAAATAGGCGCTATCGCAGTTCATTAGGACACCATCTTGCTTAAACCGAACATTGCCTTTAACACGTTCTGCATCCACAAATTCCTGGTCGTATTCAATAACGTCGGCCCCCAATAATTCAATCACACTTTGTGCATGTACGGTTGAGACACCACAACAAATTAGAATTATTAGACTTGAAATTATTTTCCCCAATCGAGGTTTTATTACCGGGCTTGGTATCATAGATTTGAATCACGCAAAAATAATGCAAGAAAGGCTTGACCATATCTTATTTAACGAGGGATTCATAAAAAAAACCGACCGAATCGTCTGTGCCGTAAGTGGCGGAGCTGATAGTGTGGTTATGGTGCATCTACTCAATGCGATTGGCTTGCCAATAGTGGTGGCTCACTGCAATTTCATGCTGAGAGGAAATGAAAGTGATCTTGATGCACAATTTGTCGAAAAATTGTGTGCCAATTTAAGAATCCCATTTCATTCAAAGCGGTTTGATACTGAAGCTTTTAGCACCTCAAACCATGTGTCAATCCAAGAAGCGGCACGCAAACTCAGATATGAATGGTTCGAACAACTGCGTCAAGAATTGACCTTTGACCTAATAGCTACGGCACACAACAAAACTGACCAATTGGAAACTGTTCTCATTAATCAGATAAGGGGAACAGGTTTGTCGGGACTAACTGGAATACCAAACAAAAGAGAATCTATTATTCGCCCGATGTTGTCGTTTACCCAGAAAGAGATTAGACAATACGCCAGTGAAAACAAGATTGACTATAGAAACGACAGTTCGAACGCATCTGACAAATATTTAAGGAATAAACTAAGGCATAACGTTCTCCCAAGTCTTCTAGATATTGAGCCAAATATCGAATCTATCGTCACTAGGAATAGTACCCATTTGCAAGAATATGACTCTCTTATCGATCATGTAATTTCGATGGTTAAGAAAGAACATGTACGGACAACTAACGGAATTACATTTATCCTAATTAATGTGGTTCACAGTTATCCACATCCACATATAATTCTGTATAGATTATTATCCAACACGGGTTTTTCCTATGAGCAATTTCGCGACATTACAAGCTCAAAAGATGTAGGAAGTCACATACAAAACGATGCGTTTAACATCTCAAAAGACAGAACCGATTACATTGTAAGACCAACAGAAAAAAACACGTTTGAAGCAATTACTATAAGTAAACTTGGGACTTATCATTTTGGTAGAAAGACAATACTGGTAGAAGAACAGGATAGGTCATCGTTAAAACTGCCATTCCCAAAAAATAAGTGTGTTGTCGATAGATCTGTTTTACATCAGTCTATTGCTGTTAGGTCAGTGGTTGTCGGTGACAAAATTCAACCATTTGGATTAACTGGAAGTAAACTGGTAAGCGATGTACTCATTGACAACAAAGTTGCCAATAGCTTAAAATCCTTGGTACCCATTTTTGAAGTCGATCAAGAAATTCTCTGGGTAGGAGGATATTGTTTCTCGGAAAAGTATCGCATCAATCCCGACTCATCCGAAGATTCGAAGGTGATTGTTATTTCGATATTTGATTAAACTTACTCCTTTAGAAGGTGCTTAAATTGTTTTCGAACTTTTTGAACTTTAGGTCCAACGACTGCTGAACAATACGGTTGATTTGGATTGTTCTCGAGATAATTCTGATGATAATTCTCAGCAGGATAATAGGTAGGTACAGCAGATATTTCTGTAACGATGGGGTTTGGCCAAAGACCACTGGTATCCGTTGCTTGTTTAATCGCTAATGCCTTTTGTTTCTGATCATCATTGTGATAAAAAATGACCGATCGATACTGAGTTCCTTTATCACCACCTTGACGGTTTAACGTAGTAGGATTATGCGAATGCCAGAAAATTTCTAGCAAGGTTTCGTACGAAATAATACTCGTATCGTACCAGATTCTTGCAACTTCTGCATGGCCCGTAGTTCCACTACAAACCTCTTTATAAGTTGGATTGTCTACCACACCGCCGGCATACCCAGATTCTACTTTAATGACTCCTTTCATTTGCTGAAATACAGCCTCAACACACCAGAAACATCCAGCACCAAAGGTGGCGGTATCCATGTTGACGTTATTCACTGATTCACTCATCTCAATCTCTTCTTTTACAGATTTAGCCTTTTTTTGTGCACATCCAAAGAACGGCAAAAGCACCAATATTGGAACAACCGATTTTACTAAAAGTTTCATATCTATTTGATTATTGGTTGGACTTTAATGGACACCGAGTTTACGCAATGTCTGATGTTTTTATCGGTCAGATGTTCACCTTCAAACACGTGTCCTAAATGGCCGTCACACGTGGTACAAGTTATTTCGGTCCTTCTTCCATCCGCATCTAAAGTTCGTGTTACCATTCCCTCAATCTCGTCATCAAAACTTGGCCAGCCACAATGTGAATCGAACTTGTCGCCACTCCAATACAATGGTGCATTGCACCTGCGACAGGTATAAATACCCTCTGCCTTACTATCAAAATATTCCCCAGTAAAAGGGCGTTCTGTTCCTTTCTGTGCAATTACATATTCCTCAAATTCATTCAATTTGTTATACGGCCTCAAAGCAGACCCATCCTTTATGTCAAAGACCCAAGTAAAGTAAGTCTGCTTCACCTCTGATGGTTCCACAAAATCCGTAAACTTCTGACTTGACCACACCTTCACAACTTCATTTCGTTGTCCAATCAGGATGGCATATTGATGACCAATTGGCTCGGATTCATTCGTTTTTAAGTCGGACCATGTTGGATAAATCTCAATCGATTTGTCAATTTCCGCCAATGCAGAATGATTTGAATCCACTTCAATAATTAAATTTTCATCCGTTAGATTATTACCTGCCGTTGTCACCAAAACCACTTGTAGTCCAAATGGCTTCATTTTTTTCGCAAAATCACTATAATGGGCTACCGCTTTAGCATACACAGCATCATCCCAATTGCCAAGAAAGGCAACAAATGTTAGCCGTAAAGAGTCCCAGTTCTTGTTGCTTATTTTTAGCTCGATTGTTTCAGGCGACATCACGCTGAATGTTTTGTCAAGCATGACCTTATCCAAATTCTCTTTCAAATTTGGTTGGCTATTTACCACTTTGTCAATGTCCGATTTAAGAGATTTCCCTATATCCATATCTATTGTGTCCATTTGTTTTTCCTGACCGTTACAATTTATCAATAACAATAAGGACAAACCCACTAAAATTGTTTTAAAAATTGAATTCCTCATACTTCTTAAACGATATAAATGATTAGTTGGTTTTGACCTCTGATTACTGACAAGTATTTATCGATAAAATTTGTCCTGCGATTCATTATAAATTGATATGAAATGTATCATGACACAACAATTACTTTTATCCCTTATACACGCGAATAAAAAATTAACTTTGAATTGAGTACTCTTACATGAAACAACATGAGCTTTCACTTAAATTTCAGTCTGTTTTTCAAACGGCTATCGATGGGATTATTCTAATTAATTCTAGAGGTTTAATTGAAGAAGTGAATGACTCTGCACTTACTTTATTTGGATACGAAAAAGAAGAAATACTTGGTAAAAACGTCAGTGTATTAATGCCTGAACCTGATCATTCTCGGCACGACACGTATGTATCCGACTATTTAAGAACACGTAAACCTAAGATAATAGGCATTGGTCGGGAGGTTGTAGGAAAGAAAAAAGATGGCAGTGTATTTCCTTTTCGACTGGCAGTAAGTGAGGTAATTCTTGATGATCAAACAATCTTTACCGGTTTCATACACGACCTAACAAAGGAAAGAAAAGCCCAAGATGAGTTAAAAACGTATGTCGACAATCTGGAGCATATCGTTCAGGAAAGAACACAACTATTAGAAGCGTCAAAATCCCAATTGGAGCAAGAAATTGTGCAAAAAGGATTGACTGAGGCTGCCCTCCTCGAAAGTCAAAAATTGTACGAAACCATTGCTAAAAATTTTCCAAACGGTACGATTAGCGTTCTTGACAAAGACTTAAACTTTTTGTTCATAGAAGGACAAGGTCTTCGAGATTTCGGCTTTGGCACTAAAGAACTCATCGGCAAAAACTACCTCAATGTCATTCAAAAAGAAATGCGTGACATTGTTAACCAAAAACTACAAGTTGTCTTTAACGATATACCGTCGACATTCGAAATGGAATACAACAGCTTCACATTTAGAGTTCGCGCTGTTCCCTTATTTAATAATGCAGGAAAAACAGACAGAATACTACTTGTCGAAAGCAACATCACCCAACAAAAAAACGCGGAAAAAGAAATATTCAATTCCCTTCAAAAGGAAAAGGAGTTAAATGAAATGAAGTCAAAATTTGTGAGTATGGCTTCTCACGAATTTCGAACGCCTTTAAGTACTATACTTAGTTCTGCATCCCTTATTAACAAATACATTGAGGTTGATCAGATAGAAAAAATTAAAAGACATACAGATAGAATTCAAAACAATGTGAAAAACCTAACAATGATTTTGAATGATTTTTTAAGTCTTGAAAAATTAGAAAACAACAACATCTTGTCTGAAATTGAACCTTTTGACATTATTGAATGTGCTTCTGAAGTAAAGGAGGACATGCAATTGTTAAAGAAAGAGAATCAAACCATTACATTAACACATGGGTTGTCTTCAACAGACGTTAAAACAGATCGGTTTATTATACAAAATATCTTAACCAATTTACTAAGCAACGCCATAAAGTACTCTGGCAATGAAGGTCATATTAGTATTGATATCTTGCAAGAAGATAAGGACATAACAATAAAAGTGACAGATAACGGTATTGGTATTAGTAAAGAGGATCAGCAACAATTATTTCAACGTTTTTTCAGAGCTTCAAACTCAGGAAATGTTCAAGGAACTGGATTAGGGTTGCACATATTTAAGCGGTACGTCGACTTGTTGGGTGGAACACTTTTTTTTGAAAGTGAACTAGGCAAAGGCAGTACTTTTGGTTTTACATTAAAGAATATACATGCATAGTATGAAAACAATTTTAGTGATTGAAGACCACGAAGAAATTCGTGAAAACCTAAGCGAAATTCTTGAACTGGATGGTTATTCTGTTCTCAAAGCAGCTGATGGTAAAATTGGTGTATCCGTTGCACAGCAAGAACTTCCTGACCTGATTCTATGTGACATAATGATGCCGAATCTTGATGGGTACGGGGTATTGCATATGTTAAGTCGAAATCCACAAACCATGCGGATCCCGTTTATTTTCCTTACTGCTAAAGCAGAAAAGATAGACATTAGAAAAGGCATGAGCTTGGGAGCAGATGACTACATCGTAAAACCTTTTGATGAAACAGATTTGTTGTCTGCAGTTGAAAACCGACTTAAGAAATTTGACTTAATCCAAGACGGAAGTCAAAAAGCCAAAGCGGCGACCAAACCTGATAACGAGTTGTTCCCCAATGGTTATTTGAAAAACTACAACAAGAAGGACTTGGTCTATCACGAAGGTGAAACGCCTACCCATGTGTATCAGTTACTCAGCGGTAAATTGAAGTTGACACGTTTGAGCGATGATGGAAAGGAAATGGTTCTGGATTTATTAAAGCCTGGCGACTATTTTGGTTATTGGTCAGTGTTACAAAAACAAACAACAACAGAAAGTGCAGAAGCACTGGAACCTTCTCAAGTAATGTTAATTCCAACCGCCGACTTTATGGATGTCGTGGAACATGAAAACAACATTGCTTCAAAGTTTATTCGCCTTTTAAGCAACAACTTGCTTGCACAGCAATATAAAATCGTAGAACTAGCTTATAACTCCGTTCGAAAACGTGTAGCGAGTGCGCTGATTCAGCTAGCCGACAAGTATACTGACGATCCAAGTAAACCCTTTAGCATGGCCGTTTCCAGAGAAACGCTTGCAGGCATAGCTGGTACATCTGTTGAATCTGCCATCAGAATGCTGTCCGAATTTAAAGCGGATGGTTTGGTTGAAGTGGATAAGGCTACGATTACGGTAACCCAATACGATAAGCTGAAGAACGCTCCTTATTAACTTGGACTATACGTGTCGACGTGTCTTTCCTTTTTGGATGGATAAATGTCGGCGATGGTAATGAGTATCCCGGTTTCTTCTACGCTTCCAAAATCATCATTTATGGCTGTTCCGAACACTTTCATAGTCGGTGACAACTGCATGTAATTGTTAATCAATGGTGGAATGTTTTCCCCTCTTGATCGCACAAATTTGGTTAGAGTTTTATGCCCTTCTTTAAAATCTAGTCCGTTCAGTTCCTCAACAAATTCACTTAAATCTGACTGCATTACCAAACCTTCCTTCGGTTTTACCAATCCAATTGTATCAGGAAAATACATTTCCATGAACGTGAGAATAGCATCTCTGGCCATCACATCGAAATTGGTATACATCGTTACTTTGCCGAAAAAATGCTTGATATGTGGATTGTCTACAGTGATTGCTCCCAAACCGTCCCACAGGTTGTCAAGGGAAAATATCCCTTTCCGAGACCCAGTACTAGGTTGAAAATTTGGCTGAACCCAGCTGCGACCTAACTCTATGGTTTCAGATAAAAACTGAGAAATAAATGTTTCTGAGAAGTCGAAATAATGCGCTGTAGAAAGCTCCAAAGGATTCGTGTTGACAATTTTAGAACAATCAATAAAACGATAGCCTCCAATTATTTCTTGTGCTTCCGGCGCCCACAAGATAAGCTGTTCATAGCAGTGTTCTGAAGTGTCAAATTCGTCAATATCGAGTGGTTCCCCAGTACCTCCTCCGGCTGATGCGAAGGTCAATTCTCTTAATCGTCCAATTTCCCTCATGACCATCGGACTGTTGTGGTGATTAACAATATATATTTCGTTCCCCCCCTTGTTTGTTGTACGCACAAACCGGTCTGCTGTCAGCTCAGCTTTTAAAACCTCTAATGGTATTGGATCTATGATATACTCTAATGATTTACTCATTTGCCGATTTTAATCTATACACCTTTTCCTTAACCCACTGAGCCCAATTTTTGTCTGTTCGACTCGTATCAAAAGTATTGGCGTTGATTGGCTGTCCAAATGTAATACGAATGGCTTTATTCTTTTGTTTGAACAACTCGTTTACCAAAAAAAACATTTCAAGGTTTACCTTAATTCCTAGCCAAGTTCTCAGTTTCGATACTCGATAAAAAAAGGGACTAAGTCGACCATCTAAGTACACTGGAACAACTGGTTTGTTATATTTCTTCGATTGCGTGATAAATGTTTTCTTCCATTCTAAATCGACAATTTCATTACCCACTTTGCGACTAACCATTCCCGCAGGAAACACAAACACGGCGTTGTCTGAAGCAAACAAAGCATCCACTTCTTTTAATGAACTCTTCACGTTTGCACCATGTTTATCAACCCCAACGAACAACCCCTTAAGGTTTTCGAGTGTTAACAGGATATCGTTTACTATAAATTTTATATCGGTTCTAAATTCGCTCATGACAGACACCAGAGACATCGCGTCCATACCGCCGAGTGGATGATTCACGACAAAAATAGCACCACCACTTAACGGTATGTTTTCAGTGCCTACCGGTTGTAGTTTAAGATTAAACCTATCTACGATTTCAAGACAGAATGCCTCATTTTGTAGGTCTTTGTTTTCCTCGATTATTTTATTGATTTCTTCCTGATGCAGGATTCGTTTTAGATAAGAAATGACAAACTTGGGTAAGCGCTTTAAAAGCTTTTCATTTTTGGACGCAACTATCCTTTCAACATCTACAAACTTCTTACTCATAAACTGCACAGCGAATTTAAGATATTAAGCCCGAGATTGCACCTATATGCTAACTGATATGTCCCTCTCAAAAGGGAAAAAAGAGCCGGTTTATTTGCCTTTAAAAATTAAAAGTACAAGTTGCGATTTGGTCCCTGTGTGTAGTACTATCCCCTCCTAACGTATAATTTTTACCTCCCAACGTAGCTCATCTAAAAACGCTTTCAATTTTCTTTGGCAGACAAATTAGATTCGACTTCCTTTGTGCTAATGGATTACTTTGCTCATGAAACAGCAGTCATTGACGACGGTTGCACCATTGGTGCGGGCACAAAAGTGTGGCATTTTAGTCACTTGATGACTGGCTGCAAACTAGGTCAAAACTGTAATGTCGGTCAAAACGTCGTGATCAGTCCAGATGTGGTGTTAGGCAACAATGTAAAAGTGCAAAACAATGTGAGCATCTATACTGGTGTTACCTGCGAAGACGATGTTTTCTTAGGTCCGAGCATGGTATTTACGAACGTAGTAAACCCGCGAAGCGCAGTCAATAGAAGAGGTGACTTCCTCAAAACAGTGGTCCGAAAAGGAACAAGCATCGGCGCTAACGCTACCATCGTTTGTGGCAATGATCTTGGAGCATATAGTTTTATTGGAGCTGGAACAGTGATTACTAAAGAAGTACCTGCTTTTGCTTTAATGGTTGGTAATCCAGGAAAGCAAATTGGCTGGATGAGCAAGTTCGGGCATCGGTTAGAATTCGATTCTTCAGGAAACGCAACCTGCCCCGAAAGTGGTGAAGTATATAAATTGGAAAACAATCAAGTGCATTGTATAGATGGGTAAAATATTAGTTACAGGCGGTTTGGGATATATCGGAAGTCACACAACGGTTGAACTTCTACAGTTGGGATACGAGGTTGTGGTTGTTGACAATCTAACTAATACAACCTTAGATGTACAAGATAGAATTCTGCAAATCACAGGAAAGTCGTTCGCTTTTTACCAAGTCGATGTGTGTGACACGGATCAACTGATGACGGTTTTCGAAAAAGAATCAATTTCTGGCGTCATCCATTTTGCCGCTTATAAGGCAGTTGGTGAGTCGGTTGAGAAACCGGTTGAATATTATCATAACAATGTTTCAGGACTGATATCACTTTTGAGTTGTACAAAAAAACATAACGTTCATTCAATCGTTTTTTCTTCTTCGTGCACCGTTTATGGTGATACCAAACTAAGTCCGATTACCGAAGAGCATCCAATTGTTGAGGCGATATCTCCATACGGAACGACCAAAATAATAGGTGAACAAATATTAAAGGATTATGCCAATTTCTCTGAAGCACGTGTTGTTTGCTTGCGATACTTTAATCCGGTAGGTGCTCATTCATCCGCATTAATTGGTGAACTTCCGTTGGGCGTCCCAAGTAATCTGATTCCATATGTAACACAAACAGCAGCAGGTATACGAGAAAAACTGACCATTTTTGGCAATGATTACAACACCCCAGACGGCACCAATATTCGAGATTTTATCCATGTAGTCGATTTGGCTCAAGCTCACGTGAAAGCCATTGAATACAGCCCAAACATGAACATGTCTTTTGACGTTTTCAATTTAGGAGCAGGTAAAGGTCATTCGGTTACTGAAGTTGTAGAAGCTTTTGAACGCGTAAATAACTTAAAACTCAATTACGCCTATGGCGAAAGAAGGGCTGGTGACGTCGAGCAAATTTGGGCAGATGCAACAAAAGCTGAAAAATTGTTAGGGTGGAAAACCACTATTGAACTAGACGAAATGATGCGCTCATCTTGGGCATGGCAAAAGCAGCTTGCCAATTAAAAAAACTGTTTCTGAACAAGAAGATACCAGACCAAACCTGGCACCAGGAATACAAAATCACCCCAAAAACGGTATCGTTCATTTATGGCAAAACGCTCTTCTTGGATATAAATAACCAATAAGATATTGAACATGATTAGTAATGAGATACTTATTGGCAATTTGACTGGACTCATGATTAAAAAAGTCCAACACGTGAAACACACAAAAGCTGCAGCCAGCATGTACAGGATGACAGACTTCGTTTTTTCAATACCCCATTGAATCGCAGCTGAAACTAAGTTGTTTTTCTGGTCGTTCTCATAGTCGTACAACGAGAATAAAAGCAAATTGGTGTAGTTGATAAATACCATGCTTAACACCATCAAAATGCCGTGAAAAGAAAAGGTCATATTCCCAGATATGCCAGGCAACACCACCATTCCAAACGCAACGATGATGGATACAAAAAACTCTTTTGGTAACAAGATGCTTTTTGACTTTAGCCAATGAACCAATAGAAAATAAACTCCTACACCAAGTCCCATCATTACCCCAGCATAAAGCATTTTTTGAGGTAAAAATGCCACAGCCACATAGGCATTAAACAAGGTCAAAGCCGCAATAGTCGGCAATATTGATTTCCTATAATTATAGTGAATTAAGTGACGCACAGAAACGGATTGTTCTTTCAGTTTCAATCCATCGAGCACGTGATCTAAGGTATATATAATCCAAATCGTTGCAGCGAGTAACCAATAAAACGAAAGGCCTAAGTTGGCCTTATAAATTTGCCCAAAGAAATAGGAAGTGGAAATAGATCCAGCAACAACCAATAAAGAAAAACAATTAATAAACTCCGTTACGCTTAACTCAGAAATGCGCAAATTGGAACGAGAAGAAGTCATTTGACTATACTTCAGCTACGACTTCTTTTACTTCTGGATAGATTCGACGAATGCTTTCTTCGATACCCGCCTTCATTGTGATGTGACTGATTTCACAACTACTGCAAGCCCCTAACAACTTCAACCTTACCACGTCGTCAACTACATCAAGTAGTTCAACATCGCCTCCGTCAGCTTTTAAGAACGGCCTTATGTTGTTTAAAGCCTCTTCAATCTTAGCAATTGTATCGTTATTCAAGGTGCTATATTATTATTCGAATTTACGTTAATTTGAGTTACCAGCAATTCCGTTCTTTATCGCTACTTGTCTGGCTAATTCACCTGCCAACAGAGTGTACGCTTTCCGCACCTCTTCGTTTTCGCCAAGCGCTACTCCATTGTCTCCAGATTCTCTAATAGCTTCAACAATAGGAATTTGACCTAATAATGGAAGCTTAAACTGATCGGCCAGTTGTTTACCACCATCTTTACCAAATAGGTAGTACTTTTTATCAGGCTGATCGATTGGAGTGAAATAACTCATATTTTCAACGATACCGAAAACCGGCACATTGATATTGGGATTTAAAAACATGTTCACTGCTTTTTTACAGTCCGCCAAAGCCACCGTTTGAGGTGTAGTAACGACTACCGCTCCTGAAACTGGTACCTGCTTAACAATGGTTAAATGGATGTCGCCCGTTCCTGGAGGTAAATCTAAAATTAGATAATCCAGTTCTCCCCAATTCACGTCCGTTGTAAACTGCTTGATAGCTGATGATGCCATAGGTCCTCGCCATACAATGGCTTGACTTTCATCCACCAAAAACCCTATAGATATTACCTTGATTCCATCTTTAACCAGTGGCTCCATTTTTCCATCCACCTGACCAGGTTTCTGCCCTTGTAATCCAAACATCGTCGGCATGCTTGGCCCATATATGTCTGCATCTAAAACACCCACAGAAGCTCCTGTGTTAGCTAAACTTCTAGCTAAGTTGACGGCTACAGTTGATTTCCCAACACCGCCTTTCCCACTAGCTACTGCGATAATGTTTTTCACACCTGGCAGTACATCCTTTTCTTCACGACTCGTAGTCACCCTACTCGTCATGTTTGGAACAACGTCTAGTTCTTTCGAAACAAAATGCTTTACGGCGTTAATACACGCGTTTTGAATCATATCCTTCATTGGACATGCTGGAGTCGTCAACTCAACATCAAAACGCACTTTAGTCGCCTCGATTTCAATATTCTTAATCATGTTTAACGTCACCAAATCTTTTTTTAGATCTGGATCGTCTACATGGCTTAATGCCTCTAATATGGCTTCTTTAGTTACACTCATTTTGTTGGTTTTTTACCAATCATTCGAAGGTTCATTTTTTTAATAAACCACCAAAAAAACTTGCTTTCTCGAAACAAACTTCCAACTGCAAGCAGCATTATTTGGTAGATGAAATAAATAGAAACCCATTTGACAATGATTGCAAGTGTCCGATTGGCTATGTCTATGTCGAAAAAATGGAATAAGCCTTTTCTTACAAACAAGGTTGCCGTGCCGGTTATCGCAAATACGACAAAGATTATCGTCATCCGTGCGTCGCTTTCGATTCCCCATTTAACTTTAAGTTTTTCCCAAACCTTTTTCACGTTGCGAAGTTAATTACCTATCTACTATTAACAGAGATAATATGAGATAGTTTCACTTTAATCGAAGTTGTAATATCAAGATAGTTTTCTTTTGTATCTTTCGTCTTTACACCTTATGAAACGTTTAAAGTGGATACTCCCAATGGCTCTGATTCTTGCAATTTGGGCATATTTTCAATTCAATCAGACCTCCTCAATAAGTGCGCTTAAACTCATCCCGAACGATGCCATGTACATCATGGAAACGGACCAACCTATTGAGAACTGGAAAACCTTTAGTAATAACGATGTATGGAATGCCATTAAAACGCATCCCAGCTTTATTGACCTGACGGCTGAAGCGAACTATTTAGACACTTTGGTATCTAACAACCCAACTTTATTTAAATGGTTCGACAACAGAAATCTTATTATCTCTGCTCACCCAACTAAGCGCAACGACTATGATTTCCTATTCGTTGTTGGCTTGAGTAATAAAGCCAAACCTGCCGTTTTATTAACCACCTTGGAACAACTATTAAAAGCCTCAGGATACTCAACTAAACGATCTGAACACGGCAGTGTAACGTACATTTCAGGCACTGATGAAACAGGAGAGCAGTTGCACTTAGGACAAATTGGGAATCAGCTTATTTGTTCTTATGCTCACAACATATTAATACGATCAATTGATGCTTCGACTGGTGAGTCAATTGTGGATTCGAAAGACTTTCAAACGGTATATAAAAAGGTTAGTCAAAAGGGTTTATGTCGGTTATATGTGCCATATGCACAAGCCGATGAATTAATGCAATGTTATTTTTCGGATGGCATTTCTGACATTAAAGCTATTGGTGACTTACTCGGACATAGCGCATTAGATTTTAAAGCTGAAACTGGGTTTTGGGCACTGGACGGGTATACAAGTATCGACAGTGCTAAATCCTCCTTTTTAAGCGCTGTCTTAGCCTCCGGACAAAGTGAGAATACAGTTGGGTCAGTGCTGTCAAATAGAGCTGCATGGTCTTTAAGTTTAAACTTTTCCTCCTTCCAATCGTTCAATTCAAATTTGCAGGGATTAATTGAAAATCAACCAGAGTATACCGCGTATAACAAACATCGAAAGCAAATAGAATCGTTGCTAGGTATTTCTGTTGAAAATGATCTTTTGAGTTGGATTGGACCAGAAGTTAGTATGGCGCAATTGAGAAAAAACTTGTCCTATGACGAAAGTGAGAACGCAGTTTTTCTAATAAAAGCACGCGATATAGACTTGGCCAAAGACAGGTTATCGTTTGTTTCAAAACAAGTAAAAAAACGTACGCCAGCACTTTTCAAGCAAATCGATTATCGAAGTTATCAAATCCAATACCTCGAAATCAAAGGTTTTTTCAAGCTGTTTTTTGGTGAGAAGTTTAACAAAATCACGAAACCTTATTATACCACTATCAACGACTATGTCGTTTTTTCAAATAGTCCTTACACACTCATTGGTTTAATTGAAGACTACGAAAACCAACGCACTTTATCCAATACTGCCTATTATCAGAACTATAAGGATCAATCGAAAGAAAGCAGTATCTCTCTGTTTGTGTCTCCCTCGAATCTTTATCCAGTGCTTTTACCCATGTTAGACGCAGAGAGTAGAAAATCCATGCATTCGAGTAAGTCATATTTCGAAGGCTTTGAAAGTCTTGGTTTAAACCTTATTTCCAAGGGATCATTGTACAAAACGCATGTCTTTTTATTGAAAACCCAAGAAGTTGTAATTGTTGAACAAGCCAATGAAGACGAGTTTACCAAGTTATACAAACTGTATGCGTTAGAGCGTGATATCTACAGTGCGCAATTTGTTCTAGAATGGATTGAAGATGGTAATTACAAAAGGCAGTTCCCTGGTTCCGACAAAATCCAAATTGAAGCTGAGACAACGCGAGGTGTGTTGGACGGAAATTACACGGAATATTATTTGAACGGGAAAAAGAAAACGACTGGGAAATACAAAATGGGTAGAAAAAAGGGGACTTGGAAAAGTTACGATGAATCTGGTAACCTTACCGAAAAAAGAAAGTATTAAAAAAGGCGGCATTTGTTAAAAGCCGCCTTTTCAAAATGTTTTGTATCTATTTATTTGAATCCGCGTAATCGAAGACTTTTTTTAGAATTTCTGTGGTGCGTTCCACAGGATTTGCTCGAATCTTATCTTCTTGATTTTTAATCTCTGAAAACAAAGCTGTCATTGCATTCTCAGTTACATACTCGTTAAGATCTGTTGTAACTGTTTTTTGCGTTGCTGTATTATAGAACGTTGACAATGGGGTCCAGTACTTATTTGCGTTCACATTATCCAGTGATTCCTTGATTACCGGAGTAAACTTTTCTTTCAATTGTGCACTCGTCGCTGCTTTTAAATAATTGGTAGCAGCCCCTTCTCCTCCAGTTACAATGTTAATGGCATCCTTGATGGTCATTTGCTTTATCGCATTCACAAAAATAGGTTTGGCTTCAGCCATAGCTCCTTCAGCACCTCTGTTCATTGCCGTTATTAAGTTGTCAAAGTGTTTTCCCGCTTCTCCTCCAACAAAAGGTATACTTCTAATTTTATCTTCCGCATCTCTTACTTCTTGCGGCACCAATATTTTATACGCTGCGTTGTTTAAAAACCCATCCGTCTGACCCAAAAATCCAGTACCTGTCGATACGCCTTTAGTCAAGGCCTCTTTCAATCCTTCAGCTGCTTCCCCTTCCGTTATTCCTCCCGCCTCTGCAAGTACTTCATTTGCTGTTCCTAGTACGTGCAATAAACTATCACAAGATGTTAAGGTTATTGTTAAACCTAAAATTAAACTCCACTTTTTCATTATCTATATGTATTGAATTAAAAACTGACTAGATCTCGAGTCAAAGGCAAAATAATCACTCAATGGCCTCGTAGATCGCATCCATAATTTCTGAGCGTACACTCATGCTGACTAACTTTTTATTATCTGCAGTTGGATATACTCTGTTTGAAAGAAAAACATAAACTATGCCATTTTCTGGATCAGCCCACATTTGCGTTCCTGTAAACCCACTATGACCAAATGTTTTGTGCGACGCATAGTCAGAAACTGGGTTCACTTTGCGACTATTTGGTTCCGGTTTATCAAAACCAATACCCCGTCGTGAATCCATGTACTGATATTTAGTAAAGGTATTTATAGTCTCTTCCTTTAAAAACCTTTGTCCGTTATAGAAGCCGCCATTCATAAGCATTTGCAGCAAAGCTGCTACATCAGCACTGTTTGAAAACAGTCCGGCATGTCCTGAAACACCTCCCAACATAGCTGCAGCTGGGTCATGCACATAGCCATGAATTAAGGCTTTTCTAAAGTCTGCATTATCCTCTGTGGGCACTATCTCTGTTTTCGTAAATTTCTCTAAAGGTTTATACGTCATCGTTCGTAGACCCATCGGCTGATAGTACACACTGTCTAAAAATCTATCTAAACTCGTATGTGTTACTTGTTCTATTAAATACCGCATTAGTATCATTCCCAAATCGCTGTACTCATAGTGACCTGGTTTCTTAACTTCAGAATCATAAATGGTTCCAAAAATGACGGATTGAAATTCTCGACACATGTATAAATCATCGGAAACCTTTATGCAAAAACGATCCGATTCTACCTTCGAAAATGTCGTATCGTACACCATCGGGTCGGCCGTGGTTACTCGATAAAACGGTATCCAACTCTTTAAACCAGATGTATGCGTTAATACCTGCTTAAGTGTTATATCTTGTTTGTTGGTGGTGTCAAGGTTCTCTAAATATTTTGACAACGGGTCTGATAACTTGATTACTGAATCTTCAACCAATTTCATGATTGCCAACGTAGTCGCATTCACTTTAGTTAATGACGCCAAATCGTACAAGTCACTGTTTGACACTTCTGTTTTTCCTTCATAGGTATGTTTACCAAACGACTTTTGATAAACTACTTTACCATGTCGTGCTACCAAAATTTGACAACCAGGTGTTGCCCCTTTTGAAATGGCATTTAAAGCAATGCTATCAATTTTGGCAAGTTTCTTTTCGTTTAAGGATACCTCACTTGGCTCTCCGTACTGCAACACTTTTAAGTCTTCAATAACTTTTTGGTTAAACACCTTAAAATTCTGAGTTACCGATACTGGTAAAAATGCATCCGCCGGAATTGCGCCAAACAGCATTTGAGCGGCTTTGACTTGATTCGTCTTGTCATCTTGATAGGCCATGACAACGGTTTTCATTCCGTCAAAAAACTTCAAATTGTAAGGGTTTCCAAAGTCGACAAATACACATTTCTTCACTTTGTTTAGTGCTTTCACAAAACGTGCTGTCGACATGTCAACGCCGAAATTATTTCTTGGATATCGACTTGTTTGGTGTAGTGTCACCACCACTACATCATAATCAGCGTATGTTTTGGCCACTCTTGCAATTTGGGATTCAGTGATGGATTTTGGCAAGTGAAAATGGGTTGCCGAATGGTAGTGATCAAACGTTGATTCAAAGTCGTTGCCGCTTGGCCCCCCTATCGAAATGGTCGCTATTCTTTGCTTACTGTTCAGTTTTAAGGGAAGAAGATTGTCCTTATCTTGCACTACACACAACTGCTTTTCAATAAGTTTATTCAGTAAAAAGGTTGCGTAAGAAGAATTTAGTTCCTCCAATAAGTTGTCTTCAACAAGTGGTTTAAAATTATCTAGCCCTGCCCAGTATTTGGCTCTAAGTACTTTTTTAACTTTATCATCAACGTATTTCTGTGTTAACTCTCCGCTTTTTATTGCGGCTTTAATCAATTCGATTGCTTTTGGAATATTTCCAGGTGCCAACAAAATATCATTCCCAGCTTTTAACGCTTTCAACTCCAATCCACCAGGTGAATGGAATTTCGCAACGCCTTGCATATTAAGGGCATCCGTAAAGGCCAGCCCATTAAAACCAAGTTCTTTTCTCAGCAAACCGTTAATTCCTTTTTCTGAAATCGAAATAGCCGTATTGGGTGCTGGGTCAATTGCTGGAATGTATAAATGCGCTGTCATCACACTCATGACGCCGCTGTCAATTAAACTCCTGAATGGATATAGCTCGACAGAATCCAATCGCTCTCTGGAGTGATTGATTACTGGTAAATCTTTATGTGAATCGACGTCTGTGTCGCCATGACCTGGAAAATGTTTTGCGCAAGCCATCACATTTTCTCGTTGCATACCACTTGCATATGCCCATCCTTTGGCTGCTACGTTCTTGACATCTTCTCCAAATGATCGGTAATTGATGACAGGATTGTTCGGGTTGTTGTTTACGTCGATGACTGGTGCAAAATTGACGTGAATACCCATTCTTTTACACTGTCGGCCAATTTCGCGACCCATTTCATAGATTATCTGATTGTCTGCAATACCGCCTAAGCCCATTTGGTACGGGAATGACGTTGTATTGCTCAACCGCATCGCCAATCCCCATTCTCCATCAATGGCAACCATCAACGGCGTCTTAGACATTGCTTGAAATTCGTTCGTTAGTTTAACTTCTGTGAGTGGATCTCCCTTGAAAAAGATGACTCCTCCCACTTTGTATGTTTTAATATCACTGCGCACTTTTGCTAAATGCGTTGCACCGTATGTCGGCCTTACTTCAATCATCATTAACTGAGCAATCCGTTCATCGACTGTTAAACTTTCGAACGTATTGTCAACCCAATCAGCTGCAAATCGCTCTGGATTTGGCGCATACCCCAACGTGTTAGTCAGTAATAAAGCAGCACATGCTAAAAATTGTATGATTGGATGTTTTCGCATTAATAATGAATTCTCTTTACTATCTATTCAAAAAGTGTACCCTGCAATGTTATAGAAAAGTTACCCGTTGTGCTTTACATTTTATCAACTCCAATTAATCCGTGTCTAGTCGACAAACAAAGTATCGATACAGGTATACTACTATTGTTAACTGCGTCGTTGGTAATAATAACATGACTTCCCAAAAGAAAATTTACAACACTCTAATAATTAGTCTTTTACAATTTGTTCTTTTAACAAGCTGTGAAGCTCAAACGGATAATCCACCACATGTAGAAGGAGATTCTGCCATAACGATTTCAAAAGTGGGTGATATCCCAACACCAAATGGATTCGAACGCTTCCTTTATGACAGCCTTCACGTCGCCCATTATTTGCAAAACTTGTCGTTTAAAGAGGACAATACCGTGTATTTATACAACGGCGAGTTAAAATACAACCAACGCGTCCAGTATGCTGTTCTGGATATTGATGTGGGCACCAAAGACCTACAACAATGTGCGGATGCTACCATGCGACTTCGTGCTGAACATTTGTTTAAAACGAAGCAATTCGACAAAATAGCGTTTCACTTTACCAGTGGTGATTTGGCTAAATGGACCGCGTATGCGGATGGATATCGAGCCAAAATAACAGGTAATTCTGTGAACTGGATCAAGACACATCAACGAGACACCAGTCACGCAAACTTTCGAAAATATATGGATTTGGTATTCTCTTATTGTGGCACGCAATCGATGAGCAAAGAGGTTGAAAAAGTAGCTATTGCGAATATTCAACCGGGTGACGTGTTTCATGTTACAGGTAATCCTTATGGTCATGCAGTCACTGTTATGGCCGTAGCGAAAGACTCGCTAGGTGCACCTATCTTTTTATTGTCGCAAAGCTACATGCCCGCGCAAAGCATCCATATTTTGGTCAATCCAAACGATAAAAACTTGAGTCCTTGGTATAGGTTAGAGGAAGGGAATTCATTGACAACACCTGAATGGGTGTTTCCTCCAAACAGTTTAAAGCGTTGGAAAGATTAAAGGTCTAAAACGAGTTTAGGTGGACGGCCTACAACCGCTTTATCGCCTGAAACTACGATTGGTCGCTCCATTAAGCTTGGATACTTAATCATTGCTTTTATCCAATTAACGCGTTTGGCGTTTTTCATTTTGTATTTTTCTTGGAAGATTTTCTCTTTAGTACGAACCAAGTCAAATGGTTTAATGCCTAACAAATCTATTATGTCTTTTAACTCCTCTTCGCTTAGAGGTTGATTCATGTAGTCAACCACTTCTACTGATTTACCAGCATTTGAAAGTAGTTCGCAGGCCTCTCGGCTTTTGCTGCATCGAGCGTTATGGTAAATCTTCACTACTTCGTATTGACGTAATTTAGTTTGATCACATGGTCCGTAGTATCTCCATCAATTGGGTTGATAAACTCATACACCATATGTAAATCTAAATTCGTGGCAGTTAACGTTTCTATGTCCAGTGTTTGTGGAGCGCCGGTTGGGTCGAAAGGGAAACTACTAAAAGTCAATTTCGTTTCGTTTTCAACGAAAAACCACAATCCACCATCTTCAGATTGAGGATCGCCCATATCACATTTTGTTGGTCCCTCATCTAATAAAACAGTCGAGTCAGCTCTTAAAAACATCAAATTGTCTTTATCGCAATCTTGTACCGTACCACCACCTTGGTATGCCAAGAGGTCCCAAAAATCATCAACGGTAATCACGTTGCCCTGAATATCACTAGTGATTGATGGTTCGATTGTCCCACCATTTACACGCCAATGTCCTTCAGTTGCTAAATCTGTTTTTGTCTTTTCTTGTGTTTGGGGTTTATCATCTTCGTCATCTTTACAGCCAACTATAAAAATCAATGAAGCAATTAATACGATTCCAACTATTCGTTTCATACCTAAAATATTGAGCTGCAATTTACGCGATTTTTAAAAAACGGATGTGGTGCAAAAGTCATTTCTGTTTGTACCAATTTCGAGTCAAGACTTTTTGTAATTCTCGATTCAAAATGAGCTCTGTTAACTTGCCTATCCTATCGACTGGATCCAAGGTCCAGACAACCTTCAACTTAGATTCAAACACATCGATACGATACAAAATAGACATCATGTTTTGTTTGTCGTGTTCCATCAGCTTGCCAACTTCCTTTTCCACTTTACTGATAAAATCTTTGTACGGATTGGCATCACCTTCATCCCATTGCATTTCGATGATGTTAGAACCGAAATCCTTGTTTAACTGGTCGATTACCTGTCTAAGTAAATCGTTGTGATGTTCAAGTTGCTGGTATCGTTGGATTTCCTCCATAATACCTATTTCACTTGAAACAAACCAAAGCTAGGATTCCACCTGAAATAAAACTCGGCAATGATGTCGTTGGTTTGATCATTCATGTTACGCATGAAATTAGAACGTATCAGAAAATTAAAATCTTTCGCTATTTCCTTTTGCCATTGTAACCTTACCATGGCTACCTTTCTATAATCAAAGACATATGTGTTGTTCCTTGCCGATACACTTCTATACACGACATCACCCATTGGGTTGTGGAATTGGTGGGCATCGTAATAATTCAACATCAGACCAAAACCTTTTGCGTATAGGGCTAATGACATATACTGACTTAAACCATCAATATAGTTTTCGGGTTCGGTAGAAATATCTTCATAGTATAAAGCGTGTCCTTGTAGGTCTATTGAGTCAATGAAGCCGTTAGTTGGTCGATAGCGATATCGAAGGCCGTAATCAAAGTTAAAATTGCTAATGGTAGGCATGTGAGACGTATCAATCTCTCCGCCTTTGTGAAATGAGATAGCCGAAATTGGAAGAGAAAGTACATGCCTATCCTCTTTCAAGTATTGTTTAGGTTCAATTCTAATTCCTGTCGTAAACTCCTCACGAAATGGACTGTTCTGATAAATCATTTTATGCCAATCAATCCAAAACTCTCCATCAAAGCGTTTCGTATTTCGTCTATATTGAAATCCATTTTCTAGTCGATTTTCAATCACCCGCTCTGGGTCGTACAATGGCTCAACCAATTGATGTTGCATGGCTCCCATCAATGTTCCGAATCGGATAAAATGTCCGTTATTAGTGAATTGAAAGCTAAACGTAGGCCTTTTAATAATGGCTTCATCCGCTCCAAAGTCTTGTTGTACAAATAATCCTAGAGATACTTGGACTTTGTCGCTCGATTGGTAACTTAACTCAGGCCACATTTGATAGCCAAACAGCGTTCTACCTTGATCAATCCGCGATTTATATTCTGAATTCCGGAAGTATCCTAAGCTTTCCACATTGAGCTGCAACAAACCCACTTGGGTGTCTTTTCTCTCGAGGTCAAAGAAGGTGTTGTCCCACTGTCCGTATGAAAATATGGACAATGAAGTGAACAATAAAACCAAAAAACCGCGTCGAACTCTTAAATCCATTATGGCAAATATAGTAGGATAGACTTCAAATAGTTCATGATTTCAACCGTTTGATTACAAGCATCTTACAAATTACGACATCCATTAAAATGAAACTGTACGTACATTTGAAATCACCACTATAAGGAGATGGTACACCATTTGACTATGGTTGAGTGGATTAATTTGACCCTTATGAAAACAAACATCAAATACATCGCAATGACGCTGCTAGTTGTTTTCAACTTTAGCTTCACTGAGAAAGAAAATGCTGCTTTTAAATTTAGACAGCAAAACAATAAGGCTTTTGGTTTTGGGGAACAACTCACCTATCGCGTTCATTACGGGTGGTTGAATGCCGCTCGGATTACCATGCGGGTTGATGACACTGTAGTTTCTGTTGGCGAAAGACCAACTTACCATATTGTAGCCAGCGGTAAGACCAATAAATCTTTTGACTGGATGTATACGGTTCGTGACCGTTTTGAATCTTACGTCGACACTTCGGGAATTGCTCCTTTGAAATACTTTAAAACCGTACAAGAAGACAAATACAAAGACACTGATTTGGTGTACTACGACCATGAAGGCAAGAAGCTACGTGGACTTAAAAAGAACATGGATATGCCAGAATACGTACAAGACATTGTGAGTGGAACGTATTACGCACGAACCATTGATTTCAGTAAGGCGTATGTTGGACAAACCTTCCCATTAGACATCTACCTAGATCAAAAAATTTACAATTTGAAGTTTAAATACTTGGGTATTGAAACGATAAAAAGTGACTTCGGAAAGGTTCGTTGTATCAAGCTACGTCCACAGTTGGTTGTCGATCGCGTTTTTAAGGACGAAGACGATATGACTATTTGGGTGAGTGACGACGGTAACCGATTACCTATTCGTGTTCAAACCGATATTTGGGTGGGCTCGTTAAAAGTTGATTTGACTTCATACAAAGGGTTGGCAAATCCTTTTGACGCTAAGTTGTAGTCAGTCGCTTAAGTATTTAACTACTTGTTTGACGACACTCGGGGCGTATCCGTTGACCGTCCATTCTAGATTTCCATTTTCGTCATATCCACAAATCATAGGAAATCCATAGCCTATTGTATTTATTTCCTGCGTTTTATAATAGGGAAACTCATACCCCTTCCTAGCGATAAAACGAAGCAAATTGTCTTCCTCATCGAACGTATTTAATACCACAATTAATGAATCGTTGAGTTTCCCTTTATCTGTTTCCTCCTTGAGTTTGTTTTTAAGCACTGCACACGGTGCACAGCTAATATAACTATACACTACCACCGATTTTTTTTGTTGATACACCGGTCCGGACACATGAATCGTGGAATCCAACGTGCTAAGTGCCTTAAATGGGAGTTCCATTTTTGTGGTGGTATCTGCCACAATAATAGGTGCAATAAATACTGAATCGTTTGCACCAAGCTTAGGATAGAAATAATCTTTTGAAGGTGGTTTTTCCATTTCATTTATGGAAATCACATTCGAATCATTCATGTAATATAATTCATCGTAGAACCTTTCAGTGATGCTAACAAGTTGGGACGAGTCATTAAAAATCAACGTGTAATAGCTGTAACGCTTGACGCTGTTTTTGATTGGAGGTCGTACGACAATAGTATCCAGATTATCAGAAGAATATTTTACGCTACCGATTCTGCTAAATGTTTTGGTGTACTTAAAATATTTGAAAGTTCTGTAATAATAATAAAAGCTCTTGACTGGGTCAGTATAATGTGCTCCTGATTTTCCATATCCATAACTCACCGTTTTACCATCAAGTGTTTCAAAATCCATGTACGCATTGAACCCATAGAATGATTTGAATTTATCATCTTCGAATACGACATACACACTGTCTTGGCGAGTGGTAGAGTCATTCAAATCGTGACGTTCTGCATGTAGGATTAATTCTTTTTCAACTAAATCTTCTAATCCCTGATGCATCTTACGCTTGGCTGTGCTACAGGAGCATAGCATAACGACTAAAGCAAAAGCTACTAATTTATTTGGGGTAGATTTCATTGATTCGGTTTATCGAGAACAAGGTAAGTTCTTTTAAAACGTTTAGATCAATGTCAGATAATTTTTTTACATACAAGCAAGACTTGCCGGTCTTATAAGTACCCAATCGACTCATAATTTTTTCATTTCCGAAACCAGCCAATACATAGATGGTCAAACTTGTCTTACGTGGTGAAAAACCGGCTAATAACATGTCAACTTCTCTACCAGTTTTGTATTTGTAGTGATACTGGCCAAACCCAACGATGCTCCCTCCCCACATGACGGGTTCCTCGCCAGTGACTTCTTTAAAAAAGTCAAGGAGCTTAAAACAATCCTCGTGGTATTTTTCGGGTTGTTTCTTGATGAAGTCTGTAACGCTGGCAGACTCTGGTTTTGTTTTATTCTCTGCGCCCATATTTGCCATTAATCTGGTAGTCCGTCGTCCTCCACAAATTCCTGAACCTGGTTGAAGTACGAATGGTCCCAGCCTTCCGAAAAGTCCTCATAATCTTTGTCTGGAATGTTTGTGTGTCTCAGTTCAACCGACGTGCCTTTTTTATGTGGATGAAGGATAATCGTGACAATAGAATCTTCTTCCTGATCCCCAAAGTACCATTCTTGCTCAATCTTCCTGTTCTCTTCAAAGGCAATGTTTTTACCTAATATACTGCCACCCCACAGACTAAATTCCGAACCTGGTTCGGTGGTCATTTCTGCGGCGTCATCCGTCCAAAGCTCTATGCTTTTCTGATTGGTGAGCGCCATATACACCTCACTAGGTGGTGCTTTTATGATGTAATATTTCTTGAAGTCCTTAGGCATGTTAATCGTATTTAATAATTTGCAATGAGTCATTAGCCCAACAGAAAATCGTTTTGTTCTCTGTTCGAATGTTCATTGCATTCTTATGGGTGTATAGTGTATCGTTTTTGAAAAATTTGTAATCGTATCGTATCAAATATGGATCTTGATAATACATGAGTTTGGTCTTTTTCACTTGAAAATCTGACAAGCCAGTTATGTCAATTGACTTATAAAAATTGCCAAATACATCGAACAAGCAAATGCCATTACTTGAATCGTGGACAAAGATGTTTTTCTCGTTATCTAAGATTTGAGTTGGCTTCCAAACCTCAGTAGTCCATGTTCCCATGGGTACGCCCTCAATTTGCGTTTTTAGATTCTTACTCGCTTTTAACAACTTCATGGAACTTGCATCAAAATACCAAATGCCATTGTCGAACGATCGTGCTGCGGCAGAAACTTCGCCAGTACTAATGTCCGACAGACTAATTTCCGCACGAATATTCAGCATATTGTCCAGTATGAGTAAGGTCTGTTGATCTGCATAGTAGGCATAAATCTCAAACGCATTGGTCACATCCAACTGACTAATATTACCGTAAATCTTAAAATTGACAACAGCTAATTTTTTACCATTGGCATCATATTTTTCAATTGAATTGTCGTGTTTGATTAAAAAAATATTCCCAAGATTATCGGTTGTAAAAAACTTACCCTTGAAAGGAATAATGGTTTTTTGAGGTGACTCGGTTCGAAAACCTGAAACAAGTAGAATCAACGCCATCATTATAAATGGCAATCCTAGTTTCACATATTTATTTAAACGTTTCAAGTTTTAATGTCTCGCCGTCAAAAACGGCATAGGTACAATGGTGTAACCATTCTCCTAAGTTAATATACTTCCCACCATTGTCCAAGTCGATTTCAAGTGGCAAGTGGCGGTGTCCAAAAATCATATAGTCATACGATTTTTCTTTCACCTTGTCGTTACAAAACTGCAACAACCATTCCGAACCTTCTTGATATACTTCGTCGTTGGCTGCGTTGGCTGAACGACTTTTAGAGGAAAAATAATGTGCAATCCCAAGGCCGATTCGGTTTGGTAAAATGCCAAAGAGCCAAATGCATAAAGGATTCCGAAATATCCGTTTAAGCAATTTGTAGCTATGATCGCCATTACCGAGTCCATCACCATGGTGGAGGTAAAAAGACTTTCCATCGCATTCAAATTCCAGTTCGTCTGAAATCAACTTGATACCAAGCTCATGCTGAAAGTATTGGAACATCCACATATCGTGGTTTCCCTTAAAAAAATAGATTTCAATTCCTTGATCGCACAACGTGGCAATTTTACCTTGGAGCCTTACAAAACCTTTAGGGACTACTTTTTTGTATTCATACCAAAAGTCGAAAATATCTCCCATGAGGTAGATTTTTTCAGCAGTTGGTGCTACTTGATCTAACCACTTTATCAGTTTCTTCTCTCGCTCTAAACTTTGAGCGTAGTTGGGTATCCCAAGATGGAAGTCTGACGCAAAGTATAGATACTTGTTTTCCTTCAACCCCTTATTGAATGGCTATTTTGAACGTTGCTTTTTTGCTGTTTTCTATCAACTCTACAGTGTAAATCCCTGGGGCCTGATCTTGCAAGTTAAGTTGAATAATACCTCCTTGAACTGTCCCAGTAACTGAACTTACCTGTTGACCTGAAATATTGGTAGTGATCAACGTAAATTCATTCCCGTCGCTCCCACCATTGGTTTGTAACGTTACCAAACCGTTACTCGGGTTTGGATACAACTTCCAAGGTTGCACTTCAACTGTTTCTTCTGAAAGTGTATGTCCTACAGTGAAGTAAAACTCAACGCTTTTACCAAAATCTGGATTGAAACTCTGATTAAAGCTCGTACCTGATTTAATCAATCTTAACAATCCTGACCCGATTTCAGGAATCAACGGATAGAACAATCCAAATTGATTCTCAGTTTCACAGACCATTTTATAACAACCTCTATTTAACGTAATGTCTTCCTTGATCAACTGACCTCCTGGTGCGTTCAACTGCTCATATACCACTGTCCCACCATCATCAAATATTTGCAAGGTCGCATCTGCGATAGCGTTGTTCCGGAAGTAAACCGTAAAGGTCTTTGGCGCCATTTCTGGAATATCAAATTGCGACTCTGCTCTGTTATTATCCGCATATTCATCAGCCACCTTATTCACAGAAAATACTTCCGCAAAAAACGTATTGGTCGTTTCTTTTGATAAATAATCCCAAATGGCAAAAGGCAATTCGACCACCTTCGATTCATCAGGCTGGATAGTGTCTTTGTAATAATACGTGATTGGGTTTCCGCCTACCACTCCGTACTTAAGGCCTAATTCCGTTATAACATTCTTTCCAGTGTTGCGTACCTGAATTTTTGGTTCTCCGCATGTTGGGTTCATTCGTAAATAGTATTCCCAGTTATTCGGACTAATTATTTGTTCAACTGTTGCGTCATTCTGGAAATTATACTCGCCGTATTGCATCAAATGCATGGATACTACGTAGTTTCCTCCACCTTGACCGAGGTTGTTCACTGGCACGGGTTCAATATCATAATCCAAAGAAACTTTATCTCCTGTAACATATGAAGTGATATCAAAATTGTAGTCATCAACTGGTGCACCAGGACACCAACCAGCTCTTGGAGGAGCCCAGTTTCCGCCTTGATCAAATACAGGATTTAAAGCACACTTGTCATCTTGCCAAATATCCCATTGCAGGGCATCTTTCCCATTTATTTTAACATAATGTTGTTTATCCGCCCACTCACAACAATGTGGTTTGGTATTGTCGTCGGTGTTGTGCCCATGACCGGTAATGCGTGTTACTAGTTTGTGGGTTTTTGCTTCAGGGTGAATGTCAATTTCCGTATTCTTAAAATTCACATCGTCCGCCATGTTTCGATACGATCGACTTTCACGGTTGATGTAATACGAAATTTCCTTTAAATCTCTTGCCGGTGTTCCTTCAATCATTTCAAACCTAAGGTCAATTAACTCTTGTTGGTTTCCTGCTGTAAAGGTCACTTGACCTTCCAACAACGAAGCATAATCTGTTACATCATAAATCCACTTAAATCCATCTGGACCAAGGTCCAAACCGATACCGTAAGGCGTTATGTAGCGAGCGATTTCAACATTATTAATGACTTCATAAGGAATGTAATACTTCCTCAATGTTTGATTTAAGGTTTGTGATCCTGCAATTGTGGTAGAGTCCTTAATTGAACCGTTTGCATTATAGCTATATCTAAATCCGCCTTTATACGTAGCCAACACGCCTGTTTGTTTCGTCACATCTGTTGCGTCGTTAAACTCATCTACAAAAACGATTGGCCGCTCAACTACATCGTAAGAAAGTGTTGAATCCAGGTTTGATTGTTGTGTTGCCATCACAAATTCTAACTTCGGGCGGTCAGTCACTTGTGTGGTATTGTAAAATGCTGTTTCTGCATACGATTTAACCACTGTTGCTCCTCTAAATTGTGCTTCAATAGAAGTACTGAAGTCAGATTTCATTAGCGCTTGACCTCTGAAAGTTTCGAATGAAAATGCACATACTAGGTCTCCAAAATTTGGTTGACCTGTTGAGATTTCATTGTTCATTAAGTCAGCTGCTTCAGTTGCCGTCAATTCCGCCTTCCATATGCTTAGTCTGTCAATAGCACCAGCATATTGGTAGTTTGAGATGCCTTTTCCCACTCGGAATTCTGTTATCTCTCCAAGGTCTCTATTTTTATCTACACCAGAGTGCCAGAGTGCTCCGTTGAGATAAATATTCATGGCACCTGTTCGGGTATTTTTGGTAAACACCCAATGATTCCATGTGTTTTTATACACGTTTGCATCAGCTGCTTTGTTGATTCTATCGTAGCCAGAACTATTTCCTGCATCCCAGTATACTTGTCCATTCGACCAAGGGAAATGAATATTGATGACTCTATTACCGTCCTTGTCCTTTCCTTCTAACACAGACGTGTTGGTCGGCAATGACGCATCGCCTTTGGCCCAAAAACCTATCGATATTGCTGAATCCACATCTGCAAAAACAGTGGCAGGTTCTTGAATAGTCATAAAGTTGTTGTCATCAATCTGATAATAATGATCGCCGCCTGTTTCTTGAATCCCGTTTAGGGCAGCATTGTCTGTCGCCACCTCAAGATTGCCAGATAAAACACTTTCTTCTCTACTGAACTCAACCACGACATTCGAAACACCATCCCAAGTGAGTGCTTCAAGTGCTTGAATTCGGTTTTTGCCAAGAGTTCCACTAAAATTATCTTGGTATACCGTTTTGAAACCCGTTTCAACCATCTTGGTTAAAGTCGCTAGAGGCGTTTGTGCCATTCGAATACGCATATTCTCAATGTTGCCAGAACTTGCTGCTACATATAATGAAAGTGCGGTGATATCTCCTGGCTGCAAGCCTGCTGTAGTTAACTCAGTGGCTGTATAGAGGTATTGAACACGGTTTTCGTCTACCAATTCTGATGAAGTTGATGAACCAAGACCAATTACAATAGAGTCGGCTGAAGTAACTCCAGTGACTACTCGAAAGTGGTTGTATTTATAAAAAGTATCTGAAACGGAAGTCGTTGCATATTGGTAGCTCGTTGGATTTAAATCCCCAATTAAAAAATTCGGGTGTTCATATTCATTGCTGTCAATTCTTCCAGTGCTATCGTGCACTATCACGTATGACAAATAATCCCACTCACCACAATTGAAATTATCGCGCGTTGTTTGAGGATCGCACTTGAGCGTATAATGCATGTTGATTTTCCTATAGGTCTTTCCTTCAGGAAAAATATAGGTACCATTTCTTTTGGTGATATCGCTAAAGTTTAGGGTATTTACCCAGGTCGTATCTTGTGCCAAAGCCGAGAGAGAAATGGTAAGAACGACAAATGATAGTAGGCCTTTTTTAATCATAAAACTGTGATTGAGCCTCAAAATTGGGCATAATTGACTACTGAAACAAGGTAGATTGAAAAAAGGATGAAAAAGTGGTTATAACTGCTTAGGACTTATACCTTCTTCCCGCCTTTTAAATTGGCTTGCATTTCATGAAGTTCATCCCACTTTTCGTCTTTGGCTAATTGTGCTTGATCGCCCCATGTGGTTGGATCGTGAACTTTATACTGAGGTCCTGCTTTCAGAAGGATTTCTCTAATTTTATCCGGACCAACTGACATGATATCGTTATACGATTTGACCCCATCTGCGTTTAATAATTGTTCGATTTTGGGCCCAACACCTTCAATCTTTTTTAAATCATCACCGTCTTTGGTTTTGCCTTTACCTTTTGACTTCGCCTTGGCTTTTGATTTTTCTTTAACAGGTTCTGGACTTGCCTTAGCCACTACTTTTGGTTTAGGTTCGGTTGGTTTAGGTTTCTCCTTTACCTCCACTACTTTGGCTACATCAATCGTTCGGTCAAAATTAGCTTGGTTCTTTTCGCTCTTCGCCAAATCTGATTTAAGCTGAGATATGAGTTGTTCCTGCGTTTTTAATTTCGCTTCTAACACTGCGTCAGCAGCATGCACAACTGGTTGATTAACCTCATTCCTCAATCGAGCGTTTTTATCTTCTAGTAGTTTAATCTTGTCGTTCAGAGTAATTATTTCCAGCTTTTTATCCTCTAAACCGAGGGATTCAGCCTTTAACATGTTAAGCTCAGATTCTGCTTCCTTATATTTATTTCTCCATTTGCCTACAGCAATTCTACCTAGCCACCAACCCAGCAAAAAAGCTGCCAGTAACATGGCAACTATTTCAACCAAATGTTCTGTAAATGTTTCGGTACCAGGACCTTGAATTGGGCTTTGTCCGAAAATATCTAATAGTATCATTGACCTTTGTTTATCTTATTTAATCGTTAAAACAACCCTGCGGTTATACGCTTTTCCAACTTCATCATCTAGTGTATTCATCGGTTCTAAGTCTCCTTTAGAACTGGTTATGATGCGCATTGGATCCACGCCTTTGTCCCATATCATTTTCTTCACTACCCAAGCACGTCTGCGACCAAGTTGGTAATTTTCTTCTGCCTCGCCTTCACTATTGGAGTGACCCTCCACGTATATTTTTAAATCTGGGTTTTCAGAAAGCATCAGAATCGCCTGATCAATGTAGTTCCGAACGTCCGACGTTATCCGTTTCTTTATGGATCCTTTCGAGAAGTAAATCAACATTTGATCTCCAACCTGAACAGTTGAATTGGTTGATATGCTTTGATTAGTAGTTTGATTTTCTACTGGTAATTCTTGAGTTTCTTCAGTAACCCATTCCGCAGATTCAGCCGTGTCTGTTGCGTTATCATCAACCCAATTATTGCCACTTGCCACTGTGAATTTCACTGCCTCCAATGAGGACTGATCATCTGCGTCTGTTATAGCATCGTAATCTGTATAGGTCAACAACCGATTGGCATCACAATGGTCTATTAATAATGAGCGCACATTTTCCGCACGTTCGCGCGCCAAATCTGATCCATTTGTTTCATTTCTGTAGTAATTCGCGTTTATAATAAGCGTATCATTCTCGCCCAACTTATTCAATAAACTTTCCCTATAGGTATTGAAATCAGAACCAACTACAGGTTCTGCAGAATTGTACCTAAAGCTCAACGGACTTAACCCATCTTGCAAAGAGTCGGTCACGCCTTTCAAGTCTGCCCCTATATTTTGGAACACACCATCACAAACTTGTTTAATGGTACATAAATAATAATATGACCCGCCTAATAGTAATCCTACAAATAAAATTACCGGCACAAAGCGTTTTGACCCCATTTTAAAACTTCTTTTCGCTGGTTCGAAGATAAGCGATTTTGATCAACCCTTGGATTTGTAATGTTTCAACACTTGTTGTGATTCCTCCTTTAGAAAGGACTTTAACGATTCTGGTTCCAAAACTTTAACGCTTGAGCCCAAAGACAACAAGGTGCTTTTAAGCTCGTAATTCAAGATTACTTTTAACTCAACAGTCACACTTTCATCCGTTTGTGCAACACACTTTTGACTAGAATGAATGGGTTGGCTTTGGATGTATTGATACTCTTTTGGGGATACTTCAAAAACAATCCGCTCTGGTTTACCGGGTGTTATACTCACACCAATGGCATCTTGGTAATACGCTTGAATGTCAAAGTTGCTTGATCGATAACTTGTTGCATAATCCGGTGTAATACTTTTCATTCTCTCGAGTGCCAGCGTTCTCAACTGTTTATAGCCTTCGTGATAGCCTACCACATACCATCTATTCCGGTATTCTTTCAAAAAATACGGATGCATCGTATGCGTTTTGACCGAATTAGAACTAAACGAATGATATTCTATTTCAACTGTTGTTTGCTGTCTAATGTGTTGAAGTATTTCATTAATATATCTACTTCCGCCATCCGTCGTGCTTTGTTCGAAAGAAATGACATTGCCCAGGGCCGTGGTATCATTCTCTTTAATGTGTAACTCCACCTTATCGCTTAGCTTTTCAACCGCTTCAGAAAAGGTAGAAAACAATCCTACGTGACTGTATTGTTTTAACACGTTCGCTGCAAATGCAATGGCTGTCAATTCTTCCTTTTGAAGAGGAATGCTGTCTATCGAATAAGCGTCGTCTGTATACGTATACCCTTGACCCTTTATGTTTTTAATAGGTGCGTAATAACCAAGTTGACTATCGTTTCGCATGGCATTGATATCACCTGCGATTGTTCTCCAAGATACATGGGCTCCAACGGCTTCGGTGCAAGCATCAATTAAAGCTTCTTGGCTTGCGATTTTATAATTTATCAAACATCGGTTGATAGCTCGATACCGTACAAGGGCTTCCTTATTTGAAGGCATAGTTAAAAAAAACTTTCGATTTTTTCATTAATGCAGATAGGCTGCATTTTGAGGTCGTTTGTTTGAATCAAAATTACAGAATTATGGAAGACAGAATTTATAAACAAAGATTTTTTGAAGCAGGGTCTTCAGAATTTTCGATTGCCGTGAACAGACATCGGGATGCAAATGGAGAATTTGTGTACATGTTGGACACTTCGGAGAATGTTTACGACTACTTGGAGCTTTCTTTCCCAGTTTTCAATTCTTGGGCCGATACTTGGAATTATATTAAACAAAACTATCCAGGATGGTGGAATATGAAGCCATTTTTCATCCACCCAAAGGTGAGTGCGTTTATCCTTTTAGAACTTAAAAATGAATTGCGTGAATTATCGATTGCTAGTAAAAAGTTTTGGAGAAACTGCATCCGTCCATTTTGGAGAAGTTGCTTAAAGGAAGACATACAAGAGTTGTTAGGATAAAAAATATTGAACTTAAAAAACGTAATAAAATGAAACAATCAGATTTATTAAACAAGTTAGGATTAGGTGCAGACGGTGTGGTATTACCAACCGGATTGGCCCGTGTAAAAAATGAACCAGTTCGTGTGTACAACGGCTTCTTGCAATCCATCATGCACTATGGTTATGTTGATTTAAAAGACCGGTTAAACGCTGGGGATGCTCTAACTATGGAGCGCGATTTAGACAATGCATACGATTTCTTTGCGGTCGGTGTATTTTGGAAAGGCGTTAAAATTGGTTACTTGCCATCTACCGAAAACATCGTCATTGCCAACCTGTTAGATTCAGGTGTATCGATGCACGCGTATATCGGACAAATCGATCAACAAGCCAATCCTCAACACGCTTTGTCAGTTGCTATTTTCACAGACATCGTTGTTGCCTTGCCTGCTATTTCCTCAAAATTTGCTCCGAAGCAGCCAGAGATGCGGAAGGTATATCAGAGCGCTTAATTATTTAATAGCCGACATTAAGTTTGACTTTTTACGCTCAGAAACTGGCAAGGTTTCTCCATTTGATAAGACCACATGTCCACCATTTTTATTGTGAAAGCTTTCCAAGTGACCTAAATTGATTAGGTGAGACGTATGTATCCGAATGAACCTTGCGGGTTTTAAGAGGTTTTCAAAATCCTTTAAAGTTTTTGATATCACCATCGGGTTGTTGTCGCCTTGCAAAAACAACTTGGTATAATTGCCATAGGCTTGGATATGCACGATGTCTTCAATTTTTTTAAGATAAATACCGTCAGTTGTGTTTAAAGCGATTTTGGCCCCAGCCGATATGTTAGTGGGCAGTTTGATGATATGGTCGACTTGCTCTTGAGGTAGATTGAAATTTGAATTGGTAGAGTCGGCAAGAATCCGATTGATGGTACCTTGCAAATCCTCTTGATCCACCGGTTTTAGCAAATAATCGAAAACGCCATGTTTAAACGCTTTTAAGGCGTATTGATCATAAGCCGCTGTAAATACTACCCTGAACCGACCAAAATTGCTGAGGTTGCTGAGGATGTCGAAGCCCAATCCGTCTTTGAGCCTTATGTCCAAGAACAATACGTCGGGTGTAATCTCCGACAACAGTTTTAATCCGGATTCTACAGAATTAGCTGTTCCAACAATCTCAATTTTAGGTTTGACCTCTGCCAATTCCATCTTTAAAGAAGCGATGGCTTGTTTTTCGTCGTCAATAATGGCTGCTCTCATTTACGTATTCAATGGAAGTTTTATAATAACGGCTGTGCCGGGATTTTTGCTCCCGTTTACCGGACTTAATATTTTAATACTAAAGGTTTTGTTATACTGTTTCGATAAGATATCCAGTCGATCTCTGATGTTTTCCAATGCGACAGAGTGATGTCCATCGTGAACCGCTTCAGAAAAACCAACTCCC
>Ga0055584_100000240_pt1 | contig 51842 bp, 50 predicted proteins | sample OSDHelmetaG_FD_58716 | JGI IMG/M metagenome (GOLD analysis project Ga0055584, IMG submission 58716) | Pelagic marine sediment microbial communities from the LTER site Helgoland, North Sea, for post-phytoplankton bloom and carbon turnover... | ecosystem: Environmental > Aquatic > Marine >... | reverse complement strand
ACACCATTAATCTCTCCACAAATTAAATTTCCTGCATGTCCTTTCACCGTGATCTGCGGGAAATGTGGAATCTCTGAATAAGAAAAAATTTCTGCATTTTTAATTTTATCAGACAGGTTACCTAGTCCCGTTCCTAGAACTATTGCCACTTTAGGTGTGGATTTTAAACGCTCCTTGAAGTATTGAGCTGCTCCTTGTATTTGACTGTAATATTCATCTTTCCTCACAATAGACAATTCCAATTTTATATTTTGAATAATTCGGAAAGATATACAAAACAAGACAGAGGTGACAAGGTGCTAATAATTCCGTATATTTGCGCCACATTTTGAAAGCAGAGGGGAACGATGGTTCCCTTTTTTTATTCATAAATTTTAAAATGTGGACTTAAAATTAGTAGAAAGTCTTCTGTCAGAAAAGTTTGCAGAAGAAGAATTTCAAGATTGTTTTTTAGTAGAATTGGACTACTCAAAGGTTAATAATAAACTTCAAGTTTTTATTGATAGTGATAGTAACTTTGGCTTTGATAAATGCAGAAAAGTCAGCAGACACCTAGAAAGCTACATTGATGAAAATGAAGTTCTAGGACCTAAATACACCTTAGAAGTTTCCTCTCCTGGCATGTCTAGACCTTTGAAATTTCAAAGACAGTATGTCAAAAACAAGGGAAGAATGCTTAAGGTTTCACTCATCGAAGGAGGAAGTGTGGAGGGAAAGATTAGCGAGGTAGACAATGAAAAAATAGATCTTGAAATCAAGAATGTAACAAGAAGAATAAATTTTGAATCTATAAAATCGGCACAATTAGTTCCGAGTTTCAAATAGTATGAAGAAATGAATTTAGTTGAATCGTTTTCGGAATTCAAAGCAGGCAAGAACATAGATCGCCCTACCATGGTAAGGGTTTTAGAAGATGTATTCCGAACGCTTATCAAGAAAAAATACGGGACTGATGATAATTTTGACGTCATCGTCAATCCTGCTAATGGTGATCTAGAAATCTGGAGAGTTAGAGAAATTGTTCCTGATGGCGAAGTTACAGATGATAGAAGTCAGATATCTATTACCGATGCAGTCGAAATTGATGAAGAGTATGAAATTGGTGAAGAATGTTATGAAGAGCTTGAGTTATTAGAATTTGGCAGAAGATCTGTAATGGCTGCAAGGCAGACTCTCATTTCTAGAATAATGGAACTAGAAAAAGATGAAGTCTTCAAATTATATTCAGCTAGAATTGGTGACATTATACTTGGAGAGGTTCATCAGATACTAAAAAGAGAACTGCTGATTATTGATGATGTAAGTGGCAATGAACTTATCATCCCAAGAAATGAGATGATAAGAGGGGATTATGTGAGAAAAGGTGACATGATCAAAGGTGTGATCAAAGAAGTAAAAATGAGGAACAACAATCCTGCAGTGATTGTATCTCGAACTGATAATAACTTCTTAGCTAAACTTCTTGAACAAGAGGTGCCAGAAATTGAGGATGGACTGATAACTATTAAAAAAATAGAAAGAATTCCTGGTGAAAGGGCGAAGGTCGCTGTAGAATCATATGATGACAGAATAGATCCAGTAGGAGCATGTGTGGGGATGAAAGGATCAAGAATCCATGGGATAGTAAGAGAGTTAAAAAATGAAAATATAGACATCGTCAATTTTACAGCTAACAATAACCTTTTTATTCAAAGAGCATTGACTCCAGCAAAGGTGACTAGTATTAAAATGGATGATGAAAATATGACAGCATCTGTTTTCTTAAAACCTGATCAAGTGTCAATGGCAATTGGAAAAGGAGGGTCAAATATAAAGTTAGCAAGCAGATTAACTGGTTATGAAATTGACGTGTACAGAGATACAGATGAAGAAATTGACGATGTGGACTTAGATGAATTCTCTGATGAAATAGAAGAATGGATCATTGACGAGTTAAAGAATATCGGATGTGATACTGCTAGAAGTGTGTTAGAATTAAGTAAAGAAGAACTTCTTAGAAGATCAGATCTTGAAGAAGAAACCATAGAAGAGGTGCTCAAAGTTTTAAGCTCAGAATTTGATGAGTAAAACGTGTTAAAATTGAGTATTTGCTTTTATTAACGATTTAAATCGAATATGTCGAAAAGACTTGTAAAAATTGCTAAAGAATTAAATGTAGGAACTTCAACCATTGTTGAATATCTTACTAATGCCGGTTTTGAAGTAGAAAACAAGCCAACAGCTAAAATCTCTGATGAAATGTATTCAGAGCTGACTAAGCAGTTTAGCAAGTCCATGGAGCTGAAAGAGAAGGCAGACCAGCTAATTATTGGCACACCGAAGAAAGTAGAAGAGCCTGTAGTTGTAGCACCTCCTGTCGCCCCAATTCCGCCAAAACCTGTGCCAGAGCCCGTTGTAGAAAAGCCAATAGAAACAGAAGCTAAAGAAGAAATGGTGCAACCCAAAAAACCTGAGCTAAAGGTTAAGGTGGTTGGTAAAGTAGATTTGACACCTAAAACTAAAGCTCCGGAAACAAAACCTGAGCCAAAACCTGAGCCAAAACCTGAACCTGTCCCGGAACCCGTTCAACCTCCAGCACCAGAGCCTACAAGACCTAAGGGAGAGCCTGCTCCGGTTGAAGAAATGGTTAGAGCAAAAACACCTCAACTGAAGGGTTTAAAGGTGTTAGGTAAAATTGATTCTGACAAATTAACCAAACCTAAACCTAAAGAAAAACCCGCTCCTCCTGTTAAGCGTGCAGATGAGGCTAAGAAAAAGAGAAAGAGAAAACGCAAAAAGGTTACCGTTCAAAATACTGGACAACGAGATAATAGAGGACAAGGGCAAGGACAAGGTCGGGGACAACGAGGAGGCAGACCAGATGAAATCAAACAGGTCTCGCAAAAAGAAATAGAAGAAAAGATCAAGGCTACTATGGCCAGGATTACTGGTGGAAGTGGCAAGAAGAGACAGAAAATAAGAAGAGACAACAGAGAAGATAAAAGGGTAAAACAAGAGCTCATAGATGAGCAAATGGAAACCCAAAAAGCTGTAGTACAAGTTACAGAGTTTATATCTGTTTCTGAGTTGGCAAGTCTATTAGACATTGCTCCTACAGACGTGATTATGACTTGTATGAATTTGGGCGTTATTGTCTCAATAAACCAAAGGCTTGATGCTGAAATCATAGAGTTAGTCGCAGAAGAGTTTGGGAGAGAGATCAAATTTATTAGTGCTGAAGAAAATGAAGAAGAAGAAGAAGAAATTGTTGATGCAGAAGAAGATTTAGAACCTAGAGGCTCAATCGTTACGGTCATGGGCCATGTCGATCATGGAAAGACTTCATTGTTAGATCATATCCGGAAAGCCAATGTGGCAGATGGAGAAGCCGGTGGTATCACACAGCATATTGGTGCTTATGAAGTAAAAGTAAAAGACAAAAAAATAACCTTTTTAGATACTCCAGGTCACGAGGCTTTTACAGCAATGAGAGCAAGAGGTGCAAAAGTCACCGATGTTGCTATAATCATAATTGCTGCAGATGATAGGATAATGCCACAAACAAAAGAGGCGATCAGTCATGCTCAGGCTGCTGGAGTTCCTATGGTTTTTGCCATAAACAAAGTGGATAAAGACGGAGCAAATCCAGATAAAATTAAAGAACAACTAGCAAGTATGAACTTGCTGGTAGAATCTTGGGGAGGCACGTTCCAATCTCATGACATTTCAGCAAAAACTGGAATGGGTATTGACGAGCTCTTAGAGAAAGTGGTATTAGAAGCTGAACTACTAGAACTTAAAGCAAATCCAAATAGAGAAGCCCATGGCACAGTAATAGAAGCTTCTTTAGATAAAGGAAGAGGATATGTCACCAAGATGTTAGTACAGAATGGAACACTTAAAATTGGAGACGCTTTAGTCACTGGAGCTTACAGTGGCAAAGTAAAAGCTATGTTTAACGATAAAGGGTCAAGAATCAAAGCAGCAGGCCCTTCAGTACCTGTTCTTGTATTAGGATTGAACGGTGCACCGCAAGCTGGTGAAAAGTTTAAAGTCGTTGTTAATGAAACCGAAGCAAGGAACATCGCTGGAAAGAGGCAACAAATAGAGCGAGAACAATCTAACAGAGCAAGTAAGCGTGTTAGTCTTGATGAAATTGGAAGAAGGTTAGCATTGGGATCGTTTAAAGAACTAAACCTGATTGTAAAAGGTGATGTAGATGGTTCTATTGAGGCGCTTTCTGACTCTTTAATAAAGTTATCTGTTGAATCTGTTCAGGTTAATGTTATACATAAGGCTGTAGGTCCAATAGCAGAATCCGACGTTCTTCTAGCCTCAGCTTCTGATGCAATCATCATTGGCTTCCAAGTTCGTCCTTCAGGAACCGCAAGGCAACTAGCTGATAAGGAAGGAGTTGAAATTAAAACCTACTCCATAATTTACGAAGCCATAGATGAGATCAAAGCCGCTATGGAAGGAATGCTTGACACAATCAAAGAAGAAGAGGTTGTTTGTGAAATAGAGGTAAGAGAGACCTTTAAGATTAGCAAAATCGGAACAATTGCAGGTTGTTATGTAAATAGTGGAAAAGTGACCAGAAACACCTTAATCCGATTAATCAGAGATGGCATTGTTGTCTTCCCTAATAAGGAAGGTGTCGTAGGAGAGCTTACATCATTAAAACGATTTAAGGATGATACGAGTGAGGTCAAAGCTGGGTTTGAATGTGGTCTTACCATTAAAAACTTTAATGACATCAAAATGGGTGACATTATTGAAGGATATCAGATTAATGAAGTAAAACAGACGCTTTAACCAAGGTTTAGTGATACACCATATACATTGAACAAGACAGAACTAAAAGATTTTTTAGATCAAAAAACCTTAGAGTTTAATCACCCCAGATTCATAGAAACAGATCCAATTTCTATACCCAAAAAGTTTAAGAAGCTTCAGGATATAGAAATCATTGGACTTTGGACAGCATTACTATCCTGGGGGCAAAGAGTCACAATCATTAACAATGGAAATAAGCTTGTGGAGCTCATGGACAATACACCTTATGACTTTGTCCTAAATCACTCAGAAAATGACAGAAAGAAGTTTTCAAAATTTGTCCATCGAACATTCCAACCTATTGATGCAATATATTTCTTAGAGTTTTTCCAAAATTATTATAAATCACATTCTTCTTTAGAAGAAGCGTTTATTGATTTAAATGCAAAAGAAGAAAAAATCAAACATGGTCTAATTCAGTTTAGACAAATCTTTTTCAAGTCTGAATTTGCACCACAAAGAACTTATAAACATATCGCTTCTCCTCTCAAAAACTCTTCTTGCAAAAGATTGAATATGTTTCTACGGTGGATGGTGAGAGATGATAATCTTGTGGATTTTGGTCTTTGGAAATTGATTAATAAAAAGGATTTAATTATTCCTCTTGACGTACATGTACAACGAGTAGCGCTTTCTCTTGGACTTATGAAAAGAAATAAGTCGGATTGGAAAGCCGTATTAGAACTTACCAAAAATCTAAGAAAATTAGATCCAATAGACCCTGTCAAATATGACTATGCACTTTTCGGTTTAGGAATTCTTCAATATGATGCTATTATTAAAAAGGATTAACCCAAGGATTATATTTCAAGTTTCAACTGTCATTTAAAGAACAAAACATTCTCATCAAACTGTTAACCACTTTCCCTACCTTTGTGTATACCATTACTATGAGATGAGCGATGCGATTAAGCATGAATGTGGCCTAGCGGTCATTCGGTTGCTAAAACCTTTAGATTTTTACCAAAAAAAATACGGTACCGCCCTTTACGGGCTAAACAAAATGCACCTCTTGCTGATGAAACAGCGGAATAGAGGGCAAGATGGTGCTGGTGTAGCTACAATAAAACTTGACATGCCTCCTGGCACAAGATATATAAGTAGAAAAAGAAGCAATAGTCCTCAATATATCAAAGATGTTTTCAAGGGTATTTATAGCCATTTTGAAGATTGTAGCCCTGATCAGCTAAATGATGGTAAATGGCTAAAAGCCAACCGTCCATATACAGGAGAGGTCCTTATAGGGCACCTGAGGTATGGGACTCATGGAAAAAATATTATTGAAACAGTGCATCCATTCTTAAGACAAAACAACTGGAAAAGCAGGAATCTTGTAGTAGCAGGAAACTTTAACCTAACTAATGTTGAAGAGTTATTTCAAGAGCTTATAAGATTAGGACAATACCCAAAAGAAAAATCGGATACTGTAACAGTACTAGAAAAAATTGGTCATTTTCTTGATGAAGAAGTTGACCGTCTTCATTCATGGTTTAAAGCTGAGGGGTATAATAATCAGCAAATCAATAAATTCATAGAAGACAATCTTGATATTCAGAGATTGTTACAGCGATCATGTAGAAAGTTTGATGGTGGTTTTGTTATGGCTGGCTTAATCGGTCATGGTGATGCCTTTGTTCTGAGAGACCCTTCCGGTATTAGACCAGCATTTTACTATCATGATGATGAAGTAGCAGTTGTCGCCTCTGAGCGACCCGCTATTCAGACCACCTTTAATGTAAAAACAAATGAGGTTAAAGAATTAGGCAGAGGCAATGCTCTAATAATAAGAAAAGGGGGAGATGTCGCCGAGTTGCCATATAAAGACCAAAGAGAATCCACACCTTGTTCATTTGAAAGAATCTATTTCTCTCGTGGTACTGATAAAGACATATATAAGGAGAGAAAAAAGCTTGGCGAGAATGTGTGCGATGAGGTCATGGAAGCAATTAATTTCAATTTAAAAGATACAATCTTTTGCTTTATACCTAACACTGCAGAAATCGCTTTCTATGGACTTATAGAAGGTGTGAATAAAAGGGTTTTTGAAAAAGTAAAAAAAACATTACAAAAGAGTGGCAAAGTGGACCCTGCTGAAATTGAATTATTACTTCAAGACCAGCCACGGATAGAAAAGCTGGCTGTGAAGGAGGCTAAAATGAGAACATTTATAGCTGATGATAGTACTAGGGGAGAATTGGTATCTCATGCCTATGACGTCACTTATGGGGTCGTACGAAATAATGTGGATACAATTGTTGCTGTAGACGATTCAATTGTAAGGGGGACGACCTTAAAAGAAGGAATCATACAAATTCTTTCTAGGTTGAAGCCAAAGAAAATAATTATTGTATCATCAGCACCACAAATAAGGTATCCTGATTGCTATGGCATTGACATGTCCAAAATGAAGAGTTTTGCAGCGTTCAGAGCCTTAATTGAGCTTTTGAAAGACACTAAAAAAGAACACCTTTTAGAAAAAGCATATAAAAAAGCAGTAAAACTTCAAAAAACAAAAGAAGAATTTCAGCCAAATGTTTTGCAAGACGTATATGCAGAATTCTCTTATAAGGAAATCACTAACAAGATTGCTGAAATTCTTACCCCTCCAAACATCAACTGCGATGTTCAAATTATTTATCAGCGACTGGAAGGCTTACATGATGCATGTCCTGACAATAGTGGTGATTGGTATTTTTCGGGCAACTATCCTACACCAGGAGGCAATAGGGTAGCAAATACTGCTTTTATTAACTACATGGAAAATGTTGAAACTAGAGCTTATTAAGTCCTAATTTGTTGCATTGTTGGCCACCATAGTTATAACTTCGGTAAGTTTTTTGATGAAGTTCTATCCATTTGGTAGCGGTTTTTAATCAGAATGAAAAAATAACTTATGAATAAGTCGGTTCGAGTTGTAATTACATCCATTATATTGATAGCCGTGTTTATTTCGGCGGCCTTAACATCAGAAGCTTGTAAAACAAAAACTAAAACGTTAGAAGAGAAGGCAGATGATGCCTTTGAGCAACATAGCGGAGATGAGTTTTTTGAGGATGATTTAACTCCTGATAATGAAACTTATGAAACGGACGACAATACAACAGATTTTTCAAATAATAGCACAGAACCTGAAGACTACACAGAAGTAAAAGACAAATCGTCTTATACCGAACCTGATGAGACTGTCACGACTTACGAAGAAACACCGATTCGGCGTGCCACCACAGAAGGTAAATACTTAATTGTTGCTGGTAATTTTCTTGTGCAAAGCAATGCTGATGAAATGGTAAACAAGTTGGTTAACTTAGGATACAATTCTGCAGAAGTGGCTGTATTTGATTATTCTCAATATTATACTGTAATTGCATCTCGATCAGATGATTATGCTTTGGCTAAAAATCTATCAGTTGAGATTAAGGGCAAAGGAGTAGATTGCTATGTTCATACCAGAAAATAGTTTCTGTTTTAAATACCATTCTCTTAGTTATCTTTGCGCACCTTATCAAATAGTTTGGTTGCAAAGGCAACTTTGTACTTACGTTAAAGGCACGTTAAACCAAAGAAAAAAGGATTTTAAGTAATTTTCTTCGCGTTTTTTCGGTGGACAGATTATCGTCCGGCTTTAGGTTTAAAGCATCTAATTTTTGAAAATTAAAAGAAACATGAAAAATATACTCCTAATAATAATCTTAATATTATCAACGGTTCTAGGAGCTTCTGCCCAAAAGGTAGCTATTGTAGACATCAATGCTGTACTTGCCGACATGCCTGCATATCAAAAAGCTCAGGAAGATCTAGATCAAGTAGCTGCACAATGGAGGCAAGAAATAGCACAGCAATACGATGATATTAAGAGTCTTTATAATAAATATCAAGCGGAGCAGGTCCTCTTAAGTGATGATGTGAAAAAACAAAGAGAAGAAGAGATCATGGACAAAGAGAAAGATGTACGGGCCTTGCAAAAAGGCAAGTTTGGACCAGAAGGCGAATTATTTTTAATGAGACGTGAATTGGTAAATCCGATTCAGGAAAAAGTGTTTGACGCTATTGAACAATATGCTCTAGAAAGCAGCTATGACCTTATACTTGATAAAGCCGGTTCTGCAGGAGTCCTTTTTGTGTCTGAAGAGTATGATAAAACAGAACTTATTAGAAGAAGACTAAGCATTAGATAATAAAAACTATTAATTGATTAAAACTAAAGGATAATGAAACGAAATTACATTATAGGCTGCCTTGCCTTTTTACTTATAGCATCGATTGACTTAAGTGCTCAAAAATTCGGGTACATTAATTCACAACTATTGATAAGCCAAATTCCCCAAGTGAAAGAGGCAAATGCTAATATTGAAACATTGCAAAAGCAACTAGAGAAACAAGGCCAAGAAATGGTTGCATCTCTACAAAATAAATATCAATCCTTAGAGAAGAAACAATCTCAAGGGGAAATTTCAAGAGTTCAATTAGAAGCCGAAGCACAAGGCTTAAAACAAGAAGAGGCAACTATTGCCAAATTTCAACAAGATAGTCAACAAAAGATCTACGAAAAAAGTGAATCCTTATTGAAACCAATAAGAGATAAAATACAAACCGCCATCGATGATGTGGCCAAAGAAAATGATTTTCAGTATGTTTTTGATCAGGCTGTGGGCATATTGCTTTACGCTGATACATCTACAGATATCACTCCTATGGTGAGAACCAAGTTAGGTTTATAAAACAAAGTTTAGAAGGTCAGATATGCTTACATATCTGACCTTTCTTATTCATTCCCGACTCTACTTCATCATCAACACTCTGATTTACATGAGAACGTTATTCATTTTAGTCTTATGTGTATCGTCCCTATCAATATCTGCCCAAACCAAATCATCGGATGACATTATTGATATTCTGGAAACGACTTCAGTTGACTATTTAAATGCATTTACACAAAATGATTGGGAGGCATATACAAGTTATGCACATCCAAATATCATCAAGATGGCCGGAGGAAAAGAGCTATTGGTTAAATTGGCTCAAGAAACCTTAGATATGTACAAATCCATTGGATATGACATTAAATCTGGGTTGGTAACCGGTGATAGTCAAATTGTTAATACGGGAAAAGACATTCAAGCAATAATTCCAACCTCCTTGTATATGGTCGCTTCCGGGCAGAACAGTATTGAAACCAAAATAAAGCTCTTTGCAATATCAAACGATTTCGGAGAATCTTGGAAATTCGTGGATTTGTCCCAATATGACAAAACAAGTATAAAGACCTTTGTTCCAGAATTTAATGAAACTCTATTTGATTTTTGGTAGTAAAGAAGTACTATTCAATTTTCTTCGCTCCAAATCCGATTCTATCATTTAGGATTTTACCCCCGATTGCAAATTCTCTAAGGTTTTCAATCAATCCTTCTATTGCAGCTCTATCTTTTTCAAATGATATGATATGAACGTTTGGTCCTGCATCTAAACTAAAAAACACTGGAATATTTTGATTTTTTCTAAAAGATCTTATCTCATTTATTACTTTAATCGTCTTAGGCTCTATCAATAAGTACGAAGGATCAGAAGCCATCATTAATGCATGTAGAGTTAGTGCTTCTGACTCAAGCATCTCCCCAAAGGCTGACAGGTTTCCCTCTTTCAAAATGCTTTTTAATTTAAAGACTCTATTATTGGCCTGTTCAAACCTAGTCTTGGCATATGGGTTTCCCTCCATAAGTTGATGACCTTTTGTGGAAGAAACAGACTTCTCTTCAGCACTTACAATCAAAATATCATTTCTCAAAGTTTTAAAAACATCATGAAATTCATCAACGGGACTTGCATAAAGATTTGATGAGTCTTCCTTTTCAATTTTTCCCCATGATGCAAAACATGGATAAACCGACCTGCATGCACTTCCACTTCCCAGTCTAGATATATACGATGCTTTTCTTAAAAAGAACTCTTCATTTCCATTCTTATCATTTTCTAGAATGTTCTCAATTTCACAAAGACATAGGGCCAAGGCACTCATACTAGATGCTGAGGATGCGATACCTGAAGAGTGTGGAAAAGAATTGTCAGAATTAATTATAAGTTTGGAATAGGGAATGAAAGAAAAATAACTCTCTATTCCTTCCAAATATTTAGTGATGCGGCCTTTAAAACTCTCATTTTCTTTTCCTTCAAAATAAAACTCAAGTTCTAGTTTTGATCGATAATTATCCACAAAATACTCAACAGAGGTCTGGGTGAATGCCTCCGATAGAGTTATACTAATAGATGGATTACGAGGCAATTGTTGTCCATATTTACCCCAATATTTCACAATTGCTAAATTTGATGGGCTTTGCCATGCAACCCTTCCTGAAGAGTTTTGAATATTGCTTGCATTAAAAGTCGAAATAAACTCTGAATCCTTCAAATTATATTTATTTGCCGCTAAGATCAGAAGATATATCGAAATCCATAAGAACAATATCTAAAATAGGGTCATCACCGTAAGCATAGCCTTCCTTTAGCTTGTAACCAAACAATTTACTTGCTCTATTCCAATATGCTGCTTTCCACCAGCCATTAGTGTTCTTAATTAGATAAAACATGCTTCTTCCCAATTCTCTTTCGATCATCTTAATCAATAGTTTTCCTTGGGTTTTTGATAGTTTTTTAAGTGGCCTTTGGAATTTCTTCTTCAATTCCTTGGCTAGTTTTCTATTATGCTTTTTACGTTTTCTTTTTTTCATGTGAGTGGTAGCATATTCAGCTTCCTTGAATATTCTTATTGCCTCTTGAGCATATGGATAAACACTACTAGCATACCTTCTATATTTCAAGTATCTGTAATATTCTTTTCTGTCTTGAAATGCTCTCGGGCTAGAGACATTCACATTGAATAAATCCGCCACAATAATGGTATCTCCATTTTGAATCAATGCAGAAAACACCTTCCCGCTTACATTTACTTCTACTGTTTCCTCTTTTTCGGTCAAGGCACTTGTGGTTATCATTTTTGTCAAAATAGAATCGCTCAACATATATTGAGCTTGTAGTAAATTGGCCATACTAACGGTAAATACAAGTAACCCAAACCTCATATAATTGCTCATTCCTCCTTTATCCTTTTAAACGAAAAGAATCAGACATAAATAGTTATAGATTTGTGAATCACAAAAAAGAATGTCAAAATAACTTGAGACTATCTGCAAATCTGATTTCGGTACTTTTTCACCCCTTGTTCATTCTGTATTACATCTTTCTCACCTTGCACACGATTACACCTGTGGCATTCATGTTTTCAGAAAATAGACAAAGAGTTGCCGTACACTTATTGGTTTTTGGCTTATCTGTTTTTTTCCCTTTGATCTCCACCTTTGCCCTTCGAGCTGCAGGCTTGATCAAAAGCATAAGGCTTGAGGACAGCAAGGAAAGAATAGGCCCCATGATTGCAACAATAATATTTTATGTTTGGTTATTTCTGAACTATAAGCAGTTTGGAATTGGTCCTGACATTTTTATTGCAACAATTTTAGGGGCGACCATTGCATTATCAATAGCTTTTTTGATAAATAATTTTTCAAAAATAAGCCTTCATTGTGTTGGCGCGGGGGGGCTAGTAGGCGCTATTGGAACCTATAGAATGGCGATACCAGAATTGGCCTACTCAATTAGTTTTGGACAAAACACTCTAGAGTACTCTCCTAATATTCTATTGGCTCTGATAATAATAATTGCTGGTCTCATTGGTTCAGCAAGGCTTTATCTAAATGTTCATAAAGAAAAAGATGTCTATGGAGGATATATAATTGGATTTACTGCACAAATTGTAGCCTATATGATTATGGGACCTTTTTAGCTTTCCTCTAAGATTTCAAATAACAAATCCATATTATCAAAAGATTTTAAACCTGTCTCTATTTCAGAACTGCCTTTTAAGATCACTCCTGCCTCGCTTTTATTCAAAAACTCAGCAATGTCCTCTTCTGTTGGGTTCACTTCTAAAAATGCTTGTGTGGTGCTTTGCGAGTCAATGTGAAAGGTGTCTGGATTGACAAAATCCACATGAGTAAGGACTACTTTTGTGTTCTCAGATGTGTCTGCGGGAAAAATGTGAAATATATACCCATCTGAAGTGTATTGTAATATTTTACGTAGACATTCACTTTTTGAGGAACCTATAGCAAAAGGAGAAATTCTCACAAGGACTTCATCAATAAAATGAATGTTTTCTTCATTCATTTTGATCAGAATTTTTACGCCTTCTAACCACCCTGTTATAGCCATTATGTCGTTAATTCCAATCTCCCTAAGATCAAAGAGGAGATAGTCGACACCATATGATGCAAAATAACGCGCATCTGTAAGATTGGTAATACCCGATGCAATAACATTTCGTTTCAACATATATTAGAGCAGGTTTTAAAATGTTCCGATGGCAAAGATGAAAAAAGATAGTTATTATGACCTAGTTTATTACGTGACTAGGCAAATCCCTATAGGACGAGTTTCAACTTATGGTGCAATAGCCGACTATCTAACTTTAGGTTCTGCCAGAATGGTCGGGTGGGCACTAACACAATGCAATCAACTAGGCTCTGAAGACATTCCCGCTCATCGAGTTGTAAATAGAAAGGGTGAACTAAGTGGAAGAGTACATTTTAAACCTCCTTCCAAAATGCAAGCCTCCCTAGAGTCAGAAGGAATAGTAATCAAAGATGATAAAGTTCAGGACTTCAAAACCTGCTTTTGGCACCCTCAAGAACTCGACGAATAATAATAGGTTATTTACTCCACAATCATAGAAATCATTTCATATAACAAAGCGGGTTTTTCCTCTCCTTCTATTTCTACAACACATTCCATATATACTTTACCGCTTCCTGGTTTTATGTCTACCTTTTTCAATGTGGATGTCATTCTTACGTTAGCCCCTGATTTTACAGGACTTATGAATCGAAGCTTATCTGCTCCATAATTGTACCCAAGTTTAGCACTCTCCACCTCATAAAGAGTATAAGAAAGTTTTGGAAGTAGAGATAGGGTCAAAAACCCATGAGCAATTGTAGTCCCTCCTGGCATATGTTTTTTTGCTCGTTCTACATCTACATGAATCCATTGATGATCTCCCGTTACTTCAGCAAACTGATTTATCATGTCTTGTGTGACCGCAATCCACTCTGACGGTGGAAATACATGACCCTCTTTAGTTTTCATTTCCTCTAAGTCTTTTATTTTGAGCATTATTGTTGAATTGGTGAAAGACGAAAATAGATAAATGAGTTGCAAAAGAATCAATCTTATCTCAGGTCCGAGAAATATTTCAACTGCTTTAATGTATTCTTTTGGAAACCGTCCTGATACAAAAGTTGTAGATGAACCTATGTATGCCTATTATCTTAGTCGTACAGAAATAGAACACCCCGGTAAAGAACAAATATTAAAGGACCTTCCTTCCGACCTTGAGGTCGTAAAACAAACGCTTCTATTCAATCCTCTAAACACAGATTATTATTTTATCAAAAGTATGGCTCATCATTATTTAGAGGAAGAACCTGATTTTCTTCTTGATCTAAACAATGTCTTTTTGATCAGAGATCCAAAAAAATTGATTTTTTCTTTTTCAAATGTTATTCCAAATCCATCATTACGAGATATTGGAATTAAAAGAGGGTATGAGTTATATCAGTATCTAATCAATAATGGAAAAAAATGTTTGGTGCTTGATTCTGGAGAAGTACTTAAGAATCCAGAAAAAGTATTAATCTCGCTTTGTGAAGGATTAGAAATCCCATTTAAAAAAGAAATGCTTCATTGGAAACCTGGCCCAAGATTAGAAGATGGGGTTTGGGCAAAATATTGGTATAAAAATGTTCACCTGTCCTCGGGCTTTCAAAAAAACATCACTAAAGAAGTAGATTTACCTGAAAGGCTTATTCCTTTGTATGAAGAATCCCTCCCTTATTATTATAAACTTTTTGAAGAAAGTATAAAAGCATAATAAATGTTACAAAAATTTGACAAAAGAAACGAAAACCTCAAAATATGGGTAGGAGATCAACTTTTAAACCGCAATGATGCAAAAGTCTCTGTTTTTGATAGCGTAGTCCAAGGCGGAGATGCTGTTTGGGAAGGACTAAGGGTTTATGAAGAAGGGGTTTTTCTTTTAGATCGTCATTTAAACAGACTACAAGAATCAGCAAAAGCGCTTTGTTTTGAATCAATTCCCTCCAATGACCATATCAAACTTTGTCTAAAAAAGACATTAGAGGCCAACAAAATGTCTAAGGACACACACATAAGACTAACGCTCACTCGAGGTGAAAAAATCACTTCTGGAATGGACCCTCGTTTAAATCAATCCGGACCTACACTCATAATTTTACCTGAATGGAAACCTCCTGTTTATGACAACGAACATGGTATTTCTGTCATTACCTCTACAATAAGAAGAAACAATCCGTCCTTTTTAGATTCAAAAATCCATCACACGAACCTTCTAAATAACATCCAAGCAAAAATTCAAGCCAACTTTGCTAGAGTAGATGCCGCTTTGATGTTAGACTATTTTGGATTCGCTGCAGAATTAAATGGCACCAATATTTTTATGTCCAAAGGTGACAAAGTCTTTACTCCTTTTGCAGATGCTTGTCTTCATGGTATTACTCGAGGATTAATAATTGAACTTTGTGAACAACACAATATCTCTTGTGCCGAAAAAAATATTTCTCTAACAGAACTTTACAATGCCGACGAGGTTTTTTGTAGTGGAACAATGGGAGAATTAACTCCAATCACAGCAATTGATGGTCGAATAATTGAAAACAATTCTGGTATTGAAATGAGTAAGAATTTGGTTTCTCTCTTTGAAGGAGTTCGTAAAAATTTCTGTGTAAACCTATAGCAAAAGTGGGGCTTTAGTGGGCTTTTGGTAAAACTTGGCGCAATATTTTCAGGGTATACCATGTTAAATACTCAAATTGTAAAACTACTAGACCAATCAGATTTGCCTATGAAGCAGAACTACTCCTTTAAAATTTTAAAATACATATACAAAGAACTTTCCATAACCGATCACTTAGAAGCGGAATATGCCATTAGTGATAATGAAGATTGGAAAGGAGAATACAACAAGCTCATGAAAGGGTTTCTTGCAGTGCCAAAGGTACAATTCTACCCCAAGCATAATGTAGTAAGCGACATCATGGCGTACAGTGCCGGTTCAATGGCATAAATTCTTTGTTTTATTCACAACTATCTTTGGAAATATTACTTTTGGTTATATATAATATGTAACCCATAAATTTATATTTCAAAAAAGAAAGTATGTCAGACAAAGATGCAAAACTCAAAGCCTTACAAATAACCGTAGACAAGCTCGAAAAGACCTACGGCAAAGGGACCATAATGAAACTCGGGGACAAGACTGTAGTAGACACAGAAGTGATTTCTACTGGGTCTTTGACTCTTGATATTGCTCTTGGCATAGGAGGCCTGCCAAAGGGAAGAGTTGTAGAAATATACGGTCCTGAGTCTTCTGGAAAAACGACCCTTGCTATTCATGCTATAGCTCAATGTCAAAAAAAGGGTGGAATCGCAGCCTTTATAGATGCAGAACATGCTTTTGATCGCACATATGCTGAAGCTCTCGGTGTAGATACCGAGAACTTACTCATCTCACAACCTGATAATGGTGAACAAGCTTTAGAAATTACTGAAAACTTGATTCGATCTGGAGCTATTGATATTATCGTAGTAGATTCTGTAGCGGCATTGACCCCTCGAAGTGAGATAGAAGGTGAAATGGGTGATTCTAAGATGGGGCTTCAAGCAAGACTCATGTCTCAAGCACTAAGAAAATTGACCGCAACAATTGGCAAAACAGGATGCTGCTGCATATTCATCAATCAACTACGGGAAAAGATTGGTGTAATGTTCGGAAACCCAGAAACAACAACAGGGGGTAACGCTCTTAAGTTTTATTCTTCAATAAGACTTGATATTAGGAGATCTGGAGCAGCCATGAAAGACAAAGAAGGAAATGTCGTAGGTAACCTGGTAAAAGTGAAAGTAGTGAAGAATAAAATGGCCCCACCTTTCAGAATTGCCTTGTTTGAAATTATGTATGGCAAAGGCATATCAAGAGATGGAGAGATCATAGATATTGGGTCAGAACTAGATATCATTCAAAAGAGTGGTTCTTGGTATAGTTACAAAGACACCAAGATTGCACAAGGGAAAGAATCTGCCAAACAATTTTTAGCTGACAACCCTGAAGTGTCTGAAGAAATTGTTGGCCAAATTCTCACCCACTACAATATGGGCTCTAACAAAAAAGAGAAAACAAAAGCAGAGGCGACTTCTTAGTTTCAATATTATAAAGTGGCTGGACTATCTATAAACTTAAGAGGAGAGCATCTTGTCCTCTTACCTCTTCGTGCTGTATATTGGCCAGATCAGTCTTGCCTCTTTATTGCAGATTTGCATTTAGGAAAAGCACATCACTTTAGAAAAGAAGGAATCGGTGTTCCAGAAGCAATTGGGGAGGAAGACTATTCTAAGCTTTATGATTTGCTTAGAGAATATCCTGTAGATGATATCTACTTTTTAGGTGACCTCTTTCACAGTGAACATAATAAAGAGTGGGAAAAAGTAGAAGAAATGGTTCAATATTTTTCAAGAACTACATTTCATCTTATTCTCGGCAACCATGATATCCTCAAGAAATCACTTTATCTAAAAGCAGGATTGGAAGTATATGACCAATATTTAGATCTTGGACCTTTCAAATTGACACATGAACCTCCAGAGGTGGTGGTAGAAAATGAGAAATTCATATTTTGTGGACATATCCATCCAGGGATAGGAATAAAAGGAAAAGGACGACAACATGTAAGGCTTCCATGTTTTTATTCTCATGATTATTATATGATTTTGCCTGCTTATGGAACTTTTACTGGTGTAAAAACACTTACATTATCTGGAGGCAATATTGCATATGCTATTCTAAAGGATAAAGTAATTCCGATCAAGGAAAATTATTCAAAAAGAAAAAATGCGCGTGGTTAAAAAAAGTGAACAGGATGATTTGTTTGAGGAAGAGCTTCTTCCTCACATCGATGCCCTGAAAACATTTGCATATCATCTTGCTCTTAACGAAGCAGATGCTAATGACCTAGTCCAAGAGACTTATCTCAAAGCATATCGATTTATTGATAAATATGAAAAGGGCACCAACGCAAAGGCTTGGCTCTTCAAAATTTTGAAAAATGCATATATCAATGAATATCGTAAGAAAAGCAAAAGGCCTACCCAAGTGGACTATGAAGAAATCACTTCATATCACGATGGTAAAAGTCCAAACCTCACAAGCTATTTCGACCTTAGGGATGATTTATTTGGAAATCTTATGGGAGATGAAATAACTCGAGCAATTAATTCCCTGCCTATGGATTATAGTTCAGTGATCTTGCTCTGTGATATAGAAGGTTTTACCTATGAAGAGATAGCAAAAATTATAGAAGTACCTATAGGTACGATAAGGTCAAGGCTCTTCAGGGCAAGAAACCTATTGAAAAACAAACTTAAAAACTATGCGGAGGAAAAGGGTTATACCGATTTTAGAGGAGAGAAGAAAAAGGCCAACATTGCTAAAGAATAATCATTAAATTTGAAATAGACCAATCAAGTTCTTTTTTAGATAAAATATTTCTAATCTATTTCATGGATTCGACCATGTGACCATTTTAAAGAAAACAGAAAAAAATAGACATGAAACAGAACAATTACTTAGATCATTTCTCACATCAAGTTAATTTGTATCTCGACAATGAACTAAGCAAAGAAGACGAAAAAGACCTCCTTCAGAGAGCAGGGTCAGATCCCAATTGCAGTGGGCTTCTTACTCATGAAGCCTCTTTTCGTGATCTTATCAAATTCAACATGAAACGAAGTATTGCCTCTGTAGAGCTCATAGACAATATAAAGAGCAAGATTAAAAAATAGCTGTTCCGCCAAATTCTTTCTTAAAAACAACTATTCCAATTCTGATAAAAGAAGAGGCTAGGCCTTACTTGCTATGATCGAAAAACTAGAAGAAATTCACTCCAGATATTTAGATATAGAAGAAAAACTTTCTGATCCTACTGTAGCTTCAGATATGAAGCAGTTCACAAAATTGAATAAAGAATACTCAAGTCTTAGAGAAATAAACCAAGCATATCTATCATACAGAGATATTCTTGACAATATGGAATCCTCCAAAGCTATGCTCAATGATTCTGATCAGGAAATGAGAGATATGGCAAAAGAAGAGTTGACATCTTTAGAAGAGTCAAAAAAGGATTTGGATGAAAAGCTCAAAGTGCTATTAATCCCAAAAGACCCTGATGATGCTAAAGATGTGATCATGGAGATTAGATCAGGCACAGGAGGCGACGAAGCCAGTATTTTTGCAGGTGACTTATACAGAATGTATTCTAAATATTTTGAGACTAAAAAGTGGAAAGTAGAAGTCTTAGACATAAATGAGGGGTCTGTAGGAGGATACAACAAAATAGTTTTAGAAATCTTTGGAAATGAGGTGTTTGGAAACCTTAAATTTGAATCCGGGGCACACCGTGTTCAAAGAGTGCCAAAAACTGAATCTCAAGGGCGTGTTCATACTTCTGCAGCGACAGTAGCTATTCTTCCAAAGTTTGAAGAAGAAGACTTAGATGTCAAAAAAGACGAATTGAGAACTGATACTTTTAGGGCCTCTGGTGCTGGTGGGCAACATGTAAACAAAACTGAATCTGGAGTACGCTTCACACATTTACCAACCGGAATTGTAGCAGAAAGCACTGATTCCAGATCTCAACATAAGAACAGAGAGATTGCTCTTCAAAGATTGTATTCAAAAATCAAAGAAGTGCAAAAAGCTGCTGCTCAAAAAGAACAAACAGAACAAAGAAAGTCACTTGTAGGAACAGGGGACAGATCAGATAAAGTAAGAACATATAACTACCCTCAAAACAGAGTAACAGATCACCGTATTAATTTAACACTATACAGTCTCGACAAAATAATCGAGGGAAATATTGAGGGAATAATAGAAGCATTACAGGTCGCTGAAAATGCAGAGAAAATGAAGGTGGGAGAATCAGTCTAATTTATTTTTCCATCTTCTATTGTTTTTGAAAAATACTTACATATTTTTGCACTCGATTTTTTCGGAGACGATATAATCAGGTCCTATAGCTCAGCTGGTTAGAGCACTTGACTCATAATCAAGGGGTCCGAGGTTCAAGTCCTCGTGGGACCACAAACAAGACTCATTATCAATATTTGATGGTGAGTCTTTTTTTTGGACTTGTGATCAATTAATAAAGTCTTTTCTTTTAACTATATCCCAAATGTTACTGACCTCTGAATATTCTGAATAACATCAAGTAATTCGCTAGAAAAGTCACCCCATGTGTTACTTAAGGTTAGCTGCATCTGTTTTCTACTAATGGGATCTTGGAAGAAGGCAAATATGTATTGATAAAGTTTTCCCCCATCTTCTGCAATAACCGACTGCTCAGTCCACAACCCATCTTTTATTGATGCTTTGCTGACTACGCCTTTGCGATTTATACCCTTGCCTTTCAGTTTAGATTGAATGTGGCTTTCAAAACTTTGACTCTTCAAATCTGCTACCGTTATTTCTAAAGAAGTATTTGCATATTCCTTGAGTGTAGTTTTAAGTCGATTTTCACTCCATTTGTATTCGACATTTTTAGGTAGCAGGAATGATAGTTTATTGTCTGAAGACTTGACTTCTTTGAGTCTGTGCCCATCAGTCTTGTCCACTTTTTTAAACTCCGAACCAAACATGAACAAGCCTCCTACAAAACCATCTGGGTAAATAGAAAATTGGATTTCCCTTGGCTGAGCAATGCTTCTCAATATTGCTCTTGATTCATTAGTGAATTCAAGTTTATATTGTCCTTTAAAAGTTTGTTCTTGTCGGGCTATCAATTCCATTATTCCTTCTTCATTTAATATGACTTCGAGGTTCATGTCTTTAAATAATGGGCTCGACTCTCCAAAAGGTTGATATTGTCCAATATATTTATGCCTTTTTACCTCAGGCAACCTATAATCTTCTTCAAAAACCTGATTGTCTCGTACAACTCCAAAATCAGTAGTCTTTTCGCCATTGAGTATGTGTATCACATTATTCACTGTGTTTTCCATCCCTGGATATTCCACTCTATCCAGTCGATTTACGTCAGCATTAAACAACATAGCAAAAGCTTGATTTTTATCTCTATTGACCCCAATTATAGATCCTACATTTCCATTATTTCCTGTATGAATAAGGATATTTCTATTTTCTATTTCCATTTTCATCCAACCTAAGGCATATCCTATATCTATTCCATTGCCGCCTAACATTGTTCCTAATCCCTGAAAAGACGTATTTGAACTAAACAACTCTTTGATACTCGTGGTCGACAACAATTGACGATTCTGATATTTCCCATTATTGAGCAATAATATCATATATTTTCCAAGGTCTGAAGTAGAAGAATAGATTTCAGATCCTGCAGCTATAAAGTTGGGGTCGGTTCTAGGTTTGGATGCAGGATAACATCGTGCACGCCCCATTTCATGCCCGTCTATAATTTCAAATGAAGAGGCCATTTCAGACCCGACTGCCGATCTCTTCATTTCTAATGGCAGCAAGATGTTTTGGTGAATATACTCAGCATAGCTAACGTCTGTCACTTTACTGATTACGAGTCCAGCAATACTATATCCTTCATCGCCGAATTCGTGAGATAACCCAGGTTTTCTTTTTATAAAAAAGCTTCTAAATGTGCGGACAAAGTTTTCAGATGAATTTGTAGATTCTAACTCTGGAAGAGATTCATATTGGGGAGGAATACCAGAGGTGTTGCTAAGGCACATTCTGAGTGTGATCATGTCACTATACTCTTTATTCGCCGTTCTGAACCATGGTAAATATTCTGTTATTGGCGTATCTAAATCTAGAACGCCTTTTTCTACCAATTGCATGACGGCCAAAGAAGTAAACCCTCTACCGACAGCTCCAATATTCAAAATAGAATGAGGTGACATTGGTCGAGGTTTGCCTAGCAATTCTTTACCATATCCCTTATTAAAAATCACCTTGTCGCCCTCGACAATAACGATTGAAAACCCTGGAACGGGGATTGAAGAATGGTAGTTTTGAAGATATTGGTCCACCTTGTCTAAATTAGACGTCTGCCCAATAGTATTTCCTGAAATGAAGGCAATAGAAAAAACAAGAGAGAATTGAAAACAGATGCTATACAGTTTCATAATCATTCGCTTACTAATATTCTAGGTCTAATTTTCAATAACCTTTTTGAGGCTAACCATACACTGCTTATTGTGAGCAAAATCACTACGGGAATAACGAGAAGGGTATAATTAAGATTGAAAACATATGGAAATTCTACGAGACCACTTGCCGTCGTTAATGTGTCTAATGCCTTAGGAATAATATAAAGAGACAATGGTATTGCCATGAGTATTGCAAGAATTGCGATACTCACAGACTTAACAACCAGTGCTTTTTGAAGCTGATATGGAGTCATTCCTATGGCTTTAAATATTCCCAAATTTCTTTGCCCTTCTCGAATACTTAATACGGTATCATTGAATACAGTTACAAAAAGCACTCCTAAAAACAAAAGAGAAACAAGGTTCACAACATCTTGAATTCCCTTAATGATTCCTTTGAGCATACCCAGCCTCTCTCGACTTTCAATGATAGTATATGCACTTCCATAATTGGTCAATAGTTCATCATAATAGGCAGGTATACTTTGGTTTTTTGCAAGTCGAATATGGTAGTTTCTTAATTTATACAATGGGTTAACATCCGTAATAGCTTCGAGTCTAGCATAGAAGCCTCTACTGAGGTTTCCCAAGCTCTGATATAAACCAGTAATATTATAGGTAATCAATTGTCCTTCTAAAAAAAGCACAAGGGTATCTCCTATTTCTTTTCCCAATTCTTTGCTTGTGGTTACACCAATCGATATCTCATCTTCGAAGACGGGATGTCTTCCTTCTATACTAATCACGCCTAGTTTCTCAAGTTCATCGTCAAATATTATTCCGACGATGGTCTCTGGTGCTTTATCTTCTTTAGCAGGAATACTCGCAGCATAAAAGTCTGTTTTGACCAACGATTTGATCCGGTCATCATCTTCCAAATCTTCTTTAAGAAAGTCCTCTTCAATTCTTCCTGGATCTGTATTTTGTCGAATCACTAAGTCGCTATCCAGAAACCCCCAAGCCGGCCTATTCTCTTCTAATAGTGACAAAGAATGAGTAGCATTAACAAACAAAGTTTGAACAAAAACAACAAACAATAAGCCTACTAATAATAGGGCTGATCGCTTCTTATTGGACATTAAATATCTAAGACCAAGAAAAACAACAAGGTTAGATTTCGGTCTTAAAGTGAATATACTGAATCGAAACCCTACAAATGACTTTTGAGGAGGGCCTCCATTTCGAATGGCCGTCACTGGTTGTATCTGAGCCGCTTTTCTAGAAGTCCATGCGGTGATTGCTGAAACCGCAAACAAAAAAGCGAAATAGGTTGCAATCGATGGAAGCAATAGCGACACTTCGAAATTAATAGCGCCAATCGCGGCTATAAGAGATTTGAAGACCATCTGGGTCATAAAATACCCACCAATAAGGCCAAAAGGTACCGCAATGGAAGTAATCAGAAGAAACTGAAGAACATAAATGCTAACGATATTGCGATTGGTAAATCCTTGTGCCTTTAGGATCCCAATCATCTTGAAATCTGTTTTTATCGCACTATTGACTACAGATGACGTAATTATTAGAGTAATAATAATACCGAATATTGCAAAGACAAATAAGATTCCACCTGTGATCTGATATACTATTTGAAATACTTGTTTAAACAAACTGTATAAGGTGCTAAAACCCTGGTATGAGTATTGTGTATTGAACCTCGCCCACACCTTTTCGGTTTGATTGGAATTTTGCAATCTTATTCCAAGTGTTACAAATGATAAATCTTTAGTTGGAAATATCATTGCCAATCCTCCTGGGCCGAGCCAAGCAGGAGCCGGGTCAGAAAGGCCATTGGAATGGTGAGCATCAACCGCGATTGCAGATATGATCAAAGGAAAGGTGCCATTATCCGTTGGGACTAAAATGGTGTCCCCTAAAACAAAATCAGTATTATTTCTCCAGTGATTAGGAATCCATATCTCTCCCGGGTGCGGATATTCCTTATCTTCTCCTAGAATAATATCAAGATTGTCATGATTTTGAGTATTCCCGTGGTGTTCTCTAAATTGTACTTGATTAATGAGCTCTTCTCCCTTGAACAGAAGCTTTTTCCGCAACCCTTTTTCTAATCTTGGGACAGATACACTTTCTACTTCTTCTTGTGCTTCAAACCAATTTTTGATCTCTTGAGGATTATGGATATTCTTGTCGAATTCCATTACAATATGTGAGGCCTTTAGTTTCGCATAAAGGTTTTCGAAAGGTCTCTCCATTCCTAACCCAATACCAATTAAGGAAGAGAATAAAAGAGCTGCCAATGCTATACACAATGCAACCAAGAGGGTTTGAACCTTTCTCCTTTTTATATTAGCCCATAAAATCAGTAGTACGCTCTTCATTTCTATCTACCAATCTTTTCCTGCTAACCATTTCAAAAGTTGAACTTCTTTTTCTTCGAACTTCAAGTCTTTATCAAACCTCAGATCATCTTCTATATGTCCATCTCTTAGGAAGATAATTCTATTCGCCCTACAAGCAGATTTCACTTCATGTGTGACCATGACTATGCTCTGACCTATATTGTTTAGTTCTGACAATATATCTAGTACAGCTTCCGAAGAAGAAGAGTTAAGATTTCCGGTTGGCTCATCTGCCATTACCAGATCTGGGTTGTTGATTATTGCTCTAGCCATTGAACATCTCTGCTGCTGACCTCCAGAAACTTCTGAAGGCAACCGATCTTTTAGGTCCTTGATCTTCATTTTTTGCATTAGATCCAATGCTCTATCTTTAATCTGTTGCCTATCATTTTTAACTAGGTAGGCAGGAATTAAAATGTTTTCCAGAAAAGTAAGGTTGGGGACCAAGTTGAAGTCTTGAAAAACAAATCCTATATACTTCCTCCTAATCAATGTCATCATCTTTTCATCAAGAGTATGTACTGGTTTGTCTTCGAGCCATATCTCACCGCTACTCGGGACTTCTAGACCACTTAATAGATAAAGCAGAGTCGACTTTCCTGATCCAGAGCTTCCCATAATAACGGTGAAGTCTGATTTATAAAGTGTCAGGTTTATACCATTGATTACTGGTACTATAGTCTTTCCTGTATTGTAGCTTTTGTATAGGTCTTTTGATTGGAGAAGTATCTCTTCCATTGTATTAATTGACGTTGTATTCTATTTCTTGAAAAGAATTAATCCATGGATTCTTTGGATAATAATGAATTCTATTTCATGGATAAATCCTCAGAAGCATCATAATGATATTCAAAACTTAAAAACCCAATTAACATTTCATCAAAAGAAAAGTCTCCCCAATAAACAGTCTTTTCTGGAGCAGGGTTAAAGGTGTTCTGTGAAGAGTTATCAAACACTGCATCTACAGAAAGGACCGTTCTTGCTGGGATTGTCAAAGGTTCTTCAAATAGATACCCTCTTTGCCAATTGAAGCTATAATTAGGAACATTGAGTAATACTTCTTTTTCTCCATCGGGGTAAAGTGCTGTAAACTTCATCGCCTTTCCTCTGAAATGCATATGAGGAAACAATGCATATAGTGTCGCATCATTTTCAAATAGATACTTAGCCTTGTTCTCATACCTTTTATCTCCAGGTGGAATTTTGATATTGGTATTATATGCACCTACCATGAGATATTCATTAGCTGGTTTTTGATTGGTATAATAGATTCCTACAGTTGATTTATCATTTTGTGCTTTTCCATTCGTGGTATAGTGCATTTGGAAATGTAATCGAGAGCCTTTAGGAATAGCTCTGCCTGTATTCTCCGGAAATACTTCGGTAATTCCCCCTGGTGCCCAAGCTGCTAACAAACCATCTATCCATGGACTGCGGCGATCTATTGGTTCTATGAATCCATCTGGATATATAACACTTACAAGTACGTGGTGCAAAACTTCTCTATTCCCAGGTAAAATCTGAAACCCTGTTGCCCATATGTCCTCATCGATATTTATATCATGTTCTTGATACCTATAATCTATAATTCCATCAGCTGGCACATTTTCTTCATCTAGCTCAAAAACCAAATCTGGAACTCCCATATCCCACTCTGGAGCTATTGCTTGATATTCAGCAAGAGGGTCGCTATTTCCGTCTTTTTTCGCTCCTGCATCTATCCAGTGAACCAATGTCTGAAGCTCACTTGTGCTTAAGGAGAGATCATGACTAAATTCTCCATAATTTGGATCAGCATGATATGGTGGCATTCTCTTGGTTTGTAAAACTTGACGCATCATTGCCGACCATCCCAATACAGTTTCGTGGTTTTTCATCTGCCATGGAGCAATTCCTCCTTCGACATGACAAACCATACATTTTTCAATAAGAAGAGGAGCTATATCTTTTTCATAAGATATTGAACTATATCCTGATGGGTCACTTACCAAGTTAATTGCAGTGCCTTTACCTTTTATATAGTTTTCTGCTAAGATCTCTTCTCTGAGCTGTGCATTGAGAGCATCAGCTAAATAATTTTGAGTCTTGCTGTTTACAGGTCCACGATAAAGAATATCCCAGGTTCCTGGTTCTAGAACTATCGCTTCTGCTGTACGGTGTAATTGAAGAGCTTCTGCTACCAATTGGGCTTTATCCTTGAGAATTGGAAAATCAATATCATATTCTTTTGCTTCTACAGCAATGCTCTCTCTGGTGTCGTCAACATTTGAATTGATCATCAAAAACGTTATGTCTTTGTCTTCAAAATCCTTTCTCACCGACTTTATATCTTTTATTCCCTCTCTAACAAAAGGGCAATTATTTCCCTGAACATAAAGGACAATGGCTTTCGCGTCAGTATAATAATAAAGCGTATGAAAATCTCCATTTTGATCTATCAGGCCAAAATCGGAAACATCAGCCTCCATATCAATAATTGGTTCCGGCACACTTTTACATGAAAAGAGCAAACAAGAGTAAAAAGCAAGAGCCACCAAAAAAAATTTAGACGTGTTGAGCCTAAAGTGAAGGATTTGTTAGTTGAACTGGAATTAAAGATGTTGAAATTAATTGTTCTTCAAGTTCAATTTATATCAAAGCTCGCTATATATCACATAAGATATCTTAAAGAGCATTCTAACCTGATTTTTATATAAGAATTTAATAACTCGAAATAGAAAATCCTGTAAATCCACTTTTAGCCTGAAAATATTATTACTAAGGCATTCGCTCTAAGGCACATAAATCCAGAATACAAATTTAAAGCATTTTTTTAAGGTCTTAAATATTTGTAATGTCTGAAAGCAGCCCACAAAATGAATAATATTCGGCTCTATTCTCGAAGCCTTTTCCTCTCGTGTATCCGAATCTTGGTTATAACGTACTCCCCATTCACATTTTCGCAGTAATAAAAGATGCGGTGATTCCCACTATCTGTGATCAGTTGGACTATGCCGTAGTAAGAGGTTTTGTCCTTAGAAAACCCTTTATGAAGAGTTTTTACTTTCTGTGGTGACACCTTTTTGAAGAACGTCTCCATTTTTTGTCGAGCAACAGAGGCTGATAAATTAGCACTGCCCTCGCTACTTCTCAATTCCACAAATCTGGAATACTTCAAATTCATAAAACTTATTGGGGCAGCAGATATCTGTCCTAAAATGGAAATACTAAACAGAATTCCTAATGTCAATAGAGATACACCACGATGATACTTATACATTCTTAATTCGGTTATTTAGTTAATAAGTGTAGCAGTGTTTCGGTATAGTCTGTTTTAGTACGGGTAACAAACATTATACCAATAGCCAATATTGCCCGTCTTGATATTTTAACATATGAGAGGTCATTATGCCTCTTCATTTTTGGCACCATTTAGGCTTTATGGTATCATATTGACTTTGGCCCTTGCTTTAGATAGATTTGTGTAACATAGAATTTCATTTTTTGCGTTAGAAATAAGTAGGATTTTTGAAAAAAACACAAAAGGAGAAAATGGTCAATTCAAGCTATGGTTTGTTGGTCCAGAAGTTAGACCAATTCATAAGAAAGTATTACTTGAATAAAGTGCTGAGAGGGGCTCTATTGTGGGTTGCTCTAATTTTATTAGTCTTTGTCATTTTTAGCTTTTTTGAGTATCAATTCTATTTTTCTAAAGGTGTAAGAAAAGGTCTATTTGGTGCCTTTTTGTTGACATTTGCAGCAGGCCTTGGGTTTTGGGTTCTAAAACCTTTATTGAAATACTTCAAACTCGGCAGTTTAATTACTCATGAACAAGCCGCTAAAATTTTAGGTAACCACTTTCCAGATGTCAACGATAGACTTCTGAACATCCTACAGCTTAAATCCCAATCCGCTTCAACTGAAGAGTTTTCTCTTATAGAAGCAAGTATTAATCAAAAATCCGAAGGAATAAGGCTGGTGCCTTTCAGAAAGGCTATAGACCTAAAAGAAAACAGAAAGTATTTTAAATATGCCCTTCCTCCATTTCTCCTTTTAGTAGGGTTTCTTTTTATTGATGCTACAATTATTACAGATAGTACTTATAGGATCATAAATAATAGCCAAGAGTTTGAGCGAGAAGCTCCTTTCAGATATAATGTCCTTAATGAAAATCTCACCGCTGTTGAGTATGATGATTTTACACTTAGAGTAACTACGGATGGGGAAATCGTGCCAGATGAGATCTTTCTAGATTATTCAGGTTATCAATATCGCCTTCAAAAAGTCGGCAGAAATGAATTCATACATACATTTAATAATCTTCAAGAGGACACAAAGTTTAATCTGTTCTCAGGCGATGTCATTTCCACAGAGCTTACAATAGATGTTTTAGAGAAACCAAGCCTCTTGGATTATATGCTGGGGCTTACCTATCCTAAATACACAGAAAAACAAAAAGAAACTATCGCCAATATTGGTGATGTTATCATACCTGAAGGCACACAAATAGATTGGACTTTTAATGCAAAGAACACGGATCACATTTCCTTGAAGTTTAATGACGGCACAAAAATAGATGCAAAGAGAAATTCGCAATCAGAATTTAGTCATAGAGCAAAATTTAGAAACAACACTCCTTATCTTCTTTCATTTAACAGCAAAATAGTTCCAAATGGAGACAGCTTGTCATTCTATATCAATGTGATAAAAGACAAGCACCCATCTATTTCAGTAGAACGTTTTCAGGATAGCGTAGAAAATAACATTTTCTTTTTTGCCGGTAATGTGAGTGATGATTACGGCCTAAAGAATCTCAATTTCAACTATGAAATACTAACCAAATATGGCTCAATTAGGTCGTCTCAAGAAAAATCTGTAAAAAGTGATCTTTCGAATAATGATCGCTTTGACTACATCTTTGACATTAATGAAATCGCTTTAGAACCAGGAGAGGAGGTTAGATATTTCTTTGAAGTTTTTGATAATGATCAAGTCAATGGAAGCAAATCAAGTAAGTCTTCTATTATGAAACATCGGAAGGCTACTAATGAAGAATTCAAAGAAGAAGAGCAAGCAAATGAAGAAAAGATCAATAAAGATTTGGATGAGTCGATTCAGGACATAGAAGAGATGCAACGTAAACTTCAAAAACTAAGAGAAGATTTATTACAGAAAAAAGAAATGGACTGGCAGGATAAAAAGAAAATGGAAGAACTCTTAGAACAACAACAGGAGCTCCAGAAAAAACTTGAAGATGCCAAGCAAAAGAATGAGGAAAACCTTAAAAATCAAGAAGAATATCTTAAACTACCAGAAGAGGTCAGAGAAAAACAAGAGAGGCTGCAAGAGCTTTTTGAGGAAATGACCAGTGATAAGAGCAAAGAGCTAATGGAGAAGATCCAGGAGCTAATGGAAGAAATGAATAAAGAACAATCTCTTCAATTGCTCGATGAGATGCAACTTGAGCAAGAAAACATGGAAAAGCATGCAGAGCGGCTCAAAGAACTTTATAAGCAGCTAGAGGTAGAGAAGGAAATGAACGAATCTATTGAAGAATTAAATAAAATTGCAGAAGAGCTAGAAGAGCTATCAGAAGAGACCAAAGAAGAAAGCGCGAATAAAGAAGAGCTAGAGGAAAAGCATGAAGAAATCAATAAAGATTTTGAAGAGCTAAAAGAGAAAATGGAAGAGCTAAAAGAAAAAAATGATGACTTAGAATATCCCAAACCAATGGAAGATGATGCTCTTGAGCAAATGGAAGAAATTAATGACGAGTTAAAAGAGTCTCAGGAACAATTACAAAAGGATCAAAAGAAACCTTCATCACAAAAACAAAAGTCAGCAGCTGGAAAAATGAAGAAGATGGCGGAGGCTATGCAAGGAGATATGGAAGGCGGAGAAATGGAGCAAATGCAAGAAGACCTAGAAACACTAAGACAGCTTCTTGAAAATATAATTACCCTTTCTTTTGATCAAGAAAACATTGTCAATGATCTTAACAGGAGTAGAGTTAACACTCCAAAGTATACATCTCTCACGCAAGAACAACTTAAAATAAAAGATGACTTCCAAATAGTAGAAGATAGTCTTCAAGAATTGAGTAAAAGGCAGGAAAAGATTGAATCTTTTATTACCGAAAAAGTGAATGAGGTTAATTCTAACCTTGACAAATCTATGGTAAAGCTAGAAGCTCGAGAAAAAGCAGAGGCTCATCAGCACCAGAGGTTTTCGATGAAAAACCTTAATGATCTTGCCCTAATGCTTAGCGAGTCAATGGAACAAATGCAACAACAAATGTCCGGCATGATGCCAGGATCACAAATGTGCAAGAAGCCTGGACAAGGACAAGGCAAGAGCGGAAGAAAGCCAAGTGATAAAATATCTCAAGGTCAAAAAGGGCTGTCTAAAAACCTAAAAGAACTTCAAGAGAAAATGAAAAATGGCCAAAATGGCTCAGCTAAGGAGTTTGCAGAAGCCGCTGCTCAACAGGCTGCATTACGTAAAGCTTTACAAGAAATGATGAAGCAAAGGCAGGAAGAAGGCAAAGGGGCTTCTGGAGAACTTCAGGATATTATAAACAATATGGACAAACAGGAGGTTGATCTAGTAAATAAGAGACTAGACAATGAGATGATGAAGAGGCAACAAGATATTTTGTCAAGACTTTTGGATGCTGAGAATGCAGAAAGACAAAGAGAGTTTGAAAACAAAAGAAAATCCAATGACGGTACAGATAAAAAAAGAAAATTACCACCATCATTAGAAGAATATCTCAAAAAGAGAAATGCTGAGACTGACTTCTTTAAAAATACCTCACCAGAGTTAAATTCTTATTATCAACATTTGGTTGATGAATACTTCCGCGCTCTAAAAGCATCGTAAGTACAGGTAAACGAATAAAAGCATGACCGAACTGTCACTAGCACTTTCTTCTTGTATTACCAATGTGGTACAGGTTGAGCAATATGCAGAATCTCTCCAGAAGCACTATAGAATTAGCCTGGACAAATTTCCTGACATTTTAATTAGCTTAACTGAAGCTGTAAACAATGCAATTATTCATGGCAACAATCAAGATCTAGAAAAACAAGTATTAATTCAATCTCAGAAAACTCAAAAGGGACTGGTCATTATGGTGTCAGATGAAGGAACAGGGTTTAACCCCAAAAACCTCCCAGACCCTACTTGCCAAGAAAATATCTGTGAGTGCGGCGGTAGAGGTGTGTTTTTAATGAAAGAGCTCTGTGACAAGATTTCCTTTGATAACAATGGAAGTACTGTAAAGCTCTTTTTCGCCATTTGATATTAGTTGATGGACATTACATCAGGTGTGTTTTTCTTTTGTGAAGAAATAGTTTATCATCACCCCACAGAATCATCCATAATAAATCTCATTAAAACGATTCTAAGAGACCATGGTTCAGAATTAGGAAATATCTCAGTGATATTCTGTTCAGATAATTATCTTTTGAAGATGAACAAAGAATATTTGGATCATGATTATTATACAGACATTATCACGTTTCCAATGCACGAGGATCCAATGTCTGGAGATCTTTTTATTAGTATAGATAGAGTAAAAGAAAATGCCCATCAAAATAATCACTCCTTTGAATCCGAGCTCAACCGGGTAATTGTCCACGGGGTGTTACACCTTGTTGGATATGGCGACAAATCTGAACCTGAAATTATTGAGATGAGAACAAAAGAGGATTATTATCTAAAAAGGCTCTAAAGCGATCTACGTTGAGCTTTGATACTTTAAAGTTTTCCCGTCCAGGCAAAAATGCCTTTCAAGAATTTGTTTTTTGTTTTCTGTATCCTATAATAAGGCGTGAGCTCCCCTCCAAATGATCTAAAAAACTTTTCAATATTAGGAATCATTCCTCCTTCAAAATTGAAAGATTCAGTTTCTTCTAATGAGGTTCGAACACAATGCCACATCAAATGAGAAAGAGATCCTGAATTTTTGTGCCTGGGATCATTACCAATTGCAAGGCAATAGGTGGATAGGTGATCTTTGACTAACAGTATTCCAGCATGGGTTTGATCATTTTCATCTTTACTGAATAGTATTTTGCCCGCATTATTCTCTTTCAGTGCATTATAGATATTGACAATATAATTTCTATCATACAATACTTCGCCTCCATTACGAGTAAAGCTCTTACAATTAAGGTTATAGAATTGATCTATATCTTCGGACATTACAATTTGAAATTTGTTTTGTGCAGTAGATATGATGTTTCGTTGTTTGGAATCTAGTGCCGTCCACAAATCACCTTCCTCTTTACTATTGACGATATACGTATATCTCACATGAGTTTCATATCCCGCCCAATAGGATGGTAATACATTGTTTATTGATGGGTGCAAATGCATTTTTATTAATGACACATCCGGCAATTGTGATAATAAGTTACTAATCACTTTTTTTTCAAAAGAATATTTTGAAACAAGCTTTTGTGTCTTCAAAGGATAAATAAGCCAAGGTCCTAGATAAGGTGCTAACAGAGGCATTGTGATGTGAGGTATGCCATACTTTTTTGATTTGTAGTAAGGCATAACTCCCTCTATTCTCCCTCCCTTATCTTTACTTATACATACATCCCAGTCATTCTCTCCACAAATGGCTTCTAGGTACCAAGGTTTGAAAAAGACTGGCAACCCTTCCCATTCTTCAAATTGTGATTTGTAAACCTCCTTATGATCTATCATAATGTTGATTGACCCTGTTCTTTAGGTGAATTGAGCAAAAGGCCTTGGATGATTCCAAAAGCAAATTGAATTTTTGCCCGCCATATATAAAACCAAATCTTAACCTTTTCTACTAATGAAAATTCGAATTTTCTATACTCTATTGCTGATCTCATTGTCGTGAAACGCATTGGCATTAGATAAGGAAAGACATTAAGGAAGGACTTTTGCCTAGTAAGTGCAGCACCTCTTCCATACTTTCGAATATCAGAAATCAATGAGCCAAACTCTTTCTTGGGATAATTCACAACTGCCCTCTCAGCGGAGCCTATAGTTAACCCTTCATAAATTGCTCTTTTGGTAAAGAGGATATCATTACCACTTGTAGAGGTTGTTTTAAATTTTCCTAAAACGTCAAAAACATGTCTTTTTACAAAAAGATTTCCGGCTGTCACACCGTGTTTTTTTTGAATATTCCTTCTGCTATTGAGATACATAAGAGGAAACACCTTGGATGATAACTTCATATCTGACTCTACATTATACCTCCCTGCCACAATGTCAAAATCAACAGATTTACGTAATCCATGTTTCAACCAATTTTTAGTAGGCACGCATTTAGCATCCAAAAAGGCAACAACTTCTCCTTGAGAATATTGAATGCCGTGATTGCGACAAGCATAAGGGTTTTGAATATCCTTCACATAAAGTACTTTAATTGAATTAGAGTTAACGACTTCCTCAATATTTCCCTCAGAGCCATTATCCACAACTATGATTTCGAAATTGATACCATCACTTTCCTGTTCTGACAAAGCATTTATACATTTTCTGAGATGATCAGTTTGATTTAAATGTGGAATAATAACAGAACAATGCATCATATTTACATAAGCATATGCTCAGTAAATATCCGAAAATATTAGTCATCTCTGCATGGTACCCCAACAGCTTACATGAAGCAGAAGGGGATTTTATAAAGCACCAAGCTAGGCTTATGTATGAGCAGGGGCTAGACATCAAAGTTTTTCATGCAAGCATGAGTGTCCGGTTTTTATTAAAAGGAACTTTTACTAAAAAAGTTTTCAAAAAGGAAAATGGCCTGAATGAATATATCCTGGAGATGCCTTTTTGGCCCAGAAATAATGCCTGGGGAATCAAGAAATGGGCTAATCGATACAAGAATGAAGTCATTAAACATTGTAATCATTATGGGTGGCCTGATATGATTCATGCTCATACTTATTTGGGGGGATATGTAGCGAGCCTTATTACAAAAGAAAAAGAAACACCCTTTATCATGACTCTTCATGAATCACATATTGTTAGTAATAAGGTGCCTGGTTATCATAAAGATTTATTAGAAAGATCGTTGTCAAGTGCAAAAGCTGTGATTGCGGTAGGAGACAAACTAGCAAAAGCTCTAAAAAAACATATCAATATAAACCCAATAGTCTTTCCAAATTATATAGACTTCAACAAATTCAATATTGCAAAAGAAAAATTCGAGAATTTCACATTTGTATTTATTGGAGAACTTATTCCAAGAAAGAGAGTCAATATACTAATTGCCGCTTTTGAACAATTGTGGCAAAAAAACGAAAACATACAACTATACATAATTGGTGATGGGCCACTTCTCCCTTCTTTGAAAAAACAAGCACGGAGACATGGCTCTTCTAGTATGGTTCGCTTTACAGGAAGGCTTAATCAAGAGGACGTTGCTTCACATTTAGGAAAATGCCACTGCTTGGTATTACCAAGCGATACAGAGACGTTTGGAATAGTACTGGCCGAAGCTCTGGCAAGTGGTGTTCCATTTATAAGTACTCGGTCAGGAGTGACAGAAAAATGGTTTAAAAATCAAGCCTGCCTTTTTATTGGACAAACGACACAAGAACTTCTTCATTCTTTGCAGAATATGATGCAGAACCATGCCTCTTTAAACCCAACAGAAACACGTCGTTTTGCCAAAGCCCAATTCAGTAGTGAAGTTGTTATAGAACGCTATAAAGAATTGTACTTAATACTTACTGGAACAAGCTAGGCCAAAGAGAAGGTCTTTTTAGAAACTCTATACCTTGATACACTCTTTGCTCAATCAGGCTGTGGTCGCCACTTGCTGAGTTATACAGAGACTTGTAATATGAATATGAAGAGATGATTTTTTTCTTAATTTTTTTAGGCAGATTAGTGTTTTCAAGGTTGTTTTTCCATTTTTTATAGAGATGATATTTTCCTTTAATGGAGAGTGGTTTATTAAATGCAGTATTGCCACTGTGTACTCTTCGAACTACTGTCGGTTCTGAATGAATTCCTAATAAGGATTGAGTCCTAGCCAATTGCCATAAAAAATCGGTGTCTTCTCCAACTCCTAAGGACTCGTCAAACCAAAAGTGGTCAATAATACTTGAAGCTCTAAATGTGCACCCTATTATGCTAAAATGCTCATCGCTTAAAAGAAGATGACTAAATAAATCTTCCGGTAGTATACCTTTTTTAATACCCGTTATTTCTTGATAATTCTCTTGACTGACGCCTTCTCTTAAATCACTTGCTACTGCTTCATATACTCCATCAGCCTCGAAGTGTGAATTCATAAAAGAAATAGGCTTGACAAACCTGTTTTTCCCAAAGTAATCATCAGCATCCAAAAATGAAAAAAAAGATTCTTTTACAATTTTCATTCCTGCATTTCTCGCGGCAGACCTTCCTTTATTTTTTTTGTGGCTATGTACATAGATATGATTGTACTTTTTTGCAATCTTTTGACATATTTTTAATGAATCATCTTCACTGCCATCATCAACCAATATGATTTGTTTTACTTCATTTTGTAGCAAACAAGAATCTATAGCCTCTGAGATATATTTTTGCGCATTATAAATTGGTATAATTACCGCTACAGACATTTAGCACTTTAATTTGAACACCTCTTCAAAAATACTGACAATAATTATATGCACATACAATAGAAATAATATCCTACGTCATTGTCTTAATTCTATTTCCGCCCAATCTATCAATCCTATTAATTTTAATGTTGTCATTGTTAATAACTACGATTGCCCTAAAGTCTCCGCAGAAATTAGAACCCTGATCATTGGTAGTCCGAATATATCCCTCGTCGAAGAAAAAAGAGCCGGCCTGAGCATTGCTCGCAACAGCGGAGCCTATTCTTCTAAAACAAACTGGGTGGCTTATCTTGACGACGACTGTATCGTGCCAGATGATTTTGTGAAAAAAGCTCTGGATGTAATCAAAGGGGACAGATATGATTGTTTTGGAGGGCATATTAATTCATGGTGGCATTATTCAAAACCCAGATGGATGAAGCCAACATTTGGCACAAAGCCCAAATTGTCAGATCAAGAGGTTGTACTTAAGGAAGATTATAATTGGGGAGGAAATATTTTCTTTAAAAAAGAGATGTTATTGGCTATCGGAGGGTTTGATGAAGACATTGGTATGAAAAAAAACAAAATCGGGTATTCTGCAGAGAATAGGGTCCAAATCAAAATGAAAGAGATAGGTCACAGAATCGGTTATATACCATCTTTGTCTGTCAATCACCTCGTTGCTCCTCACAATTTCAAACTTTTATGGCATATCAAAGCTGCATATGCAGAAGGTAGAGATGGCAAGACGGTTTTTCCAGAACAATACACATCCTCCAAAGTGTTAAAAGGTTTTTTGAGATTGCCTTTAACTGAAGCCCTTTCTATTTATAAATGGGCGACTCTATCCAATTACTATTGGGAAAATTTATTTCTGGATGTCTTTAAACCAATATTTCTTCTTTTGGGAAAACTCCGAGCACGGATAAAATGAGGTCCAAGTTTGTCTCCATTTTAAAGTGATTTGCGGGAGTCCACTTCAAAACTAGGTGTTTACCCTATGCTCTTCAACTCTTCACCTTCAGGTTATACCACGAATTTTCATAAGTTTTCGTAAAACCCTAGACTATTCTGAAAGATTTAGTAATTATTTAGTGACACCAACAACTAAATATTACACTATGAAAAACACAATCTTAATAACAGCGCTCCTACTTTTAGCCCAAGTAAACACTGCTTTTTCAATCGATTCCCATATAGGTGACAACCTCAAGAAAACGATAATATTAATAAATGGTGCTCCTTTTCTTGTGGAGGTAAATGAAGAAGGCAAAGTGGTATACAACTACTTACCTGTTCACGATTACTTTGTCTCGAATGAAAGCCATGATAATCTTGTGGAAAAAGCTGAAGAAAAATATGAAGAAGAGCTGGCTCTGCTGAGCAATTCTAGATTAATAATATTTGATGAAACATCATCTCTTCTTAATGAATCAGCAGTAGATAACATTCGAGAATTGGCCAAGTTATATAATCGTGGTGTGTTACAGAACATAAATATTACTGCCGGGCATGTAGAAAAAGAAAATGACGAAATTACTGCTGATGATAGAATTAATGCTATTTCTCAACTTCTGAGCGACTTTGGTGTGAAAGAAGGAGATATCAGTGCTGATGTAAAAATATACCGATCTGAGCTTCCTAATCAATTTGTTAAAATCGACCTTCTCAGATAATACCTGATTACTCCCTAAGTTTAATCAATCAATTAAAAGAGAGTCCCTTCAAAAGGCTCTCTTTTTTTATTTCATGAAATCTTAACCCTAAATGCTATAATCAATTTTGACTAAACTTAAAAACCCGCTTCTTTGGCTCGGCACCAATAATTCAGTAGAGCTGATCTGAAGCGCATCCTTGATTCGGAGTTTTAAGTTTTGATACTCCGTATTCAGAAGACTATTTCTTTTAACACGTCCTGTGCTATCAAAAATATATTCGCTTACAGTGTTGCTTGTTTTAATTTCATCATTAAAAATAAGTCGCAACCGAGAAGGTGTCTTAAAGGTGAAAAATGACGAGTATATACCCTGGTCATCTTGAGACTTTTGACGTTTATAAATAACTTTTGTCCACTCTGGTTTTGAATCGGGCGAAATTGAATATAAAAGCATGTCTTCATTTAAGTGGTTGGTCCATGCTCTAGATCTAAATGGATCTGAAGTCTGATAAGATGGGGCCACATAATTTGGTCTTCTGTAAAAGTCATAGCTCATTTCCATGATGAGCAATGCTCCCCCATCAGCTCTCCATATTATATCTGCAATGACAAAATTGTCTATTGTTGTTTTGTCTTTGGCGTCTTTACCATATAGATCGTTAATGGTGTTATCTGTAAAAGAATAAAACTGAATATCTGTATCACTTACTCTTTCCAATGTTGTGTTTAAAACAAAAAACCCATCAGCTTTGTAATGATCTTTTTCGCTATAAAGACCAAAAAGCCCCATTCGTTCTTGTTCATCATTATAAGAAAGAAACACATCTGAGGTTACAATACCTTGAAGTGGCACCAGATACTTATCTAACTCTGCGGAGCTTTCTGGTTTAACCCTCAGGATTTGCATATGATGCTTTTCTTTTTTCCCTTTTTGGTTAAAATGTTGAAGGACCATCCAGAACTCGCCGGAGTTAGATAATATGACTTGGTTTAAGTCATCTTCTAGAAAGCCCGCTGCAATATTATACGTTTCATCTACTATTGTTTCCTTTCTATGAATATCATAGACAACAAGTCTAAATTCTTGGTTATTGTAAACTTTATAAATAGAAACTTTACTTCCGTCTTCCGAAAATTCTGTTTGGAAGGGTGAAAAATACTGGAAAGCCTCATTGATTGCTATTGATGCAGAGTCAATTAATTCTACAGATTTGTTGTAGCTGTTGATTTTCAAGTACTCTGTAGACTTCTCTTTATATGAATATATAATATGAAAAGAAGAGTCTGCGTGACTGCTGAGGTCTAAGACGTTAACTCTCTTTTTTTCAAAATATGGCGTCCTGGTTGAAAGTCTTACCATATTTTGATCAAAAGCCACAATGTCCTTTTCATAACCTTTGTCTTGATAAAGCAAAATGACATCATCAATTTTGCCTAAAAGGTGAAAAGCAACATGAGATCTTATATTTAGCTCCTCTGATTGGATAACTTGCTGAGCTGGAAGAAAAAAATAGAAAAAGCTCATTAAACAGATGGTCAATATTGCTCTCATAAACGACAATTTAATCATATAATTCAGTGTAGTCAATAAACGTATGAACGAGGTCAACTATTTAATTGAATGTATTCCCAATATAAGTGAAGGAAGAGACGAATCGAAAATAAATGAAATAATCGCACACATAAGTACACCTAAAGTGCAAATTCTCAATGTAGACATAGGATATGATGCTAATAGGACTGTAATTACTATGATAGGAGGCGTTGTCGATGTTTTTGCAACAATCAGAAGCTTGTATCACAAAACAGCTACCATTATTGATATGGCCATTCATGATGGGAAACACCCAAGGTTAGGTGCTGTAGACATTTGTCCTTTCGTCCCTCTTGATCCAAATAATGTTGAAGATTTAAAGGCGAGAGTTGAAGTTTTATCCCGTGAATTAAGTTTGGAACTAAGCATTCCGGTCTTTCTCTATGCTCTGTCCTCAATTGGTATTATTAAAACCCTCCCTCACCTTCGAGCAGGAGAATACGAAGCGCTAATAAATAGTCCTGAGCAAATGGTATATAATGCAGATTTTGGAGGATCGCATTTAAATCAATCCTTTGGGGGAACCGTCTTCGGTGTAAGAGACTTTATGATAGCATATAACATCAATATCAATACAAATGACCTTTCAGTGGCAAAAAAGATTGCAAAAAAAATGCGCAACCTAAGGCAAAAAAAGGGGCTATATCAAGATAAAGATATTAGGCCGCTTCAAATAATGGGTTGGTATATGGAGACATATGGTTGTTGTCAAATATCTACTAACATTCATAACCCCAGAACACTTTCAATTGCCGATGTCTATTTCTTCGTGGCAGAGATATCAAATCACTTTGAGGTTGAAACATCATCATCAGAACTTATCGGTATGATTCCCGGTTTTGCAGTAAATATGGCAAATAAAAGCTTAGTTCAAAAAAATATAAAGAAACCATTGGTACAGGCACTTGGTCTTGATTTCAATGGTCCTTTTCAACTTACTGAAAGAATAATTCCTTTTTCTTCTATCTTATAGAAAACTTATAAATCGTTTTTGAACGATATTCTTCTCCCGGATCTAATCTCGTAGATGGGAATTTTTCTTGATTGGGAGAGTCTGGAAAATGTTGGGTTTCTAAACAAAATCCATATCTCTTATTATAACTTTTTCCACCTTTTCCCATTAATGTGCCATCTAGAAAGTTTCCTGTATAAAACTGAACACCAGGCTCTGTAGACAAGACTTCCATTTGTCTTCCTGATGAAGGCTCATACACAATTGCCACAGATTTCAATTTAGAAGAAGAGTCTCTCAAAACAAAATTATGGTCATAACCTCCTCCATGTTGCAATTGAATGTTTTCTGAGTCTATTCTTTCTCCGATAGTCTTTGGAGTAGAAAAGTCAAAAGGCGTGTTTTTCACATTTTCCACTGCCCCAGTAGGGATTAATGTTTCATCTACTGGAGTAAATTGGTCAGACTCTATCCTTAACACATGTTCTAAAACATTACCATTACCTGCACCTTTCAAATTGAAATAAGAATGATTAGTCAAGTTAATTACGGTTGGTTTGTCAGTCGTAGCCCTATAGTCAATTAATAATTCATTATCATTCGTCAGAGCATACTCTACTGTTACATTAAGTTTTCCTGGATATCCTTCTTCTCCGTCTTTGCTGATCGATGAGAGCTCTATTCCTCCACCCTCTTCTTTTGTATGTTCTTTAACTTGCCAGACTTTCTTGTCAAAACCCTGAAAACCGCCATGTAATGAATTTGGGTCATTGTTAATTGGCAATTGAAAAGACTCTTCATTTATTTCAAAAGAGCCTTTGTCAATTCGATTTCCATAGCGACCTATAATTGCCCCAAAATATGGATGGTCATCTAAATATCCTTTAAGGCTATCAAACCCTAATACAACATCACCTAAAGAACCGTCTCTGTCTGGGACTTGAATTTTAGTGACTATACCACCATAATTGGTAATGGAAACTTTCATTCCATTTCTATTCTCAAGATTATATAGAAAAACTTCTTCGCCTTTTACATTACCAAAACTTTCTTTTGTGATTCTTGCTTGCATTCCGCGGTCTTTAGGTTCTTTGCTTGGGTTACATGCAATAATTAAAAACAAAATAGCTGAAAATAACATTGATCTGCACATTGAAAACAAATTATGGTTTTAGACTTTTTATTTTAGACTTTTTCAGCATGTTAACTCCTATGTGCCCTTCATATACTGTTATTACTTGAGCTACATCATATTCTTTTTTCACGAGCTTTCGACCATTCCTTCCCATAACCTCTTTAGCTTCAACGTCCAAAGAAATGAATGCCATCATCTGATCAACAAGGTGGTATAAATCTCCTTTCTTGCAAAGAAATCCGTTATAGCCATCTATAACGACATCCTCACAGCCCCTATTTTTTGAAGCAATAATGGGCGTCTCCATTGCTGCTGCTTCAAGAAGTATTCGCGAGATTCCTTCGCCATATGTTGATGACAAAACGACACAGCTGGTTTCAGCAATATATGGCCTTATATCTTCAGTATCTCCATGATACTTTACAATTTCACTAGCCTGATAATCTAAAAGCTCCCCCTGGTTAATGCTGTCATTATCTTTTGTATCTATGAACCCTACAATGTCAAACCTGACATGTGGGTAGTAATTTTTAACAATCTCTGCTGCTTTGATAAACAACAATATTCCTTTCTCTTTTAACAACCTTCCTGCAAAAAGAAATGAACTTGACCTAAAGTCCTTTTTCTTTGTTTTAAAATATTTATTCAAATTCACCCCTTCACTTGGGATTATCTTAGACATTTTGTTTCCAGAGATTTTGTTTTGGAAAAAATACTTTTGATCTTCTTTATTCAAAAACCATAGGTAACTAGTTGTCTTCACTGCAATTTTATACATTCCATGAATTAGTGATTTTCTTCTTCCCTTGTTCATGTTAAGCAATCTACCTAACCCAGTAACAATCGCTGTACTTCGAAGTCCAAGGAGTTTTGCTGCAATTGACCCATAGATATTAGACTTAATGGTATAATGGAAAATGTGGTCAAACTTGTTTTGACGATACGTCTTCAACAGAAAATAAAAGTACCTCAACTCCTCCAATGGGTTGTTGCTATAGGGTTTAACAGAAGACTCAATAAAAATAAATCCTTCAGCTATTAGTTTTTCCGAGTGTTTATCTCGTGGGGCAATGACATATATAGTATGACCTAAACTTTTGAAATGTTGAGCCACCTCCAACCTGAAGTTGTAAATACTCCATGAGGTATTGGCAACAAATGATATTTTAAGCTTACTTTTTGTCATTTACTTTAGGTCCTCAAATGGCAGATTGTTTCTGACCTTTTTAATTTCTTGTTCATCAGAACGCGGATATATAAGTAACACATTATCGTCATCCACAATGATGTAATTTTCCAAACCCTTTATTACCACTAATTTATCAGAAGAAGAAGTTCTTATCAAGTTGCCTTTTACTCCCTCAAGATTACTTTTCAGGGTTTGAATAACATTATCATTCTTGTCTTTGGGCAAATAGTTATAAAGAGAGTTCCATGTGCCCAAGTCGGACCATCCTATATCTGATGGTATAGTTTTTACATTATTAGACTTTTCCAAAATTGCAAAGTCAACCGATATGTTTCTCGTTTTAGAATATACTTGATCGATATATTTTTGTTCTTCTGTTGTTCCAAATCGATTCAAATCTTGTGATAATACCGACAATATATCCTCTGCGTTTTTTCTAAAAGAATTAATAATAGTCTTTACACTCCAAACAAATATTCCTGCATTCCATAGATAATTTCCTGAGTCCAAATACTTCTGTGCGGTTGCTTCGTTTGGCTTCTCTTTAAATTCAATAACATCTAAAACTTTTTCATCTGAAACTTTAAAGTTAATATATCCATAGCCAGTATCAGGACGAGTGGGCTGTATTCCCAATGTTACTATAGCCTCATTATGAGCAGCAAAATCAAAAGCCATTAACATTTTAATCGTGAATACGTCCTCTTTCAATATCATATGATCAGACGGAATTACAGCAAAATTGCTGTTGGGGTTTTTCGCATTGAGGTGAAGCGCAGTATAAAGCACACATGGCGCTGTATTGTTCATTGATGGTTCTAAGAGTATCTGATTGGGATTAAGCTCTGGCAATTGATCCAAAATCAAATCTTTGTACTTCTTGTTGGAGACTATGACTACATTTTCTTTAGGTACAATTTGTGAAGCTCTTTCAAATGTCATTTGCAAAAGTGACTTGCCAATGCCTAAAATATCCAAAAATTGCTTTGGTCTGGAAGCTCTACTTGCTGGCCAAAAACGAGTGCCGACGCCTCCTGCCATTATAGCTATATAGTTATTACTCATGATGATAAAATTTTTGATAACTGTTTCACTCCGTTTTGATATATATCCTTTATTGATTTTTCTGCTAGTATTGCTTCTTCTTTCTTAGATGCGATATTTTCATTTTGCAAAGAAGCGTAAAATTGTTCAATCGCAATAGAACAAGAATTGTCATCTGGAATATGCCATAAGGCCTTTTGAAAATGCTGATATGTATCTCCTTCCGAACTTCCATGAAATAAAACCGGAGTGTGGTGGCAAATAGAACTGACAGCTTTAGAAGGAACACATACATGTGTCCATTCCTTTTTAAGTGACACTATTTGAATGTTTACATGATGTATTTCTGTTTCTTGAATCCAGTCTACAATACTCACATTAGGTAATTGAGACACTTTCTTATGTAACCACTCTACTTTAGTCCCAAAAGCGCTCAACACAAATTGATGTTTCTTCGGATTTGACTTACAAATCAACTCTAACAAAAATTTTGCTGAGTGTGCTTCTCCTAAATTTCCACAATAGGCCAAGATGATTCTGTTTTTTCTTTTCCATGTTGGAATGACCTTTCCCTTATTTTCAATTCCGTGTACACCACATGGTATTACAATTTGCTTGTTCTCTTGAAATCTATATTTATTAGATAAAAATTGAAGCTGACTTTTGCCTAGTGCAATGATTCCTACAGTAGTATTTAATGCTAAACGTTTTTCATATCCCTTGACCAGCCAGTTTTGCTTTGAAACTAGACCCTTTGCAACAAAAGCCTCGGGATACAGATCCATGGCCCAGATAAGATGTTTTTTATTTTTCAAGAACCTCGGAGCCAAAAATTTCATTAGTGGTGGGTCTGAACACAGAATGAACATATCTGCATTTATAGAAGCACTTTTTTTCAGTAATGCTTTACTATCATGATAGGCTGAGAACAATCTTTTTAAATAGGTGTTTCGTTGTGTTCTTGCCTTGACTCTAATGACATTTTGAGAGGGGATATCTGTATTAACAATTGTATTGTATGCTTGATTTGTCGTAACGACAGTAATCTTATACTCGTTCTTTTCTAACTGTTCAGCTAATTGAAAAACAGCCCTCCCAGATGCACCATTGTCCGGTGGATATATAGCATTCACGATCACGATATGAAGAAGACCTTTCCTCAACTCATGAATGGTTTGAATATTTCAAATAGTTGTTTCTTATGGGCACTTGGATTAAATTTTTCTTTGTACCTCTTTTGTAAACAATCCCCATGTATAGACATTTCTCGATTCTTAGCAACTTTTAGAATTACTTTTTTGAGTGCTTCCTTATTATTTGCTGGAATATAGTAGCCGTTGTCTTCACCCAATAATTCTTTAACAAAACCTACATCCGTTGCGATAACAGGGAGGCCCTGGCTCATAGCTTCTAATATAACCAGTGGCTGACCCTCACTTCGAGATGGCAAAATAAGGCATTTCGCTTTCTGCAAAACCTTGTATTTCGCAGCGCCAACCACAGGGCCATTTATAGAAATAAAAGGTGATGCATATTTGAAGAGTCTCTCTTTATATTCATTATTGGGAAAGTTTCCATAACATTCCAGCCTCACACCTTCTTCTTTCAAGTCAGTAAACACTTCTAATAAGTCAAAAATCCCTTTGCTCTCCAAATAATTAGAAACATACAGAAACCCTGCCCGGTCAATTTTACTGTTAACGTTTGGGGCGTCAATTGTATTTGTCAGAGAATCAAAGGCTTTAGTCTTAAAGGTTTCATTTAATTTTGCTCCTTCCATTGGCGATAGTACAATCACTTTTTCTACTCTTTTGATAATTCTATTTGCCAGAAGTTTATAAACCCATGAGCTTTCTATTCTTTCTAAAAAATCGCCGCGATGAACATGAAATACAACTACAAGACTTTTATTCTGAATTAAAATCAGAAGCACAAATTGTTTGAATAGGCCCCAAAAAGAAGTTGGCAAGTTGATGTAACAAACTTCTGGGTTTTTATCATTTATAAACCTCCTAGTGTTGTTCCAAAAAGATAAAACAGTGATAATCTTTTTAATAGTACCCGTTTTTAAAAAGCTGTTTTCTGGTGTGTTTATGATCTTAAAGTTGTCAGAAAGAATGGATAAGTTTCGATTAAATGAAGTAGTAATTCCATCTATCCGTCGATCCGGCAAATCACCAATATAACAAAGGGTTTTAATGGTTCCAGTTTCTAGTTTTCTCATAACCTGCACTTATCAATGCTTCTCCTGCATAGAAATTAAAAACTTCTGCAGCATCTCTGCTAAAATAATTTTTCCAGTCCCCTACGTTTCCTCTTCTCAAAAAAGAATTTTCATCTAATTGGCCCTTTTCTCTGCCTGTTTGAGCCTTAAAGCTATATCTCTCGATTACCTCCTCCATTGGCAATGAAGGAGTTTTAATCTCTAGTTTATGAAGCAGCGAAGACATTGTTCGTGAAGTATGCAAATTCAATTCCTCATAACGCACTTGTATCACATTTTTCATTTCCAAATAATGGAGTACAAAGTCATTCCAATTTTTCCTTGTCCCCCCACTTTTATAATTATTGAAAAAAATATCAATGAATTGAGGCAGGTTCGATTTAACATCATTTAAATCCTCTTTATTCATTTTCTTTACCCAAATATTCTGAAAAATATTTTTTTCGTTAATCAAAAAATAATAATAAGCAGAGACCATTACATCTCTTCCGTCTCTTGTCAAGTGAATTACTCTTTTGTTTTTGGGCCTTATTTGGTGATGTCCATGCAATATACATGGCTGCCTAGAGACCGAATTGTTTCGGGGAAAAGGTAATGATAATAACCCTGCAAGCATTTGAGCCAACCAGGTGCCTCCTGATTTTGGAAATTCCGCCAGATATAAATTTTGCTGATTTCCCAGAGTTGTCTGCCAAAGTATGTATCGATAAACTGCGTCTCTTTTTAGTTCAAAATATGTGCGAGGCTCCATCATGACAAAATTATCTTGTATAAATGAACTGCTACACTTTTAAAAAGAGCCGGTAGTTTTTTCAACAATACTTTTTGCCTCTGTATGTTCCTAAATAGGACCAAATGGTTGTAATAGAATATTGCCCACGTAATTTTATCTTTTACTCTATATTCAATCAAGGGTTGGCTCAAGTTTGCAAAAGTAAATTTATCCATCCATCTCAGCCACAAATCTTTATCTTCAGCCCACGGCAGATTAGGGTCATATTCATCCCTTTTAAAACAGGATCTTCTGATCATCACTGTTGGGTGAATTATGGTTGTTTGGCTAAATGCAAAAGCTTTAATTTCATTATGAATTAATGGTACATTGCTAATCCAGGTTCTCTTTCCTTTTATCAACTGGGCATTGCTGCCCAGAATATCTGTCTCTGGATTTTCATCCAAATATTCGACTTGTAATCTGAGCCTGTCTGAAAAAGCCATGTCATCTGCATCCATTCTAGCTATATACAGTCCTTCCGCATTTTTTATTCCTTTATTAAGCGATGCAGCAAGCCCTATATTTTGGGGATTAATAAAAAACTTAATTCTCTTGTCTTTAGCATGATAAGATTCTAAAATTCTTCTTGTCCCATCTGTGCTTCCATCATCGATAATTATAAATTCATAATCTGTAAAACTTTGTGATAAGATAGACTCAACGGCTCGAGAAGCATGACCTATTTCATTATAACATGACATAACGACGGACACCTTAGGCATACTTCCTTTTTGAAATAGAGGCAATAATTCCAGAGGTTACACCAAAAAAGATCCAATAGGACACTGTGAACATAGTGTCTTCACTGATACCGAAAGCCGTCATAAAAATGAAAAAGTAAAACATACATTTTTCAAATGGTCTCATTTTAAATCTGTGAGCAAGTCCCAAAAAAATCAATCTCATTTGAATTAATATGTGAATAATTCCTGCCCAAAGACCAAGACTGCCAAAAACATGAACGAGGTCAGACTCTGGAGAGTTTGGAACATAATTAAGAGCAGCGTCTATAGTGAAAAATGTTGCGAATAGGACTCTATTGTTAATCTCTGTGTATTCTGGATATCCTCCAAGTCCAACTCCAAATGGAAACTTCTGTATTATGTCCCAACCATTCATATAGGCATAAAATCTAGTGTCATAAAGCATTTCCACTATAATATCATCCCATAAAAAATATGCTGCAAAAGCCATGATAATAATAAGGACAAGCAAACGAATTGGTGACTTAAGGTTTAGAAAAAATAAAACACCAACAATACCAATGATAAAACTTCTGATTCCAAAAGCAGTAAAAAAGGCCAGTGAAACCACGGCTATTTTAATCCATATCTTGTCTAAAACAAAAAGGGCATACAATACAATAAAGCCAACAACATATCCATAGTATTGCTTCATTAGACCAATACCGTTCACACTATTAATAAATGAATCATTAAATTCTGATATGATGTAGCTCACAGAATAGTCGCTATACATAATGCTAAAAACTACACCTAAAAAAAGGATAGTAACAGAAATGAAAAACATGAAACCTCCACTTTTCAATGTTTTCTCATAGTTCAAACCAGATTGACCAGATAACAAAACATGAATGACACATGCAATCAGGATAAATGCCAATTGATATATTACCCAGGAGGCTTTAACATAAGGAGCAAAAAACAAATTTGCTAGATAGATAAGCACGAGTGCTCCAAAAGGCCACAACTCTTGCCATTTTGCACGGATTGTCGGCAATTTGATGAGAGCAACAAAAATTAAAAAGAAGACTGAAATATAATTAACAAAATTTATGGCATTCCCTTCTCTATTATCAATGATAACTTCATGGCCTACAATCATGGATGTATAAAAATTAAATGGAAGGAGTCGTAACAATGCCAATACCAAAAAGACAGAAATAATATTGATTGATAATCTAGAATTTTTATGTAAGAGCAAAGTATTCATCAACGTCGATGTTAGCTTCCATCATTTTTAGTTTGCAAATATTTAGAACTTTTGGTGTCAATTCTGTTTTCCACTGTCCTGTTGTTCCTTTGTGAAAGGTAGCACTTTTGGTATTGTATACTTTAGATTGGATTCGGTCTAATTCTTTAAGGTCATAGTTTAAATATTTAAAAACCTTAATGATTGAATTTCTTTGTTGTTCTTCACTACCGCCGCCATTAATTCCAATAATTTGTTCAAAAGATAAACTACATACAAAATTTGATTGTGCCCACCCAATTGAATATTGATATTTCTTGAAAAACGGCGCCATTATTATAGCGTTTTGATTTCCAGAATATCCATTAATAAGGAGCAAAAAGCGCTCTTCATCATCTGTACAATTTACAAGCATTTTATGGTTAGGGTGATTCTTCTTATTTACTATATAGTTCTTTAAGGAGGTTAAAACGTCGAGAGGGTGTCGATGGATATAGAGCATTTTATGTCCACTTTGTTCGATAACAGCTTCTAATTTTTTTGAATATGGAAGGTGTGCTTGACTGTAGAGGCCCTCCATCAATTCGTTTTCAATGTGAGTTTTAAGCCATTTTCTCTTGATTTTCCTTGTCGGGTTTTCGATATCAATAGTAACCCCTTTGCCTTGAATTTTTTCTCTTCTAAAATATATTTTCAGGTTCCTGATGAAATTTCTTGGACCGTAAACGAGAAGACTCCGGCTCAAGTGTGTATTGGCCTGATTATATCCCATTTGCGAGAGAAGCTCTGTTAGAATGTGGGTACCCGATTTAGGAAAAGAATTTGCGATGATACCTTTTGGGCTCAAGATGGGGTTTTTTTGATCCTGCTATATGCCAAATGAAACTGCCGAAGGAAGCTTCTATTATCAATTATAAAATACATTCCTATAGCACCAGCTAAAGAAATTATACCTACAATAATCGCTTCAACGATCTCTAAACTGTCTTCAAAATGAAAGTAGTTTCTTAAATAAAGGCCAAGGAGTATGAACACGGTACTAATTGAAAGCATATTAAACATAGATCTTAATGAGGCCCTCTTCTCACCAGTAAATGAAAAAAGAGAGTAAATCAAAATTACCAACCAAAAACCAAACGTGAAAAAAGAAAACAATTTTACGAATTGAAGAGGTCCTAAGTTATAAACAAAAAATGCTGCCGCCAACGATGTGTAGAGAATTACAAAAAAGAACAGGTTAAGTCTATATAATCTTTTGGACTTGAATTCATTGATGTGAAAAATATTAACCAATCCCCTCATAGTAAGACCTGCTCCATAAAAGGCAAAAAATCTTGAATACAGTGCTGCTGTCTCCCATTGGTCTCCCATCAAAATAAGGGTGAACAGGTCTCCATACACCGCAAAATAAAGTATAGGCAAAGCAGTCATAAAAAAGAAAATCTGAGTTAAATCAAAATAATACTTTCTGCTATTTTCTAGTCCTATTGCTGTGAGATAAGACAATGCTGGTGTCGTAAGAGAGTTTCGTATTAAGTCTGCTTTAGCTGTTGCATCTGCAGCTTTGCCATAGTGACCAAGTTCTGCAAAACCTTCTGTACTCGACCCTTTACTACCAAAGAACTCTTCAAATAAAAACTTGTCTGTAGCACTTGTAATCCCAGTTATTATTCTACTGAAAGCAATACCCGCTCCAAAGACAAGACTATTCCAATATTTCATTATGGTCTTCTTATCGACCCAATGGTATTGGGGTTTTACACGATAACATTGCAATCCTAACTTGATAGTAACATCAACAATAAATCTAAACAAGAGTGCCCAGACAGCCCATCCTAATAAGGCCAAGGCAATCCCAACAACAAGAGCGATTGCCGAAGCAAAAGAGTCAATAAAGGCAATCTCCTTAAATCGCTTTTGTTTTATAAGCTGTGAAGACGGTTGGTTGCCTAAAGAAATAATAAGCACGAGAGATGAATATGTGATGATATACCAAAGCAACATTGGGTTCTGCTTGTGCCAAGCAAGAAGCGGAGCAATGGCTATAACTGTGAGTGTAAGCAATATACCAATAGTAACATTTAATGTGAAGAAAACTGAATTAGTCTCTTTGTCTACCTTTTCAATTTTGAGGTATGCTGGTAATAGTCCAAACTCTAGAAAAGGAAGGACAATCGCATGAATAGCCAATACATAAATATAGATTCCGTGGTCGCCTGGGGAAATAAGGCGTCCAAATGCATACAAACCAATGAGGCCTACAAGGACTTTAAACAATCCTCCACCTAAAGAAAACAATCCACTTCTTACTGCACTCATATCAGGTTTTAAAATATCCTAATTTTCCAAAAACTGATGCTGCTTCAGAATATGAAGCTGTTATCTTTTGAATCTCTGAAACGACCTTCACACACATTTCATCATTCAGTGTGTCTTTCCAAAATATACTAATATCCTCTTCTAAAAAAGAAGGCCATTCTGTGTTGTTTGTATGAAATGTTCTCAACGTAGACATAGATGGATAAAAAATATAAGACGGGTGAATTTGGGTTTTACTATATCCCAAATAAGCATTTATTGATTGAGCAGTTTCATATGGTTTATGGTATAATTGTTCATAAGACCAAAAAGGTATTCCTAATGTTTGTAAATCATATAAAGCCTTAATATTAGTTATGCTCCACATAGCTGCATACTTTATACTCATTTCAGACTGATCGTATTGTTTTAAGTCCACTTCTTTTAATGGATTCCTCTCTTTGAAAACACTCCAATGGGTCTCCCAATCAAAGTCTAAAAAGAATCGTGGTCGTTTCATCAAAGAGGCTACAACAGACAAAGGGTGTCGAATTATGTAAATCAGTTTCTTTGCACTGATAAAAGCAAGTGCCGGCAGAGCATGATTCCATCTTATACATTTAAACCCAATAACTTCAGAATTTCTCCAAATTGAATCTATTAACTCCTTCGGCTGATCTTCATCGCTTAAAAGATGGTTTCTTATTAACCAAGCATCTCTTTTCGATTTACTAGATATGGCTTTTAAATGAGCCTGAAGATCCATGGCCGTCAGGTAAGGGTTATACAAAGCCTTTTTGCTTTCTGCATAGACATTTGGGTGGTCTGGTTCAAACAGAATCAATCCTCCTAAGGTCTTAGAAACAATATCTGAGACCCAAGTGGTCCCAGACCTACCAAATCCAGCAATAATGATGGGTTGCAAGTTTTATTATAAGATTAATCAGAAACAAAGATACTCCGTGG
>Ga0055584_100000239_pt1 | contig 51906 bp, 27 predicted proteins | sample OSDHelmetaG_FD_58716 | JGI IMG/M metagenome (GOLD analysis project Ga0055584, IMG submission 58716) | Pelagic marine sediment microbial communities from the LTER site Helgoland, North Sea, for post-phytoplankton bloom and carbon turnover... | ecosystem: Environmental > Aquatic > Marine >... | reverse complement strand
TCGTCGCCGGGCAGCCCCGAGTCGTCGTCGTCGCCGGGCAGCCCCGAGTCGTCGTCGTCGGCGTCGTCGTCGTCGGGCGCTGTCACCTGGGGCCGGAACGTGGCGTCCTCGCACGGTCGCTCGCAGTCGCGGTCCCGTCGGTGCGCCTCGCTGCAGGTGCCGCCGCTGCACTCGTACGGGCCCACGAAGAGCGACGCCGGGGCCCCCTCGCACTGACACTCGATCAGGCAATCGAGGTTCGTCTCGCACGGAGTCGGGTTGCAGCCGACGAGCAGCAGGAGGCAGGCGAGCAGGGGGAGCACGAGCTTCACGATTGCCTCCGGCCACGCAGGTCCACGTCCTCGCCACCGAGGATCTCCTCCACCCTGCACCCCAGGGCTCCACGACTCAAGCGCACGCGCACGGCGTCGCCGACTTGGACCGCGTTGGCGTCCCGCAGGAGCTGGTCGTCGGGCCCCGTCGTCAACGCCCAACCGCGCTCCAGCGTGGCCAGGGGACCCAGCACGCCCAGGGCGCGGTGCAGCCCCGCCACGGCTTCACGACGGGAGCGAATGGCGCGCACCGCGGCGGGCCCCAGTCGGGTCGAGGCCTGAGCGGCCGCCCGGCGTCGGCGGTCCACCGCGTCCAGCGCCAGCCGATCGAGCCGGCCTCGCGCCGTCGCCAGGCGCTCGGTGTCCCGGGCCAGCCGGCGCCGGGGATCCACAAGCCGGCGGCGAAGCTCGTCCACCCGCTGCTGCTTGCGATCCAGGGCGCGGGTCGAGGCCACCCGCAGGCGGTCGTGGAGGGACTCGACGGCGGCCTCGAGGTCGGCCCGACGCGGCACCGCCGCTTCGGCGGCCGCGGTGGGGGTCGGGGCCCGGAGGTCAGCCACGAAGTCCGCGATCGTGAAGTCGATCTCGTGCCCGACGCCGCTGACGACGGGCGTCCGGCACTCGGCGATGGCGCGCGCCACCACTTCTTCGTTGAAGGCCCACAGGTCTTCGAGGGAGCCGCCCCCGCGGCCGCAGAGGATCACCTCGACGTCGCCGGCGCGATCCAGCAGACGCAGCGCTTTCGCGATGGACTTGCCGGCGTGGGCTCCTTGCACCGCCGTCGGCGACAGCGTGATCGACAACGATGAGTCCCGGGTCTCGAGAACCCGCAACATGTCCTGCAGCGCCGCGGCCTGGGGCGACGTGACGATGCCGATGCGCCGGGGCACGACGGGGAGCGGCTTCTTGCGCGCGTCGTCGAAGAGGCCCTCGGCCGCGAGCTTGGCCTTGAGCGCCTCGAACTCGGCCTGAAGGCGGCCCGCGCCGACCGGCATCATCTCCGCGGCCACGATCTGCAGGTCACCCCGCGCGGCGTACAGGTCCACTCGCCCGCGCACGACCACTTCGTCGCCGTCGCCGGGCCGGAACCGCACGCGGCGGTTCTCGCGAGCGAACATCGCGCCCTTGAGCTGGCAGTCGCGGTCTTTGAGCGTGAAGTACCAGTGCCCGGAGCCGTACGCCCGGAAGTTGCTCAGCTCGCCCTTCACCCACACCGTGCCGAAGGCCCGGGACAGCGTGTCCCCGATCCCGCGCGCCAGCTGCGAGACGGTGTAGACCTGCTCCGGGGGAGGAGCGCTCAACGGGCGGGGGCGCGGCGGCTGTCGGCGATCAACCGGTAGAAGTCGTCGAACAGGTGGGTCGCGTCGTGGGGACCGGGCGACGCCTCGGGGTGGTACTGGACCGCGAACGCCGGGTGGTTTTTGCAGGCGAAGCCGGCCAGCGTGCCGTCGTTGAGGTTGATGTGGGTCACCTCGACGTCCGCGCCCGCCAGCGAGTCGGCGTCGACGGCGAACCCATGGTTCTGCGCCGTGATCTCAACGCACTGGCGACGCAGGTCCTGCACCGGCTGGTTGCCGCCGCGGTGGCCGAACTTGAGCTTGTAGGTGCTTCCGCCCAGGGCCAGCCCCAGGACCTGCATGCCCATGCAGATGCCCATGATCGGCACCTCGCCCAACAGGCCGCGGATCGTCTCGGCGGCGTAGGCCGCGATGGGCTCCGGGTCGCCCGGGCCGTTGGACAGCATCACGCCGTCGGGCCGCAGCGCGAGGATGTCTTCGGCCGAGGTCGAGGCCGGCACGACCGTCACCCGGGCAGGGCCGCGGTCGGCCAGCAGGCGGACGATGTTGCGCTTGATGCCGAAGTCCATGGCGACGACATGCCAGGACGGAGTGGTGCCGGGGTCGACCGAGTAGGGCTCGGGCGTAGTCACGCGGCCGGCGAGGTCCAGCCCGCTCAGGCCGCCGTACTCGGCGAGCCGGGTCTTCAGTTCCTCCAGGGGCGTCCCGTCGTTGGCGATGATCCCCCGCATCGCGCCCTGCGTGCGGATGTGTCGGGTAAGCGCGCGGGTGTCGATGTTGCTGATGCCGGGAACCCCGCTGCGGTCGAGGTAGCTGCCCAGGTCGCCGCTGGCGCGGTGGTTGCTCACCACCCGGGACAGCTCGCGGACCGCAAAGCCGTGCACGTGGGGTCCGCGGGACTCCTCGTCGCTCGCGGTCACGCCGTAGTTGCCGACGTGGGGGACGGTCATCACGACGATCTGCTCGGCGTACGAGGGGTCGGTGAGGATCTCCTGGTAGCCCGTCATGGAGGTGTTGAAGACCACCTCCCCGGTGCGAACACCGCGATGCCCCCAGGCATCTCCCTCGAACACTCGACCATCCTCCAGAAGCAGCAACGCAGGATCGGGCACGGGAACCTCCGGGGCAGGCCGCGAGCAGGCCGCGGACGGGGGCTCTGGTAGCGGATCGGGGCCGCGCGATCAAGCGTCGGGGACGATCAGAACGCCAAGGCGAAGTTCGCACCCCACTGGACGTAGACCTGCTGCTTGGTGGGCTTGCCCACGGCCTCGGCCTCCACCAGGAACCGCACGCCCCGCTTGCCGCGCTTGCCCATGGCCACAAACCCGACCTCGGGGCCGGCGAGGACCTGGGGCCCGGGGCCGGCGGAGTCCAGGTGGCCGCCGCCTCCGCCGTGGACCCCGAACAGGAACTTGCCGCGGGGCAGCGGGAGCGCGAGCCCGGTGCGGCCGACCCCGCCCAGCGACATGGGCGTGTAGCCGGTGTGGGCGATCTCGAGGCTTCCGCCCCAGTAGAACGCGAGCGCGAACCCGGTCCCGCCGAGGCTGAACCGCAGCTCCGGAGACGCAGTGCGGTTGATGGGATCGATGGCCAGGCCCCCGCCGAACCCGACGTGGCCGAAGCCGCCCGCGAGGCCCATGCGCTTGCGCTTGCGGGGTTGGGGACGCACGACCCGGGCGACGGGCTCGGGCGTCGGCTCGACGGGGGGCGCTGGCGGGGCGGGGCGGGCCGCGTTGGCGGGGTGCACGGGAGGTTGCGGTTCCTGCCAGGCGGGCTCGGCGGGGGGCTCGGCCTGGGGCCCGGGGGCGACGGGCGCGTCGCCGGGGACGATGGCCAGGGGCTGCTCGCCGGGCGCCGGCTGCACCGCGTCGGGCGGTGGAGTCTTGCTTGCCCGCCGCTCCTCGGCGGCGAACGCGAGGGTGGGCATCAGGGCCAACAGCAGGATCATCGTTCGCGCGTTCACGGGCACCTCCACGGCGGGCCCCATGGGCCCTGCCTCGATCCGTGCGACGAGGGCCGCGGACCGATCACGAAATCGTCACGTGCCCTTCGCCCAGGCGATCACGGCGGCGTGGAAAGCCTTTGCTTCGGGCGGGATGGGCTGCTTGGGGTCGGTCAGGATCTGCTTCGCGGTCCGGTCGCGGCCGTACACGCGCTCGTTCCAGTCGGAGTCGGGGCCGATGGCCAGGCCTTCGAACGCGGCGCCGGCGTAGAGCCCCTTCGCCCGCGAGACGGTGACCACGCCGCCGTCGATGTCCGGGTTCCCGCCCACCGAGACGCCGCTGCCCACGTCGCCGGCCGCCGCTTCGGCCTTTCCGGCGAAGACCGGGGTCATCTCGGCCGCGGCTTCCACGTCGTCGACGTTCTTGTAGACCATGACCAGTTCGACCTTGGCGCCGCCGATCTGGGCGCCGGCGGACGTCCCCCCGACCTTGAGCACGAGGGGCGCCGACCAGCCGCGCGACGTCTTGCAGCTCATGAAGCCCCGGCCACCCGTGCCGCCCACGATGAACCCGCCCTTCCCCATCTTCAGGACGGACACACAGTCGGCGTGGGCCTTCGACGCCGACGGGACGCTCGGCCCGAGCTCTCGGAGGATCGCCGCCGCCCCGTCCAGGGCCTCCTGGGCGCGGGAGTCGGCAGCAGCGGCAGGCAGCAACAGGATCAACAGGGCGAGCAGGCGCACGAGGCCTCCGGGTTGGCATCACAGAGACGGGGCCACGCCCCGGTTCATTCGACACCAAGTGTAATCGGGGGCCTGCGGGGGCCCGGAGGCCCGCCTCAGCGCTGGGCGGCGAGCCCGCGGATCTCGGCTTCGCGGTCGGGACCCAGGGCCGGGCGGGACGCGGTCGGCACGAAGCCGGGAAGCAGCTCGTCCAACGCTTCGGACGCCTTGCCGGCGAGGCTCGCCTTGGACTCCGAGAGGTCTTCGAGTTCTTCGGGGTCCGCGATGGGGTCGTACAGCGCCGAGGTGCCCTTGGGCTCCCGCACGTACTTCCACTCCGGCGTGCGCAGGGCGATCGCCGTCTTGCCGTCCTTGCGCGGCGGGGACACCACGATGGCTTGCAGCGCGTCGACGGAGCGGCCGCCGGAGAACGTCGAGATCAGGGAGACGCCGTCGCCCATCTTGGGCTTGCGCAAGCCGACGGCGCTGAGCAGGGAGGGAGGGAGGTCCTGCAGGCGGATCGTGTGGTCGACGCGCTGCCCCTCGCCGATGCCCGGGCCGAACAGGATCACCGGCACCTGGGACCAGGGCTCGGCGACGGTCGGCCGGCCTCCCCCGGGGGCCCAGCCGCGACTGCCCGCCACGACCAGCACCGTGCGTTCGAGCAGGCCATCGGCCTCCAACGCTCGGAACAGGTGGCCCAGGATCTCGTCCTGCTGCACGAGCCGCGAGGAATAGGCGCGGCCTTCCTCGCCGGGCACCGGGTCCCGCAGGGCCGTCGGGTCGACGTCGGCCGCCAGGAACGGGATTCGCGGGTCCGCCAGGTGCACCCACGCGAACCAGTTCTCGCGGTAGTGGAAGGCGAGCCAGCGCTCGAACCGGATGAGCGTGGCCGCCGACGGGCGCAGCAGCGACGGGCCGGCCGGCAGCTTTCCGCCGGCGCGCGCGAGCCAGCCGAGCACCCGCGGGATGCCCAGTTCTCGAAGCCCCGGCAACGCTTCACCGATCCCGTCGTCGTAGACCGCGAAGCCCCGGTCCAGGCCCGACGCGTCGCCGTCCAGCGCCAGCGAGGACACGAACGCCGCGGTGGCGTAGCCCTCGGACCCAAGGGTCTCAGCCAGGGTGCGAATGGGCTTGTTTGTGCCGGGCATGCGGACCGGCAGTCGGCCGCCGTCGGCGACGTACCCGACGGAGAGCGGGTGGTAGCCGGTCAGCGCGGCCACCAGCGGCGGACCCTCGGCAGTCGATGCCGTGGACGCCTCCTCGAACCAGACCCCCTGGCGCGCCAACCAGTCGAGGTTCGGCGTGCGGACGCGGGCGCCGGGCCCCACGTGGTCGCGGCGGAGGCCATCGACCGTGATCATCAGGACGTTGGGCAGCCCCTCGCGGGCGCGGGCGCCCTTCCCCTTCCCGCCCGCCATGGGCGAGGAGACGGCCACGCTCATGCCGAGCATGGCGATCGTCGGCAGCCCCAGGATGGCGAGGCCCATGCCCTTGCCGGTGTGGTCCAGGCGGAAGCAGAAGAAGCGCAGCAGGATGGCCGCCGCCGCCGCGAGGACGGCCACCAGCCCCAGCATCAGGATCCCGCGGGCTCGCGCCCCGGGGGGGAAGGCCAGCGCCGACGGCAGCACCTGCAGGGCGGCGGTTGCTCCCGCGGCGCCTCCGAGAACCCACGGCATCCAGGGGTGCCAGGGGTCCCGGTCGGTGTCGACGGCCAGCGCCTCGGTCTCCGCGTCCTGGCCCGCGAAGGCCCCGATGGCAGCGGCGAGGGCGAGCCCCACCACCCCGGCGGTCACCGCGCCCAGGCCCGCGCCGTAGCCCCAGAGCTTGAGCCGATCGAGGGCGTGCACCTGCTGAGACACCGGGCCTCGCAGCGCCCACGCGACCTCGAAGCCGCCCAGCACGAGCCCCACGAAGAGGCTCCCCAGGGTTCCCTTGAGGATGCGGTGCAGCCAGGTCTTCGTCATGAACGGGTTCGACCCCGGGCCGGCGCGGTGGTTCCCCGAAGTCGGGCGGCGGAGGGCCGACCGAGGGGCGTCATGCCTCGACGAACAGCGGCACCGTGTCCGTGCGGCGGCCCGCGCGGCGGGTGATCAGCTGCGCGAGGTAGTGCTCGGGGAACCGGCGGGCGTTGCGCTCCAGGAGCTTGAGCCAGCGGGACGCGTTGGCGTCCAGGTCGTGGTCGGGGCTGCCGGAGTCGGCGATGCGCAGCGGCTTCTCGAGCACCAACCGGGGCAGACCGTGCTCGCGGACGGCGAACACGGGCAGGACGCCCAGTTGAGCGCGGCGGGCCAGCTCGAACGGCGTCGACCCGACCCGAACCTGGCGGCCGAACAGGGCGCCGTTGGCCCAGCGGGGGCCGCAGCCCTCGTCGGCGAGGGCGACGATGACGGAGCCAGGCTCCATGGCGAAGCGAACCAGAGCGCCGGCGTACCCGCGGTTGGGGAGGTGGCGGAGGTCCAGCCCCGGCGCCGCGGGGAGGTGGTGGTCGGGCCGGCGGGACTCCGGCCGCAAGTCGAGCAGGCCGACGCGGTAACCCCGGCGGGCGAGCGCGGGCGCGATGGCGCTCCAGTTGCCGTAGCTGGGGGTCAGCAGCAGCACCGACCCCTCGTCCTTCAGCAGCGCCTCGATGGGCAGCAGGCTCGTGATCTGCAGGTGGCGGCCCGCCTCTTCGGGGCCGTCGCAGGACGCAGCGCGGGCGTCGAGCAGGTCTTCGAGCAGCTGCGACCGCGCTTCATCCAACAAGGCGTCGAGGGTCTTGGGGAGCGGCACGCCGTCCCAGCAACGGGAGACCTCGTCCACGACCTCTTGCTCGAAGCCGCGCTCGAGCGGATGCCGGTGCACCCACTTGCGGACGGCGGAGCCGCGCATCGATCCGGGCAACGCCCGCAAAACGCGGGCGATCCGGGGGGTGAAACCAGGCAGCAGGACGGTGCACCGGCCGTCCCAGCCGGGGAGCGTAGGGGGGGAACGAATCGGGCTACTCGGTGACGTCGTTCTCGTTCAACCGCGCGCCGTTGAAGAGAACGGTGAACACGCATCCGACGGCGAACCCATCGGCCGAGGTGGGCTGGGTGATGACGAAGTCCTCACTGCCCTGGCTGATCTCGTCGGTGAAGCGGACGGGGGCCCGACCGTCGATGTCGTACCAGACGGTGCCCGTGTCCCGCTCTTCCTGGAATCCGCTGCTGCCGTACTGGAAGACGCCCGACTCCAGCGTCCCGTCGAGCGTTCCTGCGCCGAAGAACGTGAAGTCCGACTCGGAGCTGCCGGCCCCCCGCCACCACACATCGATGCGGGCCGAGTCCGGGCCGTCGACGAAGTGGACGCGGTAGATGAGGGAGTTCTCCTCCCAGGTGTCGGCTTCGGCCTTGATGTCGTCGGAGCAGGAGTCGCTCGCCGACGCCCCGAAGAACGTCATCCGGTAGTCCTGCACGTTGTCCGACGGGATGACGGGGCCGGTCGTGCAACCGACGCCCAGGAGCATCAAGGGGATCAGTCGCTTCACGGCAGCCTCGCAATGCCCCGGCCGGGGGCGCGCGAATTGAAGCCGATGGACCCGGGACCGTCAACAGGGGCCGCACGGTGGCCTGGGCATCGGGGCACACGGGCGCGCCCGCGTGAGCGCTGGTCGAAGGAGCAGCCGACCAACGGCTCCCCGGGGGTCAGACGGGCCTCAGCAACCTGCTAGGGTTCGCGGCCCCTCGGATCGCCCCGGAGCCCCCGTTGCCCATCGTTCGTCCCTTCCGCGCCCTGCGCTACGGCCACGACCTGCACCCCCGCCTGGACCGCCTGGTGTCGCCGGCCACGGCGGGAGAGCCAACGGATCGCCAGACCGTCGGTGACGTCGACCCCCTCAACGTGCGGCAGGCCGTCCGGGGCCGCACCGGCCCCCTCGCCGAAGCCGGCGAAGCCCCCTACACCCACGCGGCCCGCCTGCTGCAGCGGTGGAAGGAAGACGGCGTGCTCGTCCGCGACGCGCGGCCCGCCGTCTACGCCCTCGACCAGATCGACGAACACGGTTCCCGCCGGGGGATGATCTGCCTGGTCCGGTTGGCCGACCTCGACAGCGACGAGGTCCGTCCCCACGAAGCGATCCGCGAGGCATCGACCCTCGAGCTGCACACCCAGCTCGCCGCCACGAAGACCCAGCTTTCCCTCGTGATGGCGATCGTCCCGGACCGTCAGGGCGTGCTCGCCGACTTCCTGGCCCGCCGGGTAGGCCGCCCCCTCTTGGACGTCGTGGACGGTGCCGGCACCCGCTGCCGCTTGTTCTCCGAAGAGGACCCGGCGCTGCACCTCGAGCTGCACGCCGCACTCAAGGACGAGTGCGCGGTCATCGCCGACGGCCACCACCGCTGGGCCGCCGCCCTGCGCCACCAGGAGACGCTGACGACCAAGGCAACCCGCGAGTCCCCCTCGGACTACGCCATGGTCCTGCTCGTGCCGGTGCGCGAAGAGGGACTGCGGTGCGGACCCAGCCACCGCGTCTTGACCGATCCGCTGACCCCGGTCCAGAGCCGGGAGTTGGAGCTTCTGCTCAGGCCGTTCGACGAGGTGCCCCTCGCCCCCGACGAGCTCGATGGGTTCCTGGCCACCGAGGGCGGCATTCGCCTGGTCCTCGCCCTGCCCGGCCGCCTGCGGGGCCTGGTTCTGCGCGACGAGACCGCGCTGCAAGACATGCCCGAGGCCCTGCGCGGGGTCGATGCCGCGGTCGCCGACGCGCTGCTCCTCGATTGGCTGGCGTCGGCCGGCGACGCGCTGTCGACGCAGCGGTCGGGCTCGGCCGTCGGCCACAACCGGGCGTCCGCCGCGGAGGTCGCGGGGCGCACCGTCGCCGGCGAGCTGGGCCTGTCGATCCTGCTGCGGCCAGTGAAGCCCGCCCAGGTGCTGGCGGCGGCCGAGGCGGGGCTCTGCATGCCGCCGAAGTCCACGAACTTCGTCCCGAAGCCGACGAAGGGGCTCGTGATGTCGAGCCTGGTCAGCTTCTGATGCGGCCCCTCCGCGAGCTCGACCTACCCGTCGACGCCATCCTCACGGACATCGACGGCACCTTGACCGACGCGTCGGGGCGGATCCCAGCGTCCGTGTTCGACGCGCTCGAGCGGGCGAAGCAGGCGGGGTTGCTGGTCATTCCGGTCACCGGCCGGCCCGCCGGTTGGTGCGATCTGATCGCGCGCACCTGGCCCGTCGACGGCGTCGTGGGCGAGAACGGCGGCCTCGCTTTCCGCCGCGTCGAACACGACGGGCAAGAGGGGTTCGAGGCGATCTGGGCCCAGCCCGACGCCGAGCGGAAGCGGAACCGGGCTCGGTTGACGGAGCTCGCCGAGTCGGTGCTGGCCGCCTACCCCGGGGCCGGCCTGGCGTCGGATCAGCCGTACCGGGAGTTCGATCTGGCCGTCGACTTCTGCGAGGACGTGGCGCCCTTGAGCGACGCGGACATCGACGGGATCGTCGCGCTGCTGCGGGGCGCCGGCTGCACCGTGAAGGTCTCGAACATCCACGTGAACGCCTGGTTCGGCGCGTTCGACAAGGCGTCGATGTGCCGCCGATTCCTGGCCGAAGCGTTCGGCTGGGACCTCGACGGCGCCGACCGCGGCCGGGTGGCGTTCTTCGGGGACTCCCCCAACGATGCCCCGCTGTTCGGCCTCGCGGGCGTGCCCATCGGGGTGGCGAACGTGGCGAAGCTCGCGCACTGGATGGATCGCCTGCCGGACTGGATCTGCGACGGCGATGGCGCCGCCGGCTTCGTCGAGGGCGTCGACCACTTGCTGGCCCTGCGCGGCCGAGCGTGAGCGCCGTCGAAGAAGCCAACGAGGCCTTCTACCGGGCGTTCTCGGCCATGGACCTCGACGCGATGACGGGCCTGTGGAGCCGCTCGGAGCGAGACGTCTGCATCCACCCCGGGTGGAAGATCCTGCGCGGCTGGGACGAGATCGAGCACAGCTGGCGGCAGATCTTCACGGGCGCGGATGCCCTGCAGTTCTTCGTCACCGACGTGTCCGTTCGCAGCAGCCCAGAGCTCGCAATCGTCACCTGCATCGAGAACATGGTGAGCATCGCGCGGGGGCAGCGAGTGGGCTCCCGCATCGCCGCCACGAACGCCTTTGCGCGGACGGGCGACGGCTGGAAGCTGGTGCTCCACCAGGGGTCCGCCATCGCCGGCCAGACCGAAGTCGCGGACCTCGAAGTCGGCGGCGAGGTGCACTGAGCGAGGTCGACGGGCGTCGTGGGCGGGACGAATCCCGTCCCGGCCCCGACGATGCTGCGGCGGCCAGGAGGACCGATGGCGAAAGCACGGATCGAATACCGCTGCACCCAGTGCTCGTACACGACCTCGAAGTGGCTCGGGCGCTGCTCCGACTGCGGCGAGTGGAACACGTTCGTGGAGAAAGCGCCGACGGTGGCCGGTCGGCCTTCGATCCGCTCGGTGATCCCAGGGGCCCCGGGGGACAGCCGGCCCGTTCCCATCACGCAGGTCGGGGCCGAGGACGACGCGAACCGGCTGTGCACGGGCATCGGCGAGTTCGATCGGATCCTCGGAGGCGGCATCGTGCCCGGCTCCGTCACGCTCATCGGCGGGCCCCCCGGCGTCGGCAAGTCCACGCTGCTGATGCAGGTGGCGCTGGCCCTCGCCGGCGCGGGTCGTCGGGTTCTGTACGCCTCGGGGGAGGAGTCGGTGGCCCAGGTGCGGGGGCGCGCCGCCCGGCTCGGTTCCCTCGACGACCGCTTGTTCCTGCAGGCTGAGACAGAGCTCGGGCGCATCGTGTCCGGGGCCGACGACATCAACCCCGCGGTGGTGATCGTCGACTCGGTGCAGACCGTGTTCGCGCCGGACATCGGCGGCACGCCGGGCAACGTCAGCCAGGTCCGAGAGGTCGCCGCCCGGCTCGTGCTGCACGCCAAGTCCACGGGGCGAGCGGTTCTGCTCGTGGGCCACGTCACCAAGGACGGTCAGCTCGCCGGCCCGCGCACGCTGGAGCACGCCGTCGACGCGGTCGTGTATTTTGAGGGCGACGCCAACCCGCCCTACCGCGTCCTCCGTGCGATCAAGAATCGGTTCGGCGCGACGGGTGAGCTGGGCCTCTTCGAGATGTCCAGCGAAGGGCTGAAGGAGGTGTCCGAACCATCGGCGGCCTTGCTCGAGGATCGGCCCGTCGGCCGGTCCGGCACCGTCGTGACGGCCGTGATCGAGGGCAGCCGCACCTTGTTGTTGGAGGTCCAGGCCCTGGTGGCGCCGGGCTTCCCGGGGTCCACCCGCCGGACGGCGGTGGGCATCGACAACCAGCGGCTGGCGATGCTTGTCGCGGTGCTGAGCAAGGCGGACTTCGCGCTCCACGACAAGGACGTGTACGTCAACGTCGTCGGAGGCGTCCGGGTCCAAGAGACGTCGGCGGACCTGGCCGTGGCGGCGGCCATCGTCGGCAGCTTGATGGAGCGGCCGGTGCCGGCCGACATCATCGTGGTCGGAGAGGTGGGGCTGACGGGGGAGCTCCGGTCCTCGCCCCGGCTCGACGCGCGGCTCTCCGAAGCGAGTCGGCACGGGTTCCGGCGGGCGGTCCTGCCGCCCCTGGCGCGGGCGTTTCAGCCGCCCGACGGCATGGACTGCGAAGGCATCGCGAGCGTCGAAGAGGCCATGCGGCGCTTGTTCTTCGAGTAGCCCTGAAAGTGCAGAACCCCGAGGGCCTGGCCGCCCCCGGGGTTCCAACTCGCGCAGGGAGTCGATGGTTCGAAACTCATCTCGGCCCGAAGTCCCAATGTAGGAGCCACCGCGCCGCGCGGCAAGCGCCGTTTGTTGCCCGGGAAAGGGATGGCGGTGCGGCCCTTCCTTCGTGTGTGTAGTTCCGGTCAAGACCCGCCCGTGGGGGCCCCGCGGAGGGGTCGCGGGCGGTATTCTGCTTCGGTTCGGGGTCCTGCCATCCCGACCGTTGCTTCCAGGGGTGTCTCCATGCGTCGGATTGAGTTGCTGTTTCTGGCACTTGTCCTCTTGTTCCCGGCCTGTCAGTGCCAGGACGAACCAGACCCGTTCGATCGGAGTGATGACGACGACATCACCGCTGACGACGACGACACGGGGGCCGACGACGACGACAGCGTCGATCCCGGGGACGACGACGACGCAACGTCGAGTCCCTGCATCGACGATGGCCAGGAGCCCAACGACGAGTTGGCCGCGGCCCTGCCGTTCAGTCCGGGAACGCAGACCAACCTGACGGTCTGCCGAGACAGCGAGGACTGGTGGGCGCTAGACGTCGTCGGGCAGGACGACGTAGGCATCGTGGCCAGCTTCTCGCACGCCCAGGGCGACATCGACATCGCGCTGTACGAAGCCAACGGCGTGCAGATGATCAGCTCGGTCACGACCGACGACAACGAGCAGATCGACTGGACCGCGGGCACGACGGAGACCGTGTACCTCCAGGTCCAGTTGACGACCGACTTCGGCCTCATCGGCGGCAACGAGTACGACCTGTCCTTCGCCACCTCGGCGGCCGACTGCACCGCCGACTCGCTGGAGCCCAACGACAGCCAGGGCGCCGCGACGCCGGCGAACCCCGGCAACGTCACGGGCCTCCGCGCTTGCCCCCTGGACGGCGACTGGTTCGAGATCGCCGTCGGCGAAGGCGACCAGCTGGATCTGGACGTCCTGTTCAATATGAACGAAGGCAACATCGACGCCTTCCTGACGGACGCCGCGGGCAGCCCGCTGGCCGAGTCCATCAGCCAGTCCAGCAACGAGTCCATCACCTGGCTCGCGCCGTCGGCGCAGACCGTGTTCCTGCAGCTGGTCCTGACCCAGGACTTCGGCATCGCGCCCGGTGTCGCTTACGAGCTGCAGATCGACGCCACGGCGCCCACCTGCCCCACCGATGCGTTCGAGCCCAACGATGCGCTGTCGAACGCCGCGGCCCTGACCGTGGGCCTGACGCAGAACATCCATGCCTGCGCCGACGACGACTACTTCTTCGTTCCCCTGGCCTCGGGCCAGACCCTGAACCTGGATGCCCTGTTCGCCCACGCCGAAGGCGACCTGGACCTGGCGCTGTACGACTCCGCGGGCGTGGTCCTCACCACGGCGTCGACGGCCACCGACGACGAGTCGCTGACCTGGGAGGCCCTCGCCAGCGACGACTACGTGGTCCAGGTCATGCTCGTGGCCGACGCGGGCGTCCTGCTGGGCAACCCCTACGAACTCGACGTGAACATCTCGGCCGCTACCTGTCTGCCGGACCCGTACGAGCCCAACGACAACCAGGCCGCCGCCGTGCCCATGCCGACCGGTTCCGTCCAGGACCTCACGCTCTGCCCGACGGACGACGACTGGTACTCGATCTCCCTGACCAACGGCGACCAGTTCCTGGTCTCGACGTTCTTCGCCCACGCGGAGGGCGACATCGACATCGCGCTGTACGACGACCTGGGGAACCTGATCCTGGGCTCGACGTCGCTGACGGACGACGAGTCCATCGCCTGGAACGTGACCGCCGACGGCGACTACTTCGTCGAGGTGAGCCTCATCGCCGACACCGGCGTTCTGCCCGGCAACGTCTACGACCTGGACAGCAACCTGTCCACGAGCGCCTGCCCCGGTGACGGGTTCGAGCCCAACGATGGCCTCTCTTCGGCGACGGGGCTGACGTCGGGCGCCTACCCGGGCCTCACCGCCTGCAACGGCGAAGAGGATTGGTTCGCGATCCTCGCCGAAGCCGGCGATGTGCTGACGGCCGATGCGGTCTTCTCGCAGGCCGAGGGCGACATCGACCTGTCGATCCTCGACGACGCCGGCGTGGTGCAGGTCCTCTCCAACACCACGACCGACGACGAGAGCGCCACCTGGACCGTGCCCACCGACGGCACCGTGTACGTGCAGGTGCTGCTGACCACAGACCTGGGCGCGTCGCCCGGCAACGTCTACGACCTGACCATCGGTGGCGTGAGCCCCGGGTGCGTAGTCGACTCGCTCGAGCCCAACGACAGCCAGGCGGCGTCGTCGGCGCTGTCCGTCGGATCGACCGGCGGCCTCTGGTCCTGTGCCTCCGACGAAGACTGGTACGTGCTGAACCTCGCGGCCGGCGACGTGCTGACCACCGACGTCTTGTTCGACCAGGCCGAAGGCGACATCGACATCGAGTTGTTCGACCCCTCGGGCGCTTCGCTGGCGGCCTCGGCCACGACCACGAGCGACGAGTCGCTGACGTACACCTCGGTGGGCGGCGGTGCGGTCTTCCTCCAGATCGGCCTGACGGTCGACAGCGGGCTGCTTCCTGGCAACCCCTACGAGGTCGTGGTCGACATCCCGTCGCAGATCTGCGCGCCCGATGCCTTCGAGCCCAACGACGAGCAGTCGAGTGGCTCGCTCGTGGCGGCGGGCACCCAGACGGCCCTGACTGCCTGCGCACTGGACGAGGACTGGTTCGCCATCGGGCTGCTCACCGGCGAGCAGCTGACCGCGACGGCGCTGTTCTCCCACGCCGAGGGCGACATCAACCTCTCGTTGTGGGACTCGGGCGCCGTGCAGCTGGTGTCGGCCAGCAGCACGACGGACGACGAGACCGCGAGCGTGGTCGCCAACTCCGACGACACCTACTTCGTCCAGGTGACCCTGGCCAACGACACCGGGTCCCAGGCCGGCAACAGCTACGACCTCGACCTGGTCGTCGGCCCCGCGGTGTGCGCCCCCGATGGCTTTGAGCCCAACGACAGCCAGGCCGCCGCGTCGCCCGTCGGCACCGGTCCCCAGCCGGGCCTGACGGTCTGTCCGACGGACGAGGACTGGTACGAGATCCCGGTCGCAGTGGACGACTGGCTCGTCGTGGACGCCACGTTCAACCACAACGAAGGCGACCTCGACCTGAACCTGTTCGATGCCGCGGGAACGCTGCTGACCACGGCGTCCACGAACACCGACGACGAGCAGGTCAGCTACCTCGCGACGGCCGCCGGCGCGGTCTATCTGCAGGTCGAGCTCGTGGCCGACGCCGGCCTCGTGCCCGGCAACGGCTACGACCTGGACATCGCGGCCAACAACGTCGGCACCTGCGTGCCCGATGGGTTCGAGCCCAACGACATCCAGGCCGACGCGGTCGTGCTGCCGGGACTCGCCGCCAGCGGGCTCACCATCTGCCCCCAGGACGACGACTGGTTCTTCATCGCCCTGGCGACCGGCGACACCATCGACGTAGAGGCGACGTTTGCCCACGCCGAGGGCGACATCGACCTGAACATCTACGACTTCGGCGGCACCCTGCACGCCTCGGGCAACAGCACCAACGACGACGAACTGGTGCCGTTCGTGGCGCCGTTCGACGGCAGCTTCTTCCTGCAGATCGAGCTCATCGCGGATCTCGGCGTGCTCGCGGGCAATACCTACGACCTCAGCGTCTCGTCGCCCAACGCCCTGTGCGAACACGACGGCTTCGAGCCCAACGACGCGCTCGCTGATGCGACGGCGCTGCCGCCGGGCACCTACCTCGACAACTCCGTCTGCCCCGCCGACGTCGACTGGTTCGCCATCGACGCCGTCGCCGGCGAGGAGATTCAGGTCGCCGCCCTGTTCTCGTCGGCCGAAGGCAACATCGACCTGACGCTGCACGACGCCGCCGGCACCGCGCTGGTCGGCGCCAATACGACGTCCGACAACGACGACCTCAACTTCCTCGTGCCGACGACGGGCACCTGGTTCCTGCGGGCGTTCCTGGCCGCGGACGCCGGCGTGGTGCCCGGCAACACCTACGACCTCACGATCGGCGTGGTGACGCCCACCATCTGCCTGCCCGACGGCTTCGAGCCCAACGAGGCGTTGTCCAACGCGACGCCGCTGCCCCCGGGCACGTTCCCGTCGCTGACTCTCTGCCCGCCCGACGAAGACTGGTACTCGGTCTCCCTGGCGGCCGGCGACAGCCTCGACGTGCTCGCCGGCTTCTCCCAGGCCGACGGCGACGTCGACCTGAACCTCTACGACGGCGGCGGAATCCTGCTCGCCAGCGCCAACTCCAACACCGACGACGAGCTGTTGGGCTGGGTCGCCACGGGCACGGACGACTACTTCCTGCAGGTGGAGATGGTGCTCGACTCCGGCGACCTGGGCACGACGTACGACCTCGACATCGCCGTCACCCCGGCCATCTGCCTCGACGACGTCTTCGAACCCAACGATCTGGCCAGCAGCGCCGCCCCCATCGGCGCCGGGCTCGCGACCGGGTTGACGCTCTGCCCCGGCGACGACGACTGGTACTCGGTCAACCTCTCGGCGAGCGAGGTGCTCACGGTGGACGCCCTGTTCGCCCACGCTGAGGGCGACATCGACCTGCAGCTCTTCGACCCCGCCGGCGGCCTCTTGCTGAACGCCGCCACCCAGTCCGACGACGAGGCGTTGCTGCACACCGCGGCGACCGCCGGTGACTACGTCCTGCACGTCGCGCTCACCACGGACCTCGGGGTGTTGCCGGGCAACGGCTACGACCTGGACGTCTTCACCTTCGACACGAACACGTGCACAGACGACGGCGACGAAGACAACGACACCCAGGGCAGCGCCTCTGCGCTGGCCGTCGGGCTGAGCTCCGGCCTCGTGTCCTGCCCCCTCGACGAGGACTGGTACGCCTTCACGTTGACCGCCGGTGACACCGCCACGGTCGACATCCTGTTCCCGCAGGCCGACGGCGATCTGGACGCGTTCCTCTACGACCCCGCCGGCACCCTCCTGGACAGCAGCACGACGACCACCAACGACGAGCAGCTCGCCGTCACGGCGGCGACGTCGGGGCAGCTGTTCGTGCAGGTCGTCCTCACCGCCGACCAGGGCCCCAACGTGGGCAACGGCTACGACGTCGACCTGACGACGTCGGCGCCCCAATGCCCGCCGGACTTCCTCGAGCCCAACGACTCCGTCAACGCTCCGGCCACGGTCGGTCCCACGACGCTGATCGGACTGCAGGCCTGCCCCCTCGACGAGGACTGGCTCGAGTTCGACGCGCTGGCCGGCCAGCAGATCCAGGCCAACGCGACGTTCCTGCACGCCGAGGGCGACGTCGACATGAACCTCTACGACGGGTTCGGCAACCTGCTCGCGACGGCGGCGTCGGTCACCGACGACGAGACGCTGCTGTGGGACGTGCAGGCCGACGGGACCTTCCGGCTCCAGGTCCTGCTGGCGCTGGATCTGGGCTCGATCCCCGGCAACCCCTACGACCTGGCCATCGCCACGGTCACCCCGGTGGTCTGCCCCAACGACCCCAACGAGCCCAACGAGGCTCAGTCCATCGCGACGCCGACGGCCGCGGGCACCTACCCGAGCCTCTCCATCTGCCCCCCCGACGAGGACTGGTACGGCATCACCTCGGCCGCGGGCGACCAGCTCACGGTCGACCTGACCTTCTTCCAGGCGGACGGCGACCTGGCCCTGGACCTCTACGATCCCGGTGGGGCACTGCTGGCGTCGGTCAACACGACGTCGGACAATGAGAACCTGACCTGGACGGTCCAGTTCGACGGCGTCTACTACGCGCGCGTCCACCTGATTCAGGACTTCGCCGACGCCGGCGTCCAGTACGACCTCACCGTCGGACAGACGCCCGCGCTCTGCGGGTCCGACGCGTTCGAGCCCAACGACAGCCTGGCCTCGCCGTCGCCCATCATCGCTGGCGCCTACCCGGGCCTGTCCGTGTGCCCCACCGACGACGACTGGTACTCGGTGCTCGCATCGGTCGACGACATCATCGACGTCGAGGCCCTGTTCTCGAACCTCGAGGGCGACCTCGACCTGGAGCTCTTCGACCCGTCGGGGACGCTGGTGGCCGACTCGGCCACCGCCGACGACGACGAGGCTCTGCAGCACCTGGCCTCAACCAGCGGTGCGTACGTCCTGCACGTCGCGCTCGTCGCGGACACCGGGATCCTGCCGGGCAACACCTACGACCTGACCCTGCAGGTCGTGGACACCTCAGCCTGCACCGACGACGGCCAGGAGGAGAACGACTCCCTGGCCACGGCGGCCCCCCTCAACACGGCCACGCTGAGCAACCTCGCCAGCTGCCCGCTCGATGAGGATTGGTTCTTCCTGCCGCTGACCACCGGCCAGGACATCGACGTGGACGTGCTGTTCGCCCACGCCGACGGCGACATCGACCTGACGGTCTACGACGCCTCCGGCCAGCTGCTCGTCAGCTCGAACACGCTGACCGACGACGAGTCGGTCAACGTCATCGCCCCCGCCGACGGCGACTACTTCGTCGCCATCGAGCTGGTCACCGACCTCGGCCCCAACGCCGGCAACACCTACGACCTGTCGGTGTCCTCGGCGGCGCCGCTTTGCCTCGATGACTTCCTCGAGCCCAACGACGTCATCGGCGCCGCGGCGAACATCACCCCGACGACGTTCGTGGGCCTGACCGCCTGCGCCGGGGACGAGGACTGGTTCTCGTTCGACGCGCTGGCCGGCGAGCAGATCCAGGTCAACGCGACCTTCGCCAACGCCGAAGGCAACCTCGACCTCATCCTGCGCGAACAGAACGGCAACGCCGTCGCCTCGTCGACGAGCACGTCGGACAACGAGGGGGTCGTCTACGACGTGCCCGCCGACGGCACGTTCTACGCCCAGCTCATCCTCGTCGCCGACGCCGGGCCGCTGCCGGGCAACACCTACGACCTGGCGATCTCCGTGGTCACGCCGGTGGTCTGCCCGCCCGACGGCAACGAGCCCAATGAGGCGCAGTCCATCGCCACCGCCGTGGGGCCGGGCAGCTACCCGAGCCTGTCCATCTGCCCCCCCGACGAAGACTGGTTCGGCTTCACGGTCCAGTCCGGCGATCAGATCGACCTCGACCTCACCTTCTTCCAGGTCGACGGCAACCTCGACCTGGAGCTGTACGACGGCGGCGGCATCCTCGTGGCTTCGGCCACCTCGACCACCGACGACGAGGTCTTGTCCTTCGTGGCTCAGGGAGACGACACCTACGCCGCACGCGTGGTCATGACCCAGGACTTCGGCGACGCCGGCGCCCAGTACGACCTGACCCTGGGCCTGACGCCGGCGGTCTGTGCGCCCGACGCGTTCGAACCCAACGACACGCTCGCCGCCCCGGCCACCATGCTGCCCGGCAGCTACCCCGGCCTGACCGTCTGCCCGACGGACGACGACTACTTCGCCATCTCCCTGGCGGTGGATGAGATCGCCGACATCGCGCTGACGTTCGACAACTCCGAGGGCGACCTCGACATCACGCTCTACGACCCGCTGGGCAGCGTGGTCGCGGAGTCCTTGACGAGCGACGACGACGAGGCCGTGCAGCACCTCGCGAGCATCGGCGGCACCTTCATCCTCGAAGTCCTGCTCATCAGCGACACCGGCGTCCTGCCCGGCAACGTCTACGACCTGGACCTCGTCACCGTCGACACGTCCTTGTGCACCGACGACGCCGAAGAGGACAACGACGCCCAGGCGTCGGCTTCGCCGATCCAGAGCACCACCCTGCCCGGCCTCGCCTCCTGCCCCCTGGACGAGGACTGGTACTTCTTCGAGTTGGCCGCGGGCCAGCAGGCCACCGTCGACCTGACCTTCGTGCACAGCGACGGCGACATCGACCTCGCGCTGCTGGACGACGCCGGCAACGTGCTCGCGACCTCGACGACGTCGACCAGCAACGAGTCGGCGACCATCACGGCGGCGGCCGACGGCACGTACTACGCGCAGGTCACCCTGACCCAGGACCAGGGCCCGAACGTCGGCAACGACTACGACCTGGACCTGTCCTCGCCCTTGGACCTCTGCCTGCCCGACCTCTTCGAGTCCAACGACTCGGTCAACGAGCCGGCCGTCATCCAGAACTCGACCTTCCCCGGCCTGACCGCCTGCCCTGCCGACGAGGACTGGTTCTCGATCTCGGCGGCGACCGGCGAGCAGATCCAGCTGACGGCCGCGTTCCCCCACGCCGAAGGCGACATCGACCTGTTCCTGTACGAGATCAACGGCAACCTGCTGGCGTCTTCGTCGACGGTGACCGACGACGAGGACATCACCTACGACGTCCTCGTCGGCGGTGACTTCTACGTCCAGGTGGTGCTGGTGACCGACACCGGCGCCACGCCGGGCAACGCCTACGACCTGTCGGTTGGCGTCGTCCTGCCGGTGGTCTGCCAGCCCGACGTCAACGAGCCCAACGAGTCTCAGTCCACGGGCACCGTGGTCGGACCCGGCTCCTACCCGTCGCTCAACATCTGCCCGCCCGACGAGGACTGGTTCGAGATCACCGCGGCGACGGGCGACACCCTGGACCTGGACCTGACGACGCTGCAGTCCGACGGCGACCTGAACCTGGAGCTGTACGACAGCGGTGGCCTCCTGTTGGCCTCGGCCACGTCGATCACGGACAACGAGAGCCTGTCGTTCGTGGCCCCCGGCGACGACTCCTACGCGCTCCGGGTCGTCCTGGTGCAGGACTTCGGCGACGCGGGCGCTCAGTACGACCTGGACGTCGCGATCACCCCGGCGGTCTGCAACCCCGACGCGTTCGAGCCCAACGAGACGCTGGCTTCCCCGAGCTCCATCGCGGCGGGCAGCTACCCCGGATTGACCGTCTGTCCGACGGACGTCGACGTCTTCGCCATCGCGCTGGGCACCGGCGAGCTGCTCGACGTGCAGGTCCTCTTCGCCGACGCCGAGGGCGACCTCGACATCACGCTGTACGACTCCGCTGGCACGTTCCTGGTGGACTCGATCAGCAGCGACGACGACGAAGCCCTGCAGTACCTGGCCACTGCGCCCGACACATTCCTCCTCGAGGTCGTGCTCATCAACGACTCCGGCGTCGTGCCGGGCAACGTCTACGACCTGGACCTGACGGTCGTGGACACGTCGCTGTGCGCCGACGACTCGGACGAAGAGAACGACACGCAGAACAACGCGGCGCCGCTGACCGGCCCCCTGACGACGGCGCGCACGAGCTGCCCCCTGGACGAGGACTGGTTCTTCTTCGCGGTCTCGGCCGGCGACACCGCCACCGTGGACATCCTCTTCGCCAACAGCGACGGCGACCTGGACGTGAACCTCTACGACGAGCTGGGCAACCTGCTCGACGCCAGCGCCACCACGACGGACGACGAGCAGGTCTCGGCCACGGCGCTGGCCGACGCGAACCTGTTCGTCCAGGTCGTGCTCGCCCAGGACCAGGGACCCAACGTCGGCAACGCCTACGACGTTCAGCTGTCCAGCACCGGCCAGCTCTGCATCCCGGACTTCCTGGAGCCCAACGACTCCATCAACGCCCCCGCGGCGGTCACCCCGACCACCTTCCCCGGGCTGCAGATGTGCCCCGCCGACGAAGACTGGTTCCAGTTCGACGCGCTCGCGGGTCAGCAGATCCAGGTCACGGCGACCTTCCCCCACGCCGAAGGCGACATCGACCTGGAGCTGTACGAGCTCAACGGGAACCTGTTGGACGTGTCGACCACGGTCACCGACAACGAGTCGATCATCTTCGACGTGGCCGCCGACGGGACCTTCTACCTCGCCGCGGTCATGACGCTCGATCTGGGCGTCTTGCCGGGCAACCCGTACGACCTCGCCATCGGCGTCGTCACGCCGGTTGTCTGCCCCGACGACATCCACGAGCCCAACGAGGCCCAGTCCGTCGCCACGCCGACGGTGGCCGGAACCCAGACGGGGCTGAGCGTCTGCCCGCCCGACGACGACTGGTACGCCATCACCGCCGCGGCCGGCGATCAGATCGACGTCACGATCCTGTTCGACCAGCTGGAGAGCGACCTGGGCCTGGAGCTCTTCGACTCCGGTGGAGCCCTGCTGGCGTCCTCCAACACGACGGCTGACTCCGAGTCGTTGACGTGGATCGCCCAGTCCGATGACGACTACTCGGCGCACGTCTACATGGCTCAGGACTTCGGCGACGCCGGGGGGCAGTACGAGTTGACCGTCGGACTCAGCCCCGCCGTGTGCAGCCCCGACGCCTTCGAGCCCAACGACAGCCAGGGGGCACCGGCGCCCATGGTGGCCGGCGACTACCCGGGTTTGACCGTCTGCCCGACCGACGACGACTGGTTCGCGCTGGCGCTCGACGTCGACGATCTGGTCGACGTTCAGTTGCTGTTCAGCTCCCTGGAAGGCGACCTGGATCTGGCGCTGTACGACCCGTCAGGAGCGCTGATCATCGACTCGACCTCGGCGGACGACGACGAGTCGCTGCAGCACCTCGCCACCGTTGCCGGCACCCACACGCTGGAGGTCAGCCTCGCGGCCGACGCCGGCATCGTCCCCGGCAACACGTACTCGCTGGAGCTGCAGATCGTCGACACCACGGCGTGCTCCGACGACAGCCAGGAGGACAACGACGTCCAGGCCGACGCGGCGCCCATCTCCAGCCCGACCCTGTCGGGGCTGCAGTCCTGCCCCCTCGACGACGACTGGTTCTTCTTCCCCCTCGCCGCCGGCCAGACCGCCGACATCGACGCGCTGTTCGCCCACAGCGACGGCGACGTGGACCTCTTCCTGTACGACGCCGCGGGCAGCCTGCTGGCGTCCAGTTCGTCCACCACCGACAACGAATCGGTCACGGCCAGCGCCATCACCGACGAGGACTTCTTCGTCGAGGTCGTGCTCGCCACCGACCAGGGCCCGAACGCCGGCAACGCCTACGACTTGAGCATCGCGTCCTCGACGCCCTTGTGCATTGCGGACTTCCTGGAGCCCAACGACGCCATCGGCGCGGCCGCGAACGTCACCCCGACGACCTTCGCCGCGTTGACGGCCTGCCCCGGCGACGAGGACTGGTTCGCGTTCGACGCGTTGGCCGGCCAGCAGATCCAGCTGGGCGCCACCTTCAGCAACGCCGAAGGCAACCTGGACGTCGTGCTGTACGAGCAGAACGGCAACGCCGTCGCCTCGGCCACCAGCAACTCCGACGACGAGTCGCTGCAGTACGACGTGCCCGCGGACGGCACCTTCTACGCGCAGGTCATCCTCGTGGCGGACGCGGGGCCGAACCCGGGCAACACCTACGACTTCGCGATCGGCGTCATCACGCCGGTCGTCTGCCCGGTGGACGGCTTCGAGCCCAACGACGCCCAGTCGATCGCCACCGGGATCGGGCCCGGCACGCAGAGCGGCCTCACGATCTGCCCGCCCGACGAGGACTGGCTGTCGTTCCCGGCGCTGTCGGGCGACACGATCGACCTCGACATCACGTTCTTCCAGGCCGACGGCAACCTCGACCTGGAGCTGTACGACGGCGGTGGCTTGCTGCTGGCGTCGGCCAACTCGGTCACCGACGACGAGTTCCTCAGCTTCGTCGCCCAGGGCGACGACACCTACGCGGTGCGCGTGGTCCTGGTGCAGGACTTCGCCGACGCGGGGGCCCAGTACGACCTGACCCTCGCGTTGACGCCGGCCGTCTGCTCCCCCGACGGCTTCGAGCCCAACGACGCCATCGCCGCACCCGCGCCGATGACCGCCGGCAGCTACCCCGGCCTGACGCTGTGCCCCACCGACGACGACTACTTCGCCATCGACCTCATCGGCGGAGAGATCGCGGACATCGCGCTGACCTTCGCCAACAGCGAGGGCGACATCGACGCCGTGCTCTACGACCCCTTCGGCACGGCCGTCGCCGATTCGCTCACCGGGGACGACGACGAAGCGCTGCAGCACCTGGCGGCGGTGCCCGGCACCTACGTGCTCGAGGTCCTGCTCGCCAACGACTTCGGCGTCCTGCCCGGCAACGTCTACGACGCGGACCTCGTGGTCGTGGACACCGCGCTGTGCACCGACGACGCGGAGGAAGACAACGACAGCCAGGTCGGGGCGGCGCCCATCGCGGCGGCGACCCTGGCCGGACTCGCCTCCTGCCCCCTGGACGAGGACTGGTACTTCTTCCCGCTGTCGGCCGGACAGCAGGCCACCGTGGACATCGCGTTCTCGACCGCCAACGGCGACCTGGACCTCGCGCTGTACGACGACGCGGGCACGTTGCTGGGCGACTCGACCACGAGCAGCGACGACGAGTCGGTCACCATTGTGGCCCCCGCCGATGGAAGCTACTTCGCCCAGGTCGTCCTGTTCGCGGACGCGGGCCCCGACGTCGGCAACGACTACGACCTGACGCTGTCGTCGCCGGCGGACCTGTGCCTGCCCGACTTCCTGGAGCCCAACGACTCAATCAACGAGACGGCGGCGGTCCAGAACACGACCTTCTCGGCGCTGACCGCCTGCCCCGCGGACGAGGACTGGTTCCAGATCTCGGCTCTGGCCGGCGAGCAGATCCAGGCGTCGATCGCCTTCCCCCACGCCGAAGGCAACCTCGACTTCTTCCTGTACGAGCTCAACGGCAACCTGATCACCTCGTCCACGAGCGTCACCGACGACGAGGCCGTGCTGCACGACGTCGCCGCCGACGGGGACTTCTTCCTGCAGGTCGTCATGGTCAATGACACCGGCGTCCTACCGGGCAACGTGTTCGACCTGGCCATCGGCGTGGTCACGCCGGTCGTCTGCCCGGCCGACGGGTTTGAGCCCAACGAGGCCCAGTCCATCGCGACGCCCATCGCGCCCGGCAACACGTCGGGCGTCAACATCTGCCCGCCCGACGAGGACTGGTTCGAGTTCTCCGTGGCGACCGGCGACACGGTGGCGATCGACGCGCTCTTCCTGCAGGCCGACGCGGACCTCGACCTCGAGGTCTACGACTCCGGTGGGGCGCTGGTGGCTTCGGCCACGAGCAACACGGACAACGAGTCCCTCAGCGTCGTCGCCCAGGGCGCGGACACCTGGGCCCTCCGCGTCTTCCTCGTCCAGGACTTCGCCGACCCGGGAAGCCAGTACGAGTTCGATTTGACGGTCACCCCGGCGGTCTGCACGCCGGACGCGTTCGAGCCGAACGATGCGCTGGCGGCCCCGAGCTCCATGGCCGCGGGCAGCTACTCGCTGAGCCTCTGTCCCACGGACGACGACTACTTCGGCATCGCACTGGCGGTCGACGAGCTGCTCGACGTGCAGGCCCTCTTCGACAACACCGAAGGCGACCTCGACCTGGCGCTGTACGACCCGTCCGGCACCCTGATCGTGGACTCGATCAGCAGCGACGACGACGAAGCCGTCCAGCACCTCGCGGCCACCGCCGGCACCTACGTCGTCGAGATCACGCTGGTCAACGACTTCGGCGTGGTCCCCGGCAACACGTACGACCTGGACGTCGTGATCGTCGACACCACGCTGTGCACCGACGACGCCCAGGAGGACAACGACCTGCAGGCCTCGGCGTCGCCCCTCGCGGCGGCCGTGACCCCCGGGCTCGTCTCCTGCCCCCTGGATGAGGACTGGCACTTCGTCACGGCCTCAGCCGGCGACGCCATCACGCTGGACGTGACCTTCTCCCACGCCGACGGCGACCTGGACGTCGAGGTGTACGACGAGTTGGGCCTCCTGCTCGACAGCAGCAGCACGACCACCGACGACGAGCAGGTCTCCTTTGTCGCTCCCGCCGACGGCGCCTACTTCCTGCGGGTGCTGCTCACCCAGGATCAGGGCCCCAACGTGGGCAACGGTTACGCGGTGTCGGTCACGAGCCCCGGCCCCCTGTGCACGCCGGACTTCCTGGAGCCCAACGACTCCATCAACGCGCCGGCCAACGTGAACCCGTCGAGCTTCCCGGGCCTGCAGCTCTGCCCCGGCGACGAAGACTGGTTCCAGTTCGATGCGGTCGCCGGCGACCAGATCCAGATCAGCGCCGACTTCCTCCACGCCGAAGGCGACGTCGACCTGAACCTGTACGAGGTGACGGGCAACCTGCTCGCGACGGCCTCGTCGGTCACCGACGACGAGTCGCTGGTGTTCGATGTGCTCGCCGACGGCACGTTCCTCCTGCAGGCGCTGCTCGTCGTGGACCTCGGCAGCACCCCGGGCAACGCCTACGACCTGGGCATCGGCCTCGTGCAGCCCGTGCTCTGCAGCCCCGACGGCTTCGAGCCCAACGAGGCGCAGAGCACGGCGGCGCCGGTCGCTCCCGGCAGCTACGTCGGCGTGAACATCTGCCCGCCCGACGAGGACTGGTACGAGATCGCGACCACCTCGGGCGACGTGCTCGACTTGAGCATCGTCAGCCTCCAGGCCGATGCTGACCTGAACCTGGAGCTCTACGATCCCGGCGGGGTTCTCGTGGCGAGCTCGACCTCGACGACGGACGACGAGGCGATCCTCCACGTGGCCCAGGGCGGCGGCGGCTACGCGCTGCGGGTCGTGATGATCCAGGACTTCGCCGACACGGGCGCCCAGTACCAGCTGGACGTCGCAGTGACCGCAGCGACCTGCACGACCGACGTGTTCGAGCCCAACGACAGCCAGCCGGCGGCCGCCGCCATGGTGTCGGGCAGCTACAGCCTCAGCGTCTGTCCGACGGACGACGACTGGTTCGCGGTCGCGGTCTCGGCCGGCGACATCATCGACGTCCAGGCTGGCTTCGCGCAGGCCGAAGGCGACATCGACATCGCGCTGTACGACCCCAGCGGCACGCTGGTGGCCGACTCGGCCACGTCCAGCGACGACGAGGCTCTGCAGGTGGTCGCGGCCGTCGCCGGCACGTTCACGCTGGAGGTCGCGCTGATCAGCGACCTCGGCGCGCTGCCCGGCAATCCGTACGACCTGGACCTGACGGTGGTCGCCGCAAGTGCGTGCACCGACGACATCGACGAGGACAACGACAGCCAGGCGGCGGCAGCGGCGATGACGTCCACCACGCTGGCCGCGCGGCAGTCCTGCCCCCTGGACCCCGACTGGTACGTCTTCCCCCTGTCGGCCGGCGACGCGGTCACGGTGTCGGCCGCCTTCGCGCACAGCGACGGCGACGTGAACATCGCGGTGTACGACGCCGCCGGCGGCCTCGTCGGTAGCTCGACCAGCGTGACCGACGACGAGTCCGTCGCGTTCACGACGCCGGCGACCGGCGACTACTTCGTCGAGATCCTGCTCGCGGCGGACCAGGGCCCCAACGGCGGCAACGCCTACGACCTGTCTCTGGGCACCAGCGCGCCGCTGTGCACGCCCGACCTCTACGAGCCCAACAACTCGTTGGCCACGGCCGGTCAGACCACCAGCCAGGCGATCCTGCCGGGGCTGACCCTCTGCCCCGCCGGCGAGGACTGGTACTCCTTCGACGCGCTGGCAGGCGAGCAGCTCCAGGTGTCCGCGGTCTTCCCACACGCCGAAGGCAACATCGACCTGGTGCTCTACGACGGCGGCGGAAACCCCATCGCCGACGCGCTGAGCACGTCGGACGATGAGTCCTTGACCTACGACGTCACCGCGGACGGCACGTTCTTCGTGCAGGCGGTCCTGGTGGCCGACACCGGCAGCCTGCCGGGCAACACCTACGACCTCTCGATCGGCGCGATCGTGCCGGTCGCCTGCCCGGCCGACATCTTCGAGATCAACGACGGTCAGTCCCTCGCCACGCCGGTGGGCCCCGGCAACTTCCCGGGCCTCTCGGTCTGCACCGGAGACGAAGACTGGTTCGGGCTGCCGGCCGCCGCCGGCGACACCCTCGACTTCTTCATCGACCACGACATCGCGGACGCAAACCTGGACCTGTTCCTGTGGGACAGCACCGGCGGCGTCATCGCCCTGGCGACCAGCACGACCGACGATGAGTCGCTGTCGTTCGTGGCTCCGGTCAACGACACCTACGCCCTGCAGGTGGTGATGGTGCAGGACTTCGGCGACGCCGGCGTTCAGTACGAACTGGTGGTCGGCCAGACGGCGGCGGCCTGCGCCACCGACGGCTTCGAGCCCAACGACACCCAGGGTTCCCCCGCGGCGCTGGTGCCTGGCAGCTACCCCGGCCTGGCCGTCTGCCCGACCGACGACGACTGGTTCGAGGTCATCCTCGACGTGGACGAGAACATCCTCGTGCAGGCCGAGTTCTCAGCGCTCGAAGGCGACATCGACATCGCCCTGTACGACCCCACCGGCACGCTGGTGGCCGAGTCGAGCATCAACAACACCTTCGACGAAGCCTTCACCTACCTCGCGACGGTGGCCGGCGCGTACACGCTCGAGGTGGCCCTGATCGCCGACGCGGGGATCGTCCCCGGCAACGAGTACGACCTGAACGTCGTCACCTTCGACACGACCGACTGCCTGGACGACTCCCAGGAGGACAACGACAGCCAGGGTGCCGCCACCCCGATCAGCAACCCGACGATGGTCGGGCTCAACGCCTGCCCCTTCGACGAGGACTGGTACTTCTTCGAGGCGACCGCGGGTCAGTCCATCACCGTGGACCTGGCGTTCGCGCACGCCAACGGCGACCTGCAGCTCGAGCTGCTCGACGAGACGGGTGCGGTGCTCTCCTCGAGCCTGTCGAGCACCGACGACGAGGCGGCAACCGTCATCGCCGGCGCGGCGGGCGACTACTACGCGCGGGTCTTCATCGACGGGCCGGTCGGCGGCCCCAGCGGCGTCCCCTACGACCTGACGCTGTCGTCGACGTCGGACCTCTGCATCGCCGACCTCTTCGAGTCCAACGACGAACTGGCGACGGCGACGCCCGTCAGTTCCGGCACGTTCCCCAGCCTCACCGGCTGCCCGCTGGATGAAGACTGGTTCCTGATCTCCGCGCTCGCGGGCGAGGACCTGCAGGCCAGCATCGACTTCGTCCACGCTGAAGCCGACCTGGACCTGTTCCTGTACGAAGGGAACGGCAACCTCGTCGCCAGCAGCACGAGCCTGACCGACAACGAGGCCCTGGCCTACACGGTCCCAGCCGACGACGACTTCTTCGTCCAGATCGTCGTGACCACCGACTTCCTGGACCCGGGCACCGTCTACGACCTGCAGATCGGCAACGTGGTGACGGTGCCGTGCTCGGCCGACATCTTCGAACCCAACGAGTCCCAGGCCGCCGCGACGCCGCTCACCCCCGGCGCCCAGACCGGCCTGACCGTGTGTCCGCCCGATGAGGACTGGTACTCCGTCACGCTGACGACCGGCGACCTGATTCAGTTCATCGCGACCTTTGACCAGGGCAACGGCGACCTGGACCTGTCGCTGTTCGACAGCACGGCGACGCTGGTCGACAGCGCGACCTCGAACACCAGCAACGAGACGATCACCTTCACCGCCCCGGCGGACGGCACGTACTCGCTGCAGGTCGCGATGACCCAGGACTTCGGTGACCTGGGGCAGGCCTACGACCTGTCGTTCAGCAGCTCGACGGCCCAGTGCACCACCGACGCCTTCGAGCCCAACAACACCCAGCCGTCGGCCGCCGCGATTCCGCCGGGCGTGTACTCGGGCCTCGCGGTCTGCCCGACCGAGACCGACTGGTTCGCCGTGTCGCTGGCCCTCGACGACGAGATCAACGCGGTGATCGATTGGGGCTTCTCCGAGGGGGACCTCGACCTCGCCCTGTACGACCCGTCGGTCACGCTGATCGATGCCTCCACCGCCAACCTGGAAGACGCGGAGGTCTCCGCCCTCGCCGGGGTCGCGGGGACCTGGTACCTCGAGGTGACCCTGGTGACCGACCTGGGCGTCCTGCCGGGCACGCCCTACAACCTCGACCTGCAGGTGGTGGACACGACCCTGTGCACCGACGACGGATTCGAAGACAACGACGTCTTCGCCGACGCCGCGGCGCTGGGGAGTCTCCTGTCGACGGCGCTCGTCACGTGTCCCCTGGACGACGACTGGTACTGGTTCGAGCTGCCCGCCGGCGAGTCCGCAGACATCACGGCGTTCTTCAGCCACGTGGACGGCGACATCGACCTTACGCTGTACGACGCCGCCGGCACTGAGATCGACTCGTCGGCCACGACGACCGACGACGAGGCGGTCACCGCCACGGCGGCGGTCGATTCTCTCTTCTACGTGGAGGTCACGCTGGCCGAGGACCTCGGGCCGGACTCCGGGAACACCTACGACCTGGAGTTGAGCCCGTCGACGCCCCTCTGCTTCCCCGACTCGCTGGAGCCCAACGACACCCAGGGCACCGCCGCGGCGGTCTCGCCGGGCAGCTTCTCCGGGCTGAGGACCTGCCCTGCCGACGAAGACTGGCTCTCGTTCTTCGCCGCTGCCGGCGAGCAGATCCAGGTGACCGCGACCTTCAGCCACGCCGAAGGCGACATCGACATCTCTCTGTTCGACGCGGGCGGCACGCTGGTTGAGTTCAGCCCGAGCACCACGGACGATGAAGGGATGATCTTCGACGTGCTGGCCAGCGGGACCTACGCGGTGCAGGTCGAGCTCGTCACGGACACGGGCGCGGTCCCCGGCAACTCCTACGCCCTGAACATCGCGGTCGTGAACCCGGTGCTCTGCTCCGACGACGCCTTCGAGCCCAACGGCGGCCAGCCCAGCGCCAGCCCCGTGGCGGCGGGGACGTACAACGGGCTGACGCTGTGCGACCCCGACGAGGATTGGTTCGAGGTCTCTGGCGCGCTCGGCGAGCAGATTGATCTCGACCTGAGCTTCCAGCAGGCCGAGGCCGACATCGACGTGTTCCTGTACGACGCTGGCGGCGCGCCCCTCGGCTCGGCCACGAGCACGACGGACGATGAGTCCCTGAGCTACGTGGTGCAGGTCGCCGGCCTCCACTACGCGCAGGTGGTGCTGACCCAGGACTTCGGGGACCCCGGCACCCAGTACGACCTGACCGTGGGCTTGAACCCCGCCGTCTGCCAGAACGACCCCAACGAGCCCAACGACACCGACGTCGATGCGACCGTGATCGTGCCCGGCAGCTACCCGAGCCTGAACCTCTGCCCCGCCGATGAGGACTGGTTCGCCGTCGAGCTCGGGCCCAACGATCTGGTGGAGCTGGACGTGGTCTTCGCCCACGCGGCGGGCGACATCGACGTCACCCTCTACGACGCGACGCTGACGCAGGTCGCTGACGCGAGCACCACCACCGACAACGAGTTCATTGGATACACGGTCGGCAGCCTCGGGACCCACTACATCCAGGTGGTGCTGATCTCCGACGCCGGTCCGGTGCCGGGCAACGCCTACACCCTGGATCTGGCCGTGACGCCGCCGGGCTGCCCCGCGGATTGGCTGGACCCCAACGACTCGTTCGGCGACCCCTACCCGCTGCCCGAGGGCACTTCCTACGGCCTGACCGTGTGCCCGCTGGATGAAGACTGGTACGTCATCGACGTCTACGACAACTCTGAGTTGGCCGTGGATGTGCTGTTCGACGACCTCGAGGGAGAGCTCGAGATTCAGCTGTTCGACTCGACCTTCACGTCGGTCGGCAGCAACAGCAGCAGCGGCGGCGTGGCGACCGCGAGCCAGCAGTTCAGTACCGCGGAAACCGCGTACGTGCAGGTCTACTCGCCGCTGGACCTCGGAGCGTTCACCGGGACCACCTACGACATCACGCTGGACTTGTTCCCCCAGGGCACGTGCATCGAGGACGCCTTCGAACCCGACAACGGAATGGGCGAAGGCGCGGTCATCACAACCGGGGCCGCGCCGCTGTCCCTGAGCGTCTGCGACGGCGATGAGGACTGGTTCCTGACCACCCTGCAGGCCGGTGAAACGCTCCAGGTGGACGCAGGCTTCCTGCACGCCGAAGGCAACCTCGACCTCTTCCTGTTCGACCTGGGCGGCGGGCTCCTGGCCGGCTCCACATCGACCGACGACAACGAGGTCCTCACCTACACCGCAGGCGCCACGGACGAGACTGTCCACATCCAGGCGATCCTCATCCAGGACCTGGGCGGCGCGCCGGGCAACACGTACTTCCTGGAGATCAGCGGCACCACCCCGATGTGCGTGAGCGACTACCTCGAGCCCAACAACCTCGCTGGCTACACCAGCGTGGGCGACGGGGCCTACCCCGGCCTGACCGTGTGCGAGGGCGGCGACGTCGACGAATACCTGGTGGTCCTGCAGGCCGGCCAGCAGATCCAGGTGGACCTGACGTTCCTGCACGTGGACGGCGACCTGAACGTGGTGCTGAAGGACCCGACGTTGGTGGAGGTTGACGCGGCGCAGTCGACGACCGACAACGAGACGTTTGCCTACACCGCGACGACGACCGGCATCCACCGCCTCGAGATCACCCTCAATGGGCTGCCGACCACGCCCGGGGTCGCCTACGACCTGGACGTCGTCATCAACTGACGGCGGGGCGCCGGCGGCTCGACGGGGTCAACCCAGGGCGGGGCGCCGGCGGCTTGGATGTGTCCGCTGATGCGTCCGGCGCCGGCGTGTCGAAGGCGTCCGCTGATGCGTCCGGCGCCGGCATGTCGAAGGCGTCAGCTGAGGGTCCGGCGCCGGCGGGGCGAAGACCTCAATCGAGCCTCGGGCGCCGGCGGGCGGACGCCCTCAGCGGAGCGAGCGCCGCCGGCGCCGCCAACCGAACAGCCCCCCCAGCGTCGCGACGCTGAAGGCGATGCCCGCGGGGCGGTCCAGGGGGCGGAGGATCGAGTAGCGCAGGTGGACGGAGCGGGCGCCCGCGGGGGCGTCGACGGCCAGCAGTGAGCTGCTCGAGATTGCCGCGTGCCAGGCTCCCCCGTCGACCCGCGCCTCCCACCCCGGGAACCACGCTGACGCAAACCGGACGCGGCCGGCCGGGTGCCCCGCCGGAAGCTCCAGCTCGATGCGCTCGGGGGCGAGCGTCCACGCGACGTCGGGCGCCGGGGCCCAGGAGCCGCCCTCGGTCCGCACAGCGACCCACGGGTCGGGACTCAACCGGTAAGGCGCGGGGCGGCCGGGCAGGATGCGCGCGGCGGCTCCGTAGCGCTCGGAGTCGGCCACGGACGGCGGGCGGGTGCGCTTGCCGTAGGCGTGACGCAGCTTCGGCGTCATGTACTCGGGGAATGCGCGGCGCGCGCGCGCGGTCCGCCAGCCGTAGTCGTCGGGGGGGAGCTTCAGGTCCTCAAGGCGCACGAGTTCGTCGCGCGGGAAGTCCAGGGGGTGAAGCTGCCCGCGGGCTGCGTGGACGAGTCCGAGGCCCTCGCGATCGGGGAGGCGCTGGGCCGCGCCGAGGTAGGGCATCGCGTCGAACGCGAGGAGTCCGCAGGCGGCGGCGAGCCCGGCGGTTCGAACCCGGGGCGCGGCGAGCCAGCGGTCCAGCGCGAGCCCCCCGGCCAGGGCCGCGGCCACCGATGCCGGGGACAGCAGACGCCAGGGGAACATGATGCGACCGACGACCGGCAGGCCGTCGAGCAGCCGGGCACCAGGGTCCGACGCGAGCACCACCAGGCCGACCGCGAGGGCGCCGAGCAGGCGGGCGGACTCGGCGCTCGAGAGTGGGGGCGAGAGCGCCGGAGGGCGGGGCGCCGACGCGGACGGGGGCCCCGACGCGGACCGGGGCGCCGACGCGGACGGGGGCGCCGACGCGGACGGGGGCGCCGACGCAGACCGTGCGGCCGAGGCCTGCAGCTTGCCCGGAGGGGCGGGAGCAGCGGGGCCAGAGCGGCGGGGGGCGGCGAGGCCGAGCAACGCCAGGGCGAGCAGGCCGCAGCCGGCGTACAGGGGCATGGCTGCGCCGGGGTCCTGGGAGTCCCCGATCTTCTTGCGCACCCCGTAGCGGGTCCACGCCCGCCGTCGCAGGGGCTCAAAGGCCGCCGCCGCGTACGGCGAGATGGCCTTTCCCGGCTTGCTCAGCTTGCTGATCGACGTGTGGTGCGCCTCCGCCACCACCGGCAGCGACCACGCCGCCGACGCCGCAACGGCCAGGCCGCCGGCCAGAGCCAGGGCCCCGAGGTTCCGCCCCCGGCGGCGGTCCACGAGCAGAGCCCCCCCAACCAGGCCCGCCAGCGCCACCCCCACGAGGATCGCGGACAGGACGTGGGTGAGCAGCACCGCGACCAGCGACGCCCCGAACACCCAGGCAACCCTGCCCCGCTCCCCGGCCACCACCCGGAGACCCGACGCGAGCGGCAGCGGGAGCAGCGCGAGCGCGAGCGTCTCCCCCAGCGCGAGGCGGAACGTCTGGTCCAACAGGTGGTACGGCGCGAGCGCCAAGGCCAAGCCCGCCAGCGCGGCCCCCGACCGACTCCCGCCGAGCTCCCGGACCGCCCACCAGGCGGTGCCCGCCGACAGCGCCTGGGCACCCACCATCTGGACCGTCAGCGCCTCGTAGGGCGAGGCGCCCAGCAACTGCGCGGGCCACGCCGAGATGTACGCCAAAGGCGCGTAGAACTGGAGCAGAGGCACCCCCAGCGCCAGGTACGGGTCCCAGCGGGGCCACCAGTCGCCGTCGAGCACGCAGCGCCACAGCGACCACAGCGCCCACGCGTGGGCCTCGAGGTCGTGCCCCCGCGTGATCCCCGGCCGCAGGAAGTCCTGGGCCGCGACCAGGCCGACGGCCAGCGACCAGCCCAGCAGCAGCACCCCTCGGGTCCGGGGGCCGACCCGGTCCAGCCAGCCGGCCGCCGCCGTGGCTGCCGCCAGGAGGCCGAGCGCCCCGAGCCCGAGGGCCGTCGGCGGAACCCCGGGCTGGCCCTCCGTGGTGGCGACGGCCACGACCGCTGCGATCACCAGCGCCGCGAACCACACCAGGTGTCTCCGCACGGAGCCGTTCACGCCCAGCTGACCGCCTGGGGATAGCGCTCCCGCAGACGCATCGCGCCGTCCCCCTGCAGCTGCGTCACCGCGTCGCCGAACAGGCTCTGCAGCCGCCGCGTCACCGGGCCCACCGTCCCCTCCCCCACGGGCTGGCCGTCCAGCCGGACCACGGGCACGACCTCCTTGATCGAGGCCGTCAGGAACAGTTCGTCGGCGCTGTCCAGCGCCGCATCGTCCAACGGCTCCTCGCGCACGGCGAGGCCGGCCGCCGCGGCCAGCGCGAGGACCAACGCCCGGGTGACTCCGGGCAGGATCGAGCCCTGCATGCCCGGCGTGTGCAGCCCCCCATCGCGGACCGCGAACAGGTTGCTGGTGGTGCCCTCAGCCCAGGTCCCGTCGGCCGCTCGAAGCAGCCCCTCGAAGCCGCCCTGCGCCCGCGCCTGGCGCAGAGTCAGGACGTTCGTCAGGTAGGAGCCCGACTTCACGTCGGCAGGCACCCGGCCATCGCGGCGGTCGGCCCCGTCGGGGCGGGCCAGCGCCACGCCCTGCTCCTTCAGCTCCACCGGCACCCCCGTGGCCGGGCGGCAGAGCACCACGAGGCGGGGACGCGTCGGCTCCGGGAACGCCAGCCCCGAGCCGCCCTCGCCGCGGGTCACCATCAACCGCAGGCTGGCCTCACCGGCGGGCCAGTCCTCCAGGAGCAAGTCGACGATCTCGACCAGTTCGCGGTCGGACCAAGGCACGGGGATCCACAGTTGCTCGGCGCTGCGACGCAGGCGGTCCAGGTGATCCCCGAGCAGAAACGGGCGCTGCCCGTAGGTCCGCACGGTGTCGTAGACGGAGTCGGCGTACAGGAAGCCGCGGTCCAGGACCGGGACGCAGGCCTGCTCGATGGGCACCACGGCGCCCCCGACCCAGGCCCGACCGGAGACGGGGGCGGTCATCGCACTCAGCCCGTCACGACTCGCGGGCGACGGCTCGCAGGAGCGGCTCGACCGGCCGAGGGTTCACGCTCAGTTCCCGCTGCCACAGGGCGCCATCAGCCGCCACGGACAGCGGTGCCTCGGTCCAACCCCACGGGTCGCTGACCGGCGGCTTCACGAACTTCGGCTCCACACCGGCGGCCTCGCCCAAGGTGCGCACGACGTCGGCCTCCCACCAGTCCTCGCCGACGACGTTCCAGATCGGCCCGGGGGCCTCGGTGCCTTCGGGCATGTGGCCGCCGACAGCGACGGCGAGGGCATCGACCACATCGTCCAGGGCAACGAGCCCCAGGTGGTGTCCGCGCTCCCCGACCAGGGGGTACTCCTCGCCCGCCCGCAGCCGCTGCATCGTGGACTTGAGGTACGAGCCGTCGCGCAGCCCGGCGCCCACGACGAGGCCGATGCGCAGGGTCCACAGCTCGATGTCGGGCTCCGCGAGGAGCGCCTGGAGGCGGGCCGCGTCCTCGGCCCACTTCTTGGTCATGCCGTAGGTCAGCGGCCGGCGGCGAACGCGCCGAGCCGTCTCGGGGATCAACGCCTGGGCGTCCTGCAGCGGCTCGTAGACAGACGTCGTCGAGGCCAGCACGATCCGCCGGACCCCGGCTCGCCGCGCGGCGTCGCACAGGTACAGCGTGCCCGCCGTCGTCGCCCGGAAGTGGCCGGTGACGTCGTTCTCTGCGCCCCGGTACGAGGCCAGGTGCACGAGCACGTCCGTGCCGTCGGGGATCGCAGCCCGCGTCGATGCCTCGTCGCTCAGGTCCACCGACCGGAACTCGACCGGCAGCGAATACTTCGACGGGTTGGTGCGCCCCAGGGCCACCCACGTGCGGCGATCTCCCAATCGCTCACAAAGCGCTCGTCCGATGAAGCCCGTGGCTCCAGTCACTGCGACTCGAAGTCCTTGCATGATCCCCTCAAGCGGCGGCGCTGAGCCGCCCCCGCACGACCGCGCCGACCTGCTCCACCAGTAGATCGACCTCGGCCTCCGTGATGCCAAACCAGGGCGTGAAACGCAGCGCGTTGCTGCCGCCGTGGATGACGTTGAACCCGCGCAAGCGCAGGGCCTCCTCAATTCCGCCGTGTCCCTCGACCTGCAGCGACGGCGACAGCTCCAGCGACGCGATGAGCCCCGTCCCCTGCACGATGCCGGCGGCGCTGCCCAGCTCGGCCGCCAGGGCCGTCAGGCGCTCCTTGAGCTGCTCGCCCCGGGCTCGGATGTTGGCCCGCAGTTCGGGCGTGACCGCGGCGAGCAGCGCGACCGCGACGTCCACCGCCCGGGGGTTGGTCGTCATCGTGTTGCCGTACAGGCCGGTGCGGTGCAGCTGCACCGCCCGGGGCCCGAGCCCCAGCACCGACAGGGGGTACTGCCCCGCGTTCAACGCCTTGCTGTAGCTCTCGATGTCCGGGGCCGCGAGGCCCTCGAAGCCGGGGTAGTCGGTGATGCTGAGCACGCCCCAGGTCCGCAGGCCGGCCTGGATCGAGTCGGCGACGAGCAGGGTCCCCGCCGCGTCGCAGAGCTGCCGCGCCCGGGCGTAGAACGCCGGGGTCATGGCGGCGCCGGGGTTGCCTTCGCCCTGGACCGGCTCGAAGAAGAACGACTCGAAGAACGCGCCCGAGGCGGCGACGTCGGCGAACGCCTGCTCCAACGCGGCGACGTCGTTGATGGCGATCGTCACGAGGTTGTCGCGCTCGGCGAACGTCTTGAGGTACTGCCGGTACTTCGGCAGCGTCGAGTCCGAAAACTGCGCGGGGCGGTCGGTCCGGCCGTGGAACGCACCGCGCAGCGACAGCAGGCGGCCGGCCTTGCCCTCCTGGCGGCCGCCGGGCGCGGTCAGTCGCTTGGCGTTGGCGTCCCCGAGCCGCGCCGCCAGCGTCATCGACTCGGAGCCCGAGTTCAGGCAGACGAAGGACTCGAAGGGGCAGCCGCCGCCGCGGTTCTGGCCGATCTCCGCGCGGAGCGCCTCGACCAGTCGACCCTGGGCGAACGACGCGGTCATGACGTTGGCCATCACCTGGTCGCGGCCGAGGGCGTCGGCGAGGGCGTCGGGGTTGTGGCCCAGGCCCAGCATCCCGTACCCGCCGCTGTCGTGGATGATGGCCCCGTGGGCGGTGACGACCCACGGCCCCTTGGCGGCGAGCGGCACGTAGGGGCTGACGCCCCCGGCCGGATAGAAGTTCACGATGCCGTCCTGCAAGCGGGCGACGAGGTCGCCCTCGGCCAGCGCGAGCAGCTCGGGGCGGGTGCCGCGGATCTCCTCGAACACGGTCCAGGCCTGCTCGATGGCGGTGCTCAGCTGCGGATCCCGGGCGAGGAAGTCGGAGACCACCGGGCGACTCAGCCCTTCGGTCCGGCGGGCGCCGGAGCCGGCGGCGATGGCCTCGAGAATGGCGAGGGGGGACATGGACTTCCTTCCCGCGGGGGCACGGCCTCCGCCGCCGCATGATACGCCCCGGAACGCGACGCGCCAGGGGCCTCGGACGGGCTGCTGAGGCCCGAAGGCCGACTAGAAGCGGCGGGCCACCGAACCGCCGATCACCGGGCCTCCGGTCTGCCGCACCACCGGCGCGACGCCGCCGGCCAGCGACACCCCGACGAACCAGCCGTCGGGCAGCTCCCGGTCGATCTCCACCGTGAAGGCGACGTAGGTCGTCCCGTTGCCCAGACCGCTGGGGCTGCGGTGGTACGGAGCGGTCCCGTCGCCCAGGGGGTGGAAGCCGTACAGCTTGACGCGGGTGTGCGTGAGCTTGCGCTTGCCGACCTTCGTGCCGGCCTCGATCCCCCAGCGCAACACCGAGTCCCAGCCCCCGGTTCGCTTCTGGGCGGCCCCATGGAACGCCAGGTACAGACCCTTGAGCCCGACCCCCGCGTGCAAGGCGGCCTCAAACTCCCAAACACCCGTCGCCACCCGGAGCTCCCCCACCCGGGGGTTGCCGTCGGTCACCGCATGCACGGAGGCGACCGGATCGTTGCCCGTGGTCGGGGCGGTGACGTGCCCTTCGAGGGACAGGGCGAAGGGTCCCGCTTGAACTGCCTGGGCCCGCAGCCCCACCCGGGGCTCCCCCACCGTGACCCAGGCGCCCGTCCCGTCCACCGGGTCGGCGAGCAGGAAGGACCGCACTGGGGTCCACTGCAGCGTGGCCGTCAGCCGCCGCGCGAGGCCCAGTTCGGCGTACGTCGACACCGCCACCTCTTGATAGAAGCCGTACAAGACGGGGTTCTCGAGGCCGTCCGCGTCGACGGCCTCGGGCCCGCGAAACAGCCCCACCCCGGGCAGCCACGTCACCCCGATCTTCGCGTAGCCGCCTCCGGGTTCGGCGGCCCACGGCCCCGCGACGGCGGCGGTGGGAAAAAGTGCCGCCGCAACCAGCAGCACCCCCACGAACCTCATCCCGCCGCGCCGAACCGGTGCCCCGTCGCCAGGACGCGGAGCTCCTCCATGGCAGCCTTGGGCAGGCCGTCGTAGTACAGCAGGCCCATGTGCCGCTCCCGCGACGGCGACCAGTAGGCCAGCATCGGGTCGTCGTGGGCCTGATCGCGCAGCGCCCACCAGTGCAGCCCCAGCGAGCCGGCCTCGGACGCCGACTCGGCCGCCCGCACCAGGAACTCGCGCTGCTTGCGGGGCGAATAGCGCTCCGAGGCGGTCGCGAACCCCAGGCGCGAGACTTCGACGCCGGGGGAGCCCGCCCAACCGGACACGGCAGCACGGGCCTGCTCCACGGCTTCCCCCACGCGCGCGGCCTGCCGGGGGTCCGGCAAGAACATCGTGGGTTGCAGCGTCAGGCCCACGCGGTCCGCGGTCACCCCGGCCGAGGCCCAGCGCCGCAGGGCCCGCCGCCAACCCGGTACGCCGGCGAAGACCGTGACCCGGAGCTCTGCGTCGGGGCGCGCGGCCCGAACGGCGGAGGTCGCTGCCGCCAGGAGGTCGGCGCGGAAGCCCGGGTCGCGCCACCGCTCGCCGCGCCGCCGGCGGGTTCGCAGCTGGTCCCAGGCCCAGGCGCCGTTCAGCTCGTCCTCGACGCGGAACACCGTGATGTCGGGGCAGCGCCGCGCGTACTCGGCGCAGTGCTCGGCGAAGGCCGCCACGAACCCGTCGCCGTCGGCGCCGCCGTCGCGCAGCGCGAACTCCGGGAGCAGGTGGGGCATCGCCGGCCCGAGGATCCCCTGCAGCGGCAGCCCGGCCTCGCGCAGGGGGGCGAGGAAGTGATCGATGCTCGAGAGGTCCCAGCTGCCGCGGGGGCGCTCGGCCCAACGCCACGGCAAGTGCACGGAGATCCGCAGCGGGCCGGCGGCCGCCAGCATCGCCGCCTGCTCGGCCGACCCTGGCCGCAGGAGGTGGACCCCGAACTCCATGGGGCGCTCTTTACCGCTCGAGCAGCGCGAAGTGGGCGTCGGTCGCGCCGTCGGGCCGCAGCCGCAGCGTGTCCAACACGATCTCCGTGCCCCGCGCGGGCTGCGTCAGCACCGTGTGCCAGGGCCAGAGCCCGTCGGGCTCGACGTCCTTGTAGTCGCCGTGCTCGGCCCGCAGGAGGACCTCACCGCCGGCCAACAGGACCTCTCGGGCCGCCAACCAGCTGCCGTTGGACGGCCCGAACTCGACCGTGCGCACCACCGCGTCGCCGACCAGCTGCTCCAGCACGGCGCAAGACCCGCCCTGCCAGCGAACCTGGGCGTCGGCGGGAAGCGGACGAAGCATCGCGCCGAGCAGCTCGGGCTGCAGGCTGCCGGCCTCGGCCATCTCCGGAGGCAGGTCCGCGGGGTCGAGGACCGGCTCGCCGACCAGGCCGTCGCGGGCGATGCGGGCGGGGGGCACCGTCAACTGCCACCGGTCGGCCAGCTCCAGGTAGTCCAGGACGGTGAAGCCCATCGCCATGAGCCGCAGCCGCAGCCGGTCGTCGCCGTCGAGGGCCAGCATCCCCTTCATCTTCCGGTTCTGCTGGAGGTCCGGGTCCCGCACCTCGACCTGCTGCTCGACCAGGACCGACGACGTCGACTCGCGGCTCGCTCGCAGCAAGGCCAACGCCGCCTGCGCGTCGCCGCCGCCCGGCCATGCGGCGCGAGGCAGGTCCTGCTCGCAAGCCGGGAGCTGGGCGGTGGGCACCGGAGGCCGCGGGCAACCCGACAACGACAGCGCGATCAACACGCCGCCTAGCACGTAGACCAGCGGAGTCGTCGTGGGCGGTGCGTAGCCGCTGCCCATGCCGAGCTTGTCCAACGCCACCCGGTGGGCCAGCGTCGGGCCCAGGCGGGCGAGCAGGCGCAGGGCGAGCTTGCGGCACGTGTAGACCGGCCGGATGGGGGCCTCGCTCAGCTCCAGCTCCTTGGTCGGCACGCCGGCGACGACCGCGCGGCAGAGCATCTCCAGGTGCGCGCCGGGCCCGGTCTCGAGCAGCGGGCGGCGCAACATCGCCTGCAGGGGCAGCACCCGGGGCCCACCCCACGGCGACGCGTAGCGGGTCTCCGCCAGCTCCTCGAACATGCGCTCGACGGCGCCGGTCCAGCCCGATGCTTTCGGGGGGCGGTAGTCGGGGTAGGGCTCGGGCTCCTCGCCGCGAGCGATGGCGGCGGCCTCGTCCCACTCCTTGCCGGCCAGGGCCTGGCCGGGGCCGACGCCACAGATGAGCACCTCGGGCGCGAGCTTGTGGCCCACCGCCAGGGCCTTCAGATCGGCGGCCGCCAGTTCCTGGCCGCCCAACCACAGCCCGCCGATGTAGCCCAGCTCGCGGGCGAGCCGCATAGCGGCCTTCAGGCCTGCGCCCTCCCCACGAGGAGCCGGGAACTTGAGCACGCGGGCGCCGGCGGCTTCGGCCTCCGCGACGGTGCCGTCGGTGCTCGCGTCGTCCACCACCAGGACCGAGTCGCACACGGTCTGGAGCCGGCGAACCCGGGCGGCGATGGTGGCTTCCGCGTCGCGCGCCACGATCAGACCGGCCAGTTCGGCCAGGGGGCCGTCGAGGCTCGCGTCCACGATGGCGGGGCCGGGGACGGCGGTGGTCGGCAGGCGAACGGTCGTCACGAGCAGGCTCCCAGAACGGTGGCGCGCAGGGTGCCCCCGCGTGCGGCGCTGACGACGAGCACGGCGGATCCACCGCAGCCGTCGCCGTCAACATGGACGGGCAAGGACCGATCCGCCAGCAGCAGGGCGCCGAGGGCGACCCGGAATCCGGCGTCGGCGGGGTGCTGGCCGACCCGCGCGGCGTGGTCGGTGCGCGGCACGCCGGCCCCCAGCACGGCGTCGACGGCCGCGTTCAGATCGGCGCCGCCGTCGGACAGCAGCACGGCCCCCACGTCGGCCGCGGCCACCTCCGCGGCGTCCAGCGCGCGGCGCACCAGGCTTTGAAGCGCCTCGGCTGCCGGCTCGCGGCGCACCGGGGATCGCGGCGGCGCGAACGCCCCCCGGCTGGCGAGCACCTGCGCGAGCCCGCGAGCGGACGAACGCTCCAGGAGCACCAGCGCCCCGCCCTCGCCCGGCACGCCGTCGGCGCAGCCCGCAGCCGCGGTGGCGCGGCACCGAACGGCGCCCAGTTCCTCGGCGCCCCCGGCCACGGCCGAGGGGAACCGGCCCTCGTCGACGCCCTCGGCAGCCCAGGCGATCGCGTCGTCGCCGCAGGTCTCGTGCTGGCAGAACGTGTGCGATGGGCCCTGCAGGCCGCAGAAGATGCCGACGTAGCCCGCCCCCGCGTTGGGGACCAGGTTCGGGAACTCGTTGGGGTTCGCCAGCGCCGGTCCCTTGTCCCGGAGCCGGCTGAGGAACGCCCAGGTCCCCTCCAACGTGCCCAGGTCGGTGCCCACGGCCAGCGCCGCCGCCGCGTCCAACCCGCCCGCGTCCTCGCGGCACAGGGCCGCCGACGCCGCGATGATCTTCGAGAGCCGGTCCATGCGCCGCAGCGAAGCCCGCTGCTCGGGGAACCAACCTCGGAGCTTCAGAGCCTGCGAAAGACGGACCCCCCCGGCCTCGTCGCCGCCGGCCACCCGCGGCGCCGAGGCCCCCGCGCGCCAGGCGTCGACGAACGCTTCGCGACCGAAGCCCAGGGGAGTCGCCAGCCCGACGGCCGCGATCACGGCGTTCACGACCGCCGCCAATCGGGGTGGGCCACGCAGACGCTGCTGTCGTTGCCGCCAAACGCGAAGCTGTTGGACAGCGCCACCCCGACGTCGCCGGGGCGACTCGTGGGCACGGTGTCCAGATCGATGGCCTCGTCCCGCTCGGCCCAGCCCGCCGTCGGTGGCAAGAAGCCCCCGGCCATGGCCGCCAGCACCGCCGCCAGCTCCACCGCCCCCGACGCCCCGAGGATGTGGCCTACCTGGGACTTCGTCGACGACACCGGCAGCGACGCCGCGCGCCCCCCGAACACCCGGTGCACGCCGGCCGCTTCGGACACGTCGTTGGCCGGCGTCGCCGTGCCGTGGGCGTTGACGTAGTCGACGGCGTCCGCCGCCAGCCCCGCGTCGTCCAGCGCCGTGCCCATCGCCGACGCCGCTCCGGCGCCGTCGGCCCGCGGCTGGACCAGGTGGAACGCCTCGGCGCCGTTGCCAAAGCCCAGCAGCTGCCCGATGACCCCCGCCCCCCGGGCCCGCGCCGTCTCCTCGGACTCGAGCACGAAGAACGCGGCGCCCTCACCGATGACCATGCCCTGGCGCCGCGCGTCGAACGGCAGCGGCCGCTCCGGCGCCACCAGCGACAAGCTGCAGAACCCCGCGTGGGTGAGCCGGCAGTGGGCGTCGGACCCGCCGACCACCACGCGGTCGCAGTAGCCTCGGCGCAGCCAGTTCAGGCCAAGCCCGATGGCGTTCGTCGCCGACGAGCAGGCCGTGCTGATGGTCGTGACCGGCCCGCCCACCCTCAAGGCTCGGGCCAACACCGCCGCCGTCGAGCCCACGGGGGTCGAGAGGAACACCGTGGGGTCGGCCTCGGCCCAGTAGTCGCCGTCGGAGTCGAGCAAGCCCCCTTCGGCCTCGGGCATGCCCGCCGTCGATCCCCCGAACGCGAGGCCCGTCGCCGGGTTCGCCAGGTCCCCGACGTGCAGCCCCGCTTCGGCCAACGCTTCGGCCAACGCCGACAGCGCGAACCCCGCGGCCCGGCCGCGACGCTCGGTCAGCGGCACCCCGCTCGCCTCGGCCCAGGCTCGCCACGCCCCGGACCGCAGGTCCTCGTGGACCTCGGCGGCGACCTGCGACCGGTAGGCCGACGCATCGAACCGCTGGATGGGCGCGACCCCGCACGCCCCCGCTTGCAGCCCGGCCGCGAACGCCGCTCGCCCCGAGCCGATCGCCGAGACGACCCCGTGGCCCGTGATCACGACGTTCACGCCGCGCCCCGCTTCACCGTGACCTGGCCCTGGGCGACCATCCGGTGGTGCACCCAGACCTCGCCGTCGAGCAGCACGAGCGCCCCCAACGCTTTGCGCCGCTTGATCTTGATGATGAGGGTGTCGCCGGGGTTCGGGTGCCCGGTGAACTTGAAGCCGTCGAGGCTGGCGAGGGTGCCCGCCTCGGGCTCACCGGACGCCTGGAGGCCGTGGAACGCCGCCGCGGCCTGGGCCATGGCCTCGGCGCAGAGCAGCTGCGGGTGGATGCGAAGCCCGTAGGTGGCGCCCTCACGGGGCAGCGTCCAACGAAACTGGGCCGCGTCTTCGAACACGGCGTCCACCTCCCCGACGAAGCGGAACGGTTCCGCGTGGGGGAGGGGCAGGCTCAAGAGTCGGAGTTGGCCGCGATGTGGGCGACGATCGTGTTGACCGACTGGAACACCGTCTCGCCTTCGTCCTCGCCGATGGTCACGCCGAAGCGCTCCTCGATGGCAACCGCAAGCTGCAGGGCGTCGAGGGAGTCGAGGCCAAGGCCATCGTCCCCGAACAGCGACGCGTCGGGCGCGACCTCCTCGGGGTCGTACTCCTCACGCAGGTTCAACGAATCCAGCAGCAACTCGACAACCGCAGCGGTGGTCACGTCGGCCATCCGGGCCTCCCAGGGACGTGTTCGGCCGGGGCTATACCCCCTGCGCCGCGCGGGCGCAAAGCCACGTCACCATGAGGACGCGCGTGAGGCGCGTCGCATTCAGTCGGTCTGGTCGGCGCCAGGGGCGTCGCGACCGGGCATGAAGCGGGCAAGCAGGGCGGGCAGGACGATCACGGAGGTCACAAACGCGAGCCCCAGCGCCGACACGACGGCGGCGCCAAAGCCCGCCAGGGCGTCGAAGCGGGACAGCGACAGCACCCCGAACCCGGCCAGCGTGGTCAGCGTCGTCACCAGGATCGCGCGGCCGGCGCCCGCCAGCATGTCGTCGAGGCGGCCCGGGCTTCCGTCCTCCAGGTACCGGTCCAGCACGAAGAGGAGGTCGTCGACCCCGACCCCCACGAGCAGCGGGATGGCGGCGAGGGCGAACGGCGTGATCGGCAGCCCGAACAGCCCCTGCATCTGCAGGAAGAGGAACATGGCCAGCGCGAGGGGCGAAACGGCGAGGAGCACGACCAGCGGCCGCCGGTACACGAGCCCGAGCACCACGAAGAGCACGACGGTGGCGACCCCGAGCAGGCGCGGAAGGGCGGCCCGGAGTGCGGCCTCGGCTTCGCCTTCGACCAGGACCATGCCCGTGATGTGGTCGGAGACACCGGCCTCGATGGCGGGCGCCGACGCCCGCAGCGCCGCGGCCAGGGTGGCGGGGTCGCCGGCCGGCTGCACCCGGGTCACGACGCGGACCTCGCCGTCGATGCGGGCCAGATGCTTCTCCTCGAACCAGCGCATCCAGGCGGGGTCTTCGCCGCCGGTTGGGGGGTGGGGCAAGCCCGCGACGGCCGCCGCAAAGGGCTCGGGCCGGAACCCGACCTCGGTCATCGCCGCCTCGACCCGCGCCGGGGCGGCGTCGAGCAACGGCTGCAGCGACGCCCGCCGCTCGGCGACCGCGGCGTCGGACGGACGCAACACCGACAGGCTCTCCACGGCGCGAACCTCCCCCGACGCGACGCCGGCGGCGAGCCGCGCGGCCCAGGCGTCGTTCGCGCGCAGGACGGCCTGCTCGTCGGTCCCCCGCACGATGACCATGAGCTTGTTCCGGTCCTCGGCGAAGTGCTCCTGGAGCCGGCGGTCCGTGGCGACGGGCTCCAGCTCGGCGGGCTGGAAGCCCTCGAGCGACGCCTCGTAGCGCAACGGCGGGGCGAACACGATGATCGCGACGGCGGGCACGACGAAGGCGCCGACGTACAGCGGCCAGCGGCGGTAGAGGCTCCGGCCGAACGCCCGGGCGGCGGCTTCCCCCACGCCGGCGTCGGGCGTGATCTTGTCGCCCAGCAGCCGCCACAGGGCGGGGAGCAGGCTCAGCATGAGCAGCGCGTTCACGCTGACCCCGACGGCCGCGAGCAGCCCCATCTGACCCAGGGACTGCGGCTCGACGATGGCCATGCCCAGCAGCGCGGCGGCCGTGGTGGCGGTGGCGATCACAACGGCGGGACCGACCCCCGCCAGGGCCTCGTCGGCGGCCGCGGCGACGTCCTTGGTCGCCCGGGCCTCCCGGTAGCGGGAGATCAGGTGAACCGCGGGGTCGATGCCGAGGCCGAACATCACCGCCAGACAGCCCACGGCCAGGGGGTTCAACTCGCCCAGCACCCAGCCCCCGAACCCGAGGGTCACGAGTCCGCTGATGGGCAGGATGACGAACACCAGACCCAGACTGTTCAAGGAACGATAGAAGCCGACGTACAGCAGCAGCACCGCCAGGATCGACGTCACCGACAGCATCTTCCCGTCGGCCTTGGTCGCCTTCATGATCTCGAACGCGTGGGCCCAGGAGCCCGTGAGGCCTACGGTCGCCTCGCTTCCCCGCGGGTGCGCGCCCAGCACCTCGCCGGCGATGCGGCGGAGGTCGCCGAGGAAGCCCGCGTGGAAGTCGCGGGAGTCGTCTTCGGCGCGCACCACCAGGAGCAAGGCGCGGCCGTCGGGCGCCACGAACCCGCCGCCGGCGGAGTCCAGCCGGGGCACGCCGCGGCCCACGTGTTCACCGAGCAGCGGCAGCAACCCCAGCGGATCGTTGAGCAGCAGCTGCCGGATCTCGGGGCCGGTGGGGCCGAGCAGCAGCTCCTTGAGCTGGCCCACCCGCGTCCGCACGCCGTCTTCGCTCAGGCGCGCGCGCAGGGCTGCGTCGGTCTCCCCTTCGGCGAGGCCGAACAGGATGCGGGGGTCCGTGGCGGGCAGGCCCTCGGCGGGCTTGCTGCGGGCCTGCAGGACGCCCGGGTGCGCCTCCCAGGCGTCGGCCAGGGCATCGCCCAGCTCGCCGAGCAGGACGGGGTCCGCCTCCCCCGGGAGCTCCACGAGGGCGTAGATGGCGTCGGAGCTGGCGAACGCTTCGAGGGCCAGGGCCAGCCCCTCGGACGCCTCGGTGCTGCGGGCGATGAGGTCGCTCAGGTCCGCGCTGAGTCGAATGCGCAGGATCCCCGGCGCACACACCGCCAGCAGCAGCGCCGCCATCGCGAGGCTGCGCCAGGGCCGTCGCACGCCCGCGCCACCCAGCGCGAGCACGATCTGCTTGATCACGGCGTCGAGCGCTCGCGCGGGGTCTGGAACCGGACGGGGTCGAGCGCCGCGTCCAGGACCGTGTCCTCGAACGCCAGCACGGTCGTGTCCCCCGTCGCCTCGGCCATCTCGACCGACGTGACCGCCAGGGGCGAGCCGCCGACCGCGATGGTGATCGTCTTGAACATCGCCGTGTCCCCGGCCTTCTTGGGCGTCAGGGTCCAGCGGTTGTCCCCGGCTTCGACGGCCACGAACCGGGCGTCCAGCACCGTCGGTTCCAGGGCGACGAGGCCGGCCATGAGCTTCGCCAGGTCCGTCAGGCCGGGCATCGAGTAGCCCTCGGCGCCCTCGACGCCGGCTTCCTTCGCCGACTTGAACGCGGGGAATGCGCGGCCGTCGGCCAGCAGGATCTTCGGGGCCTCGCCGTCGTAGAGCCACAGCAAGCGGCCGTCGGCGCGGCGCAGCTCCAGCCGGCCGGCGCGCACCTCGGGCTCCATGAACAGGATCGAGTTCTTCGTCTGGGTGAAAGACGCCTGAACGCTGGTCCGCGACGACAGCGTCTCGGCGGCGGACTGCAGGCTCGGGGGCAGCTCCGCCCGGGCGATGGCGGGCAAGAGCAGCAGCAAGGCGAGCAGTCGGTACACAGCGGTCCCCAAGGCAGAACGATCCGCGCGGTAGGACCGGGGTCCCGGGCCGCTCGGGGCGCCGGATTGTAGCGACCACGCCCGCCGGCGGAAGGCCCAGTGTCGACCGCAGCGGCATCCCCCTCCCCTACACTCGCGGCCGTGTCCACCCACCAGCTCGGCCTGTTCGGCTCCCCCGCGCCCCGGTCGGCCGCGCGCGAGGTGCTCGCGGACTCCTTTGGCTTCGACGCTTTCCGCCCCGGCCAGGAGCCAGCGGTCGACGCGTTCGCCGCCGGTCGGGACGCCGTCGTGGTGCTGCCCACCGGCGGGGGGAAGTCCTTGTGCTTCCAGGTGCCCGCGGTGCTGCGCCACCGAGCGGGCGAAGGGCCGACACTCGTCATCAGCCCCCTGATCGCGCTCATGGACGACCAGGTGGCGGCGTTGGCCGCCCGGGGCATCGCCGCCGAGGCGTTGCACTCGGGCAACCGGAGCACCGACTGGCGAGCCCAGCGAGACCGGGCCGCCCGGGCCGCGCTCGTCTACGTCTCCCCCGAGCGCCTCTCGAACCCCGGGTTCCGCACCTGGCTGCAGCGCATCGACGTGTCCGCCGCCGCCGTCGACGAGGCCCACTGCGTCAGCGAGTGGGGCCACGACTTCCGCCCCGACTACCGCCTGCTCAGTTGGCTCAAGGACGAGCTGGGGGTGCCAGTGATCGCGCTGACAGCGACGGCGACGGGCGAGGTGATCGAGGACGTCGTCCGGTCCCTGAAGCTGGAGCAGCCGGAGATCGTGCGCGGCGACTTCAGCCGGCCGAACCTGTCGTTCTCCGTCGAGTTCGTCCAGGGCGACATCGCGCGCAGCAAGCGGGTGGTGCAGCTGGTCAAGGCGGCGCCCAAGGGGCGGGTCGTGGTCTACGCGGCGACCCGCAAGCGGGTGCAGGCGGTGCAGAAGGCGCTGCGCGCCGGGGGCGTCAAGGCCGGCTACTACCACGCGGGTCGCAGCGCCTCGGCCCGGGCCAACGCCGCGGCGAAGTTCGAGGCGGGGACCACGCCGGTGCTGGTGGCCACGACCGCGTTCGGCATGGGGATCGACCGGCCCGACGTGCGGCTGGTGGTGCACGCAAACGCCGCCGGGAGCCTCGCCGCCTACTACCAGGAGGCGGGGCGCGCGGGGCGCGACGGCAAGCCCTCGGACTGCGTGCTGCTCTACTCGTCGGCCGACGCCGTCACCCACGCGCGGCTCCGGGGCAAGGTGCCCGCGCCCGGGGCCGTCGCCGGCTGGACGGCCATGCAGGACTACGTGTTCGCGGCCGACTGCCGGCAGGCGCGGTTCACGCACTACTTCTCCGGCGGCGATGGATTGGCCTGCGGGGAGTGCGACGCCTGCCGGTCTCCCGACGAGGTCGCCGCGGCGGTCGCCGACGCGCGGGCCGGGGTCCGGGAGCGGGGAGCGGCCCGGACGAAGAAGGCGAAGGCCGACCGCGCGGTCACCCTGGACGGGGCCCAGGAGCAGGCGATCCTGGACTTCGTCGGTGCCCTGCGGCGACCCCTGGGCAAGGGGCTGGTGGGCAAGGGCGTGCGCGGCAGCAACGCCAAGGACGTCAAGCGGAAGGGGCTGCTCAAGAACCCTCACCACGGCGCGCTCAAGGGGGTGCCCGAGGTCGCGGTCTTCGACGCCATCGACGCCTTGCTCGACGCCGGGCGGCTGGTGCGCAAGGGCCGCAAGTACCCGACCGTGTGGCTACCCGACAAGGCCGTCCGGGTGGCGCGACCGGCCGGTTCTGCGCCCCGCAAGCCGCGGGCGACGGGGCTGCGCGCCGCCTTGCAGAACCTCCGGCGACGGGAGGCGAAGTCTCGCCGGTGGAAGCCGTATCAGGTCTTCGACAACGCGACGCTGCAGCGGATCCTCTCGGCGAGGCCGACCAACCACGACGAGCTGCTGGCGATCCGAGGCATGGGCGACAAGCGGGTGCGGGACTTCGGGCCCGCGATCCTGGGCCTCATCGAGCAGGAGTCCGAGTAGGAGCTCCGCTGGCTCTACGGCGCGGCCGGTGCGCGCAGGGGCCCCAGGAGGCGCGAGAGGTACTCGTCCCAGCGGTCGACTTCGGCCGAGGCGCCGGTGGGCACGACGCGGCCGACGAACGCGAGGTCCGCCTTGCGCTGGAACACCGGGCCGGCCCAGCTGGCGACGACGTCGGCGGTCCAGAACGGCGTAGTGCTCTCGCCGCCGGGGGCCTTCGCGCCGGGGTCGATGCCGCGGAACGTCCACGACTCGCGCGCGCTCAAGGTGAGGGGCCGAGCGTCGCTGGCCCAGGCCGTGGCCGCGCCGGGAACCCCGACGGCGGGCGACGGGCGGGGCATGGCGGGGATCTGGCCATTGGGCAAGGCGACGTCGCGGTCCAGCTCGCCGCGGGCGTCCACGGCGAGGGTGGCTCCGTCGTCGGTGAGCTCCACCGTCAGGGCGGTGAGCCAGGGACCGGCCCAGCTGAGTTCGTCGGTGACGCCCGTGCGGCCCGTGGCATCCCATTCACGAACCCGCGCGGCGGCGGCGCCCGAGAGCGAGCCCGTGATCCCGACCTGGATTCGCCCGTCCTTGAGCTCCGACGCGTTGAGGTTCCACGCCCGCGTGGGCGGGGTGTCGGGCAAGCGCAGCCACCGAGCTCCGCGGGGCCCCAGGAGCAGGGCGTCGCGCCCGAGCAGCGACTCGTCGAGGACGCCGAGCCAGGCGCTGCCCCGCGCGGCATCGACGTAGGTGGGACCGGCACCGCCGATGGCGACCTTGGGCAGCAACACCAGCGTGCGGTTGAGCAGCGGGACCGCGTGATCGGGGTGGATGGGCAGGGGCGTGTCCGAGGCGAGCACGACCTCGGCCCGGAGGTCCGCCGCCCGCAGCAGCGCCACCAGGAGGGCCGCGCGATCCGCTGCGGTGCCCGAGCCCACTTCCATCGTCTCGGCCGCCGAGCGGGGCACGTGGAAGGTGCCTCCGCCCCCGTCCAGGGTGATCTCGTCCATGGCCAGCCGAACCGCCTCACGCACGGCGGCGTCGACGTTGGGCTGCGCCACGACGCGGCCCGCCAGACGGCCGATGCCGCCACCGCCGGCGGCCGACTCGAAGGCGTCGCGGTGCTCGGTGGCGATGGCGTCCCAGGACGCTCCGGTCGTCACGGCGAGCCCCGGGGCGCGACCCACCAGGGTGTAGACGCCGGTGGGAGGCGGCAGCGCGGCCACGTCCGAGAGCTCGACCCCGACCCAGCGGCGGTCGCCGTCGAGGTCCCGTCGGAGCAGGTCCACACCCCAGCCCACGGGCAGGACGCGGGGCGTCTCGCCCTGGGCAAACTCGGCGCCCACGCGCACGGACTCCGCCGACCACGCCAGGGGCTGCACCGGGATCCAGGTGGCGAAGCGGTGGTCCATGGGCGTCCGGCGCGGGCGCCGCACTTCGAGGGTGCCGGCGACCTGGCCGGCGGAGCGCTGGGGCGCTGAGAGCAGCAGCTCACACAGCCTCGGGTCGCCCAGGTGCCCGGCGGCCGGGTAGCGCGCGTCCTGGACGACGGTGGCCCCCTCGACGCCCGCGGACTCGCCCAACAGCTCGCACTGGTCGCCCAGGGCAGCATCGACCACGGCCAGGGGGATTCGCTCGGGAAGCGCCGGCCCCTCGGACGTCTCGAACTCCGTGCGCACCAGCCAGTCGTCCTCGTCGTCGAGCACGACGGTGACCTCCCAGCGGAGCAGGCCCGGGGAGCCGCCTTCGACGAACAGGCTGTCGTAGCCGCGGGTGTCGAGGCCCGTGGGGGCTGCGGCGAGCAGCGCGATCAGAGCGAGGGTGCGCATGGATGCCTCCAGGGTCCGCGCCGAGGCGTGCCCGGCGGGAAGGACCGGGCCCTGCGTCCCGGGCGGTCGCGGTTCGTGACGGCGCTACAGCGCCGAATCGTCGTCGTCAGCCGAGTCGTCGTCGTCGTCGCCCGCCGAGTCGTCGTCGTCGCCCGCCGAGTCGTCGTCGTCGCCCG
>Ga0055584_100000238_pt1 | contig 51918 bp, 50 predicted proteins | sample OSDHelmetaG_FD_58716 | JGI IMG/M metagenome (GOLD analysis project Ga0055584, IMG submission 58716) | Pelagic marine sediment microbial communities from the LTER site Helgoland, North Sea, for post-phytoplankton bloom and carbon turnover... | ecosystem: Environmental > Aquatic > Marine >... | reverse complement strand
GAAAGGCCAACCATGAACTAACATTCTAACCGGACCAATCAGGTGGGGCTGGTCAGTTCAACTCCCCTCGGCTCCACCAAATTTTCCAACGCCGAAAGGCTGATCGCACAAACCCCAACGTAATTTAGCGAATCCATTGAAATGATGGAGGCTGCAGTCGTAAAGTGGTGGCTAAACATCCAAATGTAACTACGCCAAAACTGAATCGAGATTATTATGAGCGCACCCGTATTGACCTTTCCGGTAGGGTCCGATGAGACGACTGACTACGTCGGTCGCGTCCGTGCCCTTGGCCCCGATATTCTGGCCACGGCAAATGAAATAGAGAGCAATCGTCGAATTCCGCAATCGCTTGTGGATCAGCTGCTTGCTGCGGGTCTTTATCGGTTATTGATTCCGACTTGTTATGGCGGCGGTCAAGTACACCCGGTGACTTTTTTCAATGCGATTTCCGCTTTGGCCGAATATGACGGCACCATCGCTTGGTGCGTGGGCCAGGCGAACGGGTGTGCCATGTCTGCGGCGTCGGTGCCGCAAGAAGTGGCCAAGGAGATTTGGGGAGATCCGAACGGCATCGTGGCTTGGGGGCCCGGTCGTGGTACCGCCATGCCCGATGGCGACGGTTATCGGCTTTCCGGCAGCTGGATGTTTGCGAGCGGTGGCCATCACGCCACGTGGCTTGGCACCCAGTCGACGGCGATACTCGATAAAGACGGGAACGAACAATTCACCGAAGACGGTACCCTTGTTACACGAACCTTTTACGTGCCGGCCGATGCGGTCAAATGGAAAGACATTTGGGATGTGATTGGTCTTCGCGGTACCGCGAGTGATGCCTACACGATCGAAGATGTGCCCGCCACGATGGCCTATTCGGTCAAACGCGACAATGTAGATGATGTTGTTGTCAAATCCCCGCTGTACGCTTTTCGCGCGAAGAATCTCTATGCGGCCAGTTTCTCCGGTGTGGCCCTCGGGCTGGCGCGCGGCATTTTAGAAGGCTTCAAGGTTCTGGCGACGGAGAAAAAGGGCAAATACGGCACCGTCCTTTTGCAAGACAATGCAGTTGCCCAGGCTGATGTCGCTGTTGCGGAAGCGCGCATTCGATCCGCCAGCGCTTATATGACGACCGAGCTCACCGACATTTACGATGAGGTTTGCGAATCAGGTGCTTTGACGCCCGAGCAACGGATGCGGATCCGCTTGGCCAGCACTTTTTGTATCCAGGAAGCTAAAGTCGCTGCAGATATCGCCTATCATTCGGCGGGTGCTACGGCGATTTTTGCCAGCCAACCTTATGAGCGCCGCTATCGCGACCTACATGCAGTGACCCAGCAAATTCAGGGACACAAGGTGCATTATCAAACTGTCGGCTCATATCTTTTGGGACATGAGCCGGATTTGACCTCGATGTAAGGGGCTACAGGACTAGAGTTTCACCACGTTACCGGTTGCAACCGATTGGGTAACGCCTTCCAGTAAGGCAATATTATCTACCATTTCCGCTTGCGTGTTTATGTAGGTTCCGTTGCCGGCGATGGCGTCGGCGAAACACTCCAAATTATCGAGCACCGTGTTTGATGATTTCAATGTCCGGCTTTCAGGCGTGCCGCCCTTTTTGCAAATGGTTAGGGTTGTGATACCGCCATGTTCCGGGTGGGCACTATCGCGCGCTTCAACCCAGGCGTCTGAGCCGAACACTTGGAACCGCATGAAAAACGGCGTCACCATGGTTGCATTCAAATAACCGAGCGAACCGCTCTTGAAGCGAATCTGTGCCATGACCACATCGCCATTCTCTTGTTCGGCGACGCGATGGGCGACCTGCGCATACACTTCGTCGACCGGACCGAACATCCACACATAGGCATCTGACAAGTGAATGCCCATGGCCGTCATGCCGGCAGCGGGCGCGTTGTCCGATTTCGTGCGCCAATCGCCCTTTGGCATATTGGCCAAAATGTCATGACTGAAATTCGCTTCCGCCTGCATGATGGTGCCGAGTTCACCTTCGCTCACCATGCGTTTAATTTCTTGTAACGCCGGTTCAAACCGTCGCTCATGACCGACCCCCAGCATGACGCCTGCCTTGTTACAGGCGGCGACCGAACGCTCAGCGCTGGCCTTGGTGAGGCCAAGTGGTTTTTCGCAGAAAACATGCTTGCCGGCGCCCGCAACTTTTGCAATTTGCTCTTCATGCAACGAATGCGGCGTCGCCAAAATGACGGCGTCTACACTGCTGTCGGTCAGCAAATCATCAAAATTATCACTGGCAATAAGATCGTTCTCGGCAATGAAATCCTGCACACCATCGATATTGACCTCGGCGGCCCTTACGAGATTGAGTTTTTTACTTTCGTTCAGCGTGTGGGTCATATGTTTGCCCCACCAGCCGAGACCCGCGAGCCCTATATTGAGCATGGATTTCTCCCCCTGATTATCAGCTAAATTCGGCGGCCACTGTAAGGTCTGGAACTTTCTTCGTCTACGAAGACATTGCCGCAGCGTGGAATAAACGGCTAATTTGCACTCTCATGTCAGCAGCACCTCAAAAAAAGCCGATCACCATCATCACCGGATTTCTGGGCAGCGGTAAGACGACCGTTCTGAACCAATTGCTCCGGGATGAAAAATTTTCGGATACGGCCGTCATCATCAACGAGTTCGGCGAAATCGGTATTGACCATTTACTCGTGGAAACCTCATTCGAAGAAGACGAAATAGTGGTAATGCAGAGCGGATGCATCTGTTGCACCATCCGAGGCGACCTTGTGGACACGTTGGCCGACCTAGAAACCCGCGCGAGAGCGGGCGACTTACCGCCCTTCAGCCGGGTCTTGGTGGAAACGACCGGTCTCGCCGATCCGGCGCCGATATTGCAAACCATCATGTCGGACCCGCTCTTGGTGGATAAGTATCGTTTAGGCGGCGTGGTCGCGACGGTGGATGCGGTCAATGGCGCCAGCACCCTTGATCAGCATCAGGAGGCGGTAAAACAGGCTGCCGTGGCGGACCGCTTGTTTGTCACAAAAACCGATATAGCTGATCCGGTCCAAACGACTGAACTGGAAGCTCGGCTGAAAGACTTAAACCCCGGCGCCCCGCTAGAAGAAATCATCGACGGCGAGGTTTCGCCGGATAGCATTTTTGGGCTCGGCCTATACGATGTCCGGCAGAAGACCGATGATGTTCGCGCTTGGTTAGCGGACACGGAAATAGATGCGCATCACGGGCACGGCCATGGACATGACCACAAGCATGACCATGCGCATGAGACACAAGACGATGTAAATCGTCATGATGCGGATATCGGAGCGTTTTGTATTGTGGCGGATGAACCGTTACCTTGGGCCGGTGTAAAGGCGTGGCTCGAATCGATTGGCTCGCTCCGGGGCGAGGATTTGCTCCGGGTCAAAGGCATCCTCAATGTCACTGAATTCGACACGCCGGTGATCATCCACGGCGTCCAGCACGTTTTTCATCCACCGGTTCGTCTTGATGCCTGGCCCGATGATGACCACACCACCCGCATCGTATTTATAACAAAGAACATTCCGAAAGCCGGGCTGGAAAAATCTTTAGCAAGTTTTTGCCAAGCGGCTGGAAACAATTCATAGTTAAGGTCGCTTTCTGGTCGCGGCGGAGAAGAATTCCAAGGAGATTCCCACATGAAAGAAGCGCTTTCCAAGAATATGAACCTAGTGTCCCAACACTTGCTCGACGGCTTCGGCGGTATGGGCGAGGGCATGTCTATTCAGCTCACGAAGGACGGTCGGCGGATTATGTGGCTCGCGCATGTGTCTGCACCGAAGAACTTTTCCGCCTTGGACATTACCGACATTAAGAACCCCAAAATGATTGTCCAGACTGAATTACCGCACCAAAATGTACGGTCGAATTCACTCGAAGTTTGCGGAGACTTGATGGCGGTGGCCTATCAAACCAACAAGCTTGGACAGCAGCCGGCCGGTATAGAAATGTTTGACCTCTCGACGCCAGAGGAGCCTAAAAGCATCGGCTTTTTCGACACATCGGGTCCGATGTCGAAGGGCGTGCATCAGGTTTGGTTTGTCGATGGCGAGTATATTCATTGCGCCGGCGCTGATGCGAATTTCAACGCCCGTCTGCCGGAGAAGGACTACCAGTTCTACCAGATTATCGACGCCAAAGACCCGACCAACATGAAGGAAGTGGGCCGTTGGTGGCTCCCTGGCCAATGCGAAGGTGACGAAGAGCCGCCGCTCATGCGCGAGCCGAAATACAACGCCGGCATGCGGCCTCACAACACCAATGTTTATCCGGAACGGCCGGACCGCGCCTATGTTGCCTATATCGATGGCGGCGCGGTGACGCTCGATATTTCGGATATGTCGAACCCTAAAATGATTGCCAACTGGAACCCGTCGCCGCCTTTCCCGGGCTTCGTCCACACGGTGATGCCGTTGTTCGAGCGCGAGCTCCTGGTTGTCAGCCATGAATGCAACAAACTGGGCGGCGAGGATTGGCCGAAGGTGACCTGGGTTTTGGATAATCGCTATGAGCCCAACCCGACACCGCTCGCCATCTTGCCGTTGCCGCCCTTTGAAGAGTTCGGCGGCCGGCGCGGTCGGTTCGGCGCGCACAATCTCCATGAGAACCGGCCGGGGCCGTCCTTCCGCTCCGAGACGTTGGTGATTGGCAATTATTTCAACGCCGGCATTCGCGTGCATGATATATCGAATCCCTTCCGGCCCGAGGAGGTAGCCTATTACGTGCCCGAGGACCCGGAGAACTCACGCGTCGGCGAGATCCAAATCAATGACGTCTATGTGGATGAGAACCAAATCGTCTACGGGATGGACCGTTTCGGCGGCGGCCTCTACATCATGGAAATGGACGTTTAGAGCAGATCCCGAGTGGACGGAAACATCCGCGACGATGCATTTGCGCATCAAAAGATGTGAACAACAATCCCTATGAACGGAGACATACGATGAGCCAAGCTCAATCAAAAAACATGCGTTTGATAGCGCAGCATACGCTGGACGGTTTCGGCAATATGGGCGAGGGCATGGGGCTGCAGCTCGCCAAGGATGGACGGCGTATCATGTGGCTCGCCCATGAAAGTCCGCCGAAGAATTTCTCCGGCGTCGACGTGACCGACATCAAGAACCCCAAACTGATCGCGCAGACGGAGTTACCCCATCAAAATGTGCGCTCCAATTCGCTTGAAGTTTGCGGCGATCTCTTGGTGGTTGCCTATCAGACCACCGCGTTGGGGTTGGAGCCGGCGGGGGTCGACATATTCGACATTGGTGATCCTGAAAACCCTAAATCAATTGGGTTTTTCGATTGTTCCGGGCCAAAATCACGCGGCGTGCACTGCGTGTGGTTTGTGGACGGTGAGTATATCCATTGCTCCGGCGCCGACGGCAACTTAAACGCCCGCGAGCCCGAGAAGGATTACCAGATATATCAAATCATCGACGTCAAGGATCCGACTGCGCCTAAGGAGGTGGGTCGCTGGTGGATGCCAGGGCAGCTCGAGAGTGATTCCGAGCCGCCACTTGTGCGCCATCCGGAATTCGATGAAGGGTTTCGACCGCATAACACAAACGTCTATCCCGAACGTCCGGATCGGGCCTATGTCGGCTATATCGATGGCGGCATGGTGACGCTCGATATTTCCGACAAGGCGAACCCTAAAATGATTGCAAATTGGAATCATAGTCCGCCCTTTACCGGATTCACCCATACAGTGCTGCCGCTATTCAGCCGCGATCTATTGCTCGTGGCGGCGGAGGCGACCTATGCGGGCGCCGCCGATTGGCCCCGCATCACGTTCGTTGTCGACAATCGGGTCGAGACCAATCCGGTGCCGATTTCGACCCTGCCGATGCCCTCGCTCGAGGAATTCGGCGGCAGACCGGGTCGATTCGGCTCGCATAATTTACATGAAAATCAACCCGGCCCGTGTTTCAAATCCGACACCATCATCATCGGTAATTACTTCAACGCCGGCATCCGGGTGCATGATTTAACCGACCCGTTCCAGCCCAAGGAAGTAGCCTACTACGTGCCCGAAGCCCCCGAAGGCTCGCGGGTTGGCGAAATCCAGATCAACGATGTTTATGTGGACGAAAACCAAATCGTTTATGGGATAGACCGATTCTCAGGTGGCCTCTACATCCTGGAGATGGATGTCTAGAGCAAACCCCGAGCGATCGAGCTCGTTCGCGACGACGCATTTGCGGCAACAAACAAGCGAGAGCGTTTCACCTGTTTCCGAGAAAACGTGAGACGCTCTCGCGTCTAAAACCGCACCCCGTCGTCGCCGGCTGCATCCATGATGTTCGGCTTGAACGGGCTTTGTGGCAGCACTTCACCTTGCCAAAAGTGATGGAAGGGGTCGGGGAGTAACGTCTCTAGATAGGCTGCGCCACCGTCGGCGAGGCGGGCGCTTTCGACGTCGATAATCGCGACGCCGTTCTGTGCAAGCGTGGCCAACTGGTTGCGGCGGGATTTGGTCGGTGTTTGGACGCTCGTGAGATCGACCGCCACGAGCCCGCTGCCGGTCCAGAAGGCGAAGTCCATGGCGATAAAGGTCCCGTCGTCTGTCGGTATCTGTGCGCGTGGCAGGGGGCGCAGCGCTGAAAACGCCCAGTCGCGGTAATGATAGAGCCCGCCGTAATCCGCCAATTCGGTCGTCAACGCGTTCTGATCGTGCTCGAGTGCGGCATGGATAAAGCCGAAGTAAGCGTCGATAAAGCCATGCTGCGCTTTCTGCCAAAGGTCACAAAGCGCATGTAGATGATCGTGGAGGAGCGTTAAGCGCGTTTCCGTATCGCTGGCGGTACCAAGGCCGGGCGTGGCCCGAAAGTCATACGGGCCATGGTGCAGTCTCAGCGGTTTTGCGTCGTTTGCGTCGATTGAAACAACGTTGGCCTGCCGGCCATCACGGACTGCAACCGCCATCGCCTTTTCAGGGTTGGCAGTGCCAAACGGGATAATGAACGACGGGCCGGTAGGCATGCGCTTTAAGTTTTAAGCGACAGCAGCGCTGCCTTTGATCGACGCATTGACCGCGGGCATCACGTCGGTTGCTAACAATTCCATGGAGCGTTTGCCGAGTTTTTTATCTTTCCAGTCCATGGCCGGATACAGCAGCGTGCCGAAATCGCCGACTTGCTCGCGGAAAGCCAACAAATCATCTGTGACCTTATCGGCAGTGCCATAAATCACCAGCTGTTCGACGATATCTTCTACGTTGAGCTCTTCTTCAGGCTGATTGCGGTCCGTCTTGAAAAGCTCGGCGCGGCCTACCGCTTTCAGTTTGGTGAATAGCGAGTAGAAATATTGATAATACGGTCCGTCCGGGTCCGTCGCATAACGTTTGGCGGTTTCCATGTCGTCGGCGACGCAAATGCATTTGGCGACGCGCCAGTTTTTCGGATCCGCCGGACGCCCGGCCTGCTCGCAGCCCTCCACATATTTAGGCCAATGGGAGGCGACCCATTGTGGTTGGAGGAAGTTGGCGGAAATTGGCTCCCAACCACGCGCGGCGGCGGCGGTGACGCCTGCGGAAAAAGGCGCGACAGCGGTGACGACGATGGGCGGGTGTGGTCTTTGGAATGGCTTTAGAATGGTGCCTTGGCCAATTTCGGCAATCTGGGTTTTCTCCGTTGAGACGTTCCAAAATTCGCCTTTTAAATTATACGGCGGATCGCTGGCCCAAATATCGAGCACCATATTGATGCCTTCCACCAACATGGCTGTGCGATCCCGGTCCAAATTCCCCATGGCTTCTGCATCGGAAATGAGTCCGCCGGGGCTGATGCCGAAAAGAAAGCGGCCTTGCGCCATATGATCGACCATGGCGACTTCGGCAGCAACTTTGGCCGGGTGATGGTTCGGCATGTTGATCGTGCCGGTGCCGAGCTTGATATTCTTGGTCTCGTTTAAGAGCCAGCTGATGAAGATCAGGCTGGAGGTGATGGTCTCGGCGGCGTCGGTGAGATGTTCGCCAAAAAAGCCTTCCACATATCCAAGTTCGTCGGCGAGCAAGGTGCACTCACGATCTTCCTGCAAGGTTTCCGTATAATTTCGGTCCTTGGGGTGAATTGGCATTGTGAAGAAGCCGAGTTCCATATCCCTAAATCCTTTTTTTGCTGCGGGCGACTCTTCGTTCGCCAGCTATTTCGCGCAACCCTAACAAGCCAAACGGGATTTCACCAAGAAGAATCCTGCAATGCTGGGAACAGCGAATTCCGCTAACCTGGACAAGCCGGTAAAATCATTGTTGGGTGGAAGGACTGTCTTAAATATACGAGACGTCACTATGCCTGATCGACCTTTTCCCACCGGCCCTCTTTCGGGCATACGTGTTCTCGATTTGAGTCGTGTGCTTACAGGTCCCTTTTGTTCCATGATATTGGCGGATTTAGGTGCGGAGGTGCTCAAAGTCGAGGAGCCCGGTAGTGGAGACCAAACCCGTACCGTGCCGCCCTTCGTTGAGGGCGAAAGCCATTACTACATGGCGATTAACCGCAACAAGCAGAGTATCGTGGTCGACCTCAAAACGGATGAAGGGCGCGAAATCATCCTTGGGTTGGCCGAGAAGTCGGACATTGTCCTGGAGAATTTTCGTCCCGGTGTGATGGCGCGTTTGGGATTGGCGTACGAGGTCCTTCAGAAGCGGAAACCCGATCTCATCATTTGTTCTATCACCGGCTTCGGCCAAGAAGGCCCAATGGCGGATGTGCCGTCGTTTGATCTCGTTACCCAAGCGTTGAGCGGCATCATGAGCATCAACGGTGAAGCTGATGGGCCGCCGACAAAAATGGGCGTCCCTATGGGCGATGTGGGTGGCGGCATGTGGGCGGCAATCGCGGTGCTCGCAGCATTGCAACACCGCACCGCCACGGGCAAAGGCCTTCATGTGGATTTGAGCCTGCTTGATGGGCTGGTCGGGTTGTTGGGCTATCTGGCGGAAATGTATTTGGTGACTGGTGAAAGTCCGGGCCGGGTCGGCAGCGCGCATCATTCGATCGTGCCCTATGGTCGCTATCCGGTGAAGGACGGGCATATTGTTTTGGCGCTTCATGTGGGTCCGTTTTGGCGTAAATTCTGCCAGGCGGTGGGGCGCGCTGATTTGATCGACAATCCGAAATTTAAGACAACGGCGGACCGTCAAGAAAACCGAGAAGAGTTGGAAGCGATTGTCGTCGACATATTGGCTGAGAAAACCGCATCGGAATGGGGTGAATTTTTGCGCGCGGCAGACATTCCCAGTAGCCCGGTTTTGAATGTGGGCGAGGCGCTCACCCAGCCGGCAATCGAGACGCGTGGCCTGATCAAAGACACGGACCATCCGGTGGCGGGCAAGGTAAGGGTGGTCGGTAGCCCCATTCAGTATCGCGGCGACTTTGTCGACGAAGCCTACGCGCCCTCGGCCTTATTGGGCCAGCATACGAAGGCGGTCTTGTCCGATCTGCTCGACTATGACAATGAACGGATCGATCAATTGTTTTCCGATGGAGTTGTCGAATGACGGATAGCCATGGCCTCGCGACCGATGAAGAACTGGCGCGTCTCAGATCCAAGCTCGGCGAGCGCATGGAAATTGCCGAGCCGCCGCATTTGACCGAAGTGACACGCGACGCCATCCGCCATTGGGCTTGGGCAACCGGCGACCGGAACCCGCTTTACCTGGATGAGGGGCACGCTGCGGCCTCTCCGTTGCGGGCTTTAACCGCACCACCTTGCATGTTGTATGCCTTTAGCCGCATGTCGATTGGCTATCGCGGTGGTCTGCCGGGTGTACATTCCATGTTTGGCGGTACCCATTGGCGTTGGAAAAAGCCGCTGCCGTTGGGCGCGACCATCGGGACCGAAGTGACCTTTAAGGAACTAACGGAATTCCCCAGCCGGTTTGCCGGACGCATGTTTAAACAATCCTCCCATATCCGCTATGTGGATGGAGACGGCGTTGAGCTGGCCGAGGCGGATTCCTGGGGCATGCGTACGGAACGGGTTAAGGCGCGTGAGAAGGGCAAGTACAAAAGCTTGGAGCCGGAAGTGGTTTCCGACGAAACCCTGGTCGACATCGCGGCGGCCTATGCCGCGGAGAAACCGCGCGGCGCGGAGCCACTTTATTGGGATGACGTCGCTGTCGGGGACGCGGTGCCGGGAATGGTCCGTGGCCCCTATTCCGCCACCGTTGCTGTTGCCTTCGAGCAGGCCTGGGGCGGGTTGTTTATTAAAGCGCATTCCTATTGGTTTGATTATCTGCGCCGCCACCCCGCTGCTGGCATCGCCAATGCTTATAACGTCCCCGAACCACCGGAGGCCGTCCATTGGGATTCGCAGCTCGCCAAATCGGTTGGCGTGCCCGAAGCGTATGATTACGGGCCGGAACGCATTTCATGGCTGGCAACCATGCTGACCAATTGGGTGGGCGATCACGGATTTCTGGAAGAGCTATATTGCGAAATTCGCCGGTTCAATTTGATCGGTGACATTACCTATTGCCTGGGCACTGTCACCGAAAAAGAAAAATTACCCGATGGCCGGGGTCGGCTGAAAGTGGAAATTTTCGGTAAAGACCAGCGCGATATGGTGACGGCGAAAGGCTGGGCAGCGGTTATTTTGCCGTGCAAAGATTAACGCACTAACTCCAAAGCAAGATGTCGGAAAAAGCGGTTTCGCCGTCGAGCTGGGCGGTGTCGTCCGGCAATTCCGCTGCCACACAATATTTGCCACCACTGAAGATAAGCGGGCTACCGTCTCCATAGCTCAACCGCTCGACACGGCCGACAAACAATAAATGATCGCCGCCATCGATGGTGCGCTCAATGGTGCACTCGAAGGCGGCCAAATGGTCGTCGAGGACCGGGCAGCCGCCCAACCCTGGTTGCCAGTCAATGCCGTTGAATTTGTCATCGGAAGTTGCAGCAAACTGGTTCGAAATGTTGCGTTGATGTGAGCCTAGAACATTAATGACAAACCGACCGGCCGCCAGAAACCCTTCGCGCGATGGAGCTTCATTCACCAAGCTCCACAACACGAGCGGTGGATCGAGGGACAATGCGGAAAAGGAATTGGCCGTCAGCGCCTCCCTTTTGCCGTCATCGGTCGCTGTGGTGATGACGGTGATACCGGTCGCAAAGCGCCCAAGCGCGTTTCGGAGTTCGCGGCCATCGATGGGGCCGTTTTCAGCGGAAAGGACGGTTTTTCCCATTGGGGGAGTGTACCTTTGTTCTGCGATTAAGAAGGCACCCTACACGATGCGGATTGTCTCCAACAAGCGAGGGCGATTAAGCGGGCGGTTCTTGCAGGGGTAGGCGAACCGGCTCGTTGCGTTCGGCGGAAAGGTCGGCTGCGATATAGACTTCCATCACCTGACGCGCTTCTTCCGGTTTAACGAGCACCGGGCGATCACGTGCAATAGCATCGACGAAATGCAGCGTTTCGTTGGCCATGGCGCCGGCAAAAACATGACCGACGGATTCGCCTGGCATGGATGACATGGGAAACTGAATGCCATCCTTCATTGTGTTGAGGGTCACGTCTTTATGGCTGTCATCGACGAGAAGAGCGCCTTCCGACCCCACCATTTCGATCCAGGTGGTGGAAAAATTGGGATAGCCCGGCGGCAAAATCCAGCCGGCGCCGACGACGAAGACGACCCCGTTATCCATGGTCACCGTGATCCACATGCAGTCGGACGCGTTGACGTCTTTTATCATCACCTTTTCGACCGCCTGTGCGTAGACCCGGATGGGGCGCGCAGGCGCCAGGCACCACAGCACGAAATCCAGATCATGGGTTGCTTCCATGGAGGCAGGTGAGAGTTTGATACGCCCGGTAATTTTCTTGCCCAGTGCGCGGCTGATATGGCGGCTCACCAATGCACTCACCGGTTTGCCGATCGTGCCGTCTTCAATGCATTTCTTCACATAGGCGTATTTAGGGTTGAAGCGCTGTGAATAGCCGATGGTGAATTTCACTTTGTTTTGTTTGGCGATGGCGATGAGGTCGTCCGCTTCTTCGAGCGACAGGGCGATGGGTTTCTCCAAAAACACATGTTTTCCCGCGAGCAGGCTTTCTTTCGCCATGGGGTAATGGGTGGTCTCCGGCGTGGCCGAAATAATCACGGCATCAATATCGTCATGTTCGACGATGCGTTGATATTCTGAGGTTGCGGTGACCGCGCCGGTCGCTTTTGCGACCTCTTCCAGGCGCTGAGGGTTGATTTCAGCAATGTGCAATTGGTCGATCAACGGATTGTCCGCGCAACTGTCTGCACGAATACCACCGCACCAACCGGTGCCGATTATGCCCACATTTATTTGATCTAACGCCATGTTTGCCCCATTAACAAAATTTGAGGCGGCACCATAGGCGGATTCTCGCTAAGGTGCCAACAACCAACAACAGAAAGTTTCCTACCAAGAGGGGAAGATAAATGAATAAGAAGGAACTCGGCATTGCCGTGGTGGGCTCAGGTCGGATCGGTACACTGCGTGCGAACATGGCATCCCGCCACCCATCGGTTAATTTTCTAGCGCTCGCGGATCGCGATAAAACCAAGGCCGACATCTTGGCACAACAGACCGGCGCTAATTTAACAACCGCGGATAATTACGAAGCGATCAGTCATGAGAAGGTGGACGCGGTGGTGGTCGCCACGCCGGAACATGATCACACCGAAGCCGTGCTGCAGGCGCTATCGCTTGGCAAACCGGTCTTTTTGGAAAAACCGATCGCGCTCACATTGGAAGAAGCGGACAAAATTATTGCTGAGATCGACAAGACCGGTGTCGAGGTCGTGATCGGCTACTCGAGACGTCATGATCGTCGCTGGATGATGGCTAAGGAACAGATCGAACAGGGACGGTTGGGCGAAGTACTCGCCATTCAACAACGTGTTTACAACAGCCGCGCGCAGATGCTGCAAATCCTGCAACGCTCGCCGGAAGCGACACCGGTGCTGGACGTGCTCACCTATTACGTGGACATGGCGTGCTGGTTTCTTGAGGGGAACAAGCCGGTCGAAGTGGTGGCGCGCAGCCACGGTAAAGTGTACCGGGAAATGGGCCACGATATTAATGAAGCAACTTGGGCCATCGTCACATTCGAAAGCGGCTGCATTGTTAATCTCGGAATTTTCTACGCCTTGCCGTCGAAATACCCCACCTTCGGCCAGAGCCCGCGTTTTGAAATTCTCGGCGACCAGGGCGTTATTCTGCTTGATGCGGACAACAAGGACAGCCTGCTCTTTACCGACAACGGGGCGGACCACGCTTACGTGCCCGACCACAAGACAAACATGTTGTTTATGCAGACCAATTCATCGGGAGATTGGGCACAAGGTGATTATTGGGGGCCGATTGCCAATGAAACCCGGTCATGGCTTGATCATTTGATCACGGGCCGGCCAACGCCGCACCCCACGGCGCACGAGGGGCGGCGCACGTTAGAGGTGACACTCGCCATTGAAGAGTCTGCTCGTACCGGCAATGCCGTAAAACTTTAGAGGCTGGCTTACGGGTCGACCCGCTCTATGCCGCGCGGATAAGTGTGGACCGGTTCGGCGCCCGTTGCGGTAATGCGCATCATCTCGCCGGTCTGCACGCCCGCTTTGTTATCCGGTGTAATCACATTGGGTTGGACCACGAGATACATGCCTTCTTCGAGCGCCATGTCCGGGGCCGGAAAAATATCTCGGCTCTTGGAGCCCAACACGGGCGGCAGGTAGCCGCCGCCAAACCCGTGCACAAGATCGTCCCAGATGGTGAAACCCGCATCTTCGATGACGGTGGCCGCCTCGATGATCTCTACGGGCCGGGTGCCGGGTTTGAGGACGCTGACAATGGCATCGAAGGCTGCCATGGCCACATCGTGTAAATCTTTATAGAGCGGTGTTGGGTCGGTACCGATGGTCACGGTTCGCAAGATTTGTCCCGAATACCCCCAGAATTGTGCGCTCAATTCGGTCGCCAGCATGTCACCTTTTTGAATTATTCGATTGGAGGAGAATTGCCGCGGTACGCAATAGCCGCCCTGCTCCATATTATTGATCATGAAATAATGAGTTTGATTTACGGCGCCATGGGGCATGTAGGAGCGCTCAACTACGTCGCCGAGTTCGTATTCGGTCATGCCGATGCGAAGGCCCTTTGGAATGGCGCCGATGCCCACATCAGAAAGAATGGTGCCGATTTCCATCCAGTCATGCTCTTCCTCGGATTTTATGAGGCGCAGGCTTGTATAATCACCGCCCATATCTACCAGCGCATCCGTTGCAGCTGAAATCTTCTCATGCTGAGAAACTGTAAAGTTGCCGACCACACCGAGCCTGCCGCCGCCACGCTTTTGCAACTCTTCCAAGGCGCTGTTGACCGCAGACACGCCGCCCCACCGAACATCGGCCATCCGCGCCATTATTTGGGCCATGGGGAAATGATTGTAATGATTGACGAACAGCACAGGCTCTTCGCCCGGTGTCATGAGAATCACCGCATCATGGGTCGTCGGCCAACCGGTGAAGTAGGAAATAGCGGGGCCGATGCGAAGGAAGCCTCGGATGAGTGCATGGGACACGTCGCGTGCCGCCATTTTCTCTTCAAATGCGGCCCGTCGGCGCAGAAACTCCGAGTCGCTAAACATCGGATATTCCTGGTCGACAATGTGTTGTAGCTTTTTTGGAAATTCAACCATGTGTCCCGCCCCATCCCTAAATTCTGTGTTTTGCTGCCGAATATTATATAAGTATCTGGTTTCCTGAAATTCTACAAAGTTCAGATTAACCAAACGTTGATCTTGGCGACGATGGCGTCGCTGGTGTATTCAATCCAGCGTGATGTAGGGGCGGCACGCTCCAAATAATACCAATGGGGAACTTCATGGCAGACGGAAAGACGGCGACGGAAGCATTGATGCCGGCACCCGTGCCCGTAAAAGGGCTGGATCATGTGGCCATTGCCGTGCCCGATTTGGACGCGGCGGTTGCTTTTTACCGGGAAAAATTCGGCTGCACGGTGAGCGATATTGTTGAGGTGGAAGCGCAAGGCGTGCGCATGGCATATGTGAAGCTTGCGGACGCTAAGCTTGAATTGATGGAGCCATTGAACGAAACCTCACCAATCGCGAAGTTTTTGGAGCGAAACCCCAATGGCGGCATTCACCATATGTGCCTGACCGTTCCCGATGTGGCCGATGCAGCAGACGGTGCCGCGGGTGCGGGCATTCGTGTGCTGGGTGACGGCAAACCGGTCAAAGGCTATGAAGGCCAGGATCTATTTTTCATGCATCCGAAAGACACTATCGGTACTTTGATCGAAATCGAAGAACCGAATCATTAAGAACCACAAGCCTTAAAAAGGAGAAAACCATGGGCAGTGAAGCTGAATACAAAGAGATTCTCTATGAAGTCGATGACGGGGTGGCATGGATCACGATTAACCGTCCGGAAGTCATGAATGCTTTTCGTGAGCAGACACTCGACGAATTGATCGATGCGTTTACGAACACACGCAACGACCCCACAATTGCTGTGGCGGTCGTAAAAGGCGCCGGCGATAAGGCTTTCTCCGCTGGCGGCGATTTCCACGCCATGATGCGCCTGAACTGGCAAAATGCGGCGCAATGGAACGACCGTATGCTCGCTTGCGCCATGGCCATTCGCGGCCTGCACATTCCGGTGATCGCGATGATCAATGGTTGGTGCATGGGTGGCGGCCATGAATTGGCGCTGTGGTGCGATCTCGCCATTGCATCGGACGATTCAACGCTCGGCCAAACCGGTGCCAAGGTGGGCGCGTGCCCGACAGTGGGTGCCACGCAATATCTTCCCCGCCTTGTTGGTGAGCGGTTGGCGCGCGACATCATCTTTGGCTGTCGTACCTTCAAGGGTCCGGAAGCCGAAGCGGTTGGCCTCATCAACCGGTCGGTGCCGAAGGAGAAGTTGCTTGAGACGGTCCAAGGGTATTGTGACCGCATCAAGGGACTGAGCCCGCAGACCATTCGCCAGACCAAGCGGTCGCTCAACTTTGAATCCGATCAACTTTATGCGTCTTGGCAGCATGGCATGGAATTGCTGGCCCATGTTTGGGGCTCGCCGGAAGCCATGGAAGGCATGAATGCGTTCCTTGAAAAGCGTCCGCCGGAATTCAAGAAATTCCGTGAAGCCAACAAAGAGGTGATGGACGATTACCTCAGAGGGCTGGAAAATGATGAAAACACGGCCCCTCCTAAAAAGTAATGGTGGGAAGTGATGTCAGACCAAACGCCTGAACGGCCACTTAGCGGAATCCGGGTCATTGATATGACCCGGATTTTGGCCGGGCCCTTTTGCACCATGAACCTTGGCGATATGGGGGCGGAGATCATCAAGATCGAACAACCCGGCAAGGGAGACGATACCCGCGCCTGGGGACCGCCCTTCGCCGGTCCAGAGGCGGCTTATTTCTTGGGCGTTAATCGCAACAAGAAAAGCGTTACGCTCAACCTGAAAGATGAGCGCGGGCTCGAAATCTTGAAAACCTTGATTAAGGACGCCGATGTCTTGATCGAGAATTTTAAGGCTGGCACGCTGGAAAAATGGGGCCTCACCCGCGACTGGATGGAGAAAAACGCACCACAAGTGGTGCATACTCAAATTACCGGCTATGGCGAGAAAGGCCCGAAAGCAGGCATGCCGGGCTATGATTTTCTGCTGCAGGCGGAGTCTGGTTTGATGGCAATCACCGGCGAAGAGGGCGGTTCCTCTATGAAGTTGGGCGTCGCCATTGTCGATGTGTGTACCGGTATGTATGCGGCGATGAGTATTTTAGGCGCGCTGAATGCCCGGACGCGCACGGGCAAAGGCCAAAAGACGTCGGTGACCCTGTATGATTCCGCGCTTTCTGTTTTGGTCAATGTGGCGTCGAACTATCTGATCAGCGGCGACGCAGCAGGCCGTTACGGCAATGGCCATCCCAACATCGTGCCGTATCGGGATTTTGTCTGTGGCGAGGGTGAGATCGCGTTGGCGGTTGGCAATGACACACAGTTTGCCCGGCTCGCCACTTTGGTTGACCATCCGGAATGGGCTGAAGACGAGCAGTTCAAAACCAATCCGAATCGCGTGCGCAATCGCGCGACGGTCGATGCCATGGTGCGCGATGCCTTGAGCAGCGATAGCGCGGTAAATTGGATTACGCGTCTTCAAGAGGCGGGGATTCCGTGCAGCATGGTCAATTCGGTGGGCGCGGCCTTGGATAGCGAACAGACCAAGGCCAACGACATGATCGAGGAAATCGAACACCCGACCGCGGGCCTCATCAAAATGTTGGGTATCCCTTATCGTTTCTCCGATACGCCGGCGGGTGTTTCATCGGCGCCGCCAATTTTGGGCGCCGATACGGATGCGGTCTTAACTGACCTCGGTGGTGTGTCTAAATCGGATTTGGATACGCTGCGCGGCGACGGCGTTATTTAGCCCATGGATAAGTCCACTGGTTTAAGCGCGCTTGTTGAAGAGCACATTAAAAACGGCGACACGATTTTCGTCGGTGGCTTCGGTCATTGTGTACCCTTCGCGCTCGGCTTTGAGATCATTCGTCAGGGCAAAAAAGATCTGACTTTCTGCCGCTCGGGCACGGACATTCTCTTCGATATATTTATTGGGGCGGGTTCGGCGAAAAAGGTCGTGTATGGCTATTTGGGTAATCCCGGAATCGGGCTTGGTCATGCTTTTCGCCGCGCGGTGAAGGCTGGCACGCTTGAATACGAGGATTGGACCAACATGGCGATGATCCTCAGGCTCGAAGCGGCACGCCAGGGTGTTCCCTTCTTGCCGTCGCGTATTTTGCAGCTTGGCGATATCGCCGGTGCTTCCATCGAGGTGAAAACCATGGAATGCCCTTACACCGGTGAGACGCTGGCGTGTATTCCGGCACTAAAGCCCGATGTGGCGCTGGTGCATGCACAACAGGCGGACCGGGCCGGGAACGTTCAATTCATGGGGGTCGACGGCGATACGGTGACCGGCGCCCTGGCCTCGGAAAAGATAGTGGTCACGGTCGAACGGTTCGTAGAGCCGGAAGAAATTCAGAAATCACCAGAGAATACGCGCATTCCGTCGCATCGGGTGAGCGGTATCGCTGACGTCGAATGGGGCGCACTCCCGTCCTATGTGGAAGGGTATTACGGGCGCGATGATGATCACTTTTTTGCCTATGACAAAGAGGCGCGCAGCGAGGAAGGCTTGGCCGATTATCTGAAGCGCTACGTCCATGACTGCGCCGACCACGCGGCATATCTAGATTTGGTGGGTGAAGAGCTGTTGGCGAAACTGAAAGCGCAAGCAAGTGCCCGGAGGATCGCATGAGCGACCTACCCGCCGCTGCGCGTTTGGCGCTTGCCGCCGCGCTGGAATTACAAGATGGAGAAGTGTGCTTTGTCGGCATCGGCAATCCGTCCGATGCCGCGCTACTCGCCAAACACACCCATGCGCCCGACATGAGTTTGATTTATGAATCCGGCGTCATCGGCTCGGACCCAAAAGACCCACCACTTTCCACGGGCAGCCCATCGGTCGCCGACGGGGCGATGATGATCACCGACGGGTTGGCGGTTTTCGCAGAGCTCCAAGCCGGGCGTATCGATGTGGGGCTTTTATCGGCAGCCCAAGTGGACCCTTGGGGCAATCTCAACAGCACTGTCATCGGCGATTATCACAATCCGAAAATTCGGATGGTAGGCTCCGGCGGTGCCCATGACATTGCGTGCCTCGCTCAGCGGCTGGTTATCTTGATGCCCCATGATCCACGGCGCTTTGTCGAAAAGGTCGACTTCATCACGAGCCCCGGGCGCGATGCTGCGCGGGCGGGCTTGAACCTTCCACCGGGTCCGGTTTCGTTGATTACGGAGCGCGCACGCTTTTCGTTTGAGAGCGGTGTTGCCCAATTGGCGGCTACCATGCCGGGCTTCACTGAAGCAGAAGCCATAGAGGGTATTCCGTGGGACATAAAAATTGCCGCTACATTTGAGGCGGTTAGTGAATTCGCCGCCACTGCCGTAGAGGTCGCAGAAAGTCGTCTGAGTTATCTTTTTAACTGACGGACGTCAGTCGAACATCCCATCGCCGTTTAACTTGATGAAGCGCTTTTTGTCGTGGCCTTTTTTGACGGCGCCGTTCATGGCATTCAGCATCCATTGGGCGATGAAATCGAACGTGACGCCGCCGCCGAGATTTTTGGGTGCGCGGATGCGATGGAATTCATCTTCGAAGATCCACATTTCCTTCGGGCAGGTGAGCGCGTCATAGACAGCTTCTGCATCCTCGAGCGGGTTTAGCGGATCGAACTCTCCAATCCCCATTAGGGCTGGGCATTTGACCTTCTCGGCGAAGCCTTTCAACGTATAGCCTTCCATTTCCTTGTCGAACGCCTCTTCGTCGTCGGTGCCGGCCATCGCCATGAAGACTTGTTTGAAGCGGATCGTGACTTCTTGAAAGATGACGATTCTGTCCCAGTAGTAGCAAGCTACCGCGCCGGCGACGCAGGCGAAGCGGTCGTCTTCGGCGGCCGCGCGCATCGACCAATAGGAGCCGAAACTGCGCCCGGAAACGCCAATGCGGTTTTCGTCCACTTCCTCGCGCGCCGCTAAAAAGTCAAAGGCGCTGGAGGCGGCGACCGAATGGTCACCGGGGTGGACATAGATGCCGCGCATTAAAGCCTCACCCTGGCCCGGCCCATCAATGCACAGCAGGTTCATGCCGCGTTGGATAAAGGGATTGTTCTCGATCTTTGGATAATTTTCCTTGGTATTGTCCATGCCGGGGATGAAAAGCACCGTCGGCTTCGGGCCCTCGCCTGGCGCTAGGTGGAGCACGCCGGGGATGGTCGTGTCGCGATAAGGGATTTCCACCAGCTCGATCTTGTAATCGGCAAGCGCGAAGGCACGCTGGGCGCACTCATGGGCACGCTTAAGGATATCCCAGCGCTTCGGGCTCGTGGGCGGAATGAAGAAATGCTGCGCTTCTTTGTAATACTCTGCGGCGTGTTGGTAGAGCTTGCGGGCATTCAGCGTGTCACTGCCGGCATCCGCGCCGTGGGCCATTTTCTCCGCATGCTCCGCCTCCTTGACGAAATATTTTGAGACCATGCGGATCGACTTCGCCTGTTTCGGCATGTCGCGGACATCGTATTCGTAATGCACCGCCCGACCGGAGGCTTTCAGCACATAGTCATAAATCCACTGTTGTCCGTCGCGGGACCGGATGGGTTGTTGCATGGCGGTGCCTCCCTTTTGCGCACTCTTTATAGTTTCAGCAGCTTTTTGACCGTGCCGCTTAAAATGGCTTCGATGTCATCATCGCTCAATCCTTCAACACTGAGAAGGTGGGCGATGGGGTTGAGGTTATTCATACCGGCGGGATAGTCGGTGCCGAGCACCAGCTGGTCGACACCGCATTCACGGATCAAATGATGCAAATTCTCGGTACCGTATACCAATGTGTCGAAATAAATCTGTTTGAGATATTCGCTCGGCGCTTTCTTCTCCGCCCCGCGTCCGCCTCGGTCGCCACTTGTATGACCATGATCAAAGCGGCCGATATAGGATGCGAGGTAACCGCCCCCATGGGCCCCGACAATTTTGAGGCCGGGGAATTTATCGAGCGTGCCTTCGTAAATTAGATGGGCCAGAGCCACGGTTGTATCCAAAGGGTTGCCGACGATATTGGAAAGGAAGCCTTGTCCTTTGAAGCGTGGCGCGCCTTCTTTGAAATGCCGTGGATGGATGAAAATCACCACGTCTAATTCTTCCGCTTTCGCCCAGAATGGGTGGAACCGTTCGTCCGCTAATTCTTCGCCGTCGAGGGCGGCGGTGATCATGGCGCCGCGATGGCCCATTTCCTTGACGTTATATTCAAGTTGCTGTGCCGCAAGGTCCGGGTGCTGTAGGGCAACAATGCTGAGCGGAACAAAACGGTCCGGATGCAATGCGCATAGTTCCGTCATCTTTTCGTTTTGGATACGGCAAAGCTCTACCGCCAATTCCCGTTCGGCCCAATGATGATGGTGGAAGACGCTAACCGACAGCACTTGCATGTCGACGCCCATATCATCCATCGCTTTTAGGCGTCGCTCCAATTCTTGGCCTTTGCCCCAGCCGCCTTGGCCGAATGGGTCTTTGCCGCCGAGCTCGGGCCGGCCTTTTACCAGCGGGCCGATTTCGGGGAACTGGCAATGTGCGTGCATGTCGATCACCAGCTGTTTTTTGCCGTTGATCGTTACTGGACGCGGTGTGTGGGATTCGAGCGTATGTGGGTTTCGGTCGAAGCAGGGTTCGTGCGCGTGATAGGTAAGGTCGCAGCCAACGAACTGGACGTCAGAATTATCGCTCAACCTTCTCTCCCTCTTTTCCAATGGTTATTGGAGGCTAAGCTACCCGAGCTTTCGCCATCCCGGCAAGGCTGGCCTAACAAAAGGGGCGTTACTTTTTGCCGAGGGAATCGATTTGTTTTTGCAAATCCGCTCGTTCGGCAGCGCCTGGTGGCAATTGGTCCAGGGCCTTTTTCATCAGCGCTTTTCCAGCTTCGATGCGCCCTTGGTTGGCTTCCGCACGCCCAACCAGGAACAATGCCTCCAAATTATTTGGATCTGCCTCAAGTATCCGGCGCATGACAGCGACGGATTTCGGTGTTTGGCGGTTTCCGGTGGCGGTTCTCAGGCTACGCCCATATAAAAGGAGAATATCGACGTTTTTCGGAGCTAGGTTTGTCGCTTTTTCCAGCGCTTCCGCCTGTTTTGCGGGTTTTCCGAGCACACGATAGGCATTTGCGAGCCGCATCCACCCCTTAAGGTCATTCGGTTGATCTTTTAATTTGTCGGCCAGACGCTGGACCATGCCTTCGATCATTTGATTGCGCTCACCGGACGACATTTGTCCTGCCGCCCGCATATCTTCGGCTGTTGGTCCGCGGGCGGGGGCCGGTTGTGTGTCGACCGGCTGCTGGTTTTGCGCGGTTTTGGGCGTTGGTGCCGGTGCCATAGGGGCTGCGGGGGCTGCAGGGGCAGCAAGCGCCGGCGCGCCTATCTTTTCGGCCATGCGATTGGCTTGGGCGATGATTGTCGGTAAATAGGGTGCGTTTGGCGGTGCGTCCGTAACAATGCTTTTTAACGTGGCATGGGCTTCTTTGAACTTACCGGCCTGGGAATCTGCCAATGCGAGGTAGTAGCGAGCGCGAGGCTCTTTTGGGGCCTTTTCCAGGACCGCCTGAAAAGCCGCGCGTGCTGCGGGGGTAACGACCTGTCCTGCCGCTAAAAAGAGGGCTTCACCGTAGGAGGACCGCAATTGAACATTACCGCTATCCAGCCCCAGGGCCTTTTCGAAAGCCGGCACAGCCTTTTGATACTGACCGAGGGCGACTTGTGAACGGGCAAGAAGTGTCCAGCCCTCTGCGTTATTCGGATTAGCCTCTAATTGCCGCGATAAACGCTGCACCATTGTCTCAACGTTGCCCGGCTGCGCTGTTTGTTCGGGCGCTTGTTTGCGGGCGGCAAAAGGCTGGCCGGGCAATTCCGGCTGGCCGTGGACGCCGTAAAAGCCGAGTGCGACGGCGGGAATCAAAATAGCGGTTGCGATGATAATGGCTCGGCCCGATTGGGCGGGGTTCTTTTGTTCCGCAGCCTCATTTGCCGTGCGATCTGCAATTAGGAGGCGTCGGGCAATTTCGGCGCGGCTCGCCTGGGCTTCGCGCTCACTGAGCGTACCGTTGAGGACATCGCGGTCAAGCTCCGCAAGCTGGGCTTTATAAACCTCGCGGTCATAATCAGCGTTATTCTCCGTTTCTTCGCTGCGCTTTGTAAGCGGAATAAGCACGGCACAAAGTCCAAGCCCCAGTAGGGCGATGACGGTTATCCAAAAAATCATGATTAGGAATTGTCCTTCAACAATGCCGCGATACGTTTCTCTTCATCTGCTGTTAGGCCGGCTTCATTTGCCGGTGCAGGCTTAGCGCGCTGGCGGCGGACGAATACGATCACACCGATACCGCCGAGCAACAAAATCAACAACGGTCCAAACCACAGCAGGTACGTCTCGCCTTGAACGGGCGGGCGTAGCAAAACGAATTTGCCATACCGGGCGACCAGAAACTTTTTGATGCCTTCATCCGAATCGCCGGCGGTCAGACGTTCACGCACAAGCTTGCGCAAATCCTTGGCGAGATCGGCATCGGAATCGTCAATTGATTGGTTTTGACAAACCAGGCATCGAATTTCCACCGACAAGGTGCGCGCGCGCGCTTCCAATGCAGGGTCTTTTAGCACTTCCTCCGGATTGACAGCGATTGCCGCGTTCGCAAACAGCAGGGTGCCACATAGGATCATTAAAAATTTCATGATGCCTTCTTTTCGTTTTTAAGGCGCTGCACGACGGGCAAAAGGTCGTTTTTCCAAATTTCCGGATAAAGCGGCCCCACATGCTTGTACCGAATGCGGCCCGCCCGATCGATAATGTAGGTCTCGGGCACGCCGTACACGCCCCACTCTATACCGGCCTGGTTTTGCGGGTCATGGCCGATAAGGTCATAGGGATCGCCAAGCTGTTTTAGCCAATTGATTGCATTGGATTTTGTGTCCTTCCACGCAATACCGTGGATCGGCAGAATTTTTTCTTTGCTGAGCTGCATCCATAAAGGGTGCTCGACACGGCAGGGCACACACCAAGACGCAAAGACATTGAGGATCACCACGCCACCTGTGAGGTCTTTCTCGGAAAGCCCGGGCGCGCCATCATATAGCGCCGGCAAGGAAAAGGCCGGTGCGGGCTTGTCGACCAAAGCTGAAGGGATCAGACGAGGGTCTTTCGTCAGCCCAAGTGCGAAATAGACCGCTAGCCAGAGAAACAAGCCCAAAGGCAACAGATACAACGCCCGGCGCATGATTATTCCGCCGGCGCGGCTTCAGCGCCACGCTGGTCAGATGTTGATTTGCGCGCGGGCGCGCCAACCCGGAGCCTGCGGTCTGATAGCGAAATAAAGCCGCCCAAAACCATCACCAGGGTGCCCAGCCATATCCAATTTACCAACGGCATAAAGTAAAGGCGCACTGTTTGGCCTGCATCTTCATTGGCGCCGCCCATCACAATATACAGATCGCCGCGCCAACTGTTGTGAATAGCGGCCTCGGTGGTTTCCTGGCCGCCAACCACATAGCGGCGTTTCTCCGCAATCAGGTTGAGCGGTGTGCTGTCGCCGCGTTTTGCCAAAAACAAGCCGCGTAAGGCGACATAGTTGGGCCCTCTTTTGTCCTGAACGCCGTTGAAGGTGACATCATAGCCGCCGACCTCTGCGGTTTGCCCGGATTTCATGACCAGGATTTTCTCTTCCTGCCAAAGTGACATAGCGGTCGCCCCCAGAATGAAGATGGCGAGGCCGAAATGCGCAAAACTCATGCCCCATGCACTGCGTGGCAAGCCAATGAGTCGTCGCCCTACTTCGCCGAGGGGGTGTTTGCCAAGGCCTACGCGACCGGCGAGTTCCGTCAGGACGCCACCGGCCAGCCAAACGGCGATGCCAATACCGAGCGCGCCCCAAACCGCGTTTTCACCTGCAGCCCACAGGACAATAACGAAAATTGCAATAGTCGCCCCCGCGGTCGCCTTCAGGCGTCCTAAAGCGCCGGCCAAATCGGCGCGTTTCCAACCCAGCAACGGCCCGACGGCCAATGCCGCAACAAGTGGGGCCATCAAGGGTACGAAGGTGGCATTAAAATAAGGCGGTCCGACCGAAATCTTTGAGCCGTTGATGGCTTCCAGCACCAGCGGATAGAGGGTTCCGAGAAAGACGGTGGCCGCCGCGGTCGTGAGGAGCAGGTTGTTCAGTAACAATGCGCCCTCACGGCTAATCGGCTGAAACATCCCGCCGCCGCCCATTTTAGGCGCGCGCCATGCATAAAGGGCGAGCCCACCACCGATGGCGATGCACAGTAGCCCCAAAATAAAGACACCTCGATCCGGGTCGGTCGCAAAGGCATGCACGGACGTCAACACGCCAGAGCGCACCAGGAACGTGCCGATCAGGCTGAGCGAAAATGTCAGAATGGCGAGCAACACGGTCCAGCTTTTAAGGCTGTCGCGTTTTTCGACGACAATGGATGAATGCAGCAACGCCGTCCCGACAAGCCACGGCATGAAGGATGCGTTCTCCACCGGGTCCCAATACCACCATCCGCCCCAGCCCAGTTCGTAATAGGCCCACCAACTGCCCAGTGCGATACCACCGGTGAGAAAGGACCAGGCGAGGAGTGTCCAAGGGCGTACCCAACGGGCCCAGGCTGCGTCCACTTTGCCCTCGATTAGGGCTGCGATGGCGAAGGAAAAAGCGATGGAAAAGCCCACATAACCCACATAAAGCATTGGTGGGTGAATGGCGAGGCCGGGATCTTGGAGCAATGGATTGAGGTCACGACCATCGGCAGGCGCCGGAAAAACGCGCTCAAACGGATTTGACGTGAGCAGGATGAATAATAAAAAACCGATCCCGATCAGTGCTTGTACGGCTAATACACGGGATCGCAAGCTCGGCGGCAGGTTGCTCCCGAAAAGCGCGACGGCGGAGCCAAGCAGCGCCAGGACCAAGACCCAGAGCACCATGGAGCCTTCATGATTTCCCCAAACGCCTGAAATTTTGTAGATCAGCGGTTTCAGGGAGTTTGAATTTTCGACCACATTTTTAACCGAAAAATCACTGGTAACGTAAGCATGTGTGAGAGCACCGAATGCGACGGCGATTAAAATTAGTTGCATGAAGGCGGCAGATCGAGAGGCGCCCATCCAGTCTAGCCGCCCTTTCGAGGCGCCGGCGAACCCAAACGCTGCTTGGGCCAAAGCAAAGGCGAGCGCCAATGTCAGCGCGAAGTGTCCCAGTTCCGCTATCATTGTTTCATCTTCCCTTGCTTTTCTTTCCAGTGGCCGGATCTTTTCAAGGCGTCGGCGACTTCCGGCGGCATGTAATTCTCATCATGTTTGGCGAGAACCTCGGAGGCTGAAAATGTGCCATTCGGTTGCAACGCGCCTTGGGCAACTACGCCCTGACCTTCGCGGAACAGGTCCGGCAAGATACCTCGGTAGGTTACCTTAAGGGTGGCGGCGCCATCTGAAACGGTGAACGCGGTAACCACACCGCCCTCTTCCTTCTTGATGCTGCCCTTTTCAACGAGACCGCCGATGCGTATACGTTGACCAGCGGCGATGGATTTTTCCTTGATGTCAGACGGACTGTGGAAAAAGACGACGCTGTCTTCCAGAGCATTCAAAACGAGCGCGGCGGCTGTGCCTAAAAGAATCAGCCCGGCCAATACTGCATATAATCGCTGGCGTTTGCGTCGTCGGGTACGACTGACACCCGAGCCTTCGTTTAAAGGTTCACTCATCGGAGGTCTCCCGACGAATGGCCCGGACTTGTTGCAACATCGTTTCGGTATGTTTGAGCGTCACCAAGGACTGGATGGCCAGGCCGATTAAAATAAACGCGGCGAGACCGTAGGCAGACCAAACAAATCCGCCATAGCCTCCCATATCTAAAAACGTACTCAGCGATTCCATCGTTTAGCTGTCCTGTAAACTCATCTGAACGTTACGCAAGCGCGCGGCGGCCAGTTCTGTTTTGATCCGAATGATAAGGGTCACGATGAGAAACATTTTAAAAGCAACAATCATAATCAACAGTGGCCATAACATGTCCGGATGAATGGCGGGACCGTCGAGTCGTACCACGCTGGCGGGTTGGTGCAAGGTATTCCACCAATCGACGGAGTATTTGATGATAGGCACATTCACCGCACCGACGATCGCAAGCAACGACGCCGCTTTTTGGCCTCTTTCGGGATTGTCGAATGCGTTGATGAGGGCCATGTAGCCTAGATACAGAAACAGTAATACCAGCACCGAGGTGAGCCGCGCATCCCACACCCACCAAGTGCCCCACATGGGTTTGCCCCACAGCGAACCGGTCGCCAGGCAAATGATGGTAAAGCCCGCCCCAATAGGTGCTGCGGCTTTAGCGCTTAGAACCGCAAGGGGATGTTTCCAAATGAGAGCGGCCCCCGAGGCAATGGCCATGGTGGTATAGGTAAACAAGGCCATCCAGGCTGCGGGCACATGGATATACATTATCCGCACGGTTTCGCCTTGCTGATAGTCCGGTGGCGAGCCGAGAAGGGCTAAGTATAGACCACTGCCGAACGCCAGCACCATGAGGCCGAACGCCCACGGCATCATGCGGTCGGCGATCTTCAAAAAACGGTTTGGGTTGGCAAATCGGTGCATCGGTTTCTCTATGTTTCAACTATATATAAGAGGCAATTGGATCACGCCCAGTCATTTCTCCGACATTTTATGTGGCCATTGGTCTCAGTCGGCGGTCTCAGTCTGCGGATTGGCGCAATGCGGCGGCGGCGGCCAGAGGGCATAATGGTAATGCTGCGGCTAGAATAGCCCCCAACAGCAATAGATGTGGTTTCGCGGATTGCGCCAGTAAGACCGCATCGACGGCGGAAACGGCAAATATCAATACCGGGATATAGAGGGGCAGAACGAGAAGGGAAATCAAAACCCCGCCCCGCCGCGCACCCAGTGTGAGGCTGGCCCCGACCGCCCCTAGAAGACTTAGGCTTGGCGTTGCCAACAGCATGGCAAATAGCAGCACAGGCAGGGCTGCGGCGGGCAAATTCAAAAGCACGGCCAGGATGGGTGTTGCTGCGATCAAGGGCAAACCTGTGGTCAACCAATGCGCGGTTATCTTGGCGCAGACCTGTAGCGTCAACGGATTAGAATTGAGCAAAAACAATTCCAAAGAGCCGTCTTCGTAATCTTGTTGGAAGAGGCGTTCCAGAGACAACATTGCGGCCAGTAAGGCCGTGACACCAATCAGGCCAGGCGCGATTCGCGCGAGCAATTTAGGCTCCGGCCCTAAGCCCAACGGGAACAAGACAATTGCGATAATAAAAAAAGCGACGACCATTGTGGCATCGGTACCTTGGCGAAGAGCCAGTCGCAGATCGCGCGCTAAGATCGCTCTGAACCCGTTCATGAGCGCGTGCCCAAATCCAAAGTGCGGCTGCTTTCCAACGGAAAAGGCCCATGTATGGATATGATTACCATGCCCCCCCTTGTGCGGTGGCGGCTCACCAAATCGGCTAGACGTTCAACGGATGTTTGGTCGAGACCGACGGTCGGTTCGTCCAACAACCAAAGGGGAGTTTTGTTGGCGATTAACCGGGCAAGCGCCAGACGGCGTGTCTCACCCGAAGACAGCAGCCGCGCGGGAAGATCGGCCAGACGGCTGATGTCGAATGCTTCCAGCGCGTCGTCTACCGCGGCCTCTGTGCCGTGTAGATCGGCCCAAAAGGTCAAGTTCTCGCGGGCGGTTAAAGCTGATTTGAGCGCATTCTTGTGCCCTAAATAATGCATGCGCTCAGCGTGTGCGGGGGGATCGTCGGTGATGGACTCGCCATTCCAGGTAATAGTGCCGTCGGCGGGGACCCCGAGTCCGGCCATCAAGCGTAGCAGACTCGATTTCCCGGTGCCGTTTGGCCCTCGTAGAACCAAAGCCTCGCCTTTTCCGAGGGCAAACGCCAAGTCCTTGAAAACCAAGCGTCCGCCTCTAATACAGGTCAAGTTTGAACCGGCAAAGCGGTCGGTCATTTAACGCCCCGAAATCGATCTGTTCGACGCCGAGGTATAGCACAAACATCAGACTGTTAAGGTTTTTAGAGGATAAAGAAAGGACGGTTGCCGGGGGTGGGCCGACAACCGTCCAGTTTGGGAACGACTTGTGCCGTTCGAAGAGGCTAAATATGGTTAGCCTCGACTGAGAGGGGAGGTCTCAGCATGTTTAATATCGCTTTGGAGTGTGGCGGGGTTTTGCCCGAAATAAGGCAATTTTGAGGCAGCGTGTAATATTTCGCTGCTAATATATGCCGAAGCTAGCGCTCCATACGCCTTTCATAGGCCTCTGCGTAAATGCGAGACCCTTTGAAAGCTTGCGGTAAAGGCCGGCCATTTGGAATGGTGAGCCATAGGCGCAACATGTGACGGCGTTTGTCGAGCTCGTCCCAATCTTCGAAGGCAGTGCGACCGTGCAGCGTGACATAATTATTGGCAACCAAGATGTCGCCGGGGTTTAGCGTAAACTCCATCACCATGTCCGGCTCGTTCGCGATATCCTGTGCCATTTGCAGTGCGTCCCGCTGGTTTTGAGTGAGCCGGGGCACGTCGGCAAATCGCTGCGCTGTGTGGATATAACGGTATTTCATGTTGGCTGTAAGAAGCCCGTGATGATGGTGATAGATCGGCATTACCTCAATCCTAGCCCCATCTGCCCGTTGCCCACGGGTATCAAACCAATAGTCTTGCATTAATGTTTCGGCCAAGTCGGGTCGTCTTTTTTGTAACTCATCGAAGACCGCTACAGAGCTCACCTGCCGGCTCATGCCGCCGGATTTACCGTCTCTTAGACAAAACAACATAAAAACATCCGCGCCGTCATTGTGGAACGTGATGTGATCATTGGTTTGGTAGGACCGGACATTGTCGGAGCCGTCCACCTTTTGCCCGGTATCTTTGACTGAATGAAGAAGATTGCCCGCGCCATCCTGTTTCGCGGGTTCGCCCATATGCAGACCTAGGCCCCAAAGTGCCGTTTTGCCAGCCTCTTCATCGTAATCAAGCGCCGGCAGACCTTCTATCACGACAAAGCCGGGGCCACCTTCGAGCTGGTTGTTGAGGTCGGCCAGAAAGGGTCCAAGAGTTGGGAAAGCAAAATCGGGCTTTTGAAGGTCGAGGGTTGGTTTTTTAGTTTGCTGTGCGTTGTCGACTGCCGCGGCCAACTCTTCGCGATGGCGGTCGGTTAGACGGGTGCGCCAGTCAGCGCGTTGCATCATATCTTTGCCGCGCCAGTTGGCTGAATCTTTTTCAAGTGTCTGGGATAAAGATGATTTCATTGCCAGGGTATTATAGACCGGTTGTCGCGGAAATTTGCAAGGTGGTTGAAACCAACCTCGTGATAAAACGCTCGTACTGTTCAAGAATCAACCGTACGATCCCAGACTTGTATTCACGGTATGGCATGACCAACGACAACAACGACAAACCAACCGAAAAAGAAAAACGACGGGTCTATGTGTTGTTTTTCTGCATGGCGTTTTTTATTGACCTGGCGGTGAGCACCTTTCGCGGTGAAATGTACCACCCGACATTGGTTGGCCTCTCGGTAATGATCGGCTCACTTCTTTTCTTTCTGTGGTCCTTGTGGCGCCATAGATAAGCAAAGAGTGATCAGCCGCCGAGGAAAAGCCGTCCAACTGCTGGGTTGGCGAGTAAATCGTCGCCTTTGCCGGCCAGCGCGATTTGGCCGGAAACCAATACATATCCGATATCCGCGAATTCCAGGCCTTTTTTGGCATTTTGCTCAACCATGATGATGGTTTTTCCTTCGTTGGATTGCAAATCCTCCAGAATTTCAAAAACCATGTCAATGAATCGCGGCTCAAGGCCAATCGACGGCTCGTCCACTAACAGGACGTCCGGCTGCATGGCCAAAGCGCGGGAAATTTCAAGCAACCGCCGCTCGCCGCCCGACAGCACTTTGGCGAGTTTTGTACGTCGTTCCGCAAGTCTGGAATATTTGTCGAAGACCCAATCGGCAGCTTCTTTGGCTTTGGCTGGCTCTTCCATCAAATAGCCGCCCATCCATAAATTTTCCTCCACCGTCATGTCAGGGAAAATCGATTTATCCTGCAAGATATAGGCGATTCCCGCTTTCTTGAGTTTGTCTTTGGAGGAGAGGTTGGTGACGTCGAGCACGCCGTCTTCGCCGTTGATTTTAATTCGGCCGTCGAAAATATTCGTAAAGCCGAAAATGGAATGCAAAATTGTCGACTTGCCGGCGCCATTGGGGCCGATGAGGCAAAGTGATTGGCCTTTACCGACCTGCAAATTAAAATCGTGCAAGATTTCCATTTTGCCGTAGCCGGCGCGCAAGGATTCGATGGTGAGGTATGGCTCGTTATTGGCAAGCTCGGCTATGTCGTCGAGTGAAGGTGCGTTTTCGGCAATCTTCTCGGCTTCGCGCACCACATCTTCTACGGAAATAATCGTGCTGACGTCGCCGGAGCCATAGCCCCGGGTCGACTTGGTTTCTGGTGTATCAGCCATTAGTGCGCTCCCAAATAGGCGTCGATGACAGCTTGATCGTTCTGTAGTTCTTCGGGTTTACCGTTGGCCAGCATTTCGCCATGGGCGAGACAGTAAATGTGTTCCGCCAAATTCATGATCACCCGCATATTATGCTCAATGACGAAAAGGGTGACGCCCATTTCCTCGTTGGCGCGGTGTAACCGGTCGATGAGACCGTTGATCAATGTCGGATTGATGCCCGCCGTCGGTTCGTCGAGGAGCAGAATTTTAGGCTCATTCATCAGTGCCATGGCGAATTCAAGCAGCTTTTGTTGACCGAATGACAAGTCGCCTGAAATAAGATGACGTTTTTGATAGAGGCCGACAAATTCCAGTAAATGCTCGGCCCGCTCAGTTAACTCCGCAGCATAAGGCTTGAACATATCCATAAATTTGGAGGTTCGGTGCGGAACCGAGATCAGCATATTGTTGACGCAGTCCATTTGATTATAAATGCGCGTCTGCTGAAAGGTCCGGACCATGCCAAGGCGGGCGATTTGCGGCACCCGAAGGTCTTGTATTTCCTGACCTTCAAATTTGATCACCCCGTCATCGATTGGATGATAGCCGACGATAGAATTAAACAAGGTTGTTTTGCCCGACCCGTTGGGGCCGATCAAACCGGTAATTTTGCCCTCTTCTACGGTCAGGCTGATGTCGCGGTTGGCCACCACGCCGCCATATGATTTCGAGACGCTTTCGACTTCAATCATAGAGGTCATTTCGCGGCCTCCTTTGTCTCGGCGGACATACTCTCATCCACCACCAGGCCGAACCGTTCGGGCCATTTATCCTGAGCCCACCCCATAAGGCCTTGTTGGAAGAACACCACGTTGATGACGATCAGGCCACCCAAGGCGACCCATTGCCAACCCAGCATATGTGTCCAGGTGACTTCTTTGATGACATGAAAAACCACAGCCCCGATAACCGGGCCCCAAAGGGTGCCCTTGCCGCCGAGCAATGCCATGGCAACCATAAAGATGCCAAACGTGACGGTCGGAAACGCGACTTCCAGTGGCTCAACAAAGCCCGTCATATTGCCGAACAAGGCCCCGGAAATCCCCAGGAAGAAAGCGGACAGGCTCCAGGCCACGGCTTTATGCTGCAAGGTGTGCAGCCCCATGGCTTCGGCCTTTTCTTCATTATCCCGAATGGCGTTGATGGCGAGCCCGAAGCGGGTTGTGTAAAGCCAACGAAAGAACATGAATGATGCTGCTGCGGAGGCGAAACAGAGGAAATAATAGAGTAATGAACGGCCATCCGGTTCGCCGGGGTATTTCGGCAGTGCGATCCCGCCGCCGCCGCCGACCCATTCCCAGGCGCCGATAAGCTCACCAGCTGACAAGGCTATGCCCAGCGTGCCAATGGCGAAATAGGGGCCACGCAATCCGAAAACGACCTGGCTTAACAGAGCGGCTATAATTACCGAGCCGAGCCCTGCAGCAACAATGCCGGCCACAAGACCGGTGAAGTATTGATCGTGAGAAAAAACCGGGACGATGGCGCCGGAATGCGCGGTGTAGGTGCCTACATCGTAAAAGAGCCCAACCTGAACGATGGCTGAGATATACATGCCCATACCGAAAAACAGAATGTTGCCAAGTGAGTTATATCCCATTTGACCGCCCATGACGTCCCAGGTGACGGCAAACAAAATCATAATCCACAACAGCGCGATTTGAAACGTATAGGCCGGGAACACAAAGGGTGCCGCGACACTGATGACCAAAAGCGCGACGTAAAAGAGGGTGGTCCGTGTTTTGGTAATCATTGCACCACCTGCCTAACCTTGTTCATTTGATATGAGCGGTACAGCAAGACGGCAACCAAAAGCCCGGTCACCGTGACTTGTTGAAACTCCGCACCTAGGACGAAGCCGCCATATTGTTCGGCAACCCCAAGCCCTAAGCCTGCCATGATGACGCCCGGTAAATTGCCGAGGCCGGCCGCTGTGACAATGACAAAGGCGCGGATTGAATGGGTGATGCCGTAAAAGGGCTGAATTACCCAAATCATTGAGATCAGAGCACCGGCAGCGCCGCAAATGGCCGAATTTAACGAAAAGGTAAAGGCGTAGACCCTGTCCGTATCAATTCCCATAACCTTTGCCGCGCGCGGGTCCTGTGCGGTCGCGCGAATGGCCTGGCCCATGCGGCTTTTCTTCATAAAGAGAATGACCATGGCGGCGAGAATACCGGCGAGGATGAAGGAGAGAAATTTGATGTTGGCTACGGTGACCAGCCCACCGAAAAGACTATTAATTTCAAATCCCGATTTCGCCACTTGGACGTCCGGGCCGAAGATGAGATTGAGCAATTGTTGCAATACCAAGGCGATGCCAAACGTCGCCAAGAGGGACGTAAACATATCGCGGTGGATCACATATGAAATGATGTAGCGATACACCAGCCAACCAAAGCCAAACATTAATACGATCGCTACAGGAAGCCCGACTAACGGGTGAATGCCTTGTGTGCCGAGAAACCAAGCGATGTAGCCGCCCATGATGACGAAATCACCTTGCGCCAGGTTCTTGATGTTCATGACGCCCCAAACGAGCGCGAGACCGTATGCGGCGAGCGCAAAAATCGCACCAATGAACAGGCCGTCGAGCAGCAGCTGTACATTCAGAACTGGCGCCATCGCCAGCAGATCTATGTTAGCCATCATGTGAAGATTTCCCCGAACGGGCTCTCGTGGCCCTGTTGGCCTTCGTTAGACTGGAAACGCCCGTCCCGGCTGGGCGCAGGGACGGGTCGATCCAGTGTATCGGCTAGATTAGGCTCTTATTTTGCCACGCGCGGATGCACGACCTTGGCGGATGCCCATTTGGTCGGTGCAACAACGTTTAGCTTGCCGTCTTGGATTTGGCGCAACACCATCGGCTTGGCAATGTTCTTGCCGGTTTTGTCGAATTTGATGTTGCCGTAGAAGGTCGCGAGCTTCGTTGCTGAAAGCGCGTCGCGAAGCTTTTCCGTATCCATGCTATTGGCGGCTTCAAACGCTTCTTTCCAAACGATTACGGCAGCTGATGCTTGGGCCGATTGGTAAGGAACGTTTTTGTAACCATCAAAGCTCTTTTTGAAGAGCGTATCGTACTCTTTCGCGGTGCCGAAATATTTGCCTTTGTAGGACAAAGTTTCCGCCCACTGCGTCGGGCACAAGAAGCCTTCGGTGGATTTGCCGAATTTCTTGATGACCTTTGCGGACTCGCAATGGGTCATGGCGATCATCGGTACGTTGATTTTCATTTCCTTGATCTGACGGGCTGCCGTGGCGGCACCTTTGGAATGGCCGGAAATGAGGAGCAGGTCTGGCTTCAACGCTTTGACCTTGGTCAAAGTTGGCGAAATATCGCTCAAATCGCGCGGCATTTTGTCGTCGATGACAATTTTAATGCCGGCCTTTTTGAGATCTTCCGCAACACCGGCGCGAACATCAAGAGAGAACGGGTCGTTCTCGAATGCTAACGCGGCTGTTAAGTCGCTTGGCTTTTTGCCGTTCTTTTTAGCAATCTCGGCCGCCAAAGCCACCGAACTCGCCAGATACTGTTCAGACGTGGACAGCACTGCAAAAAGATACTTGTACCCTTGGGTGAACAGAGAACGCGAGGCGCCTTCCGCTTCCACCATCGGCACTTTGTATTTTTCGGTAATCGGCGCAGCGGCCTTGGTTGTCGCTGAACTGTATGGCCCAAGCATATATTTGACGCCATCCTGCTTGATCAGGCGCTCTAAAAGCTGAGCCGTACGAGCAGGCGTGGATTCGTCGTCATAATATTTGATGCGGAACTTGTAACTTTTACCGCCGACCTTTACGCCGCCCATCTCATTGATGCGCTTAACGGCAATGTCATAACCGTTTTTGGCGTGAATGCCGTTGGTCGAATATTTACCGGTAAAGGAAATAGCCGAACCGAGAATAATTTCATCAGCCGCGCTTGCCGCTGAAATGGCGATACCGCTTGCCGCAAATGCAGCAATTGCGATCCCGCCAATGGATTTCGCATTTTTTCCTCCCTTGGATTTTGGTGAGAGACACTGTAGCCGCGCTGCCGGTTTACACCGGACGAATTGCCGGTGTTCACCCCTGTACACGGCGTCTCTAAGTAATACGTTATGCTTTGAAACTCTCTTTGGCTAGATGATTCTCAAGTAGTTTTTTGAATGACCGTACGATGGTAGGACAAGTTCGCGCATACGCCTTCCCATGAGGCCGGATTCGGTTTAAACAACGGTCCAAATGCTGCCCTTGAGGGTTGCGCACAGCTTCATATATCGAAAATTTGGGAGGTTCCGGTGACTGCGATTAGGAATTTGTACACAGAGTATCTAGAAGAAATTGAAAATCGCAAATCTGAGGGGTTGAGCCCGAAACCCATCGAGGACGGAGCGCTGCTTGGCGAGATTATTTCCCAAATAACGGATACAACCAGTGAGCACCGAGACGCGTCGATTGAGTTTTTTATCTATAACACTCTGCCAGGAACAACGAGCGCTGCCGCTAAAAAAGCAAGTTTCCTAAAAGAAATCATTCTCGGCGAGACGGACGTGGCGGAAATCTCCCAGTCCTTCGCGTTCGAGCTGTTGTCCCACATGAAAGGCGGCCTCTCGATTGAGGTGCTTCTAGATTTGGCTTTGGGTGATGACGACTCTATCGCTCGCCAATCAGCCGATGTCTTGAAAACACAGGTTTTCCTGTATGACGCCGATATGGAACGGCTTCAAGAGGCGTATCAGGCAGGAAATGCGGTGGCGAAAGACATTCTCGAAAGTTATGCGAAAGGTGAATTTTTCACAGACCTGCCTGATATCGAAGACGAAATTAAAGTCGTGACTTACGTCGCGGCAGAAGGCGATATTTCCACGGACCTGCTTTCTCCTGGAAACCAGGCACATTCTCGAGCTGACAGAGAATTGCACGGTAAGAGTTTTATCTCCGAAAAGGCACAGGCCGAGATCCGGCAACTGCAGGAACAGAATCCTGACAAACGAGTAATGTTAATCGCCGAAAAGGGGACAATGGGTGTGGGGTCCTCCCGGATGTCGGGGATCAATAACGCAGCTTTGTGGGCGGGCAAACAAGCAAGCCCCTACGTACCTTTCGTGAACTATGCACCTATTGTCGCGGGGACAAATGGCATTTCACCGATATTTATGACCACGGTAGGCGTTACCGGGGGCATTGGTCTTGATTTAAAAAACTGGACCAAGAAGTTGGGTGCAGATGGCAAACCAATAGTGAACAACGATGGTAATCCGGTTCTCGAGGAAAAGTACTCTGTTGAGACTGGCACTGTTTTGACGATCAATACAAAGGACCACAAATTATGTGATGAAAATGGCGACGAAGAACTAATGGACATTTCGTCGTCGTTCTCGCCTCAAAACACAGAATTCATGAAAGCTGGCGGATCATATGCGGTTGAATTCGGTAAGAAATTGCAGGCCTATGCGGCATCGACTCTGGGCGTAGAATTGCAATCCGTTTTTGCACCTGCCGAAGAGCTTTCTCATGACGGTCAAGGGCTTACGGCGGTAGAGAAAATATTCAACAATAATTTGGTGGGGTCCCAAAAAGAGGGTGTTTTGCATGCCGGCTCAGATGTCCGAGTAAAGGTCAATATCGTCGGATCGCAAGACACGACCGGGCCAATGACGGTTCAAGAGTTAGAGGCAATGGCCGCAATTGTTATCTCACCTGTCGTTGATGGGGCATATCAATCCGGATGTCATACGGCATCTGTTTGGGATGAAAGGGCACAAGCCAATACCCCCAAACTGATGGCTTTTATGAATAATTTTGGCTTGATTTCGGGCCGTGATCCAAAGGGAAACTACTCACCTTTTACAGATGTGATTCACAAGGTTCTAAATGACCTTACGGTGGATGATTGGTGGATCATAATGGGAGGTGACTCCCATACGAGGATGTCCAAGGGTGTCGCTTTTGGCGCCGACTCTGGAACAGTCGCTCTTGCGTTGGCTACCGGTGAAACAAGTATGCCGGTACCGGAATCCGTGAAAGTTACCTTCAAAGGGCGGATGGGTGATTACATGGATTTCCGTGATGTGGTCCATGCCACGCAGGCCCAAATGCTAGATCAATTTGGTGAGAACGTCTTCCAGGGGCGAATCATCGAAGTCCATATTGGAACACTGCTCGCGGATCAGGCCTTCACCTTTACAGACTGGACCGCCGAGATGAAGGCGAAAGCTTCCATATGTATTTCTAATGACGAGACCCTCATTGAATCCCTTGAGATCTCCAAGGACCGCATCCAGGGCATGATTGATCATGGCATGGATAATGGTGTCCAAATGCTCAAGTCGCTTGTTGATAAGGCGGAAAGGCGCATCAAAGAAATAAAATCCGGTGAGAGACCGGCTCTCGCTCCGGATAGTAATGCCAAATATTTTGCCGAAGTTGTGGTAGATTTGGACGAAATCAATGAGCCGATGATCGCAGATCCTGATGTCGAAAATATAGACGTGTCGAAACGTTATACTCACGACACGATCAGGCCGCTCTCATATTACAACGCTGAAAAGAAGGTTGATCTTGGCTTCGTCGGTTCCTGTATGATCCACAAAGGGGATCTGAATATTGTAGCTCAGATGTTCCGAAATCTCGAAAAAGCTCACGGCAAGGTGGAATTCAACGCCCCCCTGGTCGTCGCCCCGCCAACCTACAACATCGTTGATGAGTTGAAGGAGGAAGGCGATTGGAGCATTCTGGAAAAATACTCTGGGTTCGTATTTGACGATAGCGCGCCGAAAGAAGCTAATCGTGTTAAGTACGACAACATCATGTATTTAGAAAGACCTGGCTGTAATTTGTGTATGGGTAATCAAGAAAAGGCGGAAAAAGGCGATACGGTTATGGCAACGTCGACACGCCTTTTCGAAGGCCGAGTGGTTCAAGACTCGGAAGACAAAAAAGGGGAATCTCTCCTAGCCTCAACGCCGGTCGTCGTTCTCTCAACAATTCTTGGCCGAACGCCGAGCATAGAGGAATACAAGTCAGCAGTGGATGGGATCGACCTGACTACCTTTTCTCCACCTGTATAGTTTCCCGCTGGGTGTCGCCACCTCACTTCAATGGGTTTTTTCCGGTTCCTTCTCACGCCGTTTTCACGTTGATGTCACAGGGGCTCACCGCAAGTTGATTGGTTCAATTGCGGTGAGGCCTCTATGTTTATCTTGTTATGAAAAAATTATTGATCATCGGATTAGTGGTTGCGGCAGGAATCGCCGTGCTACAGAAAACGCCACAGGCATCAGGCACGGTTTCTAGCCCTGTCGTGGTTGAGTTGTTCACCAGCCAAGGCTGTTCCTCCTGCCCGCCGGCAGAGGCATTTTTGGCAGATTTGGCCAAACGCCGCGACGTGATCGCTTTAGAGTTCCACGTTAATTATTGGGACTATATCGGCTGGAAAGATCCGTTTGCCAAACGGGAATATACGGACCGGCAACGAAGTTATGTACGCGCATTGGGTGGACGCAATCTTTACACGCCGCAAATGGTAATCGCTGGTCAAGATCATGTGGTGGGGTCGAGCCGTGGTCAGGTAAATAACGTTATCAAACGCTATAGCGGTACCAACCCGGCAGCCCCTAAGTTGCAATTGAGTAAACCGGCTAAAGGAAAGCTGCGGGTTAATATCGGTGCTGGTGCTGCGGATGGCACGTACGACATCCTATTTGTTACCTACGACAAAGCTCATCACACTGAAGTCACCCGCGGTGAAAATGAAGGACAAAAGCTGGTCAACGCCAACGTGGTCCGTTCGATTAAACGGGTAGGGCAATGGCGTGGCAACGCGATGGAAACCGAAATCACAGTTGGCCCAAAACCGGGCAACGGTGGTTGTGCCGTCATTATCCAGAAGTCCGGCCACGGGCCGATCGTCGCAGCGGCGCAACTTCCTTTCTAAAACGGTTTATTTGAACCCTTTCGCCATCACCGTTTCCATCCGGCGGGCAAATGCCACCGGATCGGATACAGGCTCGCCTTCCAGAATTTGCGCTTGATCCAACAGTAGGAGCGCTGCGTCTTCCAGCTTGTCCTGAGCCCCTCTCTTTTTCGCTGATGCGGCGAGTGACTGGATCAAAGCGTGGTCCGGGTTGATTTCAAGAACGCGCGTGGTGACCTGGTCCAGCTGGTTATGCTGTTTTAAGAGCCTCTCCAGGTTCATATCGAGACCGGTCTCGTCTGCCACTAAACAAACGGCGCTATCGGTCAGACGTTCCGATGTCCGCACGTCGGCGACTTTCTCTTCCAGGGTTAGTTTCAGCAACGCGATTAAATCGCCCATATCGCCCGTGGCGTCATCTTTCCCGGAGGCGGATTTCTTGTCGTCCTTCTGCTTTTTGCCTTTTGGCGCCTCGATGTCGCTAAGGTCGGCGCCGCCTTGGGTCACGGATTTGAACGGTTTTTCTTTGTATTGGCCGACGGTCGGCAGCCAAAAATCATCGATGGGATCGGACAGCAGCAACACTTCCACGCCGCGGGCGCGGAAACCTTCCAATTGAGGACTTTGTTTGAGTGCTTCGGCATTTTCACCGGTGATGTAATAGATCGCCTCCTGACCCTTTTTCATCCGGCCCAGATATTCTTCGAGGCTGACCAGCCCATCATCTGTCGTCGAATGGCAGCGCAACAAGCTAAGCAAATCGTCTCGGTTCTCGAAACTTTCGTAGATGCCTTCTTTGATTAGCGCACCGAACGCCTCCCAAAAGCCTGCATAGGAATCTGGTTCTTTCGCGGCTTTTTTCTTCAGCTCGTTGAGTACGCGGGTGACCAGGCCATTCTTGATTTTGGCCACAATCGGGTTGTTTTGCAGCATCTCGCGGCTGACATTGAGGTCGAGATCTTCGGAATCCACTACGCCGCGCAGGAACCTGAGCCAGGATGGAAGCAGCTCATCGCATTCTTCAGTGATGAAGACGCGCTTTACGTAAAGCTTCACCTGGTTTTTTCGATCCGGGTGAAAAATATTAAAGGGCCGCGCGGTCGGAATATACAGGAGCCCGGAATATTCGATGACGCCTTCGACCCTAAAATGCAGGGTCGCCCAGGGGTCGTCGGTTGCATGGGCTACATGGTGATAAAATTCTTTATATTGATCGGCTTTGATTTTATTCCGGGGGCGCGTCCAAAGCGCCGAGGCATCATTGATGCGGTTGCTTTCCTCGCCATCAACAAAATTAATCGCCACCGGAATGTGATCCGAATAGGTGGTGACAATATGTTTGATACGGTCCGGCTCGAGGAATTCTTTGGCATCGTCCTTGATAGTAAGGGTCACGGTGGTCCCGCGTCCGTCCCGTTGCCCGTCGCTTAACGTGAACTCGCCAAGCCCATCGGATTCCCAAATAAACGCGCCGGCGGCGCCTGCCTTCCGTGTGGTCACCGTCACCTTATCAGCAACCATAAAAGACGAGTAAAAGCCGACGCCGAATTGGCCGATCAAATTAATGTCGTCCTTGGAATCGCCTTTTAGTTTGTCAATCATTGCTGCGGTACCGGACCGCGCGATGGTGCCGAGATTGTCGATCAGCTCTTTGCGGTTCATGCCGATGCCGTTGTCCGCGATCGTAAGAGTTCCGGCCTCTTTATTGGCTGAAATATCGATGCGGAAATCCGGATCGCCCTGGGTGAGCTTTGGTTTGGTCAGGCCTTCGTAGCGCAGACGGTCGCACGCGTCGGATGCGTTCGAGATCAGCTCACGCAGGAATATTTCGCGTTCGCTATAAAGTGAGTGAGCGACGATATGTAGAAGCCGGCTGACTTCCGCCTGGAATGATAGTTTTTCGGTTTTTTTCGTGCCGCTTGCCTTAGCCATGGCGCAGAATTCCCCTATTAGTGACTGTTTGGCCGCTATATGAGGCCGGTTACGGTATCTTGCAAGGGGCGTGGAGGTTAGACAACGCCGTGCTTGCTGTCGGGTAATACGGAAATTGCCGCAACAGATCAACAATCTGCTCTTGCGTCGCCCCGCCGAATCCGTCTTCATTAAGCTTATGACCGCTGCCATTTCCCGCGGGCGCGTGCGCGCCGTCTTGGGGCCCACCAATACGGGCAAGACCTATCTCGCGATGGACCGCATGCTGGGACACACTTCCGGCATGATTGGTTTTCCGCTCAGGCTTTTGGCGCGGGAAAATTATGACAGGATTGTTGGCCTTAAGGGCAAAGGCTCAGTAGCGCTGATCACCGGCGAAGAGAAAATCATTCCCGACAACCCACGCTGGTTCGTCTGTACGGTGGAATCCATGCCCATGGATCGTCCAGTGGAATTCATGGCGGTGGATGAGATCCAGCTTTGTGGCGACCCTGAGCGCGGCCATATTTTCACGCAGCGATTGCTCCATGCACGCGGCCTCTCGGAGACCATGTTTATGGGTGCGGACACGATACGGCCTTTAGTTCGAAAACTGGTGCCGGAGGCGGAAATCGATGACCGAAAAAGGTTTTCGACGCTCACCTACACAGGCCCTAAGAAAATTACCCGCCTGCCACGCCGGTCTGCCGTCGTCGCCTTTTCCGTCGATGAGGTTTACGCCATCGCCGAAATTATTCGCCGCCAACGCGGCGGCACGGCGGTGGTGCTGGGGGCGCTTAGCCCTCGGACCCGCAATGCCCAGGTTGCTCTCTACCAGGAAGGCGAAGTGGATTACATGGTCGCCACCGATGCTATCGGCATGGGGCTTAACATGGATGTGGATCATGTGGCGTTTGCGGGCGTGAGAAAGTTTGACGGCAAACGGCCTCGCTTGTTGAGCCCGGCGGAGGTTGGCCAAATTGCCGGCCGCGCAGGCCGCCACATGAATGATGGGACGTTTGGTGTCACCAATGAGGTGAAGCCTCTGGAAAAGGAAATGACGGAAGCCGTCGAGGAGCATCGGTTTGACGCGTTGAAGAATATTTATTGGCGCAACGCCGCGCTCGATTTCAATTCACCCAAGCGCTTGCTGAAAAGTTTGGAGCGAAAAGCGCCGCGCTTTGAATTGATCCCCGCCCGCATGGCTGATGATCACGATGCGTTGGTTCATTTGGCTGCAGACCAGGAGATTGCCGATATTGCGACCAACCCGGCTGCGGTTCGTCAACTCTGGGAAGTTTGTCAGGTTCCCGATTTTCGCAAAATGCTGGCGGACCACCATCTAAAACTGGTGCGTACGGTCTACCTGTTGCTCAACCGCAATGACGGTCGGTTACCGGAGGATTGGGTGTCGTCTCAAATTAGCCAGTTGAATGCAGAGGAGGGTGGCATCGATAGCTTGACGACGCGCATCGCCCATATTCGCACGTGGACATACATCACGCACCGCGCGGACTGGCTGCAAGATACACAGCATTGGCAGGAACGTGCGCGTGAGATTGAAGACCGTCTGTCCGATGCCCTTCACCGCAAATTGACCCAACGCTTTGTTGATCGCCGCGCCGCTTTTTTCGATCGCAAACGCGGTGATGGTAGCGAGCTTCTTTCAGCGGTGACCGCGAAGGGCATTTTGGTTGTGGAGGGAGAACGGGTTGGCCGTTTGGAGGGGTTGAAATTTATCCCATCCGATGAGGCTCTCGCGGATAAGGCAATTTTGACGGCAGCGCAACAGGCCTTGCGGCGCGATATGGGCTTACGCGTCCAGCAATTGGTCAACGCGCAGGACAATGCGTTTCGGCTGAGCGATGACGGCGCAATTTTATGGAAGGCCGCGCCCGTTGCTCAGCTCAAGGAAGGAAGTTCGGTTTTACACCCGTCCGTCTCGCTCAATCGCAACGATTTTTTAGACAATCGCCAGCGCCAGCAAATCGAAAAACGTTTGTCGCTTTGGTTAAAGAAATACTTGGCCGATCATTTCGGGCCGCTCACGAAGATGTTGGAAGCAGGAACCGCCGGTGCGGTTCGTGGCATTTTGTTTCATTTAGCGGAGGGGTTGGGGTCGGTGCCGCGTCACACCGTGAAACCGCTATTGGATGGATTGGGGCAAAGAGGCTGCAAGGTTTTGCGTGCTGGCGGCGTTAAGATTGGTGCCCTTGCGGTATTTTTCCCCGTCCTTTTGCATGCGTCCAAAATTCGCCTAAGAGGGCTTCTGTGGAGTATCGCCCGCGACATAAACCCGCCAAATATAGAATTTGATCGTTACAAAGCGACATATGCGAGCGGACTGGCGACGCAGGAGTTTTGGCGCGCCACGGGCCATAATGTTTTCGGTGGTCTCGCTATTCGCATCGATCAATTGGAGAAAGTGCATGAACTGCTGATCCGGAGGGGGCGGCAAGGCGCGTTTCTTGTCACACCGGATATACTGGATTTGGCGCAATGCGACGTATCGGGCTTTGGTGCAATAGCAAAGGGGTTGGGGTTTCGCATAAAGGAAGATGAGATGGGGCTAACCCTGACACCGAGATCGCAGGCTCCGCGTTCTAAGCGTCGCAAGAAATCAACAGGCGGCGCAAAACAGCCGTCCCACCGCAAAAGGCAAAACCCAATTAATCCGGATTCACCGTTTGCCGCCTTGCAAGAGCTTGTCGACCGGAAATGAACGCAACTGAGAATCTCCGGCTGGATAAGTGGCTTTGGTATGCGCGATTTTTTAAGAGTCGGACAATTGCGGCAAAACAAATCAGCGCGGGCAAAATTCGCGTCAATCGACAACTAGTAAAGAAGGCGAAAGCAGCGGTTCAACCCGGTGATGTGCTGACCTTCTCACAAGGCCCGCACATCCGCGTTATTGAAATCATTGCTCTTGGCGACCGCCGGGGGCCAGCGCCGGAAGCGCGCGAACTTTATCGAGATATGGACCCACCCCAGGCACGATCTACTGAACCTAAGCCTCCGTCCTCGGCAGCGCGCGACCCGGGCGCTGGGCGGCCAACCAAAAAACACCGCCGTGCCATTGACAGTCTCAAGGCTTGGTTTGGAATCGAATAGAAATGGCGAAACTCCGTAGAGGGTTGATGGAATGCTGTTGCATGTGTTAGTGGCAGGGAGCATGTGGGTAATGTATGCACGTGTGGATATTTCTACGGTTCCAACTACAATTCCGGCCTTGAACCGGGATCGATTGCCGAACGAGGCGGAAAGAGGACAAAATGACATATGTCGTCACCGAAAGCTGCATTAAATGCAAATATCAGGATTGCGTTGAAGTTTGCCCGGTAGATTGTTTTTACACCGGCGACAATATGCTCGTTATTCACCCGGAAGAATGCATAGATTGCGGTGTTTGTGAGCCGGAATGCCCGGCTGAAGCCATTGTGCCGGACACCGATAGTTCGGCGGACGCATGGTTGGAGCTGAATAAGGAATATGCTGAAAAATGGCCGAATATTACCCGAAAAGGGGAGCAGCCGGCCGATGCGGATGAATTCAAGGACCAAGAAGGCAAGTTTGAGAAATTCTTCAGCGCTGAAGCGGGCGAAGCTTAGGGCGCCCATGTCCGAAAAGCGACTTTTCGTCGCGCAATTGCAGGAATGGTGCGCCGCACTATAAAAACCGCGGAAATTGTGGTATCCTAATGGGATATCGCCTAGGTGGGGCATTAGTTTCGGCATAACATTAGACCAATTTCCGCATTCAAATAGTGAGACCGGTACGTATGAGTGCTTGTGATACGCGAGCGGTTCGGTTGGTCTTTTTGCTGAGCGGTATTTACACCCTGTATATCAATCATGCGCAGCGCGGATGACACGCGACGCTGCGGCAGGGTGTTTGAGTGTTGTGTGTACGAGACCTTACTTTCGAGTCGGTGAAACGGTCCGAGAATGTGATTGCTTATAATAAGAGATTAAAGTCGGAGAGTACGTAGTATGGCTGCAAAACAAAAATTCAAAAAGAATGACTGGGTTGTCTACCCCACCCATGGCGTTGGCCGCGTGACGGGAATTGAAAAACAAGAAATCGAAGACACGCCGATAACGCTCATCGTTATCAGCTTCGAGCAGGACCGCATGACATTGCGCGTTCCTGTGACCAAGGCAGATGAATCCGGATTGAGGAGTTTGTCTTCGAAAGATGAAATGAAGTCGGCCCTGAAAACCTTGAAAGGCCGTAGCCGGATTCGCCGCACCATGTGGAGTCGCCGCGCGCAGGAATATGAAGCAAAGATTAATTCCGGCAGTCCTGTGTTGATCGCCGAAGTAGTTCGTGATCTCCATCGTAGCGCCGGCCAGCCAGATCAATCTTACAGCGAACGGCAAATTTACCAGGCTGCCTTAGAAAGGTTGTCTCGAGAATTAGCTGCCGTCGAATCCATAGAAGAAGAGGAAGCGACCGAAAAGCTTGAGGAAATCCTGCAGGCCGCATAGGCTTTAAAGCGACGCGCTGCATGCTGGCGTCCGGAGCGGTGCGCCAATTTCGGATAACCCTCGGACGTTTTGGATGGGTATGGCCGATTTCTCAAACGCCGAGTCCAGTTCTGATCTACTGATACCGCGTGGCGCGGCGGTGACCGCCAACCAGGCGCCGATTGCCGTGCTGCGTGGGGCGCGAAGAATTTGGACAGTTGGTGCAATCCACGGCGACATCGCTCGGCTTCGGTCTCTCGGTGATAAACTCCTGCCCCTGTTTGAACCGGGGGACCGGTTGGTTTTTCTCGGCAATTATCTAGGCTATGGCACAAGCATCAGTGAAACCATCGACGAGCTATTGAGAATGCGCCGTGCCTTTTTGGCGCGACGCCCGTTCGTTCATATAGAAGACATCGTCTTTTTGCGCGGATGCCAGGAAGAAATGTTTCGATGCCTGTTGGAGTTGCAATTTGCCGTCGATCCGGCCCGTGTCTTCGAGTGGGCGGTTGGGCGTGGGGCTGGTCCAACGATTGGTGCCTATGGGGGTGACCAAAATGCGGGCCTCGCTTGCGCTCGAGACGGGCCGCGGGCGATGACCCGTTGGACCGGTGGGTTGCGCGAAGGGCTGCGCCAGCATGACGGCCATGCGCTGCTCATCAGCAGCCTGCATTGGGCCGCCTGCACGCAAGATCAAAAGATTTTATTCGTATCGTCTGGTCTTGATACGACCAAGCCGATAGGCGCTCAATCGGACAGTTTTTGGTGGGCGGGTCGTAGTTTTGCGTCCATCACCTCGCCATATGGTGATTTTGACAAAATAGTTAGAGGGTTCGATCCGGCTCAGGGTGGCTTCAAAGAAACCCCGTTCACGATTACGGTCGATGGTGGGTGTGGCTTCGGAGGTCATTTAATGGCGGTTTGCCTGTCCCCAAGCGGTGCTATCTTGCAGCAAATTGCCGCGTAATTGGACATTCGAGGTCGCGTATTTCTGACAAAATGGATCCGGATTACTGTCAGTAACATGCAGTTTTATCGGATATTACAAAAACACCGGACGCGGTGAATTTTTGTTGCTTGCTGCAGGTAATATTTGCAACAGACAGTATGCATCAAAATTATCACTTATTTTCAGGGTGTAATAACATTTATTTGAATAGATTGAATGAATTTGTCGTTGCGCCGGCATTGAGCAAGCGCTTAGAATGACCATTGAGTAGGACGGCATGTGAATTCTTGATTGTTTTAATCGGGAATTCGTACAATTGGCTTCCCAAGATCGGTGAGCGTAATTAGCCGGACATTTTTTCGAATGCAGATAGGCTTGAGAAAGTATTCAGGTGCGATATGGCAACTTATGATGATCCGGAAACGCAGGCAGCCAACACGCGGTTTGTTAGGAAAACCATGCGTGAGCCGCTTCTTTCACGCGAGCTGGAATATGAACTCGCCAACAATTGGCGTGATAAGGGTGATGAAAAATCGCTCCACAGACTTATCAACGCTTATGCCCGGCTTGCGGTGAGTATTGCCGGACGGTTTCGCAATTACGGGCTCCCGTTTGGGGATTTGGTGCAAGAGGGCATGGTCGGTCTCATGCAAGCCGCGGAACGGTTTGAGCCAGCGCGGGAGGTGCGGTTTTCCACCTATGCCTCTTGGTGGATCCGGTCTGCGATACAGGACTTCATCCTCCGCAATTGGTCGATTGTGCGGACCGGCACTACGTCCGCGCAAAAGTCTTTATTTTTCAACTTTCGCCGGTTGCGGGCGCGTATAGAAGGCGCGAGCCCGGATATGACGAAGGAAATGACCCGCGCGCAAATCGCAACCGAGCTTAAAGTTAAAATGCGCGATGTGGAATCCATGGAAGCGCGGCTAAACGGCGGCGATCAATCTTTAAACGTTACGGTGGGAGCTGATTCCGACGATCAATGGCTGGATTTATTGCCGGATGACCGGTCATCGCCGGAACAAGTGGTGACCGGGTTGAAGGATGCGGAGACGCGGTCGCGTTGGCTCGAGGCAGCCTTGGGCGAACTCAGCGACCGCGAGCAGAAAATTATTCGCGAACGACGATTGGTGGATGAAGGCGCAACACTGGAACAATTGGGCCGGGCACTTGGTGTCAGCAAAGAACGCGTGCGACAATTGGAGCAGCGGGCACTGGGTAAATTGCGTCAGCACATCGAGACCTCGGTGCGCGTCCAAGACGATCTATTTGCGGACTAGAACAAAGGGTGATGTGCAGGAGAGCATGTCTAAACCACCAGCTTGACCTTTTGGCCTGCCGGAATGGAGCGCTGGCGGCCGGCGTCGTTTAAGACACGGAACCAATTTTCTTTATGGCTGCTAACCGCCATCCGTCGCGACAATGCAGTAACGCTTTGACCGGTTTCCAATTTCACCACGCGAATATGCAACGGGCGAAGCGTATCCGCTTCCGGTGCGGTTAGGCGGCGGAAACTATAGGTGGTATTGCGCAGGCCGTGTGAAAGCTGGTTCATGATCCGACTGGGGGCCACGAACAAAAATCTGTAGATATGTTTGCGGTCATAGCGGATTGCGACCAGCCGCAAGGTCATATTGCCTCTTTTGGACCGGGCTTGTGTCCAACCGGTTGCGGCTTCCATGCCATTGATGCGGATGGTCTCCACATCCTGGAGCTGCGCTTTTTGCGCCCAACCGTTAACGAGATAGGATCGCATGGACCCCTGAAACGGTTTTGAAGCCATGTCGAATACGATACCGCTGCCTTGTGGACCTTCTGCAACGACTTCCGATGGGCGATTTTCTAAGTGAAAGCCTTGCGGTACACGAAAGGTGAGGCGCAAATCACTGTGCGAAAACACCTGGCCGCGCACAATCCCTTGTTTCGGGTCGTCGCCAAATACCATGCCGTTGATATTTTTAAGGAAAGCTTTTCGATAATTTTCCTGCCAGCCGCCGCGCGCGACTTTTGCCAATTGAATGGAGCGACGCACGCGGTCAACGGTTCGGGGGTGGCTCGACAGCATGTCTTGGGAGTCCACCGAGCCGGGGGGGCGGCCTGCCATAGCGGCGCGCAGTTGACTATGCGCGCGCAAATTGCCGAGAAAACTGGCAAGGCCGTCGGGATTATATCCGGCGCGCCCCATATAGCGAACCCCAAGCACATCTGCTTCGTGCTCTTGTTCTTGCGAAAATCCCGCTAGGCGGCGCTGTGCCATGCCGAGCGCCGCTTGCCCCATTCCCTGTGTTCCAAGAACGGCTCCCAGGAGTCCTGCGGCTTGGGCCTCGCGCTGCGCTTTTTGGACCTGCTCAATGCGCTTGGAGGTATGGCGCGCCACAACATGGCCGATTTCATGGCCGATAACACCGGCGATTTCCGCCTCGTCGTTCGCCAGCGCCACGAGACCTCGGGTGATATAGACAAAGCCGCCGGGCAGCGCGAAGGCATTTACCTGGGCGCTATTGAGCAAAGTAAACCGGAACCCAATATTCTGCTGCCCGGTTGCACGGACGAGGCGTGAGGCGACCAACGCGAAATATCCTCCTACTTTCGGGTCGTCATAGACGCCGCCATATTCCGCGATGATATTCGGATGTTCCTGCGTGCCCAGCTGTTTTTCTTGATGTGGCGACAGGGCTTGGGCCAAACAGGTGGGGCAAAACCCTACGGCGGCGGTGCCCGCCATCAAACCGCAAAAATGACGCCGGTGGATATGGTCTGCCATGAAGAGCATCCTCTCGTATCATTCTTAACGCTCCACCCTAAAGCGTCCGTAGTCACCAATTTTCGGGGTTTTCGGTTGCGAGAGCAAGACTCGATGACCGGTTTTCACTCCAACAATTCGAATTGTTCGGGATGCGTCGTTTCGATAAAGGGTCCGTTCCAATTTTTAACCCAGCCACGGATGCGAATCCTCTTTCCCACCAATGACGGCAATGAATAGGGGGCGGTTTTAAAATTCCGTGCATTTCGCCGTTTGACCGAGATCGTAAAGTCCGTCCGCCAATCCTCCTCAAAATTTATATAGGTACGCTTGCGGCGCACCGCCACTTTCCAAACGCGGCCTTCGATAAGCTGAAAGGAATTGATATGGCGTTTGACGGTGTCGGCGGTTCTGATGTGATAAAACCGGTGACGCCAAATACCGCGTTGCGCCAGGCGCGCTTCGTTTTCGAGGGCGAGCATTTTACCGACCAACGCGCGGTTGTCCGGAAAGCTATAGACCCGAGCCATGCCTTTTCGCAGCATTTCGCCTTGAATCCATGTTCCGCTTGGATCGTGTAGGTGAGCCAATAGGCGGCCATAGCGATCAATTTCGCGGCCTCCGTAGGAAAGTGTTAATTGACGGCCGAGGGTAAGGTTTTTGAGTGTTTGTCTGGACCGGTCGCCAAGAGGCCAGGCACGAAACCCTTTTCGCCCAAGTGGCAGTTTGGGGGCTTGCAGACCGACCAGCCGAACCTGTTGGCCGGTATCCAGCACCAACGTGTCGCCATCGACGATTTCGACCGACCGGGCCGAGCCCTTTTGGACCAGGTCCGCCGCTCCGGCTGTGCTGCCGAGGTGCGCTATAAAAGCCGCAAAAAATAGAAGCATTCGCATGGCTTTAGTATAGCCGAGCCGTCGGCTGCATATTATAACGAAACCAACAGGCTGGTTTTGAGCATTTATGGACACGACACGCCGTTTATCGGATCTCTACCCTGAAATCGACCCCTATGAGACGGGCGTTTTAGAGGTTAGCGCAACCCATCGCCTTTATTGGGAGCAATCGGGCAACCCCGATGGGGTTCCGGCGGTGTTTCTTCATGGTGGACCGGGCTCCGGGGCGACCCCGGCCCATCGCCGTTTTTTCGATCCGGCTCATTATCGGATTATCATTATTGATCAACGAGGGGCGGGGCGGTCAATGCCGCTCGGCGCGCTTGAGGACAACACGACCCCCCATCTCGTGGCCGACCTCGAAAAATTACGGAACCATATCGGAGTCGACAGATGGTTGGTTTTCGGTGGTTCTTGGGGCTCGAGTTTGGCCCTGGCGTACGCCATTGCTCATGCGGAGCGCTGTGTCGGTCTTATTTTGCGGGGTATTTTTCTGTGTCGGGCGCGTGAGGTGGCATGGTTCATGACCGGCATGGGGACGATATTTCCCGAAGCCTGGAGCGCATTTTCGAGCCATCTCCCGGCGGATGAGCGGAGCGACGTGTTAGCGAACTATTACCGGCGCCTGACCGATCCGGATCCCCAAATTCATATGCCGGCGGCGCAGGCCTGGAGCCGATATGAAGGGGCGTGTTCGACCTTGAAGCCCAGCCCCGAGACTGTCGCCGCCTTCGATAATCCCAATGTGGCGCTCGGGCTTGCGCGCATTGAGGCGCATTACTTCGTCCATAATTTATTTTTGGAGGAGGGCGAACTGTTGGCCCGGGCCGAGCAATATAAGCATTTGCCGGGCGCGATAATTCAAGGACGCTACGATATCGTGTGTCCGATAACGTCCGCCGCGGATTTGGCAGCGGCTTGGCCGGATGCGGATTATACGATCATCCCCGATGCGGGTCATTCGGCGATGGAGCCCGGCATTCGAAAGGCGCTTGTACAGGCGACCGATCATTTTCGAGCGTTCAAATAATGTCAAAAACAGCATCAAGTAATCACCGGATCCGTTGGGAATCTATATAAATTAAAGACTTGCGCTATACCAAATTGACTTTATTATGCTGCAAAAATAAGCGGAGCATCGCAAATCGTGTTTGGAAAAGCGCTTAAAGTAAGCTTTTCAGTTGCTATTGCCGTTTGGCTAGTGGCTGCACCGGCTGTGGCTGGCAACAAAGATCCAGCCTTTATCAAAATGGGTGCTGGTGACGTGGGCAGCGTTTTTGCTGATCGTGACCCGGCGGGTGTTTTTAGCATCGAGTATCGCGCGGGCCCGGAATTAGAGTTTCTTCATGTTCGTCCGTCTTTGGGCGTGTTCGGCACGACGGATGCTAGCGTTTATGGCTGGTTTGGCCTTTCCGGCGATATTTTCTTTGGCCGCCGCATCGTGCTAACGCTTGGCTCGGCCGTTGGTTTTTATCTCGACGGCGAAGGCCAAGATTTGGGCCATGTGCTTGAATTTAGGTCCGGTGTGGAGATGGCGTATCGTTTCGACAATCGGTCGCGTCTCGGTGTCGGCGTTACGCATTTATCGAACGCTAATATCGGTGAGAAAAACCCGGGCACGGAGACGGTTATGTTGATCTACTCTCACCCGCTGAAAAGCCTGTTCTCAGACAGTAAATAAAATCGTTGATTTCGGGTTTACCGCGCGCGCTTTGGGCCGTGGCCTGCGCTGTGATATAACCCCTGTCGCGGCCCCGTAGCTCAGTAGGATAGAGCATCAGATTCCTAATCTGAGGGTCACAGGTTCGAATCCTGTCGGGGTCACC
>Ga0055584_100000237_pt1 | contig 52195 bp, 45 predicted proteins | sample OSDHelmetaG_FD_58716 | JGI IMG/M metagenome (GOLD analysis project Ga0055584, IMG submission 58716) | Pelagic marine sediment microbial communities from the LTER site Helgoland, North Sea, for post-phytoplankton bloom and carbon turnover... | ecosystem: Environmental > Aquatic > Marine >... | reverse complement strand
CACTGGCTGATCCTGAGCCCGAAACGGCCTAGGGAATTGCGCCATGATTTCTAAGGCGGATTTTTTCGCGATATAGTGAATTTCTCGGTGAAGGGCGGGAAAATCTTGAAGGTGAATCGCGATTAGCGGTGCTCGCAGAACCTATGTAACACTGTTTGCTGATCGGCCCGACTCTGTTGGATCCTCGATCATACCCGGTTTGGTTGAATTCAGGTGGCGAAGGGATAAGTGCGTTTTCTCTGCTTTTCCGCGTGACAATCCCGTGACGGTTGCTTTGTTCGACTAGAGTTTCCGCTCCGCACGTATGAACATTCCCTCGTCGGACTTATCCGAACCATTTTACGAAGGCTCCGTACAGCGTCTTTACGCGGTGACGGGGGATGATTCGGTCATGGTTACGGAGACGACGTCGCGAGGTTCCGTTTTTGATGTCGGTGCGCTTTTTGAAATTGAGGGACATGATGTGAATCGTGCGCTCTTCCGCCACATCCTCTATTCCAAAATGGGCGACCCGGAAGCGTGGCGACGCGTCCGCTCGGCAATTGAGTCCGATCCTGATCTCGACGATGCTTGCCGCGCGGAACTCCTTTCCGGTGCGTTGGAGCATTGCTGCGAACATGGCGCGCGGACACATCATGAAGGAATGCTCGATGCTCAATCGGGCGAAGTGATATGCAATGGTGTTCCGGAAAACCCAAGTGCCTGCAATGTCGTTCGTCGTTACCAGATCTTGAAACCCGATCGAATCGAATTGCTGGGAGCGCATCTTTTTGACTACGCGAAGTTTCCGCAGGAGGACGGTTTTGTTGTTCCTCTCGAATACATCGTTCGTTTTGGTATCACCAGCGCGAGTTCGGTTTTTCGGAAATATCAGAAATTGGACGAGTCATCGCGCCGTGCCTTTGAGTGCGAGCTCGGAGTCGGTCGTCCGCTCGAAGCCTGGCAATTCCTCGATCGTCCGATTGGTGACTTTACCAGCAAGTTTGAGCCGGAGGATCGCATGGTCGACAAGCAGGAGGCGCTTGTGATGAGCGGTCTGCGCGGTGAGCAGTTTGTCGACAGCAGTAAACTTGCGATCCTCGGTGCCTGGCTCGTGCGCCAACTCGTCGGCGAAATTGGTCTCCAGATGTGGGACATCAAATGGGAGTTTGCGAAAGACGGGAAAGATCTCGTTTTTGTCGACACGATCGATACCGATTCCTTCCGTGCGACCATGTTCCTCGATTTCGAGGGAGAGCGATTTGCGAATCATTACAACAAGCAGGCGATGCGGGACTATTTCACGCTGCTCCATGCTGACTGGATCGAAGACATCAAAACAGCGAAATCTCGCGGTCGAGAAGAGGGTGTCGCCTTTACAGAACTCCTCGCGGCGGGGCAGTCAGCGGGCGATTATGCCGCGACTCCAGAGGTCGGGTCTGAGTTTCTTTCGATTCAGGAAACGAAAATGACAGCGATCCGGGAATTCATGCTCGGCGCTGCTGAAGCCGACGCGGTTCGGGATCGCTTGGTCAAAGCAGGGCTGGAGGAGATCAATTTCTATCAAAAAAAGGACGTGATCGATGGTTTTCGAAAAATTAACGGCATCTCTTGAGCAAGCATGGTTGACTCATCTGCAATCCCACCATACAAGAAGGTAGTGGATGCTGAAATCAGCTGAAACACCCTTCCCCGAACCCCTCTGCACAAATGCGGGAAACCTTTGAAATCAGTGACCGGTATATTGACGCCGGCGACGCAAACGGTCTTTTGTATGAACCGCTCGACGGCGGCGCGACTTTTCGCGCGACCCGCCGATACGAGATCGAGTTCGATGGAGACAAGAAGACCCTGGAGGCTTTCATCGAGAAAACCCTGCTCGATCCGATCAGCCAGAAGCTTCATGAAGGGGAGGATGCCGCTCTCAGCGATTACACTTTCGTTCTCGAATACGGCATGAAGCCCGGAGCTCTTGATCTGGAGAAGGAGGCTATTCTTACCTATTACAAGGGTATCGAAGAGCCCAGCTTTGAATTGAAAGAACTTAAAATCCGTCAGCGCATCTATTTGTTCGGCGGTAAAAGCGACGACTCTGATCGCTTCGTTCGCGACATTTGCAACGCGGCGATTCACAACTGGAACGTGATCCAAGCAGGATGAGCACCGACAACGAAACCATTCTCGATTCGATTGCGGAGGCTCCGGCCGATCATTACCGCATCCTTAAAATCTCTGACCTCGATGGCGACAAGCTTCATGAATTGAGTCAATTCATGAAGCTGTCTCTCTCAAAAGAGGACATGCTGGCGATCCAGGAAATCTACAATGATTGGGATCGCGAACCGACTGATGTAGAGCTGGAGGTTATTGCACAGACCTGGAGCGAGCACTGCAAGCACCGGATTTTTGGAGCGAATATCGATCACGAGGTCGATGGCGAAAAGGAGTCGGTGACCTCTCTTTTCAAAACCTATATCCACGACGTTTCTCAGCGCATTTTTGATTCCAAACCGGGATTTGTTCTTTCGGCTTTTCACGACAACGCGGGCTTCATCAAGCTCGACGATGATCAGGCGATCTGCCTGAAAGCTGAAACGCACAACCACCCCAGTGCGATCGAGCCCTATGCGGGAGCGAACACGGGACTTGGCGGCGTGATCCGCGATATTCTCGGAGCGGGAAAAGGAGCGAAGCCAATTGGGTCGCTTGACGTTTTTTGTTTCGGCGCACCGGACACCTCGATGGATAACATCAAGGCCGATGATGTGCTGCATCCGCTTGGGATCATGCGCGGTGTCGTTCGCGGTGTTCGCGATTACGGCAATCGGATGGGGATTCCGACGATCAGTGGTGCGATCCAGTTCGACGATGCATACATTTACAATCCGCTGGTGTATTGCGGAACGGCCGGAGTCATTCCGATCAAAGATATCGACAAGGAAGTCGGAGCTGGGATGAAAGTCATCGCGGTCGGCGGCCGGACTGGGCGCGACGGATTGCACGGGGCTACCTTTTCTTCTGCGGCCCTGGATACTGACTCTCACGAAGAGGACCAGCAGGCTGTCCAGATTGGAAATCCGATCGAAGAGAAAAAAGCGGCAGACTTTGTTCTCGCAGCTCGGGACAAGGGACTGATCGAGTTTATCACCGATTGCGGAGCAGGTGGTTTTTCCAGCGCAGCTGGTGAGATGCTTGAGGAATGTGGTGGTGTCATCAATCTCGACAACATCACTCTGAAGGAAGGGGGAATGGTGAGCTGGGAGATCTTTATCAGCGAAAGTCAGGAGCGCATGGTGCTCGCGGTTAAGCCGGAATCCATGGGTGAACTTCAGGAACTGGCCGATCTCTACGAGACGGAAATGATTGAGCTCGGCGAGGCCGACGGATCGGGAATTCTGAAAGTGACGCATCATGGCGAGACGGTTTGTCAGCTCGATTGCTCGAAGCTGCACGATGCTCCGGTTCGCGAAATGACCTCGCGCTGGGAAAAGAAAACGAAGGAATTCGATCCTCCGGTCTTGATGGATGCAGGGGAAACGCTGAAAGCGATCCTCGGTGATTTTGCGATCGTTTCCCGGGAGCCGATCATCCGGGAATACGATCATGAAGTGCAGGGCAATACCGTTTTGAAGCCGCTTGCCGGTGCAAGTGGCGATGCCCCGCAGGATGCGACCGTTCTCCGAATCGATGGCAGCGATCGACTGATGGCGATGGGCCTTTCGATTCTTCCCGAGTGGGGGAAAACGGATCCGTACGCGATGGGAACTGCCTGTGTCGACGAATGCATTCGTCAGCTCGTTGCGGCAGGTTCCGATCCGGATCGCATTGCGATTCTCGATAATTTCTGCATGGGCAATCCCGATGCCGAGGAAGAACTTGGTGCGCTGGTTGAGACGGTGAAGGGCATTGCTGAGGCCGCCGAAGCCTACGGAACTCCTTTTGTTTCCGGAAAAGACTCTTTCTACAACTACTTCGAGACTGACGATGGCCCGGTTTCCATTCCGGTGACGATCCTGGTGAGCGGAATGGGAATCATTGACGACGCCGAGCATGTTGTTGGGGCTTCCCTGCGACGCTCCGACAGTTTGTTAGCCATCATCGGGACTACTGGCACGGAACTCGGTGGTTCTGTCCTTGCCCGCCAGTTGGAAATCAACAATGCCGAAGTTCCCGCGACTGATCTTGAAATCGCGCTCGAGTCCTACCGCAAATACCACGAGGCAGTGAAGCAGGGACTTATCCTTTCGGCGCATGATGTCAGCGAAGGAGGGCTCGCCGTTACGCTGGCAGAGGCCGCTTTCTCCGGGAAAGCCGGACTCGAAATTGAACTTTGTTCTCTGCCCATGGATGACGATGCGTCCAAGGCAGCGATGCTCTTTGGAGAATCTCCTTCGCGACTTGTCGTTGAAGTAGCTCCAGGAAATCTGGAGAAGTTGGCGGACCTTTTCGAAGGGCTGCCTTTTGCCTGTCTCGGACGCGCTGCGGCGGAGCATTCGAATCTACGAATCGAATGGGGCAAAGAAATCCTGATCGATGAACCCCTCGACGAGCTCAAAGCAATATGGAAGAACGGCCTCGCGCAGTATTATTGAAATTCCCCGGCACGAACTGTGACAGTGAAACCGCCCGCGCTCTCGAAACGGTCGGATTTGTCACCGAGATGATTCCAATCTCGGCACTGAAACAGGAATCCATCGACGGAGTTTCCCTTGTTGTTTTGTCAGGAGGCTTCAGCTATGGCGACTACGTCATGGCAGGTCGTCTTGCCAAACTGGTTACCGAGCAGAAGATTGGAGAGACTCTGAGAGATTTTCGTGACAACGGAGGATACATCCTCGGGATCTGCAATGGATTTCAGATCTTGACGCAGCTCGGACTACTGCCCGAGGGCAGTCTTGTCGAAAACACGAGTGGTCGCTACCAGTGCCAGTGGGTGTCGCTCGAAAACCGAGCACCAGAGAGCCCCTTTCTCTCTCAGCTTCCTGAGTCATTCGAGTTTCCCATCGCGCATGCTGAGGGGCGGCTCGTAACATCCGAGGCATCCATTGCGGAGGACTATCGTGCAAATGGGGCCGCAGCATTGACCTATACCGAGGACGTGAATGGCAGCTTTGAGCAAATCGCGGGGCTGCAAGATGAGTCAGGTCGAGTTTTCGGTTTGATGCCGCATCCGGAACGTTTTCTTCGCCGCCGGGATCACTACGATCCCGATTGGAGCGGGGGAGAAGAAGGCGAAGAATGGGGGAGTGGATATTATCTCTTCCGGTCTCTCTACGAATCTGTAACATCTGACGAGGAATGAGCGAAGAATACACCTACAAAGGCGCAGGCGTTGACATCGAGGAGGCAGCTGCATTGGTTGGCGACATCGGTGAGCTTCGCCGCCGCACGGAAGCCAAACGATCGCTGATGCAGTCCTTCGGGTTGTTTGCAGCGAGCTATGACCTTAGCGACTACAAAGAGCCGGTCATTGTGACAGGCTGTGACGGAGTCGGGACGAAGCTGGAGCTTCTCCTGGAACACGATCAACTCGAGACAGCGGGGCGGGATCTCGTCGCCATGAGCGTGAATGACATTCTCACAACCGGAGGTGATCCACTGCTGTTTCTCGATTACGTCGGCGTTGGCCGAATCGACAAAACAAAAATTAAGCGGCTCATCGCAGGAATGGCCGATTACCTCGCGAGCTGTGACTGCATTCTTGCCGGAGGCGAAACGGCTGAAATGCCCGGTGTCGTTCCCGATGGAGTGATCGAGCTTAGTGGGTTTTGTGTCGGCGCTGCCGAAAAGCCGGACTTGATTGATCCGAGTCGAATTTCTTCAGGAGATAAATTAATTGGTTATCCCAGTGATGGCTTCCACGCGAACGGCTGGAGCTTGATCCGCCGCATTCTTGATGCCAACCCCGGCCTGATCGACGACGACGAGTGGACTCAATTTCTCGCCCCGACGCGATTGTATCACGATGTCGTGGCCGGACTTCGCGAGCGTAATTTGGACGTCAAAGCGATGGCCCACAATACGGGTGGAGGGCTTCCCGAAAACCTGGAGCGCTTACTCGGAGAAAACGGAGCGACAATAGAAATCCCGAGATGGGAACTCGGTGCTGTTGGGAAAATTCTCTCTTTTATCGAAGATGCCGAAGCCATCAAGACCTTCAACATGGGGTGGGGATGGATTGTAATTGTTCCCGCCGAACAGGCTGAAGAGGCGGCAGGGTTTCATGATGGTGCTCTTGTCATTGGTGAGGTTGACTCATCAGGTTCTGTGAATGTTTCTATCCGCTAGATGAGCGATCCGATCCATCATGAGTGTGGCGTTGCCATGGTCCGGCTGAAGAAGGATCTTGCTTGGTACAAAGACAAATACGACACCTGCATGTGGGGCTTTCAGCGGCTCTATCTGCTGATGGAAAAGCAACACAACCGGGGCCAGGACGGTGTTGGGATCGGTTGCTGTAAGCTGGATATGCCTCTGGGTGCGCCTTACCTGTTCCGCGCGCGTAATGCGAAGCGGGATTCTCTCATCAAGTTGATGGAGGAGCAGATCAAATCGATCACCAAGTTGGAGCGACAGGGTCGGCTTGATCCTGTCGATCCCGAATCCTTCAAGCGCAATTTCGAGTTTGGCGGTGAAGTCCTCCTTGGCCATCTTCGCTACGGAACATCAGGCACTTTTGGAGAGGGAGGCTGTCATCCTTACGTTCGTCGGACCAACTACACGACAAAGACGATGATGGTGCTGGGCAACTTTAACATGACCAATGCCCGAGATCTGAATCACCACTTGATTGATCGCGGGCAGCACCCTGTTTTTGACACGGATACGCAAACCGTGCTGGAGGAGATCGGCTACCATCTCGACGAAGCGCACGATGCGATATACCGCCGCGAACGAGACAAAGGAACTCCCGGAAAGGAAATTCCAGCGATCATTGCCGAGGAGATCGACATTTCCCGAATTCTGCGTAAGTGTGGAGAAATATGGGATGGAGGATATTCCATTGCGGGTGTGATCGGAAATGGCGACGCCTTTGTCCTGCGTGACCCAACCGGGATACGTCCCTGTTTTTATTACGAAGACGAAGAGGTTATTGCTTTCGCGAGCGAGCGTGTGCCGCTAATGACCGTCTTCAATGCGCCGATCGAGGCAGTGAAAGAATTGCCAGCTGGTCACGTAGGGATGATGGATCACCGAGGCGGTCTCGAGATCAGGGAATTTGCGACTCCGCGTGAGCAGTATCCGTGCTCGTTTGAGCGAATCTACTTTTCTCGTGGAAACGATCCCGATATCTATCGCGAGAGGATGAAGCTAGGGGAGAATCTCGTCCCTCGCGTATTTGAGCGGATTGAGGACGATTTCGACAAAACCGTTTTCAGCTTCATCCCAAACACCGCCGAAATTGCTTACTACGGAATGATGCATGGCCTGCGTAAATTGCGACGGGACCAGGTCAAAGCCGAGATTGTGAAGGCTGCGGCTGAAGGATTGCTCGACGAGGATGCGATCGACAAGCTCATTCTGAAGAGTTGGCCGCGTGGGGAAAAAATCGCGCACAAAGACATCAAGTTGCGGACTTTTATCGCGCAGGAGAAAGGGCGCGATCAAATGGTCTCGCACGTCTACGATGTTACCTACGGACAAATTGCTCCCGACGAAACTCTCGTCGTGATCGATGATTCCATTGTGCGCGGGACAACCTTAAAAGATTCAATCATCAAGATTCTTTCCCGGCTCAATCCGAAGAAGATCATGGTCGTGTCGACTGCGCCGCAGATTCGCTACCCGGACTGCTACGGGATCGATATGTCGCATCTCGGGAAATTCATCGTCTTCCAGGCCGCTGTAAATTTACTCGAACGAGACGGAAAACACAATCTCCTCACTGATATTTACTTCCAGTGTATCGAGGAGTTGAAAAAGCCGGTCGAGGAAATGACCAACCCGGTCAAAGCGGTGTATGAGGGGTTTACCCAGGAAGAAATCTCTGCCGAGATCAGCCGCATGGTCACGCCGGAGGATATTCCCTGGAAGGGAGAAGTCGAAGTCATCTACCAAACTGTGGAGGATATGCACGACGCGATTCCCGTGCACAAGGGGGATTGGTATTTTACGGGGAACTATCCGACACCAGGAGGATACAAGGTCGTGAATCAAGCCTTCGTGGGCTACATGGATAAGTCCGGGGAACGGCCTTACGATATTTTGTTGTAGACTTTATGAAAGTGTTAGTCGTTGGAAAAGGCGGTCGCGAGCATGCGATCATCACTGCGTTGCACGAGTCTTCGAGCGAGACCGAAATTTTCTCCTACCCAGGATCTGATGCGATTTTTTCGATCGCGAAGCCAGTCGATGTGGATGGAAGCATTGGTTCCTTGATTGATTTTGTGAAAGCGAATGAGATCGACCTCTGCGTCGCGGGAGAGGAAAGTTATCTCGTCAAAGACGAGGGACTTGCCAATGCCTGTGAAGCAGCGGGAATTCCGTGCTGGGGGCCGCCGAAAGAAGCGGCTCAACTCGAGGCGAGCAAGGAATTCGCCAAGGAGTTCATGATGCGGCACAGCATTCCGACAGGCGGTTACGCGTCGGTCAATTCGGTCGAGGAAGCGCGCGCCGCGATCGACGGAAAATATCCGACCGTCTTGAAATTCGATGGCCTTGCCGCTGGAAAAGGAGTGGCCGTTTGTCTCGACAAGGCGTCAGCGGAAGAATTCCTCGATGAGGTTCTCGGGCAAAGAAAATTCGGAGAGGGGCGCTTGCTCGTTGAAGAATTTCTCGAGGGTCCTGAGATTTCGATCTTTGCATCCGTGGTTGATGATGAATACCAGATTCTCGCGCCTGCTCGGGACTACAAGCGCATCTACGATGCCGATGAGGGTCCCAACACCGGCGGCATGGGGGCGGTCAGTTCCGTGGAAATGTTTGAAGGGGATCTGCGTCAGGTTATCGACGAAACCATCGTTTGGCCGACGGTCGAAGGCTTGCAGAAGGATGGGCTTCCTTATCGAGGTTTTCTCTATTTTGGCCTGATGCTAACGGAACAGGGACCAAAGGTGATTGAATACAATTGCCGTTTTGGCGATCCGGAAGCGGAAGCGGTTCTTCCCATGGTGACGGGCGATTTTGCGCATCATGTTTTCGAAGGAGCGAAAGGCAATCTTGATTCTGATTGCATCAATTTTGCGAGCGGGTGGAGCATTTGTCTCGTATCCGCGTCTGCTGGTTATCCGGCCTCTTCTCGCACTGGTGATGTGATTTCAGGATTGGATGCCGTTGAAAACGCTCGTGTTTTTCATGCCGGAACAAAGCAAAACGCTTCGGGCCAATTTGAAACCGCCGGAGGTCGTGTTCTCGTGGTCGTCGCGAATGGAGCCACTCGCGAAGAAGCAGTCGTCAATGTCTATCGCGAAAGCGACAAGGTCACTTTCGACGGTCTGCAGCGAAGAACCGACATCGGAACGAGAAATTTTTGATGACGAGAGGCAAACAAGCGAATAAGGTCACAAAATCACTGAGTTGAGCACCACTTCAGAAATCACCACCGAGGAAATCCTCACCCCGTCTGGAATTGAGGAGAAGGTGGCTGTTTTGGCTGACGGAATTACGAATCGCTGCGGTGATGACGATGTTGCCTTTGTCGGAATTTTTACTAGAGGGGTGACTCTCGCTCGCCGCGTCGCAGAAGTGCTCAAACAGCGCGGAAAGGAATATCCCGTCGGAACGCTAGATATTTCCCTGTATCGAGACGACTTCGACAGAAACGGGCCTGATTTTCCCCGCCTCGAAAGTTCCGATATCCCTTTCGCGATCGATGGAACGCGCGCGATCCTTTTTGACGAAGTTATCTTTACCGGGCGAACGATCCGAGCAGCGCTTGACGGATTGATGGACTATGGTCGGCCGCGAAAAATTGAGTTGGCTGTTCTCGTCGACCGGGGCCATCGCGAATTGCCCGTTCAGCCGGACTATGTCGGACAGACGATACCGACTGCGTCGAACCAATATATCCAAGTGCGATTCCAGGAAGACGACGGAAAGGAAGGCGTCTTTCTCGTGACCGAATCCGACCATGAGTGATCTACAACCGCGAAAGGACCTGCTCGATATCGAAAGCCTCTCGCTCGAGGAGATCGAATACGTTCTCAACAACGCGGTGCCGTTTAAGCAACTTTTCCAACGATCTGTGAAGAAAGTTCCGACTCTTCGCGGAAAAACCGTTCTCAACCTTTTCTACGAGCCTTCTACGCGAACGAGCTCGTCCTTCGAAGTTGCCGCGAGCCGACTCTCTGCTGACGTGACGAACTTCACGGTAGGCAGTTCCTCGGTCGTGAAAGGGGAGTCTCTCCTCGACACCATCGAGACGCTCCAGGCGATGCGCTCCGATTATATCGTGATTCGTCACAAAGGTGCCGGAGTACCTGGGATAGTTGCCAAACACACCAATGCGTCTGTGTTGAATGCCGGGGACGGGTATCACGCTCATCCCACGCAGGCTCTGCTCGATGCGATGACCTTTCGCGAAGTCTGCCCGGACTATGCCGGGAAAAAGGTAGTCATCGTTGGTGACATCCTTCATTCCAGGGTCGCGAGATCGACAAGCACGCTTTTTCAAAAATTGGGAATCGAGGTGGGTGTGCTGGGGCCGGGTTCGCTGATTCCCGAAGGGCGTCACGATTTCATGCAGCGCTTCGCTTCCTGGGATGATGTCTTCGACTGGGGGCCGGACGCGGTTTATTTGCTCCGCGTTCAGCTGGAGCGGCAGGAAGGGCAATTTTTCCCCGGCATTGCCGAATACCACAAGATGTATGGCCTGAACAGCGGACGACTTTCACAGATGAGGGAACGCGGGACCTGGCTGATGCATCCCGGACCCGTCAATCGTGGAGTCGAGGTCACAGACGAGGCGATGGGATATGAAAAAAGTCTGATATCTACTCAGGTCGAAAATGGAATCGCCGTTCGCATGGCCGTATTGCACTGGCTGAAACCCGAGACGCAACAGGACTGATATGGAGAGGCTTTTCAAAAACGCCAGTATCGCCCGCGCCGATTCACCGGAATTGGAAAAGGCCGACGTTCTTGTTGGCGATGACGGGGTGATCAAGGAGGTGGGGAAAGATATTGCAGGTGATGCGGTCTCTGACTGTGCAGGATGTGTTCTCGTTCCGGGAATGTTTGATCTCCATGTTCATGCTCGAGAGCCTGGTGCGGAACACAAAGAAACACTTGCGACCTGTGCCGACGCCGCTCTGAATGGAGGGATAACTGGCCTTGTCTTGATGCCGGATACGAGTCCTCCCATTGATACCGGTAACCTGGTGAAGAGTCTCCAGGATCTCGTCTCCGAAGCGAGTTCGATCCCGATGCTCGTGGCAGGATGTCTTACCAAACGTCGCGAAGGCGAGAAGTTGGCCGGTTTTTCCGGAATGGCGAATCGCGGAGTTGTGATGCTGACCGATTCAGATCGGACCGTGCCGTGTCCAGATCTGTTGCGCCGCTGCATGGAGTATGCCAGAGATTTTCATCTCGTTGTGACGTCTCATTGTGACACGCCGGCTCTGACCAAGGCAGGGGCAGTCAACGAGGGACGGGTATCCTATCAACTGGGCCTGCCTGGCATTCCCGCGATCAGTCAGGAGATCGTCATTGATCGCGACATCCGCGTTGCCCAGCACACCGGTGCGAAGTTGCATCTGCAGCAGATTTCCACCGCTCACGCCCTTCGAGCCATTTCCGACGCAAAGGCTACGGGAACGAATGTGACCTGCGAAGTCTCTCCCTTTCATCTCCTTCTCAGTGAAGATGATATTGAGGACTACAACACTGCCTACAAGCTCGACCCGCCTCTGCGCTTGCCGACCGATCGCGATGCCCTTCTTAAGGGATTGCTGGATGATACCGTTGACGCAATTGCGACGAACCACGCTCCGCATACCGAATTTGAAAAAGCGGCTGATTTTGCGAGCGCGCCCTTTGGGGTAGCTGGGCTGGAGACGGCGGTGCTCTCTCTCTACGACAGATTTATCAAAAACGGAGTCTTCGGATGGGACCTCCTGATTCGAAAGTATTCCGTAGCTCCACGAGAGATCGTCGGACAGCAGCCAGTGGCGATTCAGGAAGGAGAGAAAGCCAACTTCTTCGTCTTCGATCCAGAGGGAGAAACCAAGGTTGATGCTCGCTATCTCAAGACCAAGAGCCACGTCAGCCCGTTTCTCGGGAAGGCTCTCGCCGGAGCGATTCGGGAGACCGTGCTTGGGTGAATCGCTGCGGGCGTAATTCCCGTGCTCACTCACTGCCCATGCTCCACGCAAATCGGAGCAGGAACATTTACGATTTTTCCGTGGAAGAGCAATCCGCCGGTCTCCTGATCGATTTTGAATACAGAAAGCGTATTGGAATAACGTCCCGCCACGATCATCCATTGACCGGTAGGATCAATGTTGAAATTTCTCGGCCAGCTTCCGCGAATCGCTTCGCGTTCGACAAACTCCAACTGCCCGCTTTGTCTGTCGACGGAAAAGGTAGCGATGGAATCATGACCGCGATTGGCAGCGTAGACAAACTTCCCACTCGGATGAACGCGGATCTCGGACGATTTGTTGGGAATTTCCCACATTTCTTCGGGCAGGGTGGAGATCGTTTGAACCGCCTTCATCGTTCCTGCTTTTGCGTCGTAGTCGAAAACGGTTACCGACATCAGCAGTTCGTTGAGCAGGTAAATCTTTGATCCGTCCTTGCTGAATTTCATGTGGCGAGGGCCGCCGCCGGGAATCGCGATTCCGGCGCCATGCGGCTCGATCGTGGCGTTCTCGTGATCGATGCGATAGATGAAAACTTTGTCAGCTCCCAGATCAGGAATGAAAAGAAATCTATTGTCGGGACTGACTCCGGCCCAGTGGGGGTGGGGTCCTTTTTGCCGTGCCTCGTTGGGACCTGATCCGTTGTGTTCCTCCAGATCGCTGCGCTCGCCAATGGAGCCATCGCCTTTGATAGGGAAAACGGCTGTCGATCCGCCGCCGTATTGAGCCGTGAACAGAATCATGTCCTCGTGGTCCAGGCTGAGATGCGCTGCGCCGCCATCGCCGATAGGCTGGGTGTTGATGAGAGAGAGGGATTTGTCCTTTCCAATCGAAAACGCTGCAACACTGGGCTCCTTGTCTACCGAACAAACGCAGTAGATTCGCTTTCCGTCAGAACTCAATGTGACGAATCCGGGCGCCCCAATCTTTGCCGCGAGAACGGGATTGCTCAGTGTTCCGTTTTCAGTATTAAGCTCTGTTCGATAGATTCCTTCCGCGCCTTTTCCGCCGGTTCCAATCCAGAGGGTGACGTTATCGGCTTGAAGAAGGGAAAATGGTAACAGGAGGGCGAGAGAAACAGATAGAAATTTCATGTGGGATTACGCTGGTTTGAGATAATTCTTCCGTCAGCCTCGCCTCGTCGTCAAGATTTGGCAGGTCCGTCATCACTGGTTGGCGATCGCCAACCCCCTTGACTCTCACTGTGTCCCCGCTATAGGTGAACCTTTTTGTCGACGGCGGTGACGCCATTTCAGGATGAGTGATTCCCAGTTTCCAGATCCCGGCCTCGCCGGAAAAAATGCGCTCGTTACGGGTGGTAGTCGTGGCATTGGCCGTGCGATCGTTGAAAAGCTCGCCTCCTCAGGGATGGACGTAACTTTTACCTATCTGGGAAATGACGAGGCGGCGCAAAAAGTGATCGCCGAGAATCCCGGCCTGAAGATTACGGCCGAAAAGGTCGATGTGCGTGATTCCGAAGCGGCTCGCGAATGCATCGAGAGACTTGTTGATCGAGTGGAGACGCTGGACGTACTCGTCAACAACGCCGGCGTGATTCGCGATAATCTCCTCCCGATGTTGGAAGACGAGGATCTTGAAGCTGTTTTTAAGACAAATATCGAAGGCGTATTTCATTTTTGCCGCGCAGCGGTTCCTTTCATGATGTCGAAGCGTTCCGGCCGAATCATCAATATTAGTTCGATATCCGGGGAAAAGGGCGGTCGCGGGCAGACCAACTATGCGGCTAGCAAGGGTGCGATCAACTCGTTCACCAAAGCTCTCGCTGTAGAGGTGGGACGCAGAAAAATTCTCGTGAATGCAGTTGCGCCGGGCGTGATTGAGACCGAAATGTCGAAGGATGTTCGTGATTTGGCGGGTGATGAAATCACTTCCAATATCGTGCTAAAGCGTTATGGTCAGCCCGAAGAAATCGCGAACGCCGTCTGGTTTCTCAGTTCTGATCTGGCGAGTTACATCACCGGTCAAATTTTGAGCGTGGACGGCGGATTTAAAATGTAATTCCAGACATGAGTACTCCAGACATCAGCCAGGATGAGATTGACGCTATCTACCCGAAAGTGGCGGAAATCATTGCCGACGCGCTCGGCTGTGATGAGGATGAAGTAAGCCCCGATTCCTCTCTTATCAATGACCTAGACGCCGAGTCGATCGACTTTCTCGACATCGTTTTCCGCCTCGAGCGGGAGTTCAAAGTGAAGATCCCCCGCGGCAAGGCCGTTGAGGAAGCTCGCGGCGAGCTTTCCGAAGAAGAGTTCGAGCAGGGTGGAGTTGTCACCGACGCAGGATTTGAAAAGGTGATAGCCTATATGGCGGAGGTCCCTGCAGACCGGATTCAGTCTCCGCTCAATTCCGCTGAGATTCCCAAATTGTTCACTACGGAGACCTTCTGCAAGATGGTGATTCGTGAGCAACAGGGTTAAGTGATCGACAGAACCCTCTTGGGTGGTTGACCTAACCCTGTTAGATATTGGGGTGAAACCAGATCGTTGCATTTAATGTAGCTGCATTTGGTAAAATGCAGACCGCCGGAACTTTACCAAGTTCCGCCACACGGTAGATTCTGTGATGAGTGACCACTTCCACGCCTTTTCTTTTGTTGATCGGATTCTATCCGACGAGGCGGGATCGCGGATTGTTGGAGAATACGAGATTCCTGCTTCGATTGATTCCTTTCCCTTGTCGCTCGTTTCAGAATCGATTGGGCAATGCGCGGCGATGTCGGCGATGAAGGCGGTCGATTTTCAGTTTCGCCCCGTGGCGGGAATTGCGGGAGCGGTCGATTTTTGCGGTGAAGTAAAGCCGGGGCAGACTCTCCGCCTTGAAGCTGACTTGGTAAAAGCGGACGAAGAGGCAGTTGGATACGGCGGAGTGGCAACAGTGGATGGTGAGCCGATTGTGCGATTGCATGACTGTCTCGGTCCAATGGTCGGCATGGCGGATTTTGACGATCCCGAGGCGGTTCGCGGACGCTATGACTTGCTTCGTTCCGATGGCGCAGAGACAGGAGCGTTTTCCGGTGTACCGGAGTTTTCATTTGCGATTACGTCTTTGGTCGAGGGCGAATCTGCGGAAGCGGAATTTACCATTCCCGAATCGGCGCACTTTTTTGGCGACCATTTCCCCCGCAATCCGGTTTTTCCCGGAACTCTACTGATGGACTTGAATCTTCGATTTGTTTCTGTTCTTGCCGAAACCATGCCGGAAGAAGGAAATTGGAAAGCTACCGGGATGAATAGCGTCAAACTTCGAGCCTTCATGCCCCCGGGCGAAGCTCTCTCTTTGCAGGCTAAAGTGGAAGAAATCGAAGGCGACAAGGCCACGGTTTTCGTACAAAGTCGCAAAGGAAAACGGCGGAATAGCGGTGCTCGCATTCTGCTCACAAGATAGTTCATCATGTCTTCTACGGAAAAACGCCGCATCGCCGTCACGGGGATCGGATTGGTCACGCCGGTGGGAAACACCACGGCGGAGACTTGGTCTGGTCTGCTTGCTGGAAAAAGCGGAGCCGGGCAGATCGAAAATTTCGACGCAAGCGGCTTCTCAACGACAATAGGGGCGGAAGTGAAAGGATTTGATCCTACGGAATCAGTGCCGGATCCCAAACTCCTGAAATTTGCATCGCGATCCCATGGATTCGCCCTTACCGCTGCTGCCGAAGCATTGGCCGATGCGGGGATTGCTCCGGCGCCCGAAGATTCTCATCGATGGGGGCTCGCGGTCGGGGCCGGTATGATGTCGGTGGCCTATGATGATTTGAAGGTCGTTCACGACCACGCCACGGACGAAAGTGGCTACTTCGAACCTGACGGACTGGTGAGTGAAGAGTTTCCTGCCAACCCGGTGAATTTTTGCCGCTGGCAGTCCAACGCAGGACTGGGCCTTTTGGCAAAGCAGTTTGGGATTCGCGGATACGCGACTTCGGTTCACACCGCTTGTGCTTCCGGCGGGCAGGCCATCGGATCTGCGCTCAAGGCGATGCGTCGAGGGCAGTGCGATTATATGCTCGCGGGCGGTTTTGATTCGATGCTGAATCCAATCGGTATTTCCGGATTTTGTCTGCTGGGAGCTCTTTCCACCGATAATGACAATCCGACGGGAGCTAGCCGTCCTTTCGATGAGACAAGAAACGGATTTGTCCTCGGAGAAGGCTCTGGTTTTCTCGTCCTCGAAGATTGGGACAAGGCTGTCGAGCGTGGCGCATCGATCTATGCCGAACTCGCCGGAGACGGGAATTCGCTGAGTTGCTATCGCATCACCGATTCACCCCCAGACGGAAACGGTCCGATCCAGGCGATTCACCAGGCGTTGGGTGATGCGGATACGACGATGGAGGAAATCGACTACGTCAATGCTCACGGAACTTCGACGCAGATGAATGATCGAAGCGAGTGCGCGGCGATGAAGGCAGTCTTTGGCGAACGAATCGACGAAGTGCAAGTCAGTTCGACAAAGAGTTGCATGGGCCATTTGATTGCCGCTGCGGGCGCAGTTGAGGCTGCCGTTTGCTGTCTTGCGATCCGTGACGGTGTTGCTCCGGTTAATGCCAACTACAACAATCCTGATCCTGACTGCGACGTCAATCTGGTGACGGGAGAACCGCAGCACGGAAAGATTCGTGCTGCCCTGACCAATTCACTGGGATTTGGAGGATCGAACAGCTCCCTTGTATTTCGCAACCCAACGGAGGTGAAAGCATGAAGAACGCTTCGGAAAAAATCGTCATTACCGGCAGCGGGATCGTTTGCGGAGCAGGAGCAACTCCGGATGACATCTGGAGCAAGCTCGCAGCTGGCGAGACTGCAATTGGCCCCTACTCGCAGTGGGACGGAGATAACTGGCCGGTCAAAATTGCGTCGGAGGTTCAGGAGAACAATCGGACGCTGGTTCCTGATCGAAAGCTCCATAAAACTATTTCCCGCACCGACATGTTCGGAATTTACGCGGCAGAAAAGGCGATTGAAAACTCGGGCGTGCTCGCTCATCGCGACGAGCTGCCCGAAGATTCGCAGGACGGATTCAATGACCGAACCGGACTCTTTGTTGGTTCCGGTGGCGGAAATTACACCAGCAACTACGACTATCTGCCGCTCATTACAGAAGCAAAGGGAGAGTTGCCAGCCTTTGGGGCAGAGTTGAGCAACATGGTCACGCCAATGTGGCTACTGAAAAATCTTCCCAACAACGTACTCTGCCACGTCGGTATCCGCGGTCAGCTCAAAGGAACGAATGCCTGTATCACGAATCAGTGTTCCAGCGGCATCATGGCGGTGGCCGAATCAGCTTGTGCGATTGTAAATGGGGAAGCGGATCGAATCGTGGCAGCAGGTCACGACGCGCCTTTCGAGCCAGAGATGGTTCTCTACTATCACAAGCTCGGACTGATGTCTTCGGATACTCCTCGCCCCTTTGACGCGAATCGCAGCGGCACGGTGTTTGGAGAGGGAGCCGCTTCGTTGGTTCTGGAAAAAGAGAGCGATGCCAACGAGCGCAGTGCGAATGTGCTCGGAGAATTTCTCGGATTCGGATGTTGCAGTGAGGCTACGGGTATCCTCGATCTTGATCCCGAAGGTGACGGAGTTTTCCGGGCAATCGAACAATGTCTCGAAAACGCAGGGTTGCAGACTTTCGATGTTGGAATGATCTGCGCTCACGGAAACGGAACCGATGCTTCTGACCTTTCCGAGTCGATTGGGATTCGTCGAGCCTTTGGCGATGACATTCCGCCGGTGACCGGATTCAAGTGGGCTTATGGACACCTCATTGGTTCTTCTGGAATCGCCGATATCGTAATGAGTCTGGAGGCACTGAAGCAGAAAGCTGTCCCTGCGATTCCGACCTGTGAAGAGATCGATCCTCGTATCGGTGAGTTTCCCGTGGCGACCACTTCTACGAATCCTCGCAGCAATGTTGCACTTGTCATTTGTCGCGGGTTCGGCGGCATGAATGTGGTTGTTGCGATTCGCGCGAATTCCTGATCTCAGCCAATAAGACGAATGCGCCAGGGAATCGACACCGTCGAAATTGCTCGAATCGAGAAATTGCTGGGCGATCTGGACGAGGAAGCGCTGCGCGACTTTTTTACGGAGGCAGAGCTGGAAGATGCTGGAGAAGGTTCCGGCCGGGCGCAGAAACTGGCGGCACGTTTTGCGGCGAAGGAAGCTTGCTGCAAACTTTTCCCCAAAGAAATTTGTCTCGGCACGATCGAGCCGGTCGATTTTTCTGTTGCTCGCAGTGGTTATGGCCAGCCGGAAATTGTTTCAACGGAGCGGGGCAGGGCGGTGATGAATCTCTATGGAGTTTCCGAGATCGGCCTTTCGATGACCCACACCGATAGTAGCGCGACTGCGATTGCCTCGGCCGAGGCAGACCCGATTCTTGCTCCCTGGTATGGGAAGCTGGTCTATCACCTCATCCCGATCCGACGAAAGGTGGTGATGGAAAACCTAGATCGAGTTTTTGGTAGCACGATGGAGCGCGATCAGATCGGGGCGATAGCTCAATCGTTTTACGGCCATCACTTGCGGTCTTTCTGCGAATTCATCAAAATGGCGTTTCTCTCGAAAGAGGGCAAAAAGAAGCTCATTCGTATCGAGGGGGGAGAGCATCTCGAGAATGCGAGGGAGGCGGGGAAAGGGGTTCTCTTGCTGACGGGGCACTTTGGCAACTGGGAGGTTTCCACGGTTGCTGGCATTTCCCAGTTTGAAGAATACCACGGCCTCTTTCATTTTATTCGCCGTCCTTTACAGCCGAAGTGGTTTAATGACTTTGTGATGCGGCGTTTTCGCAAAGCGGGATTTGGAACCCTGGATAAGGCGGGATCGCTTGATGACATTCTCGACCTCCTCGAGCAGAACGAGATTGTCGTTTCGATCTTCGATCAGTTCACGGTAAAGAAATACGGTATTCCTTCGGAGTTTTTCGGACATCAGGCCCACACCTTCAAGAGCCTTTCGGTGCTGGCCCAATTTACGGGGGCGCCAGTAATTCCAGCTTCCAGCTGGCGAGAGGCGGATGGGAAGCATGTCCTTCGCTTCGAGCCGCCGGTGGAGGTGGAGACCGAAGGGCGCACCCGGGATATCATCAGTCGCAATACGAAACGGTTCAACGAGGTGCTGGAGCGAATTATTCTCCGCCATCCGGAACAGTGGATCTGGATGCACAGGCGCTGGAAGAAAATTCGGCAGGATTAAGCGCCAGCTAAGAAAAAAGCTGCTCCCAATTCGGAAACGGCTTTTTGGTAAAGAATTGAAATCGACTCTGCTATTACATCGCCATCGCGGCTTCCTCGCGGTCGGAGAAAAAATCGTCGTCGTCTTCCTCACCTGCTTTGCGCAGCGGGCGTGGACCGGGATCTTCTTTCTTCTGCAGAGCGCGGCGAAGCTTCTTCAGGGCAATGTTCTGCAATTGACGGATTCGCTCACGAGTCACGCCGAACGCCTGTCCAACTTCCTCGAGCGTCTTCGGCTTCTGACCGGCAAGGCCGAATCGAGCGTCGATGATCTTGCGCTCACGCTCGTCGAGAACCTCGAGAAGGTCATCGAGCTGCATGTGCATGTTCTTGTGACTGAGAAGCTCAAGCGGTGTCTGTGCTTTCTCGTCACCAATGATTTCACCAAACTCCGTGTTATCGTCGTCGCTGATGGGAGCATCGAGCGACGCGGGACGAAGGGCGGCTGACTTGAGGTGAGAAAGCTTGACTCGGTCGATACCGATTTCTTCCGCAAGTTCCTCATCCGTTGGTTCGCGGCCCAGTTCCTCGGAAAGAACCATCGCAACGCGGCGCATTTTTGAAATTTTGTCGACCATATGGACGGGCAGACGAATCGTCTTACTCTGGTTGGCCAGAGCTCGCTTGATCGACTGCTTGATCCACCAGGCAGCGTAGGTAGAGAGCTTTCCGCCCTTATTGGGATCGAAACGTTCGACAGCCTTCATCAGACCAATGTTTCCCTCGGAAATCAAATCGAGGAGCGGAAGTCCATAGTTCGCGTAGTCTTGCGCGATTTTTACGACAAGGCGCAGGTTTGCCTTAATCATATGAGCGCGAGCTTCCTTGTCGCCGACCTTAATTCGATCGGCGAGTTGAACCTCTTCTTCCCGGGTGAGTAGTGGGGTTTTTCCGATCTCCCGAAGGTAGATCTTGATCCCCCCATCCATTTCTAAGTTGGCCATGGTCGTTGTTGTTGAGTGTGGTAGTTCGGATCGTGACGCTTTAGTTGCTAATATTGAAGCAAGATATTTGCCTTCGTTGATATCCTCCTAAAAACGTTGGATTCAGGAGTGCGATAAGGGTTGGTGCCGGCTTGGGCAGAGCTGAATTCTGACAAGGCAGATAGGGCTAGTAACGTGTGGCCGGTCAGGTGGTCAACTCGATGAGCTTTCACCGCTTTCCTGACGTGTGAGTGAGTCGGTTTCTATATCTGTTCAATAAAAGTGTAATCAAAAAAGTCCGGATTTTTCTGTAATCGGTTAACTTTTATGAAATATCAAGTATTCCTGCAAGATAATAATCGGGTTTTTCCCTTGAGGATTGCTGGGCGCTAGCGCCTGTCTCACCCTTTACCACGCCGAAAGTTCGACGGTTATTACGGGAGAAAAGACAGGGTTTACGATAATTTCAATAACCCAGGCCCCACTCGCTATTGCGCTGGGGTTCGCTTTGCGGAGCTTTTCCGCTGGAGGGATCCGTCACTGGTCCCATCGTCATGCGTTGTCCCAACTCAAGAATCCGCTGCCGTTGATCGAGGCGTTCGCAGCAGGAAAGAAATTCATCGGGGGATACGTTGCCAGTATCAAAGAGATTAAAATGGGCCGGCATCACGATATTGGTGCTGATCGCCTTCGCCAGAGCGGCAGCCTCAAAGCCGTTTAGAGTATCACCTTTTTCTCCGGTTCTTTCTTCTCCATTAATGGGGAGGAGGGCGAGATTGATCGGCCAGCGACGCACTTGCTTGATCAAATGGGTATGCCAGGTGGTCTCGCCACTTACGTAAATGCTGAAGGGACCAAAAATGATCACGTAACCGATGTCTCGCGAGTTTCCGTGCTCATCCCGCCGAATCTTTGGAGTGGCCGCGTCGATTCCATGAAAGTCGAAGGGGGGCGCGGTCTCGTGGGCACCTGCATTTATCCCTACGGTCGGCGGGCTGGCTGAACCAAGCGCCTCAGTAACTTCGTTTTTGGAGCCGGCGGGAACGACGAGCTTCAGGTTGGGATTTGCAGCGAGAAGGGGAAGGATTGTTTCGGTGTCAAATCGATCGGGACGAATGCTTGTGCAGACGACGTAGTCAATTCCCGACAATTTCAGCGGATCAACAACTCGCTCGGATACGCGATTGTAGGGAGTCTCGGTTCCACGATTCGCTCGCGTGATGGAGTCAGAGAGATAGGGATCAATGAGAAGGCCAATCCCATTCCACTTGAGTAGAAAACAGCTTTGCCCCAGCCACCAGACATGGATCGCTCCGGTGACTTTGTCAGCCGAATGGAAGTCTTCGACAAAATCCTCGTCTCTTTGAAGCGGAACAATCATAGGGAAGCGGACGAAAAGCAGTGAAATCGTCCCAAGTCCGGTAACATGCTACCATTCACGCAGTTTCACAAGTGCCGCGGAATATAAAGATTTTCGAAAAACTAGAGAAGCTAGAGAAGAGCAAAACCGCTCGAATGGGAAATTGACTCCCGACCACTCAACTGATCGGTTCCGTCTCGCGCTTTTTCGGGCGCTTTGGAAGTTCGATTTCGATCCGCTGGTTAGGCTTTACCTTTTCCAACGAAGTGACTGGCTCTGTGTTGCCTGGATAAAATACTTTTACGGATTCAATCACGTCCGCTTCGCCCAGCCCGATGGTAAAATTTGCGGCGGAATCAACGACACGTTCGATGGAGTGCAGGACCCAATCAGAATCCCGGACGATAATGGAGACTCGCGTTCCTGGAACGTATTCGCTCAGATCGATTCGGACCCACGATCGAATGTCCCCGGCGGCTTCGAAAAGGCGGATCTTCCCGGAGCGATTTCGGTAAATCAACTCGGCGGCACCATTGCGGTCGAGATCACTCCCGGCAAACTGCACCGGCTCGTCGAGATAGCTTACGCGGCTGGCTACAGAAATTTCGCGAAAGGCGAGGCCGCCACGATTCCAAAAGACACGATTGATTTCCAGGGGGCCGGTTCCGAGGACGAGGTCTTCATAGCCGTCGTTATCCATGTCAACCGTCCCGACAGAGATCACGGAATCGATCTCTGCGAGTCCGATATCTCCAGTGACGTCAATGAAGGATAGCTTTCCCTCGTTGACATGGAGGGAGATTTTACCGCTATCATCTCTGATGAGCAGATCGATTTGTCCGTCGTTGTTACAATCGAAGGGTTGGGCGGAGCCATGTGTAGCGTCTCCAAGTCCTGCCTCGGCAAGCACATCGTCAAATCTCTGGTCGATCCAGTTCTCCGCTGGGCGGTTCACGCAGAGTCGATTTCCGAAATCGGAAACTTCCAGGAAGAAATCAGGCTCGCCGTCTCCGGAGACATCGCTGACCACGATCTGCTCCACGCCGCGCGGAATCCACAATTTCAGGTCCCACGCAACCGGTCGAAAAGTGCCTCCTTCCGTCTGGTGATAAAGTTCCAGGGGGTGATCGCTACTTCCGACGAGCAGGTCGGGTCGCCCGTCGGCGTCATGATCGATCCAAGCGGCGGTCAGGGTATCTCGAAAGGCGAGCATGCCTTGCTCGATTGTCACATCGGAAAACTTCCCCTTTCCATCATTCTGGAGAAGTGAATCCGGCAGGCCGTCACCGCGTGTGATATAGATGTCGAGGTCTCCATCGCTGTCAAAGTCTGCCGGGTAAAGTCCATTTCCCGTGTGGACGAGAGTATGGCTATCGATGGGAATAGGGCCTCCTTCGCCAGCAAGTTTGCTCATGCGGCCGCCGCCCTGATCAATGATCTCGGGGTCCGGCTCGGAATCGAAGTTTCCGACCGCGAATGGCCCCATGAGTTCCCCAGGCTGAGGAGCGAAGTAGACTGACAGGGTGTCAGACTCGGGTTTGGGAGCTGTGTTTTGTCGAAGTGCCTCGGGAAGCTGATCCGGAGTGATATTCAGAGCTGCGAGAGCAAGATTGAATTGCCAAAGTTCCTCAGCCGACGGCTCGCCGAGATCATCTTTCTTCATCGATTTGATGAAATCGCGAAGCCACTTTTCGTCTTTGGGAAAGGACCCTTCGGGAAAGGGCAGCGGAGCATCGGGCAGGCTGGCGAGAAGTTTTTCCGCCTTGGAAGGGGAGAGCGTATCGCTTTCTCCATCCCCCTTGGTCGTTCGCTCACTTGCAAGCGTGCCAAGGATTTGCTCCATCGATTGCCCCTGGAAGCGGGCAATTTCCCTGCGATCCAGCCGCTTTGGGCGTGCGCTTGGGATTTCCTCTGTGAAAACGGGGTCACCAAAATCGAGAAAGGGGAGACGATCACGGAAAAGGAACAGCCCAATTGCTGTTCCGAGAATAAGCCCGAGGAAGGCAAAAAATAAGATCCATTTCCGCATCTCTGGCATTATATCAGACGCGGGGCGGTCTGCATGTAGTTAGTTTAGCTGAAGTTCTGCCACTTCCGAAGCACTTCCAGCGCGGCGCCCGAGTCGATTGCCTCGTTGGCGCGAGCAAGCCCGGCTTTCAGATCCGGCTCCAGTCCCGTGATGACCAGTCCCGCAGCGCAATTCAGCGAGACAATGTCGCGTTTCGCTCCCTTGTCCTTTCCCTCGAGGATAGCGGTAATGATTTCCGCATTCTCAGCGGCTTCTCCTCCCTGCAACTCGGTGATCTCCGGGGTCTCAATGCCGAGGGAAGAGGGTTGGATGGGGGACTGATCAGGGTTGAGAGCTGTATCAAACACGGTTGTGTCTCCGATCGTAGACAGTTCATCCATGCCGCCGGCTGCTCCGGCGCTGCCGTGAACGGCCCAGGCTCGCTTGCGGCCGAGACGTTGCAGAATGTCTGCAAAAACGGGGCAGAGATTTTCATCGAAAACGCCGATGAGTTGGTAGTCGGGGCGGGCGGGATTCAGGAGCGGACCGAGGATGTTAAAAATGGTTCGTTGCCCGCTTTCGGCGAGAAGTTTTCTCACTGGCACGACTGCCTTGAACGCTGGATGATAGAGCGGGGCAAAGAGAAAGCCGGCTCCGACCTCTTCGATACAGTGGCCAAATTCGTCTGCTGGCAAATCGATGCGAATGCCTAGAGCCTCGAGAGCGTCCGCTCCTCCGCTCTTCGAAGTAATGCCTCGGTTGCCGTGTTTCACAACAGCGACACCGGCTGCTGCGAGGAGAAAAACGCTCGTGGTGGAGACATTGAAGAGATTTAATTTGTCTCCTCCTGTTCCGCAGACATCGAGTAGTGGTTTTCCGATCGCATCCCTGTCCAGAGTTGGTTCCACGGCATGATTGAGAAACTCCCCGGCAAAACCGGCAATCTCGAAAGCTGTTTCCCCTTTTTGCGCCAGCGCAGCGAGAAAGTTGGCTTTGCTCTCTTTAGAAATGGATTCGTCGAGAATGGCGGCAGTGGCTTCTCGAATGCCGGACTCTGTGAGTTCTTTTCCGGCTTGTAGATCACGGGTCATGGATTCCATGGGGAAATGGAACACTCTCTCTTCCGGATTGCCAACGCGGAAATTCTGGAAGAGAATGAATTTTTCTCTCCAATCGAACGTAATATTTATCGTGAGTGATTCTCTCCAGGGTAATTTGATTCTTGCTGTTCCTCAGCTCAAGGAGCCTCCATTTTTCCAAAGTGTCCTCCTTTTGACGGAGCACAATGACGAGAACGGTGCTCTCGGATACATTCTGAATCGCCCGATTGGGCGGGTTGTTGGAGATTTGTTGAGCGAGCAGGCGCTGCCGCCTGAACAACGCAATCCGCTGAAGGATGTGCCGGTTTTCATGGGTGGGCCGGTCAATCAGGAGCACCTCACTTTTTCCGCCCTGGGATGGTCGGAGGTGGATGAGAAACTTCAGTTTTCCACTCACCTGTCCGCTGCCGAGGCGGTCATGTATGAAATGGAAGGCTTTCACATCCGTGCCTTTGTCGGCTATTCGGGATGGGAAGTCGGGCAATTGGAGGATGAGCTGGAGAGCAAATCCTGGATCACGCAAGAGCCGAATCGAGAAGTTATCGATTTGTCTAAAGTCGACGGATTGTGGAAAGACATGCTCCGCGATCTGAATCCCTACTACCGCTTGGTAGCAGATGAGCCTGACGATCTTTCGTTGAATTGATCACATCACTTCGAGGACGGAAATCCCGTCGATCGATTCCCCGGCTACAGATCCGAGGAGCTTCTCGCGAAGGGGCGCAGATGGTCCCAGTGCTGTGATGACGATGCCATCTTTTGTTTCGCAGGTCAGACCGCCGCCTGATGGGGTGAGTAGAAACCACGAGCTTTCGCCGCTGCGGTCCGTTTCGACAAGGGCACCTGGAGCAACGGGATCGTCGAAGTCAAAATCAGGAAACTCGAATGCTTCGAAAAGCGCGAGGGCTTCGGCAAGTTCATCGGCTTGTTCAGCTTGTCCTGCCGCGAGATAGGATGCCTCGAGGCCACGCGTGTCGTATTTGCTCTCTGCTTTGGTGTCGTCGCCTGTCGCGGCTTCGGTAGCTTCCTTCAAGCCGGACAGGATTCTTTGATACTGAGCGGAAAGCTGGTTTCGAAAATCGGATACAATGCCGGATTTATTCATTGTTGGGATTGAGCATTGATCTTCCGATATTCTCCGGGAGTTGTCCCAATCAATTTCCAGAATTGGCGGGAATAGGCGCTTTGGTCGCAAAACCCGTATTTTGTGGCGAGATCGGCGAGTGATTCCGTGGTCTTGCGTAAATCTGCTGCCGAAGCCTGAATCCGAGTCCGCAGAATAAAGTCCTGGGGATTCATTCCGATTACCTTGATGAACTGACGGTGCAGTTGCCTTTCAGAGATGCCAAACTGCTCGGCAAGATCAGCGACTCGAATTCTGGATGTCGGATTTGCACAAATGAAATCAATCGAGTTTTCAGCGGCATGATCCGTGTTTTTTCGTGATTGCCGGTTGGGAAAACGGTGGGTTGTTCCCACTACACCTAATGGAGTTCCATCGTCGTCAAGAATGGGATATTTCGAAGTGGAAAACCATTCGAGCCGTCCTCGATGATCGAAGAGGATATCTGCGTGGTTGATGAATGGATCCCCGCTTTCCATAACTCTTTTATCTCCTTCAACTAGTTGATCTGCAACGTGCGGAGGGTATCTGTCGTGATCGCTCGTTCCTACGATTTGTGAAACATCGTCCAATCCGAGACGCTCAAGCAAGGCCTGATTGACATGGGCAAAACGGCTCAGGGAATCTTTCAGGAAAAAGTAGGTATCGGGAACGTGTTCGAATAGTTTTATCATGGCAGCGGCGACTGGAGAATCGAGTAGTCCGCTGTCAGATTGGTAGGAGGAGTGCATGGGGCAAATTTGAGACGATATGTCTGATTTTAACAAGACGAATATGCGCCTTTGTTCTAAGGTGAGTCATATGAAAAAAGCACTTCTTGCCCTCGCTATTCTATGCGTGGCGATCGTTGGAATCTCCAATGATCGCCCCAATATTATCTACATCATGTCTGATGATCACACCGCGCATGCCATCGGTGCCTACGGTGGCCGACTTGCGCAACTCGATCCAACCCCGAACATCGATCGCCTCGCGAAAGAAGGAATGCTCTTTGAAAATGCGTTCTGCACCAACTCGATTTGCGCGCCGAGCCGAGCCTCGGTGATTACCGGACAGTATGCGCACACTGTCGGTGTCCATGATCTCTACGGTTCTATCGAGGAGGAGCGTCAGTATCTCGCGATTGAAATGAAAAAGGCTGGATATGAAACGGCAATGATCGGGAAGTGGCATCTCAAGGAGGAGCCGGCTGCGTTTGATTTTTACACGGTTCTTCCGGGACAGGGCGATTACCACAATCCGAAATTTCGCGTTCGCGGTGAGAAGGGCTGGCCGAAAGACATGGTTAGTTTTGACGGATTCCATTCCTCGGATGCGATCACGGACATCACCCTTAAGTGGCTCAAAGAAGGACGCGATGAGGAGAAACCCTTTTTTCTCATGCATCACTACAAGGCGCCGCACGATTATTTTGAGCACGCCGAGCGCTACAACGACTACCTGAAAGACATCGACATCCCCGAGCCGGATACTCTCTCGCTCGATAACCAGCCGGGATTTGGTTCGATCGCAACGGTTGGATACGAGCGCGAATTGGTTCCCCACATCGGAACTTCGATCGGAAATCGCAATCCAAGACGTTCCTACGCTGGCGATTTGCCGAAGATGTTTCCAAAGGATTTCCCCAAAAACTATGACCCGGCGAACTACACCGACGAGGGAATTCAGAGAATGTCGTACAACGCCTATCTGAAAAATTACCTTCGTTGCGTGAAAGGGATCGATGACAATCTCGGTCGCCTTTTTTCCTGGCTTGAGGAATCGGGGCAGATGGACAACACGATCATCATCTACACTGGAGATCAGGGATTCATGCTCGGGGAGCACGATTACCAGGACAAGCGCTGGATGTATGAGGAGTCAATGCGCATGCCTTTCCTGATTCGATATCCGAAGGCGATCAAGGCGGGGACAAGAACCGACGCGATCGTCGAAAATGTGGATTACGCGCCAACCATGCTCGCATTTGCCGGAGTCTACACGCCAGATTACATGCAGGGAGCCAGCTTCAAGGAGATTTGTGAAACCGGCAACGAACCAGAGGGCTGGAAGCAGGAGGCCTACTACCGCTACTGGATGCACATGGCCCACCATGATAACCCGGCCCACGTCGGCATCCGCACAAAGACCCACAAGCTCATATACTACTATGCCTGCAACTACGAGGGAGGGTATCAGACACCCCCGGCCTGGGAGCTGTATGATCTGGAAAAGGATCCTCACGAGACCGTGAATGTATATGATTCCCCCGCTAATGCTGCCCTGATGAAGGAACTGAAATCGCGCCTCGCTCAGTTACGCCAGCGCGTTGGTGACACTGGAGAGGATTACCCCGAGGTGGAGAAAGTCGTCCAGGAATTCTGGAACTATGACGGCGAAGATCGTGCCAAGGCGATTGAGATTTCGTCCGATTATCTGGCCCGCCGGACCAAGGAACTGAAAGAGGGCACTGCCAACAACGCCACCAAATTCGGCAATCAGGCCCGCGAGCGTATCAAGAAAGAGAACGCCGCGAAGAAGTAGATCGATAGATTGCAGCCGGAACTGTCTCGATATTCCGCTACCCAATCACAAAATGTGCTCGATGAGGTCGCCGCTGGAATAGCGGACTTTTTTCGACGCGCTGTATTTGTCTTCGCCGGAGCGATACCCGGCGGGGCAGAGAACAGCGGTGGTGTAGCCTTTTTCCGCCAAGCCGAGTGCTTCATCGTACATGGAAGGGACAAAACCCTCCATCGGGCAGGCGTCGACTCCGATCACTGCGGCACAGGTCATGAAGTTTCCAAGCGCGATGTAGCTTTGCAACTTTGCCCACCCGGCGATGTCGTTGGAGCGAGGACCTTCGATGATGTCTCGGATGATGAGGTTCTTGTAGAAGTCGAGTGATTCAACCGTCTTTTCCTGTGCCTTTGCCGTGGCTTCGATCAGTTTGTCGACATCCTCTGTGTTCAGGGCTGTTTTCACCGCAATCACCAACAAGTGGGAGCACTCTGCGACCTGGACCTGCTTGTAGGAAGCAGGGACGAGAGATTCCTTTAGCTCCTGATTCGTGATCACGAAAAATTTCCACGGCTGCATGCCGTAGGAGGAGGGAGTTAAAATGAGAGCTTCTTCCAAGGTGGACCAATCCTCTGCGGGGATCTTCTTATCAGGATCGAACTGTTTCGTTGCGTAACGCCAGTGGAGTTTTTCGAGAAGCACGTCGTTCATGGTGCCTATTCTCGCCGAGACCTTCAAAGCGGCAAGAGGAGATTTTTCAACACTCCTAAATGAGTTCGCGAAAGCGCAGAGAAACCTTTCAAAATCATGATGACTGCTGATGCGGATACGGGACAAATCACTTTGGCGAGCGAAGACTGGTTCGCGCGGCCATTGCGAGACGCTTGAGCGACATACGACCCGCTTTTCGTGTAAATAACTGGACCCCGACCACGTGAAAATCAGGTGTTGAAGCGAAGAGAAATCGCGAGCAAATTAGGAACTTTCCCATTCCACCTCCGAACGCCTTTCCGCATCCGTATGCGAGCCTATTTCATTCGTCGACTTCTACTCATTCCTCCGACGCTGATTGGCATTACTCTGATTGCTTTTTTCATCACTCGTATGGTCCCCGGCGGACCCGTCGAGCGCGCTCTCGCGGAGAGTCAGATGATCAACATGCAGGGCGGAAACTCGGGTAGCGGGGGAAACAACCAGGCGCTTTCTCAGGATCAGATCGACCAGTTGAAAAAACTCTATGGTCTCGACAAACCATGGTATGCGGCCTATCCCCTCTGGGTGGGAGATCTTCTCCAGGGAAACCTCGGAACGTCCTTTCGCTACCAGGAGCCGGTGATCGATCTCATTCTCGAGCGAATGCCAATCTCCATCTACTTTGGACTCGTCAGCTCGGTGATCGTGTATCTTGTTTGCATTCCTCTCGGGATCATTAAGGCCCTGCGACATCGGTCGCACATGGATAACGCAACATCGGTCGCCGTGTTTGCGGGCTACGCCGTTCCCGGGTATGCTCTGGGTGCTCTGTTCGTTGTTTACTTCTGTATGCGTTGGGAATGGTTCCCGAAAGAAGGTTGGCCGACGGGGGACTGGGAATACATGGGATTTTTCGAGCGGGTCGGGGACCTCTTCCACCACACGTTTCTTCCGCTCGTCTGTTATTTGCTCGGTTCCTTTGCATTTATGACGATGCTCATGAAAAACCAACTGATGGACAATCTCGCCGCAGATTACGTAAGAACGGCTGTGGCCAAAGGAGTGGGCTTTCGGCGAGCGGTCGTTCGTCACGCCATGAGAAATTCGCTCATTCCGATCGCAACTACTCTGGGGCATCTGGTAAGCATCTTTTTCGCGGGTTCGTTTCTGATTGAATACATTTTTGATATCGATGGGATTGGTTTGCTCGGCTACACTTCGATTCTCGACCGTGATTATCCCGTTTTTCTGGGAATTCTCGTCCTTTCCTCTTTCCTCATGCTGTTGGGTAACCTCCTCTCCGATGTTTGTGTCGCTCTCGTCGATCCACGGGTCAAATTCCGCTAAGGTTGTGCCTCCGAAGACATGAATTTTCTCCGAATCAAACCTCTCACCATCAAAAAGCTGAAGCGCTTCCGGGCGATTCGGCGGGGGTATGTTTCGTTTCTTCTGTTTTGCTTTCTTCTCCTGGTTTCCTTCTGGGGAGTGGGTGAGTGCTTTGTAAACAGCCGCGCTCTTGTCGTGAAATACCAGGGGCAAATTTACTTTCCCACTCACGGCGCCTTTCATCCGGGAACAGATTTCGGGTTCGACTACGACTACGAGACAAACTATCGAGATCTGAAGGGAAAATTCGCCGAAGATCCCGACAGTGAAAACTGGGTTTTACTGCCGATTGTTCCCTACAACGCCTACGAGAATGACTTCGTCGAGGGCGAGTATGGACCCCAGCCGCCGAATTTCGAGCGTCGTCATTTCCTGGGCACAGACAACACCGGGCGGGATATTCTGGGGCGACTTTTTTACGGATTTCGTTATGCGGTTGGATTTGCCCTGGCATACATGCTGATCGTTTTCGTGATTGGGATCGCGGTTGGGTGTGCGATGGGGTATTTCGGTGGAAGCATTGATCTCTTCGGGCAGCGGGTCATCGAGATCTGGCAGAATATTCCCTTCCTCTACATCGTCATTATTGTGGCATCGATCGTGCGACCGACGATTGGTATCCTCTTGGGAATCTTTGTCGTTTTTGGATGGACTTCGATGACCTACTACATGCGAACCGAAACGCTAAGAGAGAAGTCCCGGGACTACGTGGCATCAGCGAAGGTTCTCGGAGCGAGTAACTGGCGGGTCATTTTTCGGCACGTCCTGCCGAATACGATCTCCATTCTCGTTACTTTCATGCCCTTTACAGTGGCCAGTGCGATTGCTTCCCTGACTGCGCTGGATTTCCTTGGCTTTGGCCTTCCTGTGCCGACTCCGAGCTGGGGGGAGTTGCTCCAGCGCGGAGTGCAAAACCTGAACGCCCCGTGGATCGTGACTTCGGCGTTTGGCGGCCTCGTCGTCGTGCTCCTGCTTGTTACCTTCATCGGGGAGGCCATTCGTGAAGCCTTTGATCCGAAAAAATTTACCGTATACCGCTGATGAAGTTTCTCACAATATCAACGGCGAAAGCCCTCCTCACGTTTCCGATCCTGTTTCTCGGTGCCTGCGGCGGCGATAAGGACGAGCCGCTCGAAGTTTCCGGAGCAATCCAACTCTCGCCCGGGCAAATCGAAGAGGCGCTGGCCTATCGCAATCCGGGTGCGGAATCCTATTTCGCGGAAAATTCTGAATTCTTCCGCGTCAAAACGGCAGGAGATCTGCCGGATGGACTGGTTTGGGAAAACGGAGACGGGGAGAAAGAGTTTGCTTCTCCGAAGGCAATACGTGGCGGAAAAGAAAAGATCTGGATTCAGGATTTTCCACGAACCCTGCGCGTCGTCGGACCTGACTCGGCGACTTCGTTTCGTAGATATCTGCAGGATGATCACTCCGTTTCTCTCGTGAAAAAGCATCCGGAAACGGGAGGTTATTTTCCCGGACTCTGCTCGGAATGGGCGATTTCCGAGGATCGAAAGACTGTCTGGTTCCGAATCGATCCGAAGGCGCAGTATTCCGATGGTGTTCCTGTCGTGGCGCGGCATTTTTTCTTCACCTTTTACTTTATGCGGAGTCCCTGGATTCAGGCGCCCTGGTATAACAATTGGTACTCGGAGAAATACACCCACATTACCTCCTATGGCGCTGACATCATCGAAGTCGGTTTGAAAGATGCCAAACCGGATACCCTGCGGTTTTTCGAAGAGGACCTTCTGCCGATTCCAGAATATTTTTACGATGAATTCGGTGAAGACTTCATCAACCGATACGCCTGGCGATTTGTTCCGACCACAGGTCCCTACATCATCAAGGCAGACGACATTCGCAAAGGCCGCACTCTCACACAGACCAGGCTCGGGGACTGGTGGGCGGACGATAAGAAATTCTGGCGCTACCGCTACAATTCCGATGAGAGGGAATTCTCCGTGATTCGGGATCCCGAAAAAGCGCTCGAGGCTTTTCTTTCCGGAGACTTTGACATGCAACGCATTCGCACACCGGACGTCTGGCAGGAAAAGCTCGATAAGCCTCCTGTAAAAAAGGGTTACATCGTCCGTGCGCAGTTTTACAATCAAACTCCTCGCCCCTGTTATTCGCTGCGGCTGAACAAGTCGAAGCCCTACCTTGACGATATCAACATAAGGCTCGGGCTGCAGCACGCTTCCAATTTCGGGCTCGTCCTCGAACAATATTTCCGAGGTAGATACGAACGGATGCAGAGCAGTTCAGACGGGTATGGCGAGTACACGAATCCCGAGGTCAAAGCGCGGAAATTTTCCGCCGCGAAAGCACGCGAATATTTTGCGAAAGCCGGATTCACCAAATCAGGCGCGGATGGTATTCTCGTCAACGAGCAGGGCGAGCGACTCAGCTTTACGGTAACAACCGGATACAAGCGTCTCACCGACGTTCTCACGATCCTCGAAAGAGAAGCCAGAAAAGCCGGTGTGGAATTTCAGATCGAGATTATCGATTCCACTGCTGCCTGGAAGAAAGTACAGGAGAAAAAGCACGAAATTTGCCTGACTGCGCTGAACCGGTCCGTGGAACTTTACCCGCGCTACTGGGATTTCTGGCACAGCTTCAATGCCTACAAAGAGGATGGAAGCGTGAAGCCCGAGACAAACAACTTCACCGTTACCGCTTACCCCGAGTGGGACAAGCTGATCGATCGATACGAGAAGTCAACCGACCTTGCCGAGATCAAGGCCATTGCTTACGAGCTCGAACAAAAAATTCACGACGATGCCGCCTTCATTCCCGGGTGGGTTCGCCCGTATTTTCAATGCGCTTACTGGCGCTGGGTGCAATGGCCGGAGGGATTCAGTTCCCGTCTCGCTCGTGAGCACGATGAACTTTACGTCCATTGGATTGACCCTGACATCGAAGCTGAAACCAAAGCAGCGATAAAAGAGGGGGAAGACTTTGGCGAAACCACACTTACGTTTGATCAGCATCAGCAAAAGCCATGATAAAATTCTCTTTCAAACTTCTTCCGCTTTTCGGAACGGCGATTCTCTTCACTTCCTGCGGTGGTGGAGGTGACAGCGACGGATTGGATAACGCATCAGAATTTCCTCCCTACGATAATACCGAGGAGGTAAAAGCTTTCTATAACGCGAGGCCGGAGCGATTTGTTTTTGCCAATCCGGAAGACCTGCCAGCCGATCTGCAGTGGGAAAACGGAATGGACCTGCCGGAAATCGGATCCGACGAGGCTACCAAGGGAGGAACCTTGTATGGCGGTCTTCCCGACTTCCCGAGAACACTGCGCCACGTCGGGCCGGATTCCAATGGAGCGTTTCGTCCCTACATACTCGATGACACGACCATGAACTGGGCGCATCGCCATCCCAATGAAGAGGGATACTTTCCGGGCGTTGCTTCCGAGTGGGCGGTCAATGAAGAGAACGGCACGGTCTATGTGAAGATCAACCCGGAAGCTCGATGGAGCGACGGGGAGCCGATCACGGCGGAGGACGCGATCTTTCCCTTTTATTTCCGGACGTCTGATTACAGCAATGCTCCCTTCGGAAAGAACTTTTTCGAAGAAAAATACACCAACGTGACAATTTACGATGACTATACCTTTTCGGTTACGGTGGCTGATAAGCGTCCCGATTTTGCCTCCTACGTATTGGAACTGGCCCCGTCTCCTCGACATTTTTACCGGGAGCATGGACCTGACTTTGTGCAGCGTTACCAGTGGCGTTTTGCAACAACGTCAGGCCCCTATGTGATCAATGATGAGGACATCAAAAAGGGACGTTCCATTGCCTTGAGTCGACTTGATGAATGGTGGGCGAAGGATAAAAAATTCTGGAAAAACCGCTTCAATCTCGATCGCATAGAATTGACTGTGGTGCGCGACCCAGCCAAGTCGTTTGAATCATTCAAAAAAGGCGACTTCGACATTGCCCGGCTGAATCTCTCTGAATATTACTATGAGAAGCTCCCAAACAGCGATCCGCTGGTGCAGAAGGGATACATTCACAAATACACCTTCTACAATGAGATTCCGCGCGGCACCGTGGGGCTCTGGTTGAACACGTCCAAGCCGCCGCTCGATAATGTAAACGTGCGACGTGGCATTCATCATGCGTCCAACTGGGATCTCGTGATCGAAAAGTTCTTCCGTGGCGATTGGGAACGCCTCAGAACCACCAGCGACGGATATGGTGAACCCAGCCGCACTGATATCGAATCCCGCGAATTTTCCGTGACAAAAGCGGCTCAGGAATTCGCCAAAGCAGGGTTCGATAAACGAGGTCCCGATGGAATTCTGACGAACGATCAGGGGCAGCGCCTTTCCTTTACGGTGACGACAGGCTACAAGACTTTTGGCGATGCGCTTACAATTTTGAAACAGGAGGCTCTCAAGGCGGGAGTGGAATTTCAGATTGAAATCCTCGACTCGACAGCCGGTTGGAAAAAGGCACAGGAGAAAAACCACCAGATCGCGTTGGTTGGGACTGCATCCTCTCCAACTGAATTCTACCCTCGTTACTGGGATTTCTGGCACTCCGACAACGCTCTGGACAACGGCAAGCCAAAGCCTCAGACAAACAATTTTACGATTACAGCCATTCCCGAACTGGACGGTTTGATCGATCAGTACGAAAAGTCCGAGGACCACAACGAAAAAGTCGACCTTGCTCATAAGATCGAAGACATTCTCTATGATCACGCCGCATGGGTGCCGGGCGTGGATATGGTTTTTTACCGGGTCGGGTCGTGGCGTTGGGTCAAATGGCCGGAGCATTTCAACGTCAAACGAAGTGAACTGGAAAGAACCTACTGGCTTCATTGGATCGATGAGGAAGCCCGGACCGAAACCAGGGAAGCCATGAAATCCGGCAAAACTTTCGAGCCGATCATTAAGGTTTTTGATCAATATAAAGTAGACTGACAAGGCTCCATTCAACCCCTTCGGGTTGATGATCCGACCCTGTCGAGTCACCGACTCAACCCTATTGCCTTCCATGCCCCTTCTTGAAGTAACCGACCTTCGTACCGGATTCGATACCGACTACGGACGGGTCGTCGCGGTAGACGGGGTCGATTTTTCGGTAGAGCGGAATAAGACTCTCGGCATCGTGGGCGAGTCCGGTTGCGGAAAAAGCGTCACGGCGCTATCCGTGATGCAATTGTTGCCGCGGCCCGCGGGAAATATTCTGGGTGGAAGTATTCAGTTCAAAGATCGCGAGTTGGTCGAGGCGACGCCCGATGTCATGGTCGATGTCAGGGGGGACGAGATTGGGATGATTTTTCAGGAGCCAATGACGGCCTTGAATCCCGTCCAGAAAATCGGACGCCAAGTCGGTGAAGTCTTTATTCTTCACAAGAAGATGGACAAAGCTGCCGCTCGCGAAGCTTCGGTCGACATTCTCGAAAAGGTCGGTATTCCATCACCTGAAATTCGGATCGATGAGTATCCACACCAGCTCAGTGGCGGGATGCGGCAGCGGGTCATGATCGCGATGGCGCTGGGCTGCAAACCGGACCTTCTCATTGCGGACGAACCGACAACGGCTCTCGACGTTACGGTGCAGGCACAGATTCTGAAATTAATCAGCGACCTGCAGGCCGAGATGGGAATGGCCGTGATTCTCATCACTCACGACCTTGGGGTGATTGCCGAGACTTGTGACGAAGTCGTCGTGATGTATGGCGGTCGCATTGTCGAGCGCGCACCGGTGCTGGAGCTTTTCTCCAATCCTCAGCACGCCTACACCAAGGGATTGCTTCGTTCGATTCCGAGTCTGGACCGTGAGCGAAAAACGAAGCTGCCAACGATCGAAGGCAATGTTCCCTCGCTCGACAAAATGCCTTCGGGTTGCCGGTTTTCGACCCGAGCCGATATCGAGCATGACGAGGCATCCATCATGAATCGCCCTGCCTACGGGGAAATTTCGCCCGGTCACTGGGTTGAGAAGTGTCCCTTTTGCTATCAGCCAGATCAAGGATGAAGCCACTTTTATCAGTCGAAAACTTGAAGATGCACTTCCCGGTGAAGGGGGGAGTCTTTCTTCGCTCGGTTGCTTCGTGCAAGGCGGTCGACGGGGTCTCGCTGACGGTTCACGAGGGTGAAACGCTCGGGCTCGTAGGAGAGTCAGGATGCGGGAAGTCGACTCTTGGCAAGTGTATGGTCCGTCTCCTCGAGCCCACCGGAGGTCGTGTTGATTACAACGGTTCCGACATTACTCACATGAAGCGACACGACCTGCTTCCGAAACGGCGAGATCTGCAGATGATTTTCCAGGATCCGGCCGAGTCGTTGAATCCTCGACATACCGTTGGCGAAATCGTTTCCGAGCCCTTCATCATTCACGGAATCGGCGACCGGCAGGAGCGATTGGCAAAAGTGGGTGAGCTGTTGGAGAAGGTGGGGCTCAGTGCCTCGGTAGCAGAAAAGTTTCCATTTGAATTTTCCGGCGGTCAGCGTCAGCGAATCGGGATTGCGCGAGCGATTGCGTTGAATCCAAAGATGATCATCTGCGATGAGCCTGTTTCCGCGCTTGATGTGTCAGTGCAAAGTCAGGTCCTCAACCTGATGATGGATCTGCAAAGCGATCTCGGATTGAGTTATCTTTTCATTGCTCATGACCTTGCGGTTGTGCGTCACGTTTCCGATCGGGTTGCGATCATGTATCTGGGCAAAATCATGGAGATCGCCGACGCCGATGCGATCTATGAAAACCCGCGTCACGCCTACACGAAGGCCCTGATATCAGCTATTCCGATTCCTGATCCCACGAAACGAGAAGACCCGCGATTCCTGGAGGGCGATGTGCCTTCACCAATCAATCCGCCCGAAGGGTGTGCTTTTGGACATCGTATGGATCATCCGAAGTGGAAGGAGAGTGTGGGAATGGATCTAGCGCTGCGCGAAGTCGGGCCGGGGCATTGGGTGCAACCCTGCCCGTGCTGCACGAATCTGTAGCGGGCTTCTTTGGGGCCGGAAGATACAGTGGTCAAAGTGAAAGGCCTCTTTACGAAAGTCGCGTCTTCCAGGGTCGAAGACCGCGGCCTCAGCGTCTGCAGCGAGGCTTTTACACCTTGACTTCCCATCCTTCGCGGTAGTCGCGACGGATGACTTTGTCGAGTTCGGGGTGTCCTTTCACTTTCATCTTCTCGGCATCCCACCGCAGTTTTTTGCCGGGAGTTTTCTGGGCAAGACATCCTAACAGAACCGTCTCGGAGAATGGTCCGGCGTGGGCGAAATCGGATTGGCCACGTTCGGTTTTGCCCTCGATGGCGTCGAGCCACTGCTTGTAGTTATCATCGTCGCGAGCGCGCTCCAGGCTTGGCTTGGGAAATTCAAAGCCGTCGAGAAGGCTGCTCGGCTTCACGAACCAGATGTCCTGCTTGCGATTGAAGAACAACTTGCCGTGCTCCCCGATGATGACGCTCTCGTATCTCTTGTAATCGACGCCTTCTAGGATTTTTTCGTTGGGACGATTGAATTCTCCGGGAATGAGTCGCCAGTTTTCGCGATCGAATTCGGCACCAATTTGTCCATCGTACCAAGTCATTTTCACGCCTTTTTCAGGAAAGTCGTATTCGATGGTAGAATGAATCGGAGCGGAGAGGTCGGTGTTGCCATCTTCCTTCGCCTTGATGGATTTCGGTGCGCCGAGTTCGAGCGCCCAGTAGGGCATGTCCATGATGTGGCAGGCCATGTCACCGAGCGCACCCGTGCCGAAATTCCACCATCCGCGCCAGGCGAAAGGAGCGATTTTCGGGCTGTAGTCGACCCATTCGGCAGGGCCGATCCACTGCTCCCAGTCAATGCCGAGGGGCACTTCCTCTTTGGCAGGAGGCTTGGTAAAGCCCTGTGGCCAGATCGGGCGATTGGTCCATGCATGGACTTCGGTGATTTTTCCGAGAAGCCCGGCTCGCAGCAATTCGATGACGCGGCGCATGTGGCTGTTGGCGTGCGCCTGGTTACCCATCTGGGTTTTGACTCCAGTTTTTGCAGCGACTTCGGTGAGGGTGCGCGCTTCCCAGATTGAGTGGGTGAGAGGTTTCTGGCAGTAAACGTGCTTGCCGGCCTGCATTGCGAGGAGGCTTGCGTGGAAGTGATGGTGATCAGGAGTCGAGACGGTGACGGCATCAATCTTGTCTCCCATGTCGGCGATCATCTCGCGGTAATCGGTGTAGAATTTCGCATCGGGAAATTTTTCACGTGCTTTCTCGATGGACTTGAGACGGGACTTGGTGCGTGAGTCGGTGTTGGCCTGACTGATTTTTTCCGCATCGACAATATCGACCAGCGCGACGCAGGCCATTCCGGCATTCATCGAGCCGTTGATGTCCGCCTCGCCTTTTCCTCCGCTACCGATTCCTCCGAATTGGACTCGCGAGTTGGCGCCCCAGACATGGGAGGGGACGAATTGGAATCCGAAGGTTGTTGCTGCGGATGCGGTAACCGCCTTTTTCACAAATTCGCGGCGGGATGGGGAAGTGGAATCGCTAGATGACATGATGTAATCTTGAAAGATCGAGCGGACTTCGTCCATCGCGAAATTCAGACAGGTGCAAAGTCCACGAATCCCCGTTCGCGATCAATGTGAAGCAGGCTGACGCGGATGCTCTCGCCGGCTCGCAGGGGAGGGGCGTTGGTTCGGCTGCGAAATTCGTTTCGTAGCCGATCAAAGAAGTATTCGTCGTAGCGGGGGAGGTCGTTTTTCCGGATCAGTCCTCTAATCAACAGGTCATCGATTTCGACGAAAGCGCCTATGGGGCGTAATTCCTGGATCGTTGCGGCGAAAGAGATGTCTGCATCTTCGGCCACCAGGTTTTCGAGATACTCGTAAATCTTGATGCGGCGGGTTTCCTGCTCCGCCTCTGCGGCAATTCGTTCGGTTTCGGAAATGTGACGGGCGAAGTCACGGATTTCGGATGCTTTAGGCGTCCGGTCCGGCACTTCTGGCGCGGTTGGCTCGTGGCGTCTTGAAAGAATTTTCCGCAAAACCCGGTGCACAGCTAGGTCAGCATAGCGACGAATCGGACTTGTGAAGTGCGTGTAGTTTGCCTTCGCGAGTCCATAGTGGCCGAGCGGTTCGGCCGAGTAGGCAGCACGTTTCAGACTCTTGAGAAGGGCGAGCTTGATCCCGTTTTCGCCAATGGTCCCTCGAATTGCGCGGAGGAGTTTCTGCAGCTCTGGTCTTTGCGTGACGTCGTGGACTTCGTGTCCAAAGGTGCGAGCGAGTTCCGTAAATTCCTCCAATTTTCCCTGATCGGGATCCTCGTGGATTCGATAGACCGATGCAGTCGCGTCGTTTTTGGTTTCGAGGGCGACGGCTTCGTTCGCCGCAAGCATGAACTCTTCGATGAGCTGGTGACTTTCGTCGTAGATGCTCTTCTTGACTCCGGTGGGGCGGCCGTTTTCGTCGAGCAAGACCCGGACTTCGGGAAAATCGAGATTGAGCGCTCCCTCATCGAACCTCCTTCTTCGAAGGATCTCGGCAAGTTTCCAGGCGCGTTTCAAATGGGAGGCGAGTTGACGATCTTTCCCGGATTCCAGAGAGGCAGTCGTGGCTTCATCAGCCCGCATCAAGGCATAGGCTTCTTCGTAGGAAAATCGCTGTGCGCTGCAAATCACAGCGGAAACAAAACGAGCTGATTTCCGCTCACCTGAGCTGTCGAAGCGGAGAACGGCAGCATGGGTGAGCCGCTCCACATCGGGCTTGAGGCTGCAGACACCGTTGCTGAGTTTCTCCGGTAGCATCGGTATGACGCGGTCTGCGAGGTAGACACTGTTGCCGCGACGTCGCGCTTCCTTGTCGAGTTCGCTATCGGGTTTCACATAGTGGGAGACATCCGCGATATGAATCGCAACTTCCCATCCGTCTTCCAGTTTGGTCACACTTATGGCGTCGTCAAAATCGCGAGCGTCCTCTGGGTCGACAGTGAAAACTTCGCGTTCTCGCCAGTCTTCGCGACGGACTATCTCCTCGTCGTCAATGAGATCCGGGATTTCTTCCGCTTCGGCGAGAACAGGTGCCGGGAATTCCAGAGGCAGGCCGAGACGATGAATCACGCGTAGGATATCGATTCCTGCCGTGTCTTCTCGCCCCAGTACATCCGTCATTCTCGCGACCGGGGGAAGATTTGGATCACTCCACTCAACGAACTCTGCGGCAACGACATCTCCCGTGCTGGCTTCCGGAAGAATATCGATCAGTTGAAAGCGGGGAGGGAGCTTGGAGTCTTCCGATGCGAGGCTGGCTCGGGAGCCCTTACCATGAAATGTTCCCACGAGCTTGCGGGTCTTTCGTTTTGAGATTTGAACTACCTGGGCCTGCCAAGTTTCTTCCTCGTCGTAAATGCGATCCCGGTGCTTGCGGGAATGTTTGTGCCATCGAGGCGGCTCCCGCTTGCTTAAACGCACCTCCACTTCGTCGCCATCGAGTGATGTGCTGCAGAAGCGACCCGGGACAAAAATGCGCGGGTTCTCCATCGAGGCAAAAATTGACGCTTCCGAATTCGCCGGGAAGAACCATGCACTGTGACCTTTTCGATCTTTGGAAAATCGAATCGTTCCGATCTTTGTTTCACCCTGATCATTTCTTGATGGAAGATGGTATCGGGATTTTTTTCCTGCGACAATTTCCCCGCTATTCTCCAGCTCGACTATGGCCTCACGGAGAGATTTGCGTTCTTTGGGAGTGACGCCGAGAGCCCTGGCAAGCTCAGACTTGTTGGCAGGGCGGTAGTCTGGTTGACGAACCAGTTCCCGAATTTGTTGGATGAGAGAGTCTTTCAAGCAGGAAAAAAGTTATCGAAATTGCTGGACGTAGACATTGATCATGTGTTTACATTGTATTGCAAACGTAGGGACTGCTTTTCCTGCAATTAGAACTGGTCAGGTTCGTCAAAACCCTTTACACAATGGCCCGACTCATGAAAATCTCATCCTCAAATTTCCCATCCCATTCAAAGCGAGCCTTCACTTTGCTGGAGCTTCTGGTCGTAATTGCGATTATCGCCCTTTTGGCAGGACTGATGTTCCCTGCGACGAGCGGAGCACTTCGCAAGGCAGAGACCACTCACGCTACGAATACCGCGTACAATTTGAAGAACTCGATTTCTGCGTATTACACGGAGTATCGAAAGTTTCCTGTCGATCCAAGTCAGACAAGCGACGAAACTCCTCTTCGCACCGATCACGAACTTATGGACGTTCTTCTCGGTTCCGATTCAGAGGCCGAGAACGGCGGCTTAAATCCCCGCAGGATCGCTTTTTATGCTGGTAAGCAAGCCAAGCCAACCGGGCAAGGTGGAAAATACCGCAAGGGTGTGACTTTGGACGCTGATGGCGGAGGCGAGCTTTGGGATCCGTATGGTGACTACTACTACGTTCGTTTGGACCTTGATTACAACAATCGCGTTCCCAAGCCCACCTGGGATCAGAAAACGGACGCGTCACAACTTCCTGAGCAGATTCTCATTTGGAGTGCGGGGAAGGATACTGACGAAACTACGGAGAGAGACAACATCAAGACCTGGTAAGTCTCTTTGCTGAAACCTTCGAATTTTTAGAAGCACGTCCTGATCCGGACGTGCTTTTTTTATTCCACCGTGAAAAACGGATTCAGCAGATTCTCTTTGTTGTAGCGCAAAGGTTCTCCTGTCTCGTGATTTAAAACTTTTCGGCCGGCCTCAGTTGCCACGGCGTGCGCAGCTCCGGTATCCCACTCCATCGTAGGGCCAAGACGAGGATATACGTCGGCGCTTCCTTCGGCGACGAGGCAGAGTTTCAATGAACTTCCTGAAGAGAGAAACTCGACGTCTTTTCCCTGGGATTTCAAATCATCGACAAACTCCTGAACGGCGCCTGTGAGGTGGGAGCGGCTCGCAACGACGGTGACGTCGGTTTTCTCCGTGTAGTGGGGGCCGCCTTCGAGTTTCACCGGTGCAGAATCTCCAATCGATTTCCACGCGCCCTGCCCTTCAAATCCCCAGAAGAGAATGTCACCGACTGGCTGGTAGACGACTCCTCCAATAGGCGTGTCACCACGAACTAAGGCAATGTTTACGGTGAATTCGCCATTTCGCTTGATGAATTCCTTTGTTCCATCAAGAGGATCAACAAGCCAGAAATACTCCCAGTCTTTTCGCTCCTCGTAGTCGACAGTCTTTGTCTCTTCGGAAATAATCGGGATGTCCGGATATTGTTTCTCCAGAGCATCAACGATGACTGCATTGCCTTTTCGATCAGCATCAGTAAGCGGAGATGTGTCTTCCTTGATATCGACGGAAAATTTGGTGTCGTAGACTTCAAGAATGGCTTCTCCAGCGCGAACTGCGATCTTTTTTACGTTTTCGATCTGAATGGATTCGATCATGCGCGTAACCAACACCGAGGTTTTCTCTTGTCAAACAGTCACGAGCCAAAAGCTCCGAAAGGTTGTTGGTACTACTGCAAACCTCGAAGTTGATCGTTGGTCCAGCGAACGGCCTGCTCAGCATCAGCATCTCTCGGATTTTCGGCAACGAAGGACTCCCATTGAGCTTTTGCCAGTTCGAGATGCTCTTTGGCTTCGTTTTTATTCCCTGTCTTGAGACAGGCAAATCCCACGAGTCCACGAGAACGTGCCAGCGCTCGACGGTGCTTCGGTCCGGCTTCCTCGGATTGGCAGATTTTTTCGAGGACTCGAATCGATTCTCCCAGGGGAGCTCGGGAATCATCAAAATCACCAGCATCTCCCAGGAGTTCGGCAAGGTGAGCAAGCCGACTTGAGTAAGAAAAAAGCAGGTCATTCGGGGCTGCGGCTGGGTTCTTCCTGATGATAGGCTGAAGAATCGAGATCGCCTCCTGTTCGAGTTTGATCGCATTGTTCGGGTGGCCGCCATCTCGCTGATTGCGGGCGAGTGTTCCGAAGACATCGGCCAGAGTGATCTGGTAGGCGGACTCGAATGGATTTGTCGCGACGACATCGCTCAGGACTTCAATTGCAGCTTCGAGTTTGTCGTGATCGTTTTTCAACAAGCCGACGCGGGCAAGGCTGTTGCCGAGACCGAGATGGTGGGCATCGATCGCGGCATTCAGCTTGACTGCTTTTGCATAAAGATTGCTCGATTGCTCGTAGGCTTCGACAGCAGTTTCCCCGTCTCCCTGTGTTTCGAGGATTCGCGCCACCAACGAAAAGGACTTTGCGAGCGCACCCAGAATGCGATCATTTTCCGGATCCTGCTCCTGCAATTTCAAAAGACCCGAACCGATTGATCGAGCGCCATCGAGCGCTGCTTCCGGGCGGTTGATCGCCAGTTCGCACTCGACGATGGCGAGGGAATTTTCATGGATACTCAGAGCAGGTTCCTGAGCGTAAATATCGGAGACACTTCGGGTCTCGGCCCAGTATCGGGATGATTCCGTGTAGTAGTGACGTGCGATAGCGAACTTGGCATCCTTCAACGAAAGGTCGCCGAGACATTTTTTCGCGATCGCGAGATTGCGCACGAATTCGGCATTCGGCGAATCTGTGTCGTCTAGCAGGGCTATGTATCGACGTTCAGTTTCGCCGAAGGAGGCGAGCGATTTCCCAAATTCACCGATCTCGCGGTAGATTCGTCCGAGGTAAAAATAGGCATTTGCCGTGGAAACGATGAAATCGGGAGCATCGCCGTACACTTCAATGAGACGCTCATAATGTTTTCGCGCTTCATTTAACGAATCTGCACGCTGCTCTCGAAAGCCCGGCACGTCGGTGTCCCGATTCTCAAGTACAAGGCGGAAAAACTCGTCCCCATTTTCCTGAGTCTGTCGAACCAGTTGGCGTGCCAGCTTCGCTTCGCCGAGAAGGCGGCTGTTTGAATCGGCAATTTCGTTCAGCTCCGAGCGCATTTGCTCCGAGCTGCGTTGCTTCGCATCCAGTTCCTTCCGGTAGGCACTGGCCTGTTGCTCGATGTTCGCCTGAAGCTCCGCCTCGACCTCTGTCTTTGTCTCGCTGAGTTCGCTTTTTGGCACTAAGAAAACCAGTGTCGATATGCCGAGAAAAACCAGGGCTGCGGCACAAACCCCCGTAGTGATCTGCCATTTCAGAGCAGGGTGGTGCTGGAAAAAAGAGGTAATGCGATCCCGGACTGATTCGCCATTGGGGACGGCCGAGTCGGGAGGCAGAACTGGCTCTGACAAATCGGACGAACCGAGATCGGATACCGGCTCCATCGCTGCTTCTGCAGGAACCGCCGTAATTGGCTCGGGCGGGATGTCAGCCTTTCTTGTGGGAGTGGGATCATCGGCGACCGGCGTTGGTTTTACTGGTTTGGCCACAGGCTTAGGTTTGGGCTTCGATATCTTTGCAGGCAACTTCGTTGTCACTGCGGGAGTTCGCAGTAGATCGGAAAGCTGGTCGACCACCGTGTCGATTGAGGCTGCTCTCCGTTCCGGGTCAAACCAGAGACAATTTTGAATAATCTCACGGAGCCGCTTCTCTTTTCGATCCGGCGTTTTGTCTGGCCACTCGACTGGTTTTTCCGCCTCCAGTTGATTGAGTAACGATTCGGTGAGCTCTGTCAATTCCCCGTATGAAATTGCCGGGGAAGAGCGGAAGACTTCGGGATGTTTAAGTAAATGCTGGCGGTGGCGATCCAGACGTGGGAGGTGCCCGGTGAGTATCTGAAACGCAATCACCCCGAAAGAGTAGACGTCCCAGAGAAGTCCAGCATCATCGGAGAAATCTCCCGTGCCCATCTGTTCCGGACTCATGTAAAAGAGCTGCTCGCCCCCTTCGAGATATTGAAGGCCACCCATGAAGATCTGACCAAAGTCGCCGATCTTAATCTGGCGATCACCGTCATGACCATTGGTTACATAGATTCCGGAAGGACGAAGCCCTCCATGGAAGATTTCTTCGCGGTGAGTCAACTGAATCGCTTGCGCCAGCTCTTCAATCAATTCACTGGCCTGTTCTCCCTGGAAGAACAGGCCAGTGAGATGCATCAACCTCTTGAGTGACGTTGACTGCCAGTTTCCGCTTTCTTTGCTTTTCCAGCCGTAAAAGGGAGTGGTGAAGTAGGTCGGGGAGTTCTCGTTGCCGATGTGGAGATGGCTCACCTCAATCGCCGACTCAGGTCTTTTGATTCCGCCGTCGTCCACGACGGAACCGGAAGAGAATGGCTCGAGGAACTGGCGCACAAAATCATCGTTCGTAGCCTGCGCCTTGAGAACCCGCACGAGACGCTTTCCCTCTTCGGTCCGGGAGACGAAACTCCAACCGAAAGGGTCGTCTTCTATGAGGGCCAAATACTCATGGCCAATGACTTCTGGAAGCCGCATAAGTGCCTTTGAAACGGTTTGCCGGGCAAAACCTTATGGAAATCTACCCGTTGAGATTCTCCTTTGCAATTCGTTCCCACTCGATGTCGATCTGATCCATATTAATAGGAGGTTCGTCGGCCCGGTGAAACCAATAGCCTGAATTTCCAAAGTCTCCCTCAATGGCGTGAAGCAAACCGTGAATCCAAGAGCCCATTTTCGAGGGAATATCCTGAGCGATTTCGTGCGCAGCATCCCATTTGCCGGCTTTGGTGAGCCAGAGTGATTGGAGCTCAGGAGAAAGTTCGTCAGGAGGGGATGAATCGGTCTCGATCGATCGCAGAAAATCGGCAAAAGTCATTGCTCACATCATAATTCCACTCAGTGACTTGCGCAATCGTGTAGTAAGGAAGTCCGAAATTCTTCTGAAATGACGAAAAAGTCCCGGAAATTACACGAAACGGATGGCAATTGGCGGGGTTTTCGTTTGAATAGCATTACACATGCCTTCTTTCACCTACACCGCCATCGATGTCGCCGGGAAACAAGTTTCCGGCAATCTTGTCGTGCGGAATAAATCCGAGGCCTATCGCGAGCTGGAGTCGAAGACGCTGACTCCTATCACGGTATTTCCGTCGGGAGAGGAGGCGCCGACTCGTGCATCGCGGAAGGCGGCTCAGGAGGCAGGTTCGGCAAAGCTGAAACGCCCGGAGTTGGTCCTCTTCACCGAGGAGCTTGCCGACCTGCTCGATGCCGGAATGCAGCTGGAGCGAGCTTTGAAGATTCTACATGAACGACAGGCGAACAAATCGATCAAAGCGGTGTCAGGCATACTGCGTGACGAAATTCGGGAAGGAGCGCGCTTTTCCAAGGCTCTCGCAAAGGCGTCTCCATCTTTCGATGAGCTATACCGAAGCCTCGTTGCGGCAGGGGAGGCCAGTGGATCGCTCCCCGAAATTTTGCGTCGTCTCGTGGTGAATCTGAAACAGCTCTTTGATCTGCAGCGTCGCACGATGGGCGCGATGATCTATCCGATCACGGTGATGCTCGCCTGTGTCGTATTGCTTTTTGTCTTCTCCACTGTTCTCATGCCGTCGCTCAGTGAGATGATGCAGAAAACGGGCCAGGACCTGCCCATGATCACCGACTTGCTTATCAAGTTCACGGATTTCATGGGTGCCTGGTGGTGGCTCATTCTGGGAATTCTCGTTGGATCGTTCGTTCTTTTCCGGCTTCATATCTCGACGGCCAAGGGGCGCGAATGGTGGGATGGTTACAAAATGAAAATTCCTGCCTTTGGGCCGGTGATCATGGGGCGGTTTTATGCGCAGTTCTGCCACACAATGTCGAACTTGATCAACAACGGGGTGCCACTTCTCAATAGTCTCAAGTTGATCGAGAGGGGAACGCCGAATCGATTTATCAAGCGGCACCTCGAAACTGTCGTAGCCGATGTTGGTGAGGGTGCCAGCCTTGCGCGTTCGATGGAAAACACAGGCTCCTTTCCCGAAGCGCTTGTGGATCGGGTCGCGATTGGCGAGCAGACTGGCGAACTCGGCAAGTCCTTTCAGAAAGCGGCAAAAAAGTATGATGACGATCTCGACATCCGAATCTCGCGATTGACGACTGTCGTTCCGACCGTCATGCTCGTTTTTGTCGCCATGATTGTCGGAGTGGTTGCCTATTGTATGATCACGACGATCTTTGGATCGATGGCCGGAATTCGCGGCCGATAACCATTTTCTCTCAAATAATATGAAACATCTACCTCGCAAACGTTACCGCGGCTCTTCCGGTTTCACACTCGTCGAGCTCGTCATTGTTATCACCATCATCGCAGTTCTGGCAGGGTCCGGGATTTATCTGGTCGTGGGCTTTGTCGACGATGCGAAATACCAGCGAGTCGATTCCGATCTGAAAGCGCTCGATCTCGCTTTGAAAAGCTACGAGAGAAACAATTACTTCAAGCCACCAACGCAGGACCAGGGGCTGTCAGCATTGTACGAAAGACCAACGACCGATCCGCAGCCGGAACGCTGGCGTGCCTATCTCGATGAGCCGATGCTCGATCCGTGGGGCAATGAATATCAATATGCTTTTCCCGCGCAGAAGAGTTCGAAAAAATACGACCTCTATTCTCTAGGCGAGGATGGGGTGGAGAGCGATGACGATGTCGGGAACTGGTAAAGCGCGTGATTGGCAGGCGTCGGGTTTCACTCTTGTGGAACTCGTCATTGCTATCACCGTGCTTGCCATACTTGGTGGGCTTGCTGTTCCGGCTATCGACAGTGTTCAACGCGAGCGCCTCGCTCGTGAACCAGTAAATCAACTCTATCTCCTCGCGCGCGAAGTTCGTGTTCGCTCGATGAAAGAGCGTCGACCGTACCAGATCGTTTTCGATCGAGAAGGCTTTCGCGCTTCCCGTTTTTTCCAGCCCTATGGAGGAAGTGAAGAGTTTGAAGCGCTCCGCACTGAACTGGAGCAGCGCGCCAGGGAGCAGGAAATGATCGATGCTTCCCGCGCTCGTGGCATCGATCTGTCGGCGGAGGAAGTGGACCTGAAGCAAATCGAAATCGAAGAGGGTCTCCAATATTTTAGAGAATACGAATGGTCCGATGACGTAGAATGCAGTCTGCGGTTCTGGGATGAAATGCAGTGGGTAGGTCTCAGCAGTGGAGAGTTTCGTCGCTGGATTTTTCAGCCTTCCGGTATGTGTGAACCTCTCAGGTTACGCATCGAGGCGAACGGAGCTTACTTTGAAATCGAGTTTCACCCACTGACGGCAGACATCAAATCAGAGCGTTCATGGGTGGAATGAAGAAGCCGGAAAACAATGCCGCTTATGCCCTGCTCGACGTCGTTCTGGCTATCGCGCTTTTTGCTCTCGCTGCTACAGGATTGATTTCGGTGATGCAGGGAATTAACGAGACCTCCTCGAATTTTGCCTTCGACCGTGTCGTCCAGAACCGGCTGCTTTCCCTGCTCACCGAGACGAAGCGACTCGACATTGGAGCGATGACGTCACAGGCAGTGGATCCCGATCTGAATATCACTTTTCGCACCTACGTCGAGTCATATGAAATCGACAATGGCGAGGGCGCTGCGCTCACTGATCTGTATCTGCTCACCGCAGAGGCGCAGTTTGTCGATGACGGAGGAGAACAAACCGAGCGTGTCATGCTGCTCATTCATCGGGAGGAACAATGAGAGTGGATCGAAGCATTCAGCCCTTTTGGGTCGGTGATCGAACCTTGTTGAATCGGGGGCCTGACCCTGTTTGCCCAAGAGTGGCGACTTCACGAATTTCGGCTTTCTCGCTTTTTGAAATTGCGATAGCGATGGCCATTCTCAGCCTGATCGCGGGGACGGTTTTGTCGATGCTGATGCAAGCCGGCGATTCAGCGGCGGAGATTCGTCACCTCGATCGGCGTGATGAAGAAATCAATCGATTCGTGGTGTTGTTGCGGGAAACCATTGAAGGACTTCCTCCAGACGCTTCCTTATCCATGACGCCTGCGACAGAGACAGAGTCCGGCTTTGACGAACTCAAATTGGAGAACGCGGCATCCGGTTTTGTTTTTGGAGAAACTGTTGGGAGCACGGAGGAAGTTTACATTGCCCTGCGACCCTCTGTCGATTTGTCGAACGAGGGTGAGCCGACTTTCGATCTTGCGATCAGTCGTGATGATTTTGTTCCCGACGGTGACGGTTCGGGAATGGTTTTTAATGCGGGGGGCGATGACTTTCTTCAGCAGGATGACGAAGGTCGTTACTGGCTGCCGCTTCTGTCCGGAGTGTCTTCCGCCGTTTGGCGATTCTGGGACGAAGGGCAGATGGAGTGGATTGAAGAATGGACCGATGAAGAAAAGATGCCGCCCTTGATGGAATTCAGTCTTCTCGATGCGGGTGTGGCCATTCCGGCGACCGTTGTTTTTCAGGTGCCGGACCGACTCGTGAATCCCGAAGAAGCTGAGGCGGCGGCGACGGCGGCGCAGGAAGCTGCATCCGTGACGACAAGTAGTTCCGCGAGTAGCGCTGCCCGCGGTGGTCGAGGAGATTCGGCGCGAGGAGATGGGGGCAACAAGAGTGACTCGGGACAAGGGGATAGCGGTCGTGGCGACTCTGGAAGAAGTGACTCCGGTCGTGGTGATTCTGGGAGAGGTGACGGTGGTCGCGGAGGGGGTGGTCCTGGTCGAGGCGTTGGTGGAGGTCCATCGGGTGGTGGCAATTCCGGGGGAGGGGGAAGGTGATGAAGATCGTTTTTTTCACCAAGCGGAATGAGGGCTTCGCCCTCTTGCTTGTCATGATCGCAATCATGACGCTGACACTGATTGTTGCTGGGCTATGGGAATCTTCCCAGTCGGGTTGGGAAGAAAACACTCTCGATCGGGCGCGTTTTCAGGCAGGCATTCTCGCGGAAAGTGGTCTTGCTGTGGCGCTGCATCCTGAAACCGAGCCGGGAGATGACGCCTTGCGTCACGAGCTGGCACCGGGTCGTTCCTTTGAGGTGCTCATCACCAGTGAAGAAGCTCGAATCCCGGTGAACAGTCTCACCGAGGAGAAATGGAGAGACGCAACGGTTCAAATGATGGAGCTGTGGGGATTGGACGCTGCGGCAGCGAGCGTCGCGGTCGACTCGCTAGCTGACTGGGTCGACAACGATGATGATGTCCTTCCCAATGGTGCAGAGAATGCCTACTACGCCGGGTTGGATTATCCCGAATACCCCGAGAATGTTCCTTTCACTGATGTTGAGCAAATGCTGTTTGTCGTGGGAATGGACCAGGTCGCGAAGATGCAGCCGATGTGGCGAGATTATTTCACGGTATTCGGAGATGGTCTGGTCGATCTCAATGCTGCGCCATGGGAGGTGGTCGTCGCAATCACTGGAACGACGGAGGATTCCGCGAGAAATTTTGTGGCTGTACGAAACGGCGACGATGGCATCATGGGAACGATCGATGACAATGAGTTCGATGATCCTGGCGAGATTCAGGCTTTGTTAGGATTGACCGATAGTGAGTGGACAGAGATCAGTGATCTTGTCACGCTCGTTGGAGGCGTTCGCAGGATCGAAAGTAAGGGGCGCATCGGCGAGTTTGAAGAAACTCGGATTGTACTCGCCCAGGAACGCGCCGAGAGCGATGGCGATGGTTACCTCGTGCTGGCGAGATTTCGGGAATAGCACGGGAAGTTCCTGGCCTCTGTGAGGCCGGATTGGACAATCTCTGGGAGAATCGTGCACATTCCGGAGTCACAGACCCCAGCCACAGTTTCCCGATTCGCGGTTGAGTCGTCGCGTACTCTGAGCTTTGCTGCGGACGTGAAAATCGACATCGTCACTATCTTTCCGGAAATTGCGGAAGCTCCGCTGCGGTCTAGCATTATGGGCCGTGCTGCTGAGGCTGGAGCGGTAGAGTTTGCATTTCACAACTTGCGTGATTTTACGACGGACAAAAATCGGCAGGTCGACGATACCCCCTTTGGTGGCGGTCCGGGAATGGTGATGAAACCGGAACCATTTTTCAAAGCGGTCGAATCTCTCCGAACGGATGGCGCGAAAGTCATTTTGCTGACTCCGCAGGGAGCTTCCTTTATTCAGGCTAAAGCAGTCGAGTTTTCGAAAGAGGAACATCTCATTTTTCTTTGCGGTCACTACGAGGGAATTGATCATCGCATTGTCGAGGTACTGGTGGATGAGGAAATTTCGATTGGGGACTACGTGCTTACGAATGGAACGATCGCGGCTGCTGTGGTCGCTGATGCCGTCGTTCGCCTTTTGCCGGGCGTGCTTGGAGATGAAAAGTCCGCCGAAATCGAATCCTTTTCGGGCGACGGAAAGCGGGTGGAAGCTCCCCACTATACGAGACCGGCAGAGTTTCGTGGCGATAAGGTGCCTCCAGTTCTGCTCTCTGGAAATCACGCAGAGATCGAAAAGTGGCGCGAGGAAATGTCCTTACAAAGGACAATGGAGAATAGGCCGGATTTGCTCGACTGAGCAACTACCCTGCCGTTTTGTCTGGCAATTCCGTGCCTCGAACAAAATCTGCTACTGGCAGTCGCTTTTTTCCTTCCAGTTGCAAATCGCCGTTCAGTTGCAACGAGCCACTTCCGCACGCGATGGTAAGCGTTTTTCCAATGCTTCGAAGAGAGCCAGGATCTCCAATCGATTCTGAAATGGCTTCGCACTTCGGATAGATTTTGCATTTTCTCACTCGATCCCGGATCGCGATTTCCATGTAAGAACCTGGCCATGGGTCATAGGCCCGGAT
>Ga0055584_100000235_pt1 | contig 52405 bp, 48 predicted proteins | sample OSDHelmetaG_FD_58716 | JGI IMG/M metagenome (GOLD analysis project Ga0055584, IMG submission 58716) | Pelagic marine sediment microbial communities from the LTER site Helgoland, North Sea, for post-phytoplankton bloom and carbon turnover... | ecosystem: Environmental > Aquatic > Marine >... | reverse complement strand
CTCGACCTCGCGCGCCTCGGACTCACCGCGCTCGCTCGCCTACGCGCTACAGGCTCCTAGGGCAGCCGGGACCGGTTGGCGACGCCCGCAGCTCAGCCGCAGTTGCGGTGCAGCATCACGATCCCGGTGCGGTCGTCGCCGCCCAGGTTCGAGGTTATGCCCACGCGCGGCAGCTCCGGCAGCTGGTAGTCGCCGCAGCGGCCGGTCATCTGCCGCCACACCTCGACCGCCTGCTTCACGCCGGTCGCGCCGATGGGGTGGCCCATGCCGATGAGTCCGCCGCCGGTGTTGACCGGGGTGCGCCCGTCCATGGCCGCGGCGCCGTCCCGAATGAACGCCGGCGCGTCTTCGGGGGCGCAGAAGCCCAGCGCCGCGTAGTGCTGGGCTTCGGTGACCGAGAAGCAGTCGTGCACCTCGGCGAAGTCGACGTCGTCGGCGGACAGGCCCGAGTCGCGGTACGCCACGGCGGCGGCCGCGGCGACGTTGTGCAGCTCGGTGGGATCGGTCTCCGCGCCCAGAGCTCGCACGGAGTGGCCGTAGCCCAGGATCTCGGTGCAGTCGGACTCGGCGATGCCGAGGCGGCGCAGCCCGTCTTCGGTCGCCAGGATCACCGCCGACGCGCCGTCCGTGAACGCGGTGCAGTCCGTCAGCCGCATGTGCTCGTGCAGCTCGGGGTCTTCGAGGAACAGGAAGTTGGCCTTCGACGGCTCGTTGGCGAACTCCAGGGAGATGTCCGAGCTGACGTGCAGGGCGAGGGGGTTCTTGCGGGCGTTGGCGTAGGCCTTGGCGGACACGCGCGCGAGGTCCTCGGCGGTGCCCCCGAAGCGCTCCTTCCAGGCCCGGGCGCGCCGCCCGAACAGGTGCGGGAAGACAAACCGCGACAGCGAACGCTGGGTCTCCCAGTGGGCGGCCAGGGCCATGTGGTCGACGCCTTCGGAGCCGGGCACGTTGGTCTCGACCTCGACCCCGGCGACCAGGGTGACGTCGCAGCCGGCCTGCATGGCGTCGATGCACGCGGCGATGGACGCCCCGCCGCTGGCGCAGGCCGCTTCGATGCGGGCGAAGGGCTTGCCTTCGAGGGCCGGGTCGACGCCGGCGAGCATGGCGCCCAGGTGGCCCTGCCGGACGAAGCACTCGCCCAGGAAGTTGGAGACGTAGCCCTTGTCGACGGCGGCGGGGTCGGCGCCGGTGAGCTCGAAGGCGGCGCGCACGGCGGTGCCCATGTGCTCCTGCAGGGTCGGGTTCCGTTCGCCGGTGGCCTGGCTCTGCCGGTGGGTGACGAAGTCGGGGCGGGCCTTGCCCAGGTAGGCGCTGTGGGCGCCGCCCACGACGAAGACGCGGCGGTGGGGCTTCATGCGGGCGATCCAATCTCGGCGCCGGGGACCCAGGCGGCGTGGAAGCCAAACGGGACGCGGCGGGGCAGGGAAATGCGGGCGACGGGCTCGGCGTCCATGGTCGACGCGTCGACGATGCGCAGCTCCGAGGCGTTGTTTGTGCGGTCGTGGGTGAACCCGACGAGCCACCCGTCGTCTTCGACGGTCGCTCCCGGCCGGGGGACGAAGACGGCTTCGCCCCCGAGCTGGCCGCCGAACGAGTGAGCGCGGCTGCCGCCCTCGGCGTCGTACTTGACCAGGCCATCGAAGGCGAGGGTCGGCAGGGGGGCGATGCGCGGGTTGTACGAGTAGCGCGACTTGCGGCCGAGGAATGCGTCGTTCATACGCGGGAACTCGGTCGGGACGTCGTCCAGGCGGGTCGAGGTCACGGCGCCGGTGCCCAGGTGGAAGGTCCACTTGTGCAGCAGCGGGTGCAGGCGCAGGAAGGTGAGGCGCGGGATCTCCGGCTCGGTCTCGTGGGGCGTCGTCGGGATTGGGTCCTCGATGCGGCAGGCCGTGAGGTGCACGACGGTGCCGTCGGCGTCCGTCTCTTCCCACGCGTTGATCGAGTGGTAGGCGTAGCAGGCGTCGGTCTCGAACCACCGGACGGGGCCGCCGTGGCGCGGGACGATGCCGAAGCGCGACGGCGTCTCGGGCTGGAAGCGGATGCGGCGCTTGCCGACCTTCACCTTGTCCTGGTCCCAGGTCATGGGCAGGTCCAGGAAGATCGTGTGGTTCCGGGTGATGCCGATGTCGTGCATGAACGTCGGCTGCGGGATGTCGACGGCCTGGCGGTGGACCAGCTTGCCCTCCCGGGACAGCACGCCGTAGCTGAGCCAGGGCTGCCGGTAGAGGCTGAAGTCGATGAACATCAGCTCGCCGGTCTCGGGGCAGACCTTCGGGTGGGCGGCGGCGGGCCCGCCCCACTCGCCCAGCGCCTGGGTCTCCAGGGTCACGGGGTCCAGACCGTAGGGCTGGCCGCCCAGGTACCACAGGGCCCACAGCCGGCCGTTGTGCCAGACGAGGTCGGTGTTGGCGGTGTCCTTGTCCGGCGTGTCGCTGGTGGGGTCGAAGGGCATGAGGATGCCGCCCTGGCGCGCGGCGCCGGCGGCCCGGTCGGCGGCGAGCCCTTCGGTGGCGACGTACCGATTGCGGTAGCTGGCCCGGCCGTCCTCGATCTGGACCGCGTGCACCATGCCGTCGCCGTCGAACCAGTGCCCGAAGCCCGGCAGCGGGTAGGCGGGGTTCGGGGCGTTCTGGGCGAACACGCCGTGGAGCTCGGCGGGGATGCGGCCGACCACGGTCAGGTCGGTGTCGTGCCGCTCGTCGGGGACGGGGGCGTAGATCCCGGCGTCGTAGGTCGCGGTGTTCAGCAACTCGCTCATCGAGGGTCCTCCGGAGGCCGGAAGCTTTGTTGGTCGCGGGCGGCGGGTCAATCGCGGAGCGGGCGACGCGCAGCATCGGGGGACCTGTCGAACAGGCTCGGAGCTGCGGCGCTCGAAGGCCCGTCGTCCCGCGCTGGTACGCTTCCCGGCGCGCTGCGGTCACCGAGGAACCACCGCCGCCGCCCACTGAACCGGAGCATGTCCATGACCCTCGCGTACCTCGTTGGCACCGGCTCCACAGCCTTTCAGCGCTGGCCCGACCGAGGCTTTCGCGACCTGGCGGCCGAGGCCGTGCGGGCGGTCCTGACCGACGCCGGACTCGACGACGGCTCGACCGTCGACTGCGCCGCCTTCGGCAACTGCGCCATGGACACCTGGGGCCAGTCGAACATCCGCGGCCAGGTGGCCCTGGCCCCCATGTTGCGCGACGGCACCCTCCCGCCTCGCCTGCCCATCAGCAACGTCGAGGGCGGCTGCGTCACCGGCAGCCTGGCGTTCTTCGACGCGTGGAAGTCCGTCCTGTCCGGGCGCGCCGACCTCGCCCTGGCCGTCGGCGTCGAGAAGGTGTTCCACCCCAACGATCCCATGAAGACCTTCGGCGTCTTCGCCGGCGGCGTCGATCGCATGCACCCCGAGGAGTGGCAGGCGTTCTTCGCCAAGCAGGGCGCCCGCACCGGCCTGCCCTTCGAACCCCACCCCGCCCGGGTGATGTTCCTGGACGTCCACGCCCTGCAGGCCCGGGCCCACATGCGCGCCCACGGCACCACGCCGGGCCACCTCGCCGCCATCGCCGCCAAGAACCACGTCCACGGCGTGGCCAACGACAAGGCCCAGTACCGCGTCGCCATGACCCCGGCGCAGGTCCTCGACGACAAGCCCGTCATCGATCCCTTCACCCGGTCCATGTGCAGCCCTTTGTCCGACGGCGCCGCCGCGGTGCTCGTGGCCTCGGCCGCTTGGCTCGCCACCCAGCCCGCCTCCGTTCGCGACCGCGCGGTCGCCATCCGCGGCGGGGCCCTCGTCGGGGGCACCCACCGCGACCTCGAAGACCTCGCCGTCGCTCACCATGCGGCCGCCGCGGGCCTCGCCGACGCCGGGATCGCGCCGGCCGACATCGACGTCGCCGAGGTCCACGACTCCACCGCCTACTGCGAGCTCGTCGCCACCGAAGCCCTGGGCCTGTGCGCCCCCGGCCAGGGCGGCCCCCTGGCGGCATCGGGCGCGACCGCGTCCACCGGCGCCACCCCCGTCAACCCGAGCGGCGGCCTGGAGTCCAAGGGCCACCCCCTCGGCGCCACGGGCCTGGGCATGCTCGACGAGCTCGTCACGCAGCTGCGCGGGGAAGGCGGCCCCAAGCAGATCGCCCGGACCCCGACGATCGGCGTGCAGCAGAACGCCGGCGGCCTGGTGGGCTACGACGAAGCGATGTGCAGCGTGGTCGTGCTCGAGCGGCGAGCCTGACCGTGCGCCCCCCGTCCCCGGCGGCTCCATGACCTGGCCCCGGGCCCACTCGCCCCGCGCGTCGTGGCTGGTGGCGCTGCTGGTCCTGGCGGTCTACCTGCCGACCTGCGCGGTGCTGCCCCAGGCCGGGGACGCCCTCGAGTTCTTGATGATCGCCAGCCACGGCGGGGTCGCCCACCCGCCCGGCTACCCCGTCTTCTCGCTCGCGGCGCGAGCGTTCGCCGCGGTCTTGCCCAACGTCAGCTTCGCCGTCAGCGCCTTGTCGGCGGTCCTCGGCGCCGCCACCGCCGGCGTGCTGCATCGCGCGGTCCTGCGGGCCACCGACGACGGCGTCGCGGCTGCGTTTGTCGCCCTGGTCTACGCCACCTCGACGCTGGTCTGGCGCTGGGCCGTGGTGCCCGAGGTCCTGTCCGGCGGGACCCTGACCGCCGCCCTCGTCCTCCTCGCGGCGGTGCACGTGGCCCGCGGCGCCCGGGGCCCTCGCGCCGCGGCCGCCCTGGGCCTGGCGTTCGCCACCGGCATCGCTCACCACCACACGTCGATCCTGCTCATGCCGCTCATGGTCTGGACCTGGATCGCCGCGTGGCCCCGCCCGTTCACGCCCCGCGCCATCGCGGCCACGACGGCCACGGCCGTGCTCTGCGCCTGGGTGGGCCTGCTGCCCTACGCCACGCTCCTGCTCCCCGGGGGCGACTGGCGGTGGGGGAACACGACGGAGCTGCCGGGCCTCGTGCACCACTTCCTGCGCGGCGACTACGGCACGCTGGACACCGGCCAGCCGGCGCGGAACATCGCCCTGCACGTCCAGCCGATGCTGTACCTGACGAGCCTCGCGCGGCAGCTCGCGGGCCTGCCGCTGCTGCTGGGCATCGCGGGGCTGGGCCTGGCGTTCAAGGCGCGCACGGGCAGGGGGTTCGCGGCAGCGCTGGCGGCCACCTGGCTGTTCGCCGGCCCCATCTTCGTGGCGCGCTTCGACCTGCCGGCGACCGGCTACCACCGCATGGTGGTCGAGCGGTTCCACGGGTTCCCGACCGTGCTGTTCGCGTTCGCCATGGGCTACGGCGTCACGGCGTTTCGGGCCCTGCCGTTCTGGAGTCGGCCCGCCCTCCCCACGGGGCTCCTGGCCCTGAACCTGCTGGTGGCCGCCGCCCTCTCGGCCCCCGCGGCGACGGCCCGCAACCACACGATCACCGACGACTTCCTGCGCAACACGCTGGGCGCGGTGGAGCCCAACGCCGTCATCCTGACGACCGGCGACAGCTTCCAGTTCGGGTGTGAGTTCGCGCAGTCGGTCCTGCACCTCCGGGACGATGTGGCCTGCGTGGCGGCGGGGCTGGTGCCCTACGACTGGTACCGACGGCGGACCCTCGAGCAGCACCCCGAGCTGACGTTGACCCGGCCCGACGGCCGCCCCCTCTCGGCGGCGCAGCTGGCCGCGGCGTTCGCCGTCCAGCGCCCCACCTACGTCTCCTCCCGCCTCCCGCTGGCCTCCCCCGATCTGCCCCTGCCGCCCTACTACCCGGCCGCCGGGAGCTTGCTGCGCATTTCGTCGGGCGAGCTCCCCACCCCGCCGGAGCTGGAGGCGGCGCTGCTGCGGGACTGGACGTCGTTCCAGCTGGGCTCGCGCCTCACCGTCGACCAGCTCGACACGGCGGGCGACTCGACGCTGTGGGACCAGTACGCGCTGACGTGGAGCACGCTGGCGTCGGGCTACGCGGCGGGCGGGGACACCGGGTCCGCTGAACGGTGCCGCGCGCGCGCCCGCGAGCTGAGTCCCTGGCTGTTCGATCTGGACGTGCCCGCGGCTCCGTGACCCCTGCGGCCCGCCTGCGGCGTGCCTCCGGGGGTTCCGCGGGCCTCCTCGCCGCTGCGCGCCTGCGGGGTCCCGCTCCACGGTCGGCGAGCCCCTCCGCCGCTGCGCGCCTCCGGGTCTCCCTCCCCTACAACAACCCCGTCACCAGCTCCGGGAACACGCAGATCAACCCCAGCCCCACCAGCTGGATCACGATGAACGGCACGGCCCCCCGGTAGATCTGGGTCGTCGCCACTTCCGGCGGCGTGACCCCCCGCAGATAGAACAGCGCGAACCCGAACGGCGGCGTCAGGAAGCTGGTCTGCAGGTTCATGCCGATCATCACGCCGAACCACACCAGGTCGATGCCCAGCAGCTTGGCCGCGGGCACCAGCAGCGGCAGCACGATGAACGCGATCTCGAAGAAGTCGATGAAGAACCCCAGGATGAAGATCGCCAGGTTCGCTACCACCAGCAGCCCGATCTTCCCGCCCGGCAAGCCGGTCAGCAGCTCCTCGATCCACACGTCGCCGTAGAGCCCGCGGAACACCAGCGTGAACGCCGTCGAGCCCACCAGCAGCCACACGACCATCGACGTCAGCTTCGTCGTGTAGCGCATCGTGTCGCGCAGGGCCGACAAGCTCAGGCGCCGGTTGATGGCGGCCAGCGCCATGGCCCCGCAGGCCCCCAAGGCCCCAGCCTCCGTCGGCGTCGCGACCCCCGCGAAGATCGAGCCCAGCACCAGCAGGATCAGCCCCAGCGGCGGAAGCAGCACGAGGACCACCCGCCGCAGCAAGCCCCAGCCGATGCCCACCCGCGCCTCGGGCGGCAGCGCGGGCGCCCACGCGGGCTTCACGAAGGCCACCGCCACCACGTACAGCGCGTACATCCCCGCCAGCAGGATCCCCGGCAGCAGCGAGCCCAGGAACAGGTCGCCGACGCTGATCCCCATCTGGTCCGCCAGGACGATCAGCACCACGCTGGGCGGGATGATCTGCCCCAGCGTGCCCGACGCCGCGATCACACCCGTCGCCAGCCGCGGGTCGTACCCGTAGCGCAGCATGACGGGCAGCGAGATCAGGCCCATGGCCACCACGCTGGCGCCGACCACGCCGGTCGCCGCCGCCAGCAGCGCCCCCACGAACACGACGGCCAGCGCCAGCCCGCCCCGCAACGGCCCGAACAGCTGCCCGATCGTCGTCAGCAGGTCTTCGGCCAGCTTGCTCTTCTCGAGCATGGTCCCCATGAAGATGAAGAACGGCACCGCCAGCAGGATCTGGTTCTCCATCACCCCGAACACGCGGTTGGGGAACAGCGACAGCAGGCTCCAGTCGAACAGGTCGGCGGCCACGCCGACGGCGGCGAAGATCAACGCCGTCCCGCCCAGGCTGAACGCCACGGGGTAGCCGCTGAAGATGAAGCCGAACACGACGACGAACATCAGGGGGCCGAGCAGATCGGTCACCGCAAGCGCTCCAGCGCGCGGATGGCCTGGGCCACACCCTGCAACCCCAGCAGCCCGAACCCGACCAGCATCAACGCCTTGATGGGGTAGCGCGGCAGGCCGCCGGGGTCGGGCGACCCCTCCAGCACCGACCACGACTGTTCGACGACGGGCCAGCCCACCCACAGCGCGAACGCACAGAACGGCAGCAGGAAGAGCACCGCCCCGCCGAGGTCCACGACCGCCTTCCCCCGCTCGCCCAGCCGGCTGTACAGGACGTCCACGCGCACGTGGGCGTCGTCGGCCAGGGTCCACGCGGCGCCCAGGAGGAACACCGCGCTGAACAGGTACCACTGGGCTTCCAACAGGGTGTTGGAGCTCAGGTTGAAGCCGAGGAACCGGCCGCCGTAGCGGGCCGCGGCGTTGCCGGCAGCCACCAGCACCATGGCCAGCGTGAGCCACGCGACTGCGTGGCCGACGCGGCGGCTGAGGGCCTCGATGGCTCCAGCGAGTCGAGACAGGGCGTCCATGCCCGGCGAATACCACAGGCGACCTCGCTGGCGCCGGCCGGCGGCTGCGCTACCCTCGCGCTCGCTGGAGGCCCCGATGGCGCTCGTGGACGACTTCAAGAACACCCTGTCCTGCTGGGCCTCGGGCGTCGCCGTGGTGGTGACCGACGACGGCGGCGAGCTCTACGGTTTGACCGTGTCGAGCTTCACGTCGGTGTCCCTGGACCCGCCCCTGATCCTCGTCTGCATCAACCGCGAGAACCGCCTCGCGGAGATGATCGGCCGCTCCGGCTCGTTCAGTGTGAGCCTGCTCGCGTCGGATCAAGAGGCCGCGTCCAACTACTTCGCGAGCCAGGGCCGGGAGCCCACCCACGGGTTCACCGGCGGGATCGACGGGCAGCACACCGAGCACGGCCCGCCCATCGTGCAGGGCTGCGCCGGCTGGCTGTCCTGCGATCTGCACGAGACGCTGACCGGCGGCACCCACGCGATCATCATCGGCCGGGTGGTCCACGCCCAGGCCGCCGCGCACACCCCGTTGCTGTACTGGAACCGCGCCTACCGGGCCATCGCTCAGTAGTGGGTCGCCGCCGACTCGGCCGCGGGCGGCTGCTCGCCTTCAGCGTTGGGGTCCTGGTGCTCGGCCTCGGGCTGGCCGAACTCGCCGCCGGGGCCTGGATCGGCGACCGCCCCAAGGTCGGGCTCACCCGCGCCGACTTCTTCCTCTTCGCTCGCCAGCCTCTGCTCGTCCCCCACGAGTCGGGGCTGCAGGTCTCCGACTACGCCTTGACCAACTCGGCCTGGGACACCGTGGCCGCCGATCGGTCCTGGCAGGCCGTCGTGCTGGGGGGGAGCTTCGCCGCCGGGGATCCGTGGGTCGTCCCCGGCGAGCCCCGCCAGCCCGGGGGACTCGCGGGGTTCGTCGAAGGCCGGATCGAGGCGCCGGTGCTGTCCCTCGCCGCCAACGGGGACACGTCCATCCGGGTTCGCGAGAAGGTGCCGGAGGTGCTGGCGCTGAAGCCGGACCTGCTCGTCGTGGCCACCGGCAACAACGAGTTCCCCCTGGACCCGCCGGCCTGGGTGCACCGATTGCGGCGCAGCGAGCTGGGGCGCCTGCTGCGGTGGAAGCTCCCCCTGGACGGCCTGGAGCCGCCCAGCGACCTCGACGCGCTGCGCCTCGCCGGCCCGCCCTCGGCGACCCTGCGGGCGATCTTCGACCGAAACCTCGCCACGATTCGCCGCCGGGCCGAGGCCGCGGGCGTGCCCCTGCTGCTCGCCACCTTGCCCAACAACCTGTTGATCGACCTGGCCACGCCCACGGCCTTCGACAGCCCCGACGCTGCCTGCGCCGCCGCCCTGGTGCAGGCCGAGCCGGGCTCGGCGGCGCAGCTCTGGCTCGACGGGATCGCGGCGGGGACGGGGGGCTGCCTCGGCGAGGCGACGGGTCGCTACGCGTCGGACCCCGACGGCGCGCTGGAGGCCGCTCGCGCCTGCGCGGAGTTCCCCGCGGCCGGTGCGGCGGGGCTCGCGCTGCACTGGCTGGGGTCGCCGGCGGGCCGCACAGTCCTTCAGCTCCGCATCGAGGCCGACACCCAAGGGGTCCGCCCCTCGTTCAATCGAGTGGTGCAGGCCGCCGGCGCCTCGGTCCTCGACCTGAACGCCGCCGCCGCCCTCCTGGATCCCGACGGGCTCCCCGGCCCGGGGCTGTTCGTCGACTGCTGCCACCTGGACTGGGCGGGCTACGCCGATCTGGCCGAGCCCCTGGCGGCCGCGACGGGGCGCCCATTGACCGGCCCGGCGCCCCGCGACCAGGGCGCGTCGGCGGGCCTGCCGCCTCCGTACCCGCAGACGCCGCGGAGCCGCCCCGCCCCGGGCACCTGCCCCCCCATCGTGCCCCTGTAAGCGGAGTTCGCCCGCGCCGCACCGCCGAGTTCGCGGCGCCGGGGCACCCCCCGGGATCCGCTCGCGCGCTGCGCGCCCTGGACGCGGCCCCTCTAGTCTTGCTCCGTGGCCGATGCCCCCACCTACCGATTCGTTCGCCTCGGGCGCGCGATCAGTCGGCTGCTGCTGATCGGGCTGCCGCTCCTCGCGGCGGTGCAGCTGCGGGCCGCCGGCACGTACGACGACATCATCGTCGCCGATCTCTACGCCGTGATGGCCGGCCCCTGGGCGTGCTTTGTGGCCCTGGTGATCGCGATGCGCCCCTTGGGCGGCCGGCCCGTGGGCGCCGACTTCCTCGCGCGCAGCGGCCTGCTGATGCTCGGCCTGCTCGTGTGCACCCTGGGGGGCCTGCTGGTGCTGCTGCCGTTCGACCCGGCGCCGCCCCTGTCACCCTGGCGAAAGTTGAGCTGTTGGGTCGGAGCGGCCGCGCTGCCGCTGTGGTCGGCTGCGCTGTGGGCGTCGCTGCAGGCCAAGAGTCGGCGTCGGGCACTGCTGGAGGCCGTCGTCGCGTCGGGCGCGGTGGCGTTGGGGGGGCTGATAATCGGCCTGCTGCACGAGCTGGACGTCTGGGCGTTGATGACCCCGGTGGCGGCCGCGGGCAGCCTCTTGTCCATCGGCCTGGTCCTGGCGTCGTTCGAGGGGATGCAGAGCAACACCCGCCGGGTCGTGGGGGCGAGCGGGGCCGTGGCCCTCGTCGTCGCCGAGGTGCTGTCGTTGACGCTGTCGGCGGCGCCCATTGCGACGGCCTGGGTCACCAGCGTCGTCGCCGTCGATGCCCCCACCGGCCGCGTGTTGATCGGGCTGCAACTCCCAAACCGGGCGGGCCCGAGCTTCGCGGAGCTGCGACCCAACGAGGGCACCTGGGAGCTCCTTTCGACGCGGACGATGAGCGTCAAGTACGCGTCCGGCGAGCGCATCAGCCTGGTCCGTCGCCCGCTGCCGGCGGTGCTCGCGCTGTCGGCCGGGTACGCCGTCTGTCGGGCCAGCGGCGAGTGCCTCGACGGTTTCGACGGCTCCCGCCCGCCCCTGGTCCACGCCCACCCCCACCTGCCCCTGGTCGCCATGCGCCAGAACCAGAGGCTCGCGGCCTGGGACCTGCGCGACGACCGACGCTGGGTGGTCGAACGCCCCGACCAGGTGATCATCTGGCCCTGTTTCGAAGGCAACGACGCCCTGTTGTGGCGGGTGCGGACCGAGTCAGGGCCCTACTTGAACGAGCGCCTTCCCCTGGCCGACGGAGCGGTCCCCGAACAGCTCGTCGCCGGCCACGAGCACGCCTGCGCCGACGCCGACCTGCACGTCGAGGGCGTGCGGTTCGTCCGCGGCCGCCGCGCCGTCGGCAAGCCCAGCCGGCTGTTCGGGCCCGGCCTGCCCGAGGACGGGTTCGTGTTCCCCGGCGACGTCAGCCACGTCGATCGCTCCGGCGACGGCCGCCGCACCTTCGTGGTGGGCACGAACCCCTCGTGGGTGCTGTGGATCTACGAGGTGGGGCAGGGGATGCGAGGCCCGCTGCCCATGGAGCCCAACGACAAGCTGTTCCTCGACGAGTCCGGCGAGCTGCTGGCCTACGCCCGCCACCGGGACCACGCGGCGTCCTTGCGGGTGCAGCGGGTCGACGACTGGGCCGTGCTCGACGACCGCCCCATCGACCCCGTCGGCATGCACTTCGGCGAGCCGTTCGGGCTGCTCTACATGCTCGACGGGCGGCTGATGCAGCAGGACGTCGGGGGCGAGCCGCGGGTCGTGTTCCCGCCGCCTGAGGACTGACCCCCGCCGGGCGCGGCCCGGGTCAGTGCATCACCATCCCCGAGGCCTTCTCGGGCTCCGGCAGCTCCGTCTCGCCCAGCATCTGCCGCAGATCCAGCTCGATCGTGCGCGTCAGCGCGTTCATGGGCACGTCGTTCAGGGACCGCTCGAAGGGGTCCTCGCTGGCGTCGCCGATGGCCTCAATCGTCGTGAAGACCCAGCTGACCAGGATCATCGGTGCGATGAGCGCCAGGTTCTCGCCCGCGGTCGCCGCCGCCCCCACCTGGTCTCCGAACACGTCGAGCAGCCCGAAGGGGATGAGGAAGATGAAGACCCGGGTGAACGCGCGGCTGTACTCGGCGTACTGGCGGGGGAAGGGCGTGTTCTTGATGCGCTCGCGCTTGCCCTGCAGGGCGTAGAGCTCGCGGACGACGGCCATCAGGTCGATCTGGTGGAACAGGTCGAGCCGGCCCTGTCGGTGCAGTCCAGCCAGGTGCTGGTCCTGCTGCGTCAGGATGTGGGTCGCGGGGTTTCGCAGCGCGCTGACCTGGGCGAACTCGTCGTCGGCCAGGAACGGGCTGATCTCCTTGTCCCAGTCGTTGCGCATGTGATCGGCGTCCCTCTTGAGTCGCCGCGGCGTGCCGCGGGCGGGCTTGTCGAAGAAGCGCGACTTCTTGCGCAGCTGCACCGCCCCTCCCAGAACCGGTCGTACGACGCGTTGTTCTTGAAGCCGACGTAGAAGGCGGCGGCGGTGCCCATGGTCGCTATGGGCAGGAACGGGACGCGCAGGAACGTCAGGCCCCCGTAGGTGTAGGCGGCGAACCCGAGGATCGCCCAGGCGGCCGACAGCGTGGCGATGCGGACGCCCAGGAGCAAGAGAACGGGCCGGCTGAAGCGGCGTTGGACGAGCACGGCGGTCTCCTCGTACGACCTGGCGGAATGCCGTGGGAGTGCCGTGCAAGGCCGCGGCCCCCTGGCTGCGGCAGAATCCCCCCGTGCGCGCCCTCCTCCTCCTGCTCGCCCTCGCCGCCGCCCAGGTGCCCAACCGGTCCTGGGACGAGGCCGATCGCGGTCAGCTGATCAGCCCGGACCTGGGCGATCAGCCCATGAACCAGCCGTCGGTCGTTCACCGCCAACTGCTGCTGGCGGGCAACGGGCACTTCGAGCTGTGGGACATCTCGGACCCCACCGCGCCGTCGCTGACGTCGTCCTTCGACTCCCCCCACGCCGACGGCGAGGCCGAGTCCCACGCGGTCGCGTTGGCGAAGGACCCCGACGGCCGCGTGCTGCTGGCGACGATCTCCGGCGTGGGCGTGGACCTGTGGGACCTGAGCGACCCCGGACTGCCGGCGCTGCTGTCGTCCGTGGACCTCGAGGGCGTCTTCTACGGCGACAACTCCGAGGCGGTCTGGGGCCTCGCCTGGCAGGGCGAGCGCCTCTACGTCGGCGGGACAAACACCGGCGTGCACGTGCTCGACGTCGCCATCCCCGAGCAGCCGCTGCTCGTCGCCCGCATCCCCACCGCGGAGTTTGGCGGGGTCTCCGCCGGCCCTCTGTGGGCGGTCGGCAACACGCTCATCGTCACGACGCCCAAGAACCACGCGGGCGTCGCCACCCTCGACGTCGGCGACCCCGACGACCCCACGCTGCTCGACTTCGTCGCCGGTGGCCCCGACTCCTACATCGGTGCGTTCTACGGGTGCGAAGCCCGCCTGTTGACGCCGCTGCGCACCTACGACGTGCTGACGGACCCCGCGTCCATCGAGTTGCTGGGCAGCGCCGAGACCGTCGAGGCCGAGTACGCGAGCTTCGCCGACGGCCAACTCTTCCTGGGGCGGCTGCGGCCGAACCCCGGGGTCGACGTCATCGACCTGGGCGATCCCAACGCAGCAACCGTCGTCGCGTCCATCGACGGCCGGCGCGGCGACGTTCTCGGCGGCCGGTTCACCGACGACCAGTTCTCGATGCCCGTCGGCAACCTCGTGGTGCTCGCCGACGACGAGATCCGGTACGGCGCGGTGCTCGCGGTGCACGACCCCGCGCCCGACACCTCGCCGCAGCGGTTGCTGTGCGCCCAGCCGGAGGACGGCGCGACGGGCTTGCCCCTGACCTCGCGCATTGGCCTGTCGTTCTCGGACCCCGTCGATCTCGACTCCGTGGACGGCGACACGGTGGTCGTCCGGCCTGTCGGCGGCGAGGCGATCCGCGGGTGGTTCGGCCTCAATCAGACCTTGGTCTCGTTCTGGCCGTCGGAGCCCCTCCTGCCCGACACCACCTACGAGATCGTCCTGCCGGCGGGGGGCGTCGCGGACCTCGTGGGCAACGGGCTGCCCGACGCCGTCGTCCGCACGTTCTCCACGGGCGACGCCGTCGCCGCGCCGCCCTGCTCCCTGGACCCCACGACCCCCGTGGCGGCGGGTGAGGCGACGACCCTGACCACCTCGGGGGCTGCGCCGTCTTGGGACTTTGGCGACGGAGAATCTGGCAGCGGCGCGGCGGTGGAGCACGCCTGGGCCGAGCCCGGGCGGTACCCCATCACCCTGCGAGTCACGGACGGCGACGCCTCGCGGACCTGCGGCGGCCTCCAGGTCGTCACCCCCGTGCGGGCGGGGGAGACCGCCCGCGCGTCGGCCATCGCCACCGACGGCGCCACCGCCTGGGTCGTGAACCCCGACGCGGGCACGCTGGCCACGGTCGACCTGGTCGCGGGGCTGCTCGGGGAGACCGACGTCGGCCCCGATCCCCGGTTCGTGGCCCGGGCCGACGACGGGGCGCTGTGGGTGAGCGTCCGGGGCGACGACGCGGTGGTGGCGGTGCGGGACGGGCGGGTCGCCGAGCGCATCGCGACGGGGCACGGCACCTACCCCGCGGGCCTCGTGTTGGCCGGGGACACGGCGTTTGTGGCGCTGGAGGGGACGGGCGAGGTGCTCACGCTCGACCTGGGCTCCGCGTCCATCGTCGACCGGACCCCGCTCGGCCCCGATCTGGATGGCGTGGCGGTGCGGTTGCGGGGCCTCGCCCGCGGGCCGGGGATCCCCTGGGTTGCCTCGCGCTTCGTGTCCCGCGACGGCGGTGGCCAGCTGTTCTTCGGGTCCGAGTCGCGGCTCCTGCCGGTGGACGCTGGGCCCGACGACCACTTCTCCGGCCGCGGGGTGCCCAGCTACCTGCAGTCCGTCGCGGTGCGCCCCGACGGCGTGGTGGCCACGGCCGGCAGCAAGGCGAACATCGAGCGCGGTGCGGCCCGGGACGGGGAGCCCCTGGACCCCGACAACACCGTGCGGGCCGTGGTGATCCAGGTGAGCGACGGGGCCGACGCCGCGGGCGCCGAGCAGCGCACCGACCTGGACGACCACGGGCTGCTGGGCGAAGTCGCGTACAGCGAGGCCGGCGACGTCCTGTTCGTGGCGGCGACGGGCAACCACCGGGTCGACGCCTTGGACTCGGCGAGCGGCGACGTGTTGGCGTCCGCGGGCACCGGGTTGGCGCCCCACGGCCTGGCGGTGCACGGCGCGACGTTGCTGGTGCAGGACCAGCTCAGCCGCACCCTGTCGGTCTTCGATGTGTCGGGCCTGCTCGACGGCAGCGATCCCGGGCTGCGACCGGGGGTCCGATGGGACACCGTCGCCGACGAGCCCCTCGACCCCGAGGTGCTGCTGGGCAAGCAGATCTTCTGGTCCTCGGCGAGCCCCGACATGAGCCAGGACGGCTACCTGGCCTGCGTCAGCTGCCACCTCGACGGCGACGACGGCCGCACCTGGGACTTCACCGACCGCGGCGAGGGCCTCCGCAACACGATCGACCTCCGGGGCCGGGCGGGCACCGCTCACGGCCCGCTGCACTGGTCGGCGAACTTCGACGAGGTCCAGGACTTCGAGCACGACATCCGAGGAGCGTTCGGGGGCCGCGGGCTGCTGGACGACGCCGACTTCGAGTCCCGCAGCGACCCCCTGGGGCTCGGCAAGACCGGCCTCAGCCCTCGACTGGACGCGCTGGCGGCCTACGTCAGCAGCCTCGACGAGGTCCCCCGAAGCCCCTTCCGGGACACCGACGGCGAGCTGACGAAGACGGGTCGCCGGGGCTTGCGGACCCTGGCGACCCTCGACTGCCTGGAGTGCCACGGCGGCCCGGCGATGACCGACTCGGGCACCGAACGCCACGACGTGGGCACGACCACCGTGGACTCGGGCCAGCGGTTGGGCGGCGAGCTGGACGGATTCGACACCCCCACGCTGTTCGGCCTCGCGCACTCGGCGCCCTACTTCCACGACGGGTCCGCGCCCAACCTGCTCGCGGTGATCGATCGCGAAGGCCACGGAGACGCGCAGGGGCTGACGCTCCGGCAGAAGGAGGGGCTCATCTCGCTGCTGCTGGAGCTGGAGTCGGACCTGCTGCCCCTGGAGGACCAGACGGGCTGCGCCTGTTCGGCGGGCGGCGGGGCGTCGATGCTGGCCTTGTTGCTGGTGGTGGGGCGGCGTCGGCGCCGGTAGCGTCGCGCCCCCCCTGACCCGAGGACGCCGTGTACACCGGACAACGCTACCCCCTCCGCCAGACCCTCAAGTGGTCCCGCGCCAACTGGCTCTACCCCGGCCTGTGGGGTGTCGCGGTGACGGTCGCCCACGAGGTCGGGGGGCTGCAGGTCCTGTCGATCCCGTGGCTGCCGATGTCGATGATCGGTGTGGCCGTGGCCTTCTATCTGGGCTTCAAGAACAGCGCGTCCTATGACCGGCTGTGGGAGGCACGGAAGATCTACGGCGCCATCGTCAACGCCAGCCGAAGCTGGGCGTTCTCGGCCCGCGACCTCCTGTCGCACAGCCACGGATCCACCGGCGATCTGGACGCCGCGAGGACCCGCCTCGTGCACCGGCACATCGCCTGGATGGACGCCCTGCGCCACCAGCTGCGGCGGGTGAAGCCGTGGGAGCACAACGGCCCGCTGTTCGACGAGTACCGCGAGTGGAGCAAGGTGGCCGAGGTGGAGGAGGACCTGAGCGAGGTGCTGGCCCCCAACTTGACCGAGGCCGAGCTGAAGGAGGCGCTGGCGCAGATCAACCCCGCCGCCCGGCTGCTCGCCAACCAGTCCCGGGACCTCGCCGCGCTGCGCGAAGACCAGGCCCTCGACGGCTTCGGCCACACCGTGCTGCAGGAGCTGCTGATCGAGCTCATGACCCAGCAGGGCAAGGCCGAGCGCATCAAGAACTTCCCGTTCCCCCGTCAGTACGCGACGGTCAATCGGTTCTTCGCCGTGCTGTTTGCCGCGCTCGTGCCCTTCGGCCTGATCCACGAGTTCAGCGCACTGGGCTCCCACATGGCGTGGCTAACGGTGCCGTTCACCGCGATTGTGGGCTGGGTGTTCCTGACCACCGATCAGATCGGCGACTGGAGCGAGAACCCGTTCGAAGGCCTCGCCAACGACGTGCCGATCACGTCCATGAGCCGGGGGATCGAGCGCGACGTGCGTCAGATGCTCGACGAGGCCGAGTTGCCGCCGGCGCGTGAGGCTTTCCAGCAGGTGGCGCTGTGAGCCGCAAGGCGGGCCTGCGCGGGCTCCTGGCGTTCCTGATGGTCGGGGTGGGTGCGCTGCACTTCGTGAACCCTGAGCCCTTCGTGCGGATCGTGCCGCCGCCGCTGCCGGCCCACGCGATGGTCTATCTGTCCGGCGTCTTCGAGATCCTCGGGGGCCTCGGGCTGCTGGTGCCCAAGACGCGGAAGTTCGCGGCCTGGGGCCTCATCGCCCTGTACCTGGCGGTGTTCCCGGCGAACCTCTACATGGCCTGGAACGGGATCCAGCTGGACCCCGCCAACCCCATGCCGACGTGGGGCGCCTGGGTGCGGCTGCCGTTCCAGGCGCTGTTCATCGCCTGGGCGTACTGGTTCACGAAAGACGACTGAGCGGTCAACGGCGTCCGTGCCCGGCCGCCCCGGGGCGCGCCGCGGTAGAAGGGTTCGGCGGAGGCGAGATGACGCGGGCAGGGCGGCGAGCGGGAGTCGATGGGGCGGCGGGGGCACGAGCCGCCGCGCTGCTGGCCTGCCTCCTGCTCGCCGGCTGCGCCTTCGACTCTTCGCCCGCCCGGATCCACTGCAGCTCCGACGCGGCTTGCCCCGAGGGCTGGGCCTGCGATCTGGACGCGGACCCGTCGGTCTGTGGGCTGCAGCCCACCGACGACGACGACGCCACCGACGACGACGACGCCACCGACGACGACGACGCCGCAAACGACGACGACTCGGCCGACGACGACGACTCCGCCGACGACGACGACTCGGCCGACGACGACGACTCCGCCGACGACGACGACTCGGCCAGCGACGAGCCTCCGTCGCAGCCGAGCGTGGCCTTCGATCCGCCGAGCGTCACCACTGCCGACGCTCTCCAGGCGGTCCTGCAGGTCCCGTCGGTGGACCCCGACGGCGAGGCCGTGACCTACGCCTGATCGTGGACCGTAGACGGTCAGCCCGCGCCCACCTGGATCGGGGACCTCGTGCCCGCCGCGGCGACAGCGTACGGGCAGCAGTGGGAAGTTCAGGTCACCCCCGACGACGGCACGATGCTCGGCGCGCCGGGATTCGCCGCGGTCACCGTGGGCAACACGCCCCCGGCGGCGCCGCTGGCTTTGATCCAGCCGTCGGAGCCCTACGAAGGCGACGACCTCACGTGCCTGGTCGCGTCGCCGGCGTTCGACCTCGATGGCCAGACCGTCGACTACTCCGTCGCCTGGACCGTCGACGGCACTCCCTGGGCCGGCCCCGTCACCACCACGACCTGGCCCGGGGACACGATCGACGGCGACGACGTCCCGGGCGACACCACCTGGGTTTGCCAGCTCGTCCCCCACGACGGGATCGACCCGGGAGCGCCGGCTACGGCTCAGATCGAGGTCGAGCCACCCGGGCCGTGGGCGGGGCTGGCCGTCGCCGTCGGCACCGTCTGCGTGCTCGACGGGGCGAGCGAAGTGACCTGCTGGGGCGACAACACGTGGGGTCAAGCCACCGAGGCACCGGTCGGCGGCGTCTGGGCCCAGATGTCGGGCTACGACGACTTCTTCTGCGGCCTCGACGACAACCAGGACGTCACCTGCTGGGACTCGGCGTTCAACAACCCCGGCGTGCTCTCGCCCGCCACCGGGCAGTACACGGAGGTCGCGGCAGGCGAAGACCACGCCTGCGCGGTCACCGACCTGGCGGAGATCGTCTGCTGGGGTGAAGACGATCTGCTGCAGGTCAGCGGCGCCCCGACCACCGGGACCTGGGCGGCGGTGGCCAGCGGGGAAGACTTCTCCTGCGCGCGGTCGGACCTGGGCGCGATCACCTGCTGGGGCGACGACCGCGCCCTGCAGGTCACCGACGCGCCGGCGGCCTTGGGGTTCACGGACTTCGCCCTCGGGGACGACCACGGCTGTGCGGTGGGCCCCGGCGGCGTCACCTGCTGGGGCAGCGACAACCGGGGGCAGGTCGCCGACGCGCCGACGACCGGCGTCTGGACCCTCCCCACCGCCGGCTACCGGTACTCCTGCGCCCTCGATGCGTTCGGCTCCATCGACTGCTGGGGCGATGGCTCGGTGACCGACTACGCGCCCCCGCCCGATGGCCCGTGGGTCGCCCTGAGCGGCGGAGCCGGCCTGGTCTGCGCGCTGCGGAGCACCGGCAACGTCGCCTGCTGGGGGGAGCTGGATGCGGGTCTCGGAACCGGCAACGAACTGGACGGTTCGTATGCCCAGATCGCCTCGAATCGGGGGTACTTGAAGGCGGTGTGTGCGCTGCGGAACGACGGCACGATCCAGTGCGAAGGCAACGACGAGGACGGCCGCGTCACCGACGCGCCCACGGGCGGCGGGTTCGTGGAGGTGGTCGGCGGGCTGTGGAACTTCTGCGCGAGGGACACCGCCGGGGCCATCACGTGTTGGGGCGGTGACAACTTCGCGCAGACCTCGGCGGCCCCGACCACCGCGGGCTGGACCGGACTCGACTGCGGCGGCTCCCACTGCTGTGCCCTCGATTCGATCGGCGCGATCTCGTGCTGGGGGGCCGACGGAAACCTCCAGATCTCCGACGCCCCCACCGCGGGCATCTGGCTGGAGCTGGGGCTCGGGCACCAGCACAGCTGCGCCCGGGACAACACCGGCGCGTTGGCCTGCTGGGGCAACAACTACCGCAACGTGGTGGTCGACACCCCCACGGACGCTGGCTACGTCGCGCTGGACTCGGGGCAGGAGGCGTCGTGCGCCGTGCGGGCGACCGGCGAAGGCGTGTGTTGGGGGTTCGTGAGCACCGGGGCGCTGGCGTTTCCGCCCGGCAGCGACTGGGCCGACATCGCCATGGATGTGTATTCGGCTTGCGCCACGGACACCAACGGCGCGGTGGAGTGCTGGGGCCACTCGGCGTCCAACCTGCAGCGGGGCATCCCTTCCGATCACGGGCTCAGCGGCGTGAATCTGGCCCGGCGCGCGGGCTGCGCGCTCGACGGGGCCGGCGCCCTTGGCTGTTGGGGGGAGCAGTGGCTCGACCTTCACTGGTAGCGCTCGCGCTGCTCACGCTGGGTGCGTGGAGCCCGGGGCCGGCGCGCGCGGAGTCCGTGGAACCCTCGCCCGCCGAGGCCGCGGACTCACTCGATCCCGGTGCCCTCGCCGTGTCCGCCGCGACCGTGCACCAGGCCCAGTGCTCGGCCGTCGCCGCGGCCCGCACGTCCACCGCCGCCGAGGCCATCGAGCAAGTCGGCCCGGTGCTCGCGGAGGTCTCTCGGGGCTACGAGTCGACCGCCGAGCCCTTCCTGCTCTATTGGCGCGGGCTCCTGCTGCAGTGCCTCGGCCAGGACGAGCGTGCCATCGCCGATCTGTCCGCGTTCGTCGCCGACGCCACCGGCCAGCCCGACTACGCCCAGCAGGTGCAGGAGTCCCAGCGCCGGCTCCGCTCCCTCACCCGCTCGCCCGCCCCCCCGGCCGTGAACCCCGCGGCGGTGCTCGGGGCCGGGCTGCTGGGCGGCGGCGCCGCGCTGGGCGGCCTCAGCGGCTGGCAAGCGGCGGAGCTGGCCGACGCCCAGGCCCGGTGGGACTCCGGGGAGTCGCCGGCGGCGGAACTGCCGTCCATCCAGGCCGACGGCGACGCGGCCGCCGCCGCGAGCAACGGCCTCCTGGTGGCGGCTGCGAGCACTGGCGTCGGCGGCGCCGTCACCCTGGTGATCGCCCTGGTTCGAGGGCCGGCGTCGACCCCGGTCGTCGTGGTGCTGCCCACCCCCGACGGCGCCGTCGTTTCGTTCGGCGGGCGTTGGTAGCGGGGGGCCGGGCGCCGGGTTCCCTACAGCACGAACGGGATCAGCGCCTTGCGCTCGGCGGGGTAGTCGTCGAACTGCTTGCGGTACCAGCGGTGGTGGTCCATCGCGCGGGGCCCGAGGTTCGCCATCGTGTACAGCGCAAAGGCGAGGCCCCCCAGCGACCACGTCGCGATGGCCCAGCCGATCCACTCGATCATCTCGCCGAGGTAGTTGGGGCAGCTGACGTAGCGGTACAGGCCACCGGTCGGGATCTTGTATCCGCTCTCGCCGGGCTTCCGAAGGCCCCGCAGGATGGCGTCGGCCTGGTGGTTGATGGCCATGCCGACGAAGAACACGGCCGCGCCGATCCACAGCCGGGGGTCCGACAACCAGGCCGTCCCGTACTCGCCCAGGTGCCCGATCCAGCGGGCGTTGACGTAGGCGTTGAGCGAGTTGAACACGACCGCGAGCAGCGCGATCGACAGGGGCCAGGTCTTGCCCGCCGCCCGGATGCGGAAGGGGAATACGAACGTCCGGTACACGTAGTGGCTCTGCCAGAGGGCGAAGAGCAGCAACGGAACCAGAGCCGTCGCGTTGGCCCCGGCCGCGAAGATCGCCGCGAAGCCCAGGCATGCGGGCAGCTCCATGAGCACCCAACCCAGGCGGGCGGGGATCTCAGGGCCCCAGCCGCCGCGGCCGTGACGCCCATAGGGCGCGCTGATGAACAGCACGAGCCCCGCGGTGATGGCCGCGAGGCCGATCTCCGACCACGCCGCGATCTGGTGGATCTCCAGCTCGGTCACGCCAGTTCTTGCTCCGCACGCCACGCGAACACGTCGGCGATGGACTCGCGAACGGGTCGGGGCGACCAGCCCAGCTCCTGCCGCGCCCGGGTGCACGGCATCTCCTGCGAGGCGCGCAGAGGATGCAGGTACTCCGACGTGTACAGCGGCGTGAACCCGAGCCGGGCAGCGGTGTCGACGAATGGGCCACCCACGCGGGCGAGCCACATGGGCACCGTGAAGCGCGGCGGGGGCTTCCCGGTGATCTCGTGGGTCCAGGCGTTGAGCTGCGGGATCGACGCGTATTCCGACGCCAGCAAGTAGCCGGCCCCCGTTGTGCCGTTGTCGCCCGCGGCGATGGCGCCATCGACGACGTCGCGCACATCGACCCAGTGGAACCCGCCGTCGATCAACGCCAGCAGCCCGTCGGTGCCCATCTGAGCGATGAACTCACCCACCGGCGACGGCTGGAAGTCGAAGGGCCCCAGGATGCCGGCGGGGTTGATGATCACGGCGTCGAGGCCGTCGGCGATCGCGTCGCGCACGGCGGCTTCCCCGGCGGCCTTCGACCGGTCGTAGGCCGGGTGCTTGCGGCCCGGTCGCGGGTTGTCCTCGGTGATGGGCCCGGTCTCCAGGGCGAACGCGTGGCACGAGCTGATGTGCACGTACTTCTTCACTCCCGCGGCGAGCGCGGCCCGGGCGGCGTTCTCCGCGCCGCCGACGTTCGTGGCGTGCACCCGCCCGCCGGGATCGCCCAGCAAGGAGATCAAGGCGACGCAGTGGTACACGCGCTGGGCCCCGGCAAAGGCGGCGTCCAGGCTCGCGCGATCGGTCACGTCGGCCTTCACGATCTCGATGTTGAGGCCTTCCAGGTGGTCGGCGGCGTGGTGGACCACGGCCCGCACCCGCAGACCACGCTCCAAGAGGCCGCGGACCAGGTTGTTGCCGACGAAGCCGTTGGCCCCGGTGACGACGTGGATGGGTGCAGTGGGCATTCAGGCGAACCGAACGGAGTAGATGGGCGGGAGGTGGTTGCTGACGGTGGTCCAGTTCTGGCCGCCGTCCTCGCTGATCCACAGGGAGCCGGTCGTGCTGCCGAAGGCGAGCACCTGGCCGCTGCCGTCGACGTCGAGGGCGTGGCGGTAGACCAGGTCGTAGGCGTGCTGCTGCGGGAGCCCGGCGGTGAGCTCTTCGAAGGTCCTACCGCCGTCGGACGTTCGGGCGACGACCACGCGCGCGCCCACCGGCACCCGCGTCTCGTCCTTGACCGCGGGCACGAACCACGCCGTCAGGGGGTCCGTGGGGTGGGCGGCCACGGCGAATCCGAACTTGCTCGGGGTCGGGTGGATCTCCGCCCAGGTGTGGCCCGCGTCGTCCGAGCGGAAGGCCCCGTTGTGGTGCTGGCACCAGACAACGTCGGGCTGGGCGGCGCATCGCGCCAGCTGGTGGGGATCCTGGACGAGCGGGTTGTGGGCCTGGTCCGGGGGCATGAACTCGGCGTACATGCCGTCGGTGTGGACCGCCCAGGAGGCGCCGTCGTCCCGGGTCGACCAGACGCCGCCGCAGCTGACGGCGACGAGCACCCGCCGCGAGTCGCGGGGGTCCACGAGGACCGTGTGGATGCCCGGCTTGTCGGCACCGCCGCCGAACCACTGCGCCCGCCCGGGGTCGTCCCACAAAGGTCGGTTGAGCTCCCAGGAGTCACCGCGGTCGTCGCTGACGAACAGCCCGCCGGGGATGCTGCCGAACCAGATCCGGCCGGGCTGGTCGGCGCCGCCGGGGGTCAGGGCCCAGCAGTCCGAGAGGCTGGAGCCCGAGTCCTCGGCGAAGGCCGGCGACGCGACCTCGGTCCAGGTCGCGCCCTGGTCGTCCGAGCGCCGCAGCTTGACGCCGTAGTGGCCCAGCTTGAGGGCGGCGTACCAGGCGCCGTCGCGGGGGTCGGTTGCGGCCAGGGAGACGGGGTCGCCCAGGAAGTGCATGCGCCCGGGCGACCAGCCGCCGTCGCGGTCGATCTCCAACAGGCCCTTGCGGGTGCCGATGAGGAGCTTCATCTCAGCCTCCGGACAGGGCCTGCATGACCCAGATGTCGGCGCCGTCGGGCACCGGGTCGGAGAGTCCCGTGCGGTCCGCGACGGCCTCGCCATCGACGAACACGGTCACGTGCTTGCGCAGCGCGCCGCCATCCTCGAGCAGGTAGCCCCGCGCAATGGGGAGCTGGACGAAGGCGTGGTCGAGGGCAGCGCGCAACGTGGCGCCCTCGGTGTCGAGGTGCGCGCAGTCAAAGTGTCGACGCAGGTTCGGCGTGAAGTGGACGCGAGGCAACGGGGTCTCCGGCGGGGAGAGTACACACGGCGCCCGGCCCGGGTCCCGAAGGGGTCAGCCTGCGGCCGGCGGCCAGCTGCCGATCACCCAGGCCCCGGAGCTGACGCTGCCCATGGCGCTGGCGTGCCGGGCACGGCGGATCGCCCGGCCGAAGCCCTCGCCCTGCCGCAGATCGGCGATGCCGGCGCCCCGGACCTCGAACGTCCGACGGCCCGGGAGGACCAGGCACTCGATGTTCTGGAACCAGTCGCCGTGCGGCGGTTCGAATCGCGGGGGGACAAGAGCGACCAGCCCGTCGGCCAGCTCCACCCACAGCCAGCGGTGAGTCGGCAGCTCCGAGTCCCCCGGCACCAGCGGGTAGGCGCCGGAGATGTCGAGGTCACGGGCCGCCTGCTCCGCGTCGATGTACAGCAGTTGGGCCGAGCACCGTCCCCGAGCGCTGCGCTCCAGCGCGAGCATCGCGTCGCCCAGGTCCTCGAGCCCGGCCACGGTCAGGCCGCGCTCGTCCCGGGCCACGGCGCCCCAGAGCCCCTGGCGCTCCTGCATTGCGTCCTCCAGGATCGCGCCCCCCATCCCCACGGTCCCCACGGGTTCCACGCCGTCCAGCATGAGCATCTGGGCCCGCCGCCGCGTCACGTCGTCGGGCACGTTGCGCACGACCAGCGGAGTCTCGGCGCCGACGATGTGGCTGCCCACGACCACCGCCATGGCCTCCAGGTGTTCGCCCAGCGCCCCGGCGTCGAGCACCACCGCCGCCAAGGCCGGATCCTTCAGGGCGTCGAGCACCGCGGAGAGTCCGCCCTCGCGGCGCATCAGGAAGCCGCCCGCCATCAGGCCCAGCCGCCCCGACGGACCGTCGCCGATCTCCAGGATCCACGGTCGCTTGCTCAAACTCGTCCGCACCACGGTCACCAGCTCGGCTTCGAGGTCGGCGCAGGCCTCCATGCGCGCCTGCCCCCCCGCCGCGGTCGCCAGCGTGGCCGCCGCCTGAAGACCAGGGCTGAGCGCGCCCAGGCCCAGGTGCAGCACCTCGTCGCCCAGGCGGATGACCTCGTGGTGCTGCGGGCGGGGCGAGAGCCGCGCGGAGCGCAGGGCGGCGGAGGTGGCCAGGGCGAACCCGTGCAGCGAATTCCAGTCGAGGGGCATGGTCGGCTCCAGAGAAGTCGGAGCCAGGTGGAGCGAGGACCGTGCCAACCCTCAGTTGGCGCAGGGCCGGCGGATCGCGCCGCGATCGTGGGTCAGCGGCGTCCCACGCTGCTCGTTGGCAGCACGCCCTCCCGGACCAGCGCGTCCCGAAGTTCCCCGGCGCCCTCGAATCGCACGGCGCGCATGCCCACGGCCCGCGCGGCCTCGCAGTTCGACTCGCGATCGTCCACGAAGAGACACTGATCGGTCGCGAGCCCCAGGCCGGCGGCGACCCCCGTGTAGGCCGCGGGCTCGGGCTTGCGGTGCCCCGTCTTCCACGACACCCAGTCCCAGGACAGGAACCGGCTGAGGGCCAACTTCGCTTCGATCAGCTCGGACCAGCGGGGGTAGTTGGACAGCGAGTGCATGGGGACGCCCGCGGCGGAAAGCTCGGTCAGCAGCTCCTCGATCCCCGGCAGGAAGCGGTAGCCGTCGACGAACATCTGCACGAACGCGGCGTGGTCGAAGGCGCGACCGTCGGCGAAGAACGAGCCCAGGAACTCGGCCTCGCTCAGTTGGTCCCGTTCGAATGCGTGCCACGCGCCCACGGTTCGGCCCAGGGCCAGCTCTTCCCAGCCGCAGCCGAAGAACTCCGGCATCAGCCGGTAGGGGTCCCAGACCAGGGTGTCCATCACGTCGAGCAGCAGGGTCGTCATGGCGGGAGTATGGGGATCCCGCGGGGCTCGACTCAAGGAGGCGGCGCCCCGAGGTCCATGGTCTCGTAGGGGTCGCCGTCGAACCGCCACAGCCCCATGCGCCCGGGCTGCCGCACGAGCCCCGCGAGTCGGTCCAGGTAGTCCTCCCGCGGGATGTCGACGGCGCCGAAGCGGGCCAGGTGCTCGGTGTGGACCTGGGAGTCGAGCAGGCCGAAGCCCCAGGCTTTCAGCTGCCGCACGAGCGCCACGAACGCCAGCTTGCTGGCGTCGGGGGCGCGGGCGAACATCGACTCGCCGAAGAAGACGCCGCCCAGGGCGACGCCGTAGAGGCCGCCCACGAGCACTCCGTCGTCCCAGGCTTCGACGGAGTGCGCGAACCCCAGCGCGTGCAGCTCGTTGTAGGCCGTCTCCATGTCGCCGGTGATCCAGGTGCCGTCCTGACCGGGCCGGGGCACGGCGCTGCAGCAGCCGATGACGTCGGGGAACGCACGATCCAGGGTCAGCTCGTAGGGCCGCCGGCGCGCGGTCTGCTTCAGGGTGCGACCGATGCGCAGCTCATCCAGCTCCAACACGAACCGCGGGTCCGGCGAGTGCCACAGAATGGGCTGGCCTTCGGAGTACCAGGGGAAGATACCGAGGGCGTAGCCCAGCACCAGACGGCTGGGGTCCAGGTCCCCGCCGATGGCGATCAGACCGCTCGGCTCCGCCTTGCGCGGATCCGGGAACACGTGCTCCTGGGGCAAGGCGTAGATGGGCAACGGCTACAGGGTAGGGGACCCCGGCGGCGTCGGACAGGGCCCCGGCGGAGTCAGCCGGCTACGCGCAGCCGGGAGCGGCCGCTGGGGCCGCCCAGGTCGTCGGGGCCCAGCCCCAGTCGCTGCCAGAGCCCGTCGTCCAGCAAGTGGCTCGGGACCGTGTTGCCCAGCGCGGCGAGCATCGACTCGCGCGCACGGGGGTACTCGGCTTCGAGGCCGTTGATCAGCACCTTGACCGCCTGCCGCTTGAGGCCCTCCTGGGAGCCGCAGAGGTTGCAGGGGAGGATGGGGAAGGCCCGCTCGTCGCTGAACGCCTGCAGGTCCGCTTCGAAGCAGCCCATGAGCGGGCGAATCACCGTGTTGCGGCCGTCGTCGCTGCGCAGCCACGGGGGCATCGACTTGAGCGAGCCGTTGAACATCATGTTCATCAGCGCGGTCTCGACGGCGTCGTCGCCGTGGTGGCCCAGGGCGATCTTGTTGCAGCCCAGGGCCTCGGCGGCGTTGTAGAGGATCCCGCGGCGCAGGCGGCTGCACAGGGAGCAGTAGGTCGCGCCGGGGTCGAGCTTGTCGACGACGACCGAGTAGGTGTCCTGCCGCGCGATGTGGAACTCGCCGCCGCGCGCCGCCAGCCACCCCTCCAGGGGTGCGCCGTCGTAGCCGGGCTGGCCCTGGTCCAGGTGCCAGGGGATGAGCTCGAAGTTCACGGGCGCGCGGGCCTGCAGGAGGTCCAGCAGGACCAGCAGGGCGTAGCTGTCCTTGCCCCCGGACATGGCGACCAGGATGCGGTCCCCGTCCTCGACGAGGTTGTAGCGCTTGATGGCCTGGGCCGTGCGCCGCAGCAGCTTGCGCTCGATCTTGGTGGGGTCCTTGCTCATGGGCCGCGGACCGTACAGTCCGGGGCCCGGGCCCAGCAAGACCTTTCGGGCGGTACGCTGGCAGGCGATGCGGCGGATTTCCATGGGCCGGCGGTTGCTGTTTTCGCTGGTGCCGGCGGCGCTGGCCGTGGTCGGCGCCGAGGTCCTGGCGCAGCAGGTCGAGCGAGCCCGCGGCCGGACGGCGCTGAGCTACGAGGCGCTTTCGCCGGTCCAGTTCCAGGCGCTGCCCCTGGGGGACGAGGTGCCGTGGGGCACCAGGCCGTTCGGCGTCAGCGGCGTCGCGGTGGTCTCTGAGAGCTGGGCCGATCTCGACGGCCAGGGCTGGCCCGACGAGCGGGGCGACGACGAGCTCCGGATCGTGTTCGTGGGGGGCTCGGCCCTGGGGGGCTGGGGGGTGCCGCCGCCGGCGTTGCACACCGGGATCGTGCAGCGGCTGTTGGACGATGCGCTGCCCGACCGCCGCGTGTCCGTGCTGAACCTGGGCATGACGGGCTGGAGCAGCACGCAGCTGCGTTGGACGGTGGACCAGGTCCTGCCCCGCTTGCAGCCCGATCTTGTCGTGACCCTCATGGGCAACAACGAGCGGATGGACATCGCCAACGCGCTGCGGCTGGCCGACGGCGACGTCGACTCGGTGCTCGCGGCCCGGGACCGGCACCGGCGGTTCGCCTTGCAGCGGCTGCGGGTGCGGCCCGGCGACGTGGACCGCGGCGCGGCGCCCCAGGGCATGCCCCAGCTCAACGACCTGCCGGCCCTGGACCGCTGGGACGGGTGGGTCCAGGCGCGCACGGAGCGTTCGATCGGGTTCCTGCGCCGGCGAACCCGGCAGATGGGGGCGGAGCTGCTGGTCTCGTCGGTGCCCGTGAACCACCGCTACCACCGACTGGGGCACGAGTGGTGGTTCCTGGGCGAGGAGCGGTTCGGGGCCGAGGCCTACCGGACCGCTCAGTGGGCCTTGCGCTACGGGGCACCCCAGGCCGCGGTCGAGGCGATGCGGGCGGGCTTGCTCGACCACCCCGACGACGGGGGCGCGCACCTCATCCTGGCCGAGGCCACCGAGCGCCTGGGCGGCGACCCGCGACCGCCGGCCCGGGCGGCGCTGCAGTCCCTCGACAACGAGGTCGCGCGGGTCTGGGCCACCCGCCTCGCCGACGGGACTGAGGCCGCAACGGCGCTCGCCCGCGAGGCCCACCAGCGGGCAAGGGCCGCCGAGGGCGTCGCCTTCGTCGAGTGCTCCACTGCCGACTTGTTCTGGTACGCGGGAGCCCGGGCGGAGGCCGCCCCCATCTTCGAACGCTGCCTGCTGCCCCGGATGCTCTACCGGGCGGACTCCGCGACCAACGAGACGCTGCGGCGCGCGGCGGGGGCGAAGGGCGCCGGCTTTCTCGATCTGGACGCGGTCGCGCGGGGCCACAGCGATGCCGGGGTCCCGGACTTCGACTTGTTCTACGACTACTGCCACTACTCGCCCCGCGGCAATGTGCTGGCCGGCCACGCCCTCGCAGCGGGCATCGCCCAGCACCTGGGGCTCGAGCTCGAGCTGCCGTCCGTGGCCGCGGGCCTCGCCGCCCACGACGCCGGCCGAGCGGGGCGGCTGGTGGACCGCTACGAGCTGGCCGAGTTCGCGGGCGTGGAGTTCGACGTCACCAACCTCGTCGCGCTGAGGCCCGACCCGCAGCGGGACAGCCGTCGGGGGCCCCCGGACGACCCCCAACAGGGGCTGTTTGCCGCCAACCGCAACGCGGCGTCGGCGAACTGGAGCTACTGGGACGCATTCCCCATCGCCGTCGACAGCTACCTGCGGGCCATGGAAGGCGGGAACCCCGCCGTTGCGGCCGCGGCGTCGGAGAACCTCCGGTGGTTGCTGGACCAGCCGCCGGGCCGGCACTGGCGGGCGGGGGCCGAAGAGCCCTGGCCGTCCCGGATCGACGCCGCGATGGCTCCTACCAGGTGACGTGCACGTCGGCGTAGTCGCCGAACTCGGCGTTGCTGCCGGTCTCGATCCCGCCCCGCGTTGCGGGCTCCTCGCAGCGCCAGGCGACCTCGTGCACGGCTTCGGGATCCAGCGTCGGCCGGATCATCTGCAGGTGGCGCTTGGCGGCGTCCAGTCCGTCGTCGGCGGCCAGTCGCGCCAACTCCATGACCTCGTCGCGGCGCATCCGCACCTTCATGCGGGTCTCGATCTTGGGGGTCTCCCGCTTCGCTTTGCGGCTGCTGCGGGTGGAGGTCTTCTTGCGGATCTTCGCCATGACGAGACGCTACCGCGCCCGCGGCGTCGTCGCGCGGTCGGCGCTGTCGACGAGCTCGAGGCGCTCGAGGATGTCGAAGACCATGCGGTGGGTGAGACCCCACAGAGGACGCGAACGGCCGATCTCGACGGCGGGGAACGCGAGCGGGTCGCCGGCCCGCGCGGCGTCGTACCAGATGTGCTGGGCCGGGTCGGCGAGGTGACGCAGGGGCAGCCAGAAGGCCTCGGCGACCTCGGAGGGGTCGTTGACGAACTCGACGTCGCCGCCGCCCCAGGCGAACGCGTGGGGGCGGATGGCCATGGGCGCGATCGCCTGCCGGGCGCGGGCCTGCAGCTCGTCCAGGGGCGTGATCAGCTCGGCGTGGTCGAGGTCGAGGCCAATCTCCTCGGCCGTCTCGCGCGCCGCCGTGTGCACGAGGGAGGGGTCCTCGGCCTCGGCGCGGCCACCGGGGAACGCGATCTGGCCGGACCACGGGTCGCCGTCGAACTCGGTGCGCTGGATGAACAGCAACTCCGTGCCCACCGAGCCCTCGCGGAAGATCGCGGCCACCGACGCGCGGCGCCAGTCCGCCTGAGCGGGCAGGACGCGGGAGGGCCGCCGGCGGAGGCGGTCGGCGATGGTGGCGAGAGGCAACGGCACGGCGAGACGATCGGGCCGCGAGGCGGCGTGCGCAAGGCGACGGCGGTCGCCGATCAGTCGAGGGCGAGCGTCAGAACGGACAGGTAGCGGCCCTCGGCGAAGCCGGCGGGGACCGGGTGGTCGGGGCCGGCGCCGCTGCGGCGAAGCTCCGACCGGACCGCCCGCCCTCCGGCTCGCAGGCCGGCGCGGGCGTCCTCCAGCAAGTCCTCGGGGCCCAGCCGCGACGTGCAGGAGCACGTGACCAGCAAGCCCCCCGGCGCGACGAGCGGGGCCAGTGCCTCGTGAATGCGGCGGTAGGCCTCGCGCGCGGCGGGCAGATCGTCGCGCTTGTGGGCCAGGGCCGGGGGATCGCAGACGACCAGGTCGAATTGCGGAGGCGACGGTTGCCGGGCGAGGCGCGGCAGCCACTGAAAGGCGTCGACGGCTTCGAAGCCGTGGGGCGCCGAGTCGAGGCCGTTGAGCGGGAACTGCGCGCGGCAGTCGGCGAGGATGGACGCCGACAGGTCCACGCTGACGACCCGCGAGGCGCCCCCGACGGCCATGGCCACGGTGAACCCGCCCGTGAAGCTGAAGAGGTTCAGGCAGCGGTCGCCGGGCCGGATGAGGTGCTGCACGTCCGTGCGGTTGGCGCGTTGGTCGACGAAGAAGCCCGTCTTCTGGCCGAAGCCGGGGCGAACGCGGTACTTGCGGCCCTCCTCGACCACGACGACCGCTTCGGGGGCCTCGCCCCACAGCGTGCCCGCGTCGCCGCTCTTGGGCTTGAGCACGATGGCGTCGGAGGGGCCGGCTTCGCTGCGCAGCGCGTCGACCAGGACGTCGGTGCGCCGAGCCCAGGCATCGGAGTCGGGGCGCACGACGAGTGTGCCGGCGTATCGATCCACGACCAGGCCGGGGAGGCCGTCGCCCTCGCCGTGGACCAGGCGGAAGGCGGTGGTGCCCGGCTGCACGACGCGCTCGCGCAGGCGGCGAGCAGCGGCCAGCCGGCGGAAGAGCAGCTTGCGCAGGGGGGGGCCCCGCTCGTCGGTCGTGAGGATGCGAACGACGGGGCCCCAGCCGCGGCGGCCGTCGGCCAGCGCGCGGGCGCAGAACCCGCCCAGGGAGTCGAGCAGCACGACCTCTTCGCCGGCCTTGAGCGTTGGCGGGCGGCCGTCGAAGCCGTCGGGGAGGACCCAGGGGTGCCCGGCAAGGATCGCCTGGGCAGCGGACTTGCGGAGCGTGAAGCGCTTCACGAGGCCGCGCGTCGAGTCACCCCGCCGCCCGCGAGGCGAGCCGCCGTCCACTGGTGGATGACCTCCGCCGGCACGAGCATCGCGAGGACCGCCAGGGGAGCGCGCCAGCCATCGCCGGGGCCTCCATCGAGCGGCGCCGCGGCCCAAACCGAGCCCAGCCCGTACAACGCGAGGTCGGCGAATGACACGGCGGTGGCGATGGGCACCAGCCAGAGGGCCAGCGCGAGGTGCGTGCGCCGCCGCCGCAGCAGCAGGCCCGTGACCACGGTGAGGACGAAGCCGCCGACCAGGATGAGGGCGTGCGCGGTGGGGGTCATCAGCACGGCGGCAGCGTACCGGAGCCCCAAAGGCTGACAAGCCCGGTGCGCGGGCCGCCGATAAGCTCACCTCATGAACCTCGGGTAGATCCCCAACGCGTTGACGATCAGCCGGCTTCTGCTGGCGTTTGCCTTCCCGTTCCTGCCCGCCGAGGTGTGGGCGGGCGCGGTTGCCTACGGCCTCGCGACGGAGTTCCTGGACGGCTGGCTGGCCCGCCGGCTCGGCAGCACGTCGCGGTTCGGTGTGCTGTTGGACCCCGTCGCCGACAAGCTGTTCGTGGGGTCGGTGCTGGGCACGCTGCTGGTCGCGGGGCTCACGACCTGGCCGGAGCTGCTGCTGGTTGGGCTGCGCGACCTCGTCATCGCCACCGTCAGCCTGCGGCTGCTCTGGCGACGCGACCTGATCCGCAAGATGGAGGCCCGGCTGGCCGGCAAGGCCACCACCGCCTTGCAGATGGGGTTTCTGCTGTGGCTCGTGGTGTTCGGCGACCCCCCGCCGGCGCTGATCTACGGCACCGCCGCGGTGGGGGCCTACGCCCTGGTCGACTACGTCCGCGCCTGGAATCGGCCCGAGCCCGAGGAGTCAGCCGGCTGAGCCCAGGGGCCGTTGCATGCGGCGGGAGGCCTGGCCGTCGGCGTAGGCGCGCCCGGCCCCTGCGTCGGCGAACCCGGCGCCGGCGAAGAGCGACCGGGCGGCGGTGTTGGCCTCGGCCACCTCCAGGCTGAGCGAGTCGACCCCCCAGTGCTTGCAGCGCCGCGCGGCCTGACCGATGGCTTCGCCCAGCAGCGCCTGCCCCACGCCGGTCCGCCGGGCGGTGGGGTCCACGCAGATCCCCAGCAGGTAGGCCTGACCGTCCACGGGTGCCACCATCGCGAAGCCCGCTGGCGGCGAGCCGGCGACCACGGTGACGACCCGGGGGTGCCGCAGCCACTGGTCCAGGGAGTCCCCGTATTCGCCGAACTGCGCAAACGCGTGCTGACCCAGTCGGCGCAGCGCCGCCCGGTCCGCGGGGCGCATCAGGCGCACCCGGGAGTCAGCCACGCCCCTTCTCGATCAGCTGCTGGCTTCGCCGTTCGGCCGCCCGGGCGTGGGCTGCGTGCTCTTCCCCCAGCCCCGAGAACACCCGCTTCGCCTCCGAATAGGCGGCGAGCGCCTCGTCGGAGCGGTCCATCCCCTCCAGCGCTTCGGCCCGGGCCATCTGCGCCTGGGCGCTCTGCTCGGGGAGCCGGCGCTTCGTCGCGAGCATCAGGGCCTTGTTCGCGGCGTCGAACGCTGCGGGCCACTGGGTCTGTCGCGCCGCCAGTCGGCTGGAGCGGATCGCCACGTCCACCTGACGGTCCGATCGACCGACGGCTTCCCACAGGGCGGCCTGCCGACTCAGCGAGGCCAGGGCTCCGTCGAAGTCCTCGCCGCGCCAGGACAGCTCGCCCAGCAAGGCCTCGGATTCGGCCTCGACGTTCAGCAGGCCGTGCGCGCGCGCGAGGCGCAGCGTCGTCTCGGCCGCCTGCCGGCCGTCCCTCAGGGCTTCGCCGCGCTCCTTGCCGGTCGCCGGCAGCGCCTCCAGCAGGAACCGCGACAGATGCAGCCGTGCCTCGGCCTCGGCGACCGGCGCCGCGTGCTCCGCCGCCTTGTCGGCGGCCAGGCCGAGCGCCTGGCGGGCCTTGTCGCGGCTGCCGGCGTCCCGGAAGACCAGCGCCATGGCGGTGCGCACCGACAGCGCCGCGGGCCGCGGGTCGTTGGGATCCGACGCCCGCTCCAGGGCCAGCTTGAGCTCCTTCATGGCGCGTTCCTTTGCGCCGGCCTTGCCCATGGCTACGGCGCGCCAGGCAAACGCCCGCGCCGCCGACAGCGTGTCGCCGGCCTGCTCGGCCGTGCGCGCCGCGCGGGCCAGGACCTTGGCCGCGGCGACGGGATCCCCGCCGTCTTCCTCCAACAGGCCGTGAGCGAACGCGGCCGCCGAGGCCTCCTCCAGCAGGCTCGCGTCCTCGGCCGTGCGGGCGGCCGCGTCGAGCAGCTTGATCGCCGCCTTCCGTCGACCGACGGCGACGGCGGCGAGCCCCAACTCCAGTTGCAGCATGGGCAGCGACGGGTCCAGGGAGTCCTCATCGAGGGCGTCGCGGCCGAGCCGCCGCGCCTCCTCGGGGCGTCCGATCGCCCGGAGCGCCCGGGTTCGCAGCACCGCGAGGTCCAGGGCTCCGCCTTCGTCGCCCAGGGGCCGGCCCGCCGCCGACTCCGCGAAGGCCAGCGCTCGGCTCGGCAGTCCTTCAGCGAGGGCCGACCGGGCGGCGCGCATGAGCAGGGCGCCGGCGTCGTGGTCGCCGGCCGCCGCCGCGAGCTCTGCCTCGAAGGGCAGCCGGGTCGCGTCGCCATCGGTCAGGACTTCGGCGACCGCCCGGCGAAGTGCCCGGCAGTCGGCGGAAGACACCAGGGGCCGCGAGTCGGCGGCCGCGGGCACCACGGCCAGGGGGCCGTGCAGCTCGCCGCGGCCCGAATCGACGATGGCGTCCAGGTCGATCCACCCCGACCTCGGCGCAGTGCCCCGGTACTCCGCCAGCGCGCGGCTCCCGACGACGGCCGCGGGCACGGGGCCGGGCGCCGCGGCGAGGATGTCCAGCAGCTCCACCGCCGACCCCCGCTTGGGCAGCACCGACCCCTCGTCGGCCTCCGCGGCCGGTGCGTCGAGCCGGGCGAACGCTGCGGCCGGGACGCGCGGGTCGTCGGCGCTGCGTTGGACGTCGTTGGCCAGGGCTTCAGCGGCCTCGGCGAGGGGCCCTTCGAATACGAAGACCCAACCGGCGGCCGGTCCGCCACACAGGAGCCCGCGCAGGGCCCGGTGGGCATCGTCCGGCAGCGACGCCGCGCCGTGCAGCAGCACGCAGCGGCGCTCCACGTCGCCGATGGCGACCAGGACCCGCCGCAGGATCTCGTCGCTGCTGCGCCAGGGCTCGTCGTCGGGAGGAAGCAGCAGTCCTTCGCCGGGATCGGCGAGGCCCGCCCAGCGCCGCTTGAGCTGGGCCCACGACGCGCGAGCTCCGCTGCCGTCGCCCACGGCGTCGTTGCAGAAGGAGTCGTCGGGGTTGCCGACACCGGGCCGGCCGAGCAGCGAGCCGCCCAGGGCCACCACCACGCCGCCCGGCAGAGCCGACAGGGCAGGCACGTCGACCTCGGCAAACGTCAGCCCCGCGGCCTCCGCTCGGCCGGCCAGGTCGGCCGCTGCGCCGAGCGCGCCGTCGGCGACGATCAGCCCCCCGCGGTCGCCAGCGCGACTCAACATTCTGTCCACTGCCTTGTCCCAGTCGCCCATCGCAGCCTCCGGCCTCGCATCATCCCGCATCGTCGGCGGCCTGTCTTGGCGAGGCCCCCTCGGTTGATCTACCCCGGTCCGTCGGGCAGCATGCGGCCTCCCGTGGGTCGGGCGCGCCCGGGACCCGGCCCCGACCACGACCACGCATCACCCGAGTGGGGATCTTCATGAAGCGTTCCTGGACCTTTGGCGCCCTTGCTTTGAGCGGCGCCGTTGCCTTCGCCGGCTGCGGAAACTCGAGCACCACCGCCGAGTCGACCCCCAGCAACGTCGCGCCGCCCATCCCGGCGGACGCAGAGGCGCCCGTCCTGCAGGACGTGCCTGAGAAGATCGACGTCAACGCCGTCCGCGACACCGCCCGCACGGCGATGTTCGTGCCCGCGCCGTCGGAGTTTCAGGCCGCCCTCAAGGTCAGCGCCGAAGGCATCGACATGCGGAAGCTCGTCCAGGACAGCGACCGCACGCTGCAGGGCAAGCAGAAGCCGATCATCGCGCTCGAGACCGGCGTCCGCATCAGCAACGTGTTGATGACCGTCCACGCGGGCGACAAGGCGGCGACGCTGGGTCGCATGCGCAAGGCCAAGGAAGGGCTGACCGCCCTGCAGGCCCCGGCTTCGGTCGTGGCGGAGATCGACCGCGTCATCGCCGACTACGACGGCGGAGCGCTGAGCCAGGTGGAGCTGACGCCCGCCCTCGACGTGCTCGCCGAGCGCATCAACGACGACCTGCTCACGGGCACGGACGTCCAGACCGCCACGCTGGTGCAAGCCGGTGGTTGGGTCCAGGGCGCCAACCTTCTGGCCAAGGCCGTCGGCGGCGCAGGCCTCGGCGGCGACGCCGCGGCGTTGCTCAACCAGCCCACGCTGCTCGCCTACTTCCTCGACTTCTTGAAGAACAGCGACCCCGGGCGCGCTGGCGACCCCGACGTTGTTGCGGTCATCGGGGAACTCGAGAAGATGCAGGCCGTCGTCGCCAACGGCGAACTGACGACCGAAGACGTCAACGCCATCGCCGGCCACACCGACGCCATCCTGGCGCGGTTCTGAGGGAGCTGACCATGAAGCGCGCACTGCTCACCGGACTGTTCGCCTCGGCTTTGGCCGCGGCCACCCTGCTCCCCTCCTCGTCCCAGGCCGATCCGGCCAAGGCGCAGGCCTGCCTCGACGGCGTCGTCTCGGGGGCCATCGCCTCGGGGATGCGCGTTCGCGCCACGGACGTGTTCGCGGCCGGCGCCCAGGAGGCGGTGACGTATCGCCTGACGCTGTACAAGGGCCTCAACTACATCCTGCTCGGCTGCGCCGACGGCGAAGGCGTGGACCTCGACATGCGTCTGTACGACGACGCGGGCGAGCTGGTCTCCAACGACAAGAGCCCCGACGCCCAGCCGTTCGTCGACGTGTCGCCGCCCAAGACGGGCGAGTACGCGCTTCAGGTGCTGGTCTACAAGGCCTCGGCGAAGACCGACTACGCAGTCGCCGTCGCCTACATGGAGTAGCGCGCCGCTTCCATGAGCGGCACCCGCACCTGCCCGAGCTGCGCCGCCGACAACCCCGTCGGCGCGGCCTTCTGTTCGAGCTGCGGCCGGCCCTCCGGGGGCCGCCGGCTCGACGAGAGTCAGTCCGTCGCGCCGGTGCAGGGCGACCTCCCCGACACCTTCGCCGACGATCCCGCGCCGTTCTCGGTCAGCGGCACGATGCCGTCGATATCGCAGGACCTGGGCCCCGACTCCGATCCGGACCGCTCCCCCGACGACGCTGAGTCGCTGCGCACCGGCGCGTGGCACACGATGGGCGCGAGCCTCGACGCCGACATCGTCGTGAACCTGTCGGGCATGGCGCCCAAGGGCGTGCGGCTGCGTCGCGTCGGCGCCGAAGTCGAGATCCACAAGGTCGATCCCGGCGTCAGCATCACCGTCGACGGCGAAGTCGTCGCCAGCGGCACCTTCGATGTGGCGACGGCGCGCGTGGAAGTCGACGGCGTCCGGATCTCGGACCAGATGCTCCCGCTGGACACGCTGGATCTGGGTGACGTCCCCGACTTCTTCGCGCCGATCGTCATCGGGCGCTCGCCCGACTGCGACTACCTGCTCGTGGACGACGCGGTGTCCGGTCGCCACGCGGGGCTGTCGCGGCAGGACGGGTACCTGCTGCTCGAGGACCTCGACTCGGCCAATGGGACCTGGGTCGACGACCAGCGCATCAAGCGTGCCCGCATCGGCTGGCGTCAGCCCTTTGAGGTTGGCGGGGTGTCGCTGACGCCGCTGGACGTGGTGACCACCGTTCGCAACGCCCGCGCGGCGTCGTCGACGTCCGTCGTGACCGCGCTGTCCGAGGACGACTGGAAGGACATCGCCAAGGGCGCCGCCGGGCTCGGCGCGTCGGCGCAGGCGAAGATGGCGGTAGGGGAGAGCCTCATCGTCGGCCGCGACGCCCAGGCCGACGTGGTCCTGGACACCCCCAACGTCTCGCGGCTGCACGCGCGCCTCACCCGCACCCCCGACGGCATCGAAGTCGAGGATCTGGGCTCCACCAACGGCACCTTCGTCAACGGCCAGCGGATCCGCGGCCGGGTGGTGCTGGCCGCCGGGGACGATCTGCGCATCGGACCGCAGAAGCTCCAGTTGAGCGCCGACGGCACCGTCACGCAGGACAGCAGCGCCAAGGGCGTGACCGGGGTGCGTCTCGACGCGAGCAAGCTCATCCGCAAGGTGGGCAAGGGCATCACGGTCATCGACCGCCTGTCCTTCTCGATCCTGCCGGGCGAGATGGTCGCCATCATGGGCCCGTCGGGCGCTGGCAAGACCTCCGCGCTGACGACGATCGCCGGCTACACGCCGCCATCGACGGGCGAAGTGCTCATCGACGGGCTCGACCTCTACACCCACTACGACCTGTTCCGCCGCGCCATCGGCTACGTCCCCCAGGAGGACGTGATGCACCGGACGCTGACGGTGGAACAGGTGCTGTACTACCAGGCCCGGCTGAAGTTCGGCCGGGACGTCTCCGACGAAGAGATCGACGAGCGCATCGGCACCGTGCTGCGCATGCTGGACCTCGAGGCGCAGCGGACGAGCCTCGTCGGCGACGAGGTCCGGCGCGGCCTCTCGGGCGGCCAGCGGCGGCGACTCAACGTCGCGATCGAGCTGCTGTCGGAGCCGTCGCTGCTGCTGCTGGACGAGCCGACGTCGGGGCTCGACGCCCGCTCCGCCATGCAGCTCATCCGGCAGTGCCGCGGGTTGGCTTCGGCCGGCCGCACGGTGGTGATGACGATCCACCAGCCGCGGCGCGAAGCCTTCGACCTCTTCGACAAGCTGTTGCTGCTGACCAAGGGGGGCAAGCTCGCCTACTTCGGCCCGGCCAAGGAAGCTCGCCGCTACTTCGAGGGCCGCTCCGAGGTCCGCCCGGAGTCCGCCCGCAACCCCGCCGACTTCGTGCTGGATGTGCTGGACCCGCTGGAGCCGAGCCTCGGCATCGAGCCCGAGAGCTGGCGCAAGCAGTTCCGCAAGAGCCGCGCGTACCAGCGCTTCGTGCGCAACCGCCTGCACAGCGACAACGAGCACGCCGAGCGCGAGGCCGCGGCCCAGGAGCGGAACCGCCGCACCGTTCGCAAAGCCGCGATGCTGCCGCAGCTCTTCCACCTCGTGCGGCGGTACGCGCAGCTCAAGTGGAAGGACCGCTCGGCCATGGCGGTGCAGCTGGCGCAGGCCCCGATCATCGGGCTGCTGGCGGTGCTGCTCTTCCACTCCGGGCGGTACATGCCGCTGTACCTCGAAGACGACATCACGCCGACGCTGTTCGTCGTGACCGCCGCGGCGGTGTGGTTCGGCTGCAGCAACGTCGCCCGCGAGATCGTCGGCGAGCGCGCGATCTTCCGCCGCGAACGCATGGGGAGCTTGAGATCGCTGCCCTACCTGCTCAGCAAGCTGATCCTCCAGGGGCTGCTGGTGGCCGTCCAGGTGGGGATGCTCCTGGCGATCCTGATCCCGCTGGTGGACCTGCAGGGTGGCGTGATGCCGCTGTTTGGAGTCGCCGTGCTGGCGGGCTGCGCGGCCATGGCCATGGGCCTGCTGGTCTCGGCGATCGCGCGCACAGAACTGCAGGCGATCCAGCTGGTCCCGCTGGTGATCCTCCCGCAGATCATGCTGTCGGGGATCCTGCTGCCCGTGGCCGGCGACAAGGCGACCGTCATGGCGACCTGGCTCAGCAAACCCGTGCTGTTGCGCTGGGCCTACTCCGCCGCGCTGCACACCGAGTTTGCCGAAGCGACGGATCGGGGCATCAAGTCCCGGGGCATCGGCGGTGCGAAGTACTGGGATCGCAACGGGTTCGGTGGCGACACGCTGCAGACGGATCTGCTGGTGATGGGCGGGGTGGGCTTGCTATGCATCGGGATCACGTGGCTGATCCTCGCGCGCCGCGACCAACGCTGAAGGCGCCGTGAAGGTCGTCTTCGTCGTCGCCGACAGCCTGCGAGCCGACGCCCCCGCCTACGCCGGCGGACCGTCGGTCACCCCGACCCTGGACCGCCTCGCCTCCGAGGGCGCTCAGTTCCCCGATGCCGTGGCGTCGGCGGCCTGGACCGTGCCCTCGGTCACCGCGATGTTGACCGGCACCTTCCCGCACAAGGTCGGGATCGCCCGCTGGCGGCACCCGTTTCCTCGGCGCCGGCCGAGCCTGTTCACGGCGTTCTCGGCCGCGGGGTTCCGCGTCCGCAGCCAGCTGCACAACCCGCGCTTCGCCTTTGCGTCGTCCGGCTTCCGGGGGGAAGTGGGGGACTCGGAGATCCCCGACGACGTGGACCAGGCGCTGCGGGAGTCCGGCGGCGACCGCTTCGTCTTCATCCACCACTGGTGGACCCACCTGCCCTACCGCCAGGAGCTGATCCCCCGCAAGCCCTGGCGGCGCCTCTGCAACGAGGACATTCGCTGGCTGGCCGACGACCCCGAGGAGGCGGTCCCCAACGTTCGCGACCGGTACCACGCGGCCCTGGAGTCCTTCGACGCGCTGCTCGGGCGCTACCTGGAGGCGGCGCTGGCCGGTGGCGAGGAAGTCCTGCTGTGCGTCACCGGCGACCACGGCGAGACCTGGGGCGACTCCTTGCCGCCGGGCCACCGCATGGAGCACATCTACGACCTGCACGGCCGCTGGCTCACCGACGAAACGACGCGGGTCCCGCTGGTGTTCTGGTCCTCGTCGGACCGGGTGCGGGCGGGCGCGGTGCCGGGCTTTGCCCGCGGCGTCGATGTGGCGCCGACGCTGTGCGGGCTCGCGGGGGTGCCCTGGCCGGGGCCGCTGCCGACCCACGACGGGCCCACCCTGATCGATCGGGGCATCGAGGACGCGGCGCCGCTCGATGGCCTCTCGCTGGCTCGCTGCATCGCCGACGCCCGCCCCGTGCCCATCGAAGAGGCCCTGACGGTCACGTCGCACAACGCCATCCTGCCGGCGAAGTACCCGAAGTCGGCGCGCCGACTCTGGTGCCGGTACGGGCTGCGCCGGGCCCACGAGCGGTTCGTGTGGGACGGGCAGTTCGGGCTGCGGGATGTGCACGCGGTCGGCCAGCCCGCGGGCGAGGCGATGGGGCCCTGGGGCCGGCTCAAGGAGCGGTTGTCCCCCCGCGCGGCGGTCTGGGCGCGGCTGGCGGCGGAGCGTGAGGTGGCGCTGGCTCCGGGCGATCCGCTGCCGAAGGACCTGTTCGCGCGCTTCGGTCCCCGAGGCGATGAGCCCGAAGGGTTCGAAGGCGGCGCGCTCGCCGATCAGATGGCGATGCTGGGCTACGGGGACTGAGCCCCCGCCGCAGCTAGCCGCGGTCCTCGCGGCAGAGCAGGAAGTAGTTCTCGGTTTCCTTCCCCTTCTTCACCGCCCGGCCGATGGTCACGTGGTCGCTGACGCGGCGCAGAACGTCGGTCATGTTCCCGTAGACGAGCGTCGAGATGCCCTTGTCGTTGGGGGCCAGCGGGGGCGCGCCGTCGACCCGCTCGGGGGGAACCGAGTAGTAGTCGACGTGCATCTCATCTTCGCCGGGGCCGTCCCGCAGGATGTAGTGCCCGGGCCCCACGAGGCCGCCGACGGGGCTGTCGTTGTAGCCCCAGAGCTCGTCGCCTGGCGCTGGGCGGGTGAACACCTTGGCGAAGTGGCTGAACAGCGGAAGCGAGTTCTTGCCCTCGTGCCGCACCCACTGACGGTCGCCCACGGACTCGGGGACGAAGTAGGTGGGCACGAGCTTCCCGCGCCCCGTCGCGCCGGCGAAGAGCTTGCGCTGCAGCTTGCCGGGAACGGCGCGGACTTCAGCGACGCGGGCGTCGTGCCCGAGGCCGTTTAGGTGGGCTTCGACGGCGTCGAAGTCGATGGGGTCGGCGGCGAGCAGATCGCGGAACGTGGCCATGGTGTCTCCGAGCAAGGCGCAAGAAGTATCACCGGACACGTCGTCGTGCCACGCCCGAAGTGAATGGCCGCTCAGCCCGGCAGCAGCGTCAGCTCGTGAACTTCGGGGCGGCAGTGAACGCGCACCTTCATCTCCAGGGTGCCGAGGCCGCGGTTCACGTAGAGGTTCGTGTCCCCGGACCGGTACCAGCCCTGCTCGAACCCGAACGCCGACGGCACGATCAGCGCGCCGTAGAAGGGCAGGCGCACCTGACCCCCGTGGGTGTGCCCGGCCAGCGCAATGTGCGCCCCGGCGTCGGCCGCCTGGTGCACCAGATCGGGGCTGTGCATGAGCATCAGCTTCGGCTCGTCGGCCCCGACGCCGGCCATGGCCCGCTCCAGGTCGTCGTTGCGGGTCCAGTGATCGTCCACCCCGATGAGCCGCAGCCCTGCGGTCCTGACCGACTCGTTGCGCAGGTGGTGGATGCCCGCGGCCTCCAGGGCCTTGCTGACGCCGGGCCCGTCCGTCCAGTAGTCGTGGTTGCCCAGGATCGCGTAGCTGCCGTGCCGGCTCCGAATCGCCCCGAGCTCCCGGGCGATGCCCGCGATCCAGGCGCGATCCTCGGTCACGTAGTCGCCGGTGAGCACGACGAGGTCGGGGGGATCGAGGTTGATCCGCTCCACCACCCGCCGCACGAACTCCAGGGGCACGGCGCGCGAGGCGTGCACATCGGACAGGTGGACGACCCGCACCGCGCTGCCGAGCCCCGGCAACACGGCGCTCTGGCGGACCCAGTCCACCCAACGCGGTTCGATCTGGATCGCGTACAGGGGGCCGAGCGCGACGGCGCCGGCGAGCCCCAGGAGTTTGGCGAGATCCCGACGGGACGGCGGGACCAGCGGACTCAGTCCTCGACTCCGTACTCGGACAGCAGGGCGCGGGCGGCCTTGGCGACCTTCGCGTCGAAGCTGCGGCGGGCCTTCGTGCGCAACTTGGCGAGCAGGGCGCGTCGGCGGGACTCGTCGGTCTCCGGCAGTGCGCGGCCGACGGCCTCGACCACCTCGCGCAGGGTCTTGTCCTTGCGCGTGTCCATGGCCTTGTCCAGCAGCTCGGGGTCCGCTGGGAGGCGGCCGCGGGCGTCCAGGTAGGCCTGGATCGCGGTCTCGAGCTCCCCCTTGTCGGTGGCGACCATGATCGCCTCCTTCATGGCTTCGCCGTCCTTGTCGCGGAAGAGCTCCATGAGCTCTTCCTTCAAGGCTTGCTGGGCCTGGGGGGTGCCGTACCGGTCGAGGAAGGAGCCCTTGCCCTTGTCCTTGGCGCTGGGCGCAGAACCGGAGCGGTCTCGCGAACGGTCGAGTTCGCGCCAGGACCGCTTCGCGGGCGCCTGGTCTTTGTCTTTGGGATCGCCGTGCCGACGACCGTGGCGGAGCTCGTCGATCTGCTCCTCAATGGACTTCCTGGCCATGTTCAAGACCCTACCAGCCTTCGCGTCCACGCGTGGGGGTCAATGGCCCGCACGAGGGGGCTCCCCGGGGCACGAACGAGCCGAAAAACCTTGCATTCCAGCGGACAAAGCGTAAAGTTCTGTGTGAGGGCGGAGCAGATTGCCTGCACGGCGATCAACCGCGCAAGTCCATTGCCACATTCGGCGAAATTGACGCACCGCACGACAGCCTCCTAGACACTGCACGGCCTGCGGGCCGAAAGGAAAAGCATGGCCGATACGCTGACGATCGATCAAAAGGTCGAGCTGGCCCAGAAGATCTCCGCCATCCCCGCGGAGGACCTGGATATGTACGCGCACGAGCAGAACCTCGCGCTGCACGACATCACCGTGTGGTCCACGGCCTACGAGGTCGGCGGGAAGCTCGGCGTCCAGGCGATGACCGTTCTGTGGCGCCCTGAGCGCCTCAAGGGCCGCGACTGGCACGAGCGCATCAAGAACGCCGCCAAGACCTTCCGACCTCGTCGGCTCCGGGTTCGCGCCGAAGGCAACCAATACACGGCCGAAGAAGTGAAGCCGCTGACCGTCAAGAACATCGTCTACACGCCGGTGTTCCAGCTGCGCGTCGTGGTCGACGACGACGCGGTCGAGCACTGGTTCCTCTACTGGCGCCGCGCCGACGGCACCTGGTGGCCCCACGCGAGCCAGGGCGAGTACGCGAGCCCCGAGGACGCGGTGGCGGAGGTCCGGGCGGACCCCCACGGCTGCTTCCGGCTTCATCCGCTGCACTAGCAGCGCGATACCGAACTTCGACGAAGCTCGGGCCTCGGCCCGGGCTTCTGTCGTTCTGGCCTCGAGGGTCGCCGGGGAGGGCCGGCTTCCTACTCCTCTTCGAAGCTCCGCACGACCTGCAGGATCCGCCCCTGGACCACGACGTCGTTGGCGCGGCGGGCGCCGCGGCGGTTGACAGGGCCCGGGCGCGCGGAAAGCAGCCCCAGGGTGCCGTCGCGCAGCGTCGTGACCCGCTTGACGTCCATCGTGCCGTCGCGACCCTGCAGCAGCGCCGGCATGCCGCGGGCGGTGCCGGGGCGGACGACCAAGAGGTCGCCGGCGAGGATGCCGTCGGCCTGGAGCCGGTCGCCCTCGACCTGCAGCGCGTAGTCCCCGCGCTTGGCCTCGATGGCCACCGTGACCTGGGGGTAGGGGGGGCGTCGTCGCCGCAGGGCCCGGCCGGGAGCCAGGACCCCCTTGAGGGGCACCGTGGTGCCTCCGGCGGACTCGGGGGGAAGGAGCGAGGCGCCCTCGACCAGCAGCCGCACCCCGTTGGCCTGGCCGTCCCGCTCGATGAGGCCTCGGCGCTCCAGCGCGGCGAGGTGCTGGTGCACGGTCGAGGGCGAGCGCCCCAGCAGCCGACCCAGCTCGCGCACACTCGGCATGCGGCCGTGTTCCTTCCCCCAGCGATGCAAGACCCGCAGCAGCTCGAGCTGCCTCTGGGTGACGGGGAGGGCGGCCGGTTCGTTCACGTCAGACCTTGTCCGTGCACCAGAGGATGGTCTGCTCCCGCACGTCGGGATCGTCCGAGAGGACCTCGCGGCCGTACAGCGGGCCGGGGACCCGGACCGACCGAGTCGCGCCCTCGGTCTCCGCTTCGAGCTCGGCGACGTCGGACGTGGACGGCTCGTCTTCGGTGCCCGACGCCCACAGAATGTCGTGGAACTGCAGGTCGACGGGGTCGCCGTCTTCGAAGAAGCCCGGGGCGAGGGTGTCGATCTCGGTCCGCGTGGGGCTGACGGCCACCGCGCAGTCCACCAGCCCGGCGCCGACCGCTGCCGCCGCGATGCTGCCCGAGGTGCCCAGCCCGATCACGCCGACGGAGTTCACGTCGATGGGCTCGTCGTCCTCGTCCACGCGGCGCTGAAGCCAGCGCAGCCAGATCTCCAGATCGGTCGGCCAGCCGTCGGGGTCGGTGCTGAGCTCCTCGATGGACCCCAGGTCCTGGGAGTCGCCGTGACTGGACAGGTCCAGCGAGAGCAGTCCGAAGCCGACCTGGCTCAGCCCCGACCAGATCAGGTCGAAGTCTTCGCGATCGTGCTCGGCGCCCGGCTGGTGCATGAGGATCATCACGGGCACCTGCTCGTCGCTGTCCGCGCGCAGGTACTCGGCGAACAGGGTCCGCCCGCCGTCGTTGGTCTGGACTTCGGAGCCCTCGACCGCCGGCTCTTCGCAACCGACGAGCAGGAGCAGCGCCATCAACCCAATGAACTTGTTCATCCTCCACCCTCCGTGCGCTTGGTTCCAAGACCCGAGGCCGAGCGCGCCGCCTCCTGCACTCCGCGGGCGAGCACCGACCGCAGCCGGCCGTCCTCCAGCGCCAGGAGCGCTGAGATCGTGCAGCCGGCCGGGGTGGTGACGTCGTCCTTGAGGGCCGCGGGGTGCCGCCCGGTCTCCAGGACCATGCGCGCCGCGCCCTTGACGGTCTGGGCGGCCAGCTCCGTCGCAACGGCCCGCGGCAGGCCGGTCATGACGCCGCCCTCGGCCAGGGCCTCGATGATCACGTAGACGAACGCGGGGCCCGAGCCGCTCAGGCCGGTCACTGCGTCCATGTGCTCTTCGTCGAGCGAGAGCACGCGGCCCAGGGGCTGCAGCAGCGTTCGGGCCACCTCGATCTCGGCGTCGCCGGAGTGGTGGCCGGCGCTCAGCACGACCATGCCTTCACCCAGGACGCAGGGCGTGTTCGGCATCGCCCGCACCACGGGGACCGAGGGACCCGCGGCGGCTTCGAGGGCGGCGGTGGTCTCGCCGGCGGCGATGGAGATCACCAGGGGGTTGTGGTCCAGGGACCCGGAGTCGCGGAGGTCCGTGAGGACCGGGGCGCACCCCTTGGGCTTGGTGCAGAGCAGCACGACCTCGGCCCAGGCCGCGACCGCGCGGTTGTCGGCGGTGACGGGGAAGGGGAGCTCGGCGTCCAACTCGGCGGCGTGGCGGGCCCGGCGGACCGTGGCTCGCAGCTGGTCCGGCGACGCGACGGCCGATTCGACGAGCCGCGCGGCGATGGCGCGGCCCATGGTGCCGAGGCCGATGATGGCGATGCGGGGGGCGCTCATGGGGACTCCGGGGGGCCGGCGAATATAGACCGGACGAGCGCCGAACGCGGTGCCGATTGCAACAAGCTCGGGGCCGAGCCCTCAGGTGGTGTCGGGGGCGGCCTCGGCCGAGCCGGAGGACCCGGTGGGATCCGGGGGCGGATCCTCGAGCACGGGGGCCTCACCGGGCAGGCCCCGGGCCACCAGGGCGTTCCACGATCCCCCCAGCATCAACGAGAACGAGCCCAGGTACATCCAGGCGAGTGCGACGGCGGCGCTCCCCAGCGATCCGTAGGTGACGTTGAAGGAGATGAACTTCGCGGAGAAGTTCGTGAACGCCCAGGTCGCGAAGGTCCAGGTGAGGATGGCGAGCAGGGAGCCGGAGGTGAACGCGCGCCACCGGGGGCGGACATCGACCAGCAGGTAATAGAGCTGCGAGAGCAGGAACGCCGACAGCACAAGCAGCGTCGGCCAGCGCACGATGTTGATGAGCAGCCCCTTCTCCACGGGGATCCAGCCCAGCGACACGATGCCGGCTACGGCCCAGTCGCCCAGGGAAAGGGACAGGACGGTGAGGACGAGCACGATCAGCACCGACATCGTCAGGAGCATCGAACGGAGGCGGCGGGAGAACTCCGACTTGAGCGCCGGGACCCGCCACGCCCGGTTCAATGCCCGGGACAGGGAGACGAGCGCGCGCGAGGCCGAGTACAGCGCGATCACGCCCGACACCGTGAGCAAGCCGCCCTTGGGATCGTTGATCAAGCCCTCGATGTGGTTGGCGAGGATCGCGCGGATCTCTTCGGGCAGGAACGGCCCCAGCACATCGAGCAAGAAGGTCTCGACCTCCGTGGGCTGCACGTCCAGGTGGAGTTGAGGCACCAGCGCGAACAGGAACAGCAGGCCCGGGAACAGGCTGAACAACAGGAAGAACGTCATGCCCGCGGCCATCTCGACGGTGGCGTCGAGGCGGATGGCGGCGGGGAGGTCGCGGGCTGCGTGGGCGTAGACGCGGAGGCGCTCGCGGCCGTCCCGGGGGAGCTGGCCGATGGGGCGGGCGACCCACGGGAGCTGCTCGGCCCAGCGCATCAGCCGGCCGCCAGGGCGTCGAGCTGGGTCTGCAGCGCGGCGCGGTAGCGGTGGGTGCGGACGCCCTCCAGGGTCGGAGCGGGGGCCGACAAGGCCTCGGTGAGGACCGCGCGCGCCTCCTCGGCGCGCTCCTGGGCCAGCAGGATCTCGGCCAGCCGGCCGGCGGCGCGGAGCCGGTTGTCGCCGTAGCCGAACTCCACGGCCACCCGGGCCTGCGCTTCGGCGGCGGCCCACTGCTCGGTGTCCCGCAGGTGGCCGGCGTAGCGGTAGGGCCAGGTGAAGGCCTCGCCGTGCAGCCGCAGCATCGCCTCGTAGATCGGTGGGGCCACGGCGGGCAGCTCCGCCTTGCGCAGCGCGCTGAGGAGGTCGTGGACCCGGCCTTCCTGGGCGCGGAGGACGGGGTCGCTCAGGCCTTCGGGCAGGACCACCCAGCCGCGGCCGTCGACGTTCTTCAGGGCTTCGCCGTCCGTCTCGCGGATGGCCGCTGCGCCCAGCAGCAGCGCGGCCTGGGCGAACGCGCCCTCTCCGCCCGCCAGGCCGCGGTAGTAGAGGGCGTCGGCGAGGTCCTCGAGGGCGGCGGTGGGCAGATCGGGGACGGAGCCCAGCAGCTGCTCGTCGCCCCGGCCCGGCGTCGCCTCGACCCCGCCGGCGGCGCCGACGGCGGCGTCCACCCGGGCGGTCCAGTCTGCCGTCCAGGTCGCCTTGCCGTCGCCCAGGCGCGCGCCCATCGACCAACCGACGGACGCGGCGGCGCCCGGCGTGGGCGCGGCGGCCAGGGCGGCGGCGGCCAGGGGCCCGACGTCGACGCCTTCGTCGGGGAGGGCCGACAGCGCGACCTGCAGGGCGTCCCAGTCGCCAGCGAACGCGGCGGCCAGGTCGCCGAAGCGGCCAGTCAGGACCGCCCAGGCCGCATCGTCGGTTTCGACCACGAGTCGGCGGGCCAACTCCACGGTGGCCGTGTCGCCCGACTCCCCGGGCTCCTTGGCCGCCGCCCGCAGCGCCTGGGTGTCCGCCGCCCGCAGCGCGGCCTGCAATCGCACGGCGGTGGCCGCGGGGCCGGCGTAGCCGACGAGCCGGTCGGTGAGGGTGCCGTCGGGCTGCACGACGAGCACGGTGGGGTAGCCGCCGACGGCGTACCGGTCCTTCAACTCGAAGGAGCTGGGGTGATCGGCGTCGATCTTCACGAGCACGAAGCGCGCGAGCAGCGACGCGCGGGCGGGGTCTTCGAGGAACTCGTCGCGGAGCCGGTCGCAGGGCGGGCACCAGGTGGCGAAGACATCGACGAGGAGCGGCTTGTCGGTCTTGCGGGCCAGGGTCCAGGCGCGGTCGAGGTCCCCGGGCCGGGTGGACAGGTGCCAGGTCAGGCCGGCGCCCTCGCCGCCCGTCGGGCGGGGGGGGCTCGGCGGCAGCACGGGGCCCGTCGGCGGCGTCACCGTGCCCTTCGCCGGCCGGCCGGCGGTCGCGGCGGCGAGGCCCTTTCGCGGACCCCGGCGCCCGATGTCGAACTCCGCGTGGAACGGCAGGCAGATGCTCTCGTCGTCGTTGCAGACGCCGCCGGACACGGCCAGCGCCCACCCGGTCGAGGTCCGGGTGCGGACCAGGGGCAGCTGCAGGGTCGTCGGCCCGTCGCTCGCCACGGCCGGCTCGTTCCACTCGACGAGGTAGCCGTCGCCGTCGTCCAGAACGGCCTTCAAGCCCAGGTCTGCCGACAGGTGGTCGCCGTCCGCCGGCTCCACCTCGACGGTCAAGACGCGGGCCCGCGTCCAGCGCACCGTGGGGGGAGTGGGGTCCCCCGCGTACGCGGGCGCGGCGGCCAGCACGGCGAGGAGGGCAGGGAGGAGCGGCATCGCCGGAGTATCCTCCCGGACCGTGCGACCCGCCAGCCTGCCCGCCGTGCTCTTGCTCCTCGCCGCGCTCGCCGCCGGTTGCGGCAGCGCCGAGCGATCGCAGGCGGAGTACGCCCAGGCCCGGGCCCGGGGCGACCTGGAAGGGGCCGAGCAGGCGCTTCGGTCGGCCCTGGAGCGGGCGCCCGACGACGTGGACCTGTTGATCGAGGCCACGGAGTTCTATCTGCTCGCGGAACCGCCCGAGCACTACCGTCCGCGGCTGGCTCTGCACTACGGCATGCGGGCCGACAAGGCGGCCAACTACCAGCGGCAGGACGCGGCGTCGGCCTACGGCCGGGCCCAGCGGGCCGTCGGGTTTGGCAACGATCCCCGCGAGCGCGCCCTGATTCAGGACGCCCTGCAAGGCGTCCGGGATCCCGACCGGTTCGATCCCCAGGCGGTGGCCCCCATGGACCCGGACCTGCTGGACCCCACGCTGGCCAACTTCGTCGAGCAGGCCCGTCGGCGGGCGGCCCCCCCGACGCCCCGCTGCGGGCCCGATCTGATCCCTCTTCCGCCCGGCCGCTACCCGAGCCCCGAGGGCGAGCTGGTCACGTCGGGCGTCTGCATGGAGCGGCGCCCGACGATCGACCGACCCCCGCGCGCGGCACCCGACAACGCTGGCCGGGTCGCCGTCTGCGACCTGCGCGGGCTCGCTCCCTGCGGCGGCAACGAGCTCGCCATCGCGTGTGGGCCCCTGGCCAGCGTGCTCGGCGATCACCCGGTCTGCCGCGACCCCGCCGCCGTTCGGTGCTGCGGCGCCCTTGCGGGGGCCCCGGCCCTCGATTAGATTCCGCGTCCGCTCGGGGGAAGGTCGCGTCGCGCGTCCCCGAAAACACCAGGAGATCCGATGCGTTGGCTCGCCCTTGCTGCTTTGACTGCCCTGTCCCTTCCCCTCGTCGCCTGCAGTGGCGGCTCGACTCCCGCAGCCGCCGGCGGCGACAGCCTCTGCGCCGTTCCGGCCGACTCCAGCGCGGCGGTCAAGGAAGCCAGCGGCTTCAAGGTCTCGCAGACCGAGTGGGACGCTGAGCTGCTGTCGATCCCGGAGCGGGCCCGCGCCCGCTACGACAACGACAAGGGCAAGGAAGACATCGCCGACCGCATCTTGCTGAACAAGGCGCTGTTCGCGAAGGCCGAAGAGCGTGGCCTGACGAAGGACGCCACGGTCCAGATGGCGGCCCGCCTCGCGGCGGAGAAGGCGTACATCACGGCGCTGCTCGCCGCGGTGGAGAAGGACGCGGCCACGGACGCCGCCGTTCAGGCCCACTACGACGAAAACAAGGAGAAGTACGAGCGGCCGATGGTTCGCGCGCGCCACATCCTCGTCAAGGAGCAGGACCTCGCCGACACGGTGAGCAAGCAGCTGGCCGACGGCGCCGACTTCGCGGAGCTGGCGCGCAAGCACTCCGAGGATCGCGGCAGCAAGCAGAAGGGCGGCGAGCTGCCCTGGGCCACGCAGGACCGCTGGGTCCCCGAGTTCGGCAAGGCGGCGTTCAGCCTCGAGGCCGGCAAGGTCTCCGCCCCCATCAAGACGAAGTTCGGCTTCCACATCATCGAGGTCCTCGAGAAGCGTGCCCGCCAGCCCCTGGACGAAGTCCGGCCCGGCATCGAGCGCGTCCTCACCCGCAACGCGGTGCGTGACTACCGCGAGGACCTGAAGAAGGAGCTCGGCCTGGCCAAGGCCGCGGCCGCCGCCCGCAAGCTGAGCCCCCGCACGGACGCCGGCGCGGGCACCGCCAAGCCGGCTGGCGCGACGGCGAAGCCCGAGGCCAAGCCCGAAGCGAAGCCCGAGGGCGACGCCAAGTAGTCCTCGTCTTCGACGAAGTCAGCGCAGGCCGGTCCGGGGTTCCCGGGCCGGCCTGTCTGCTTGGGGGACGTCCGCTCGCCCCGGTTGGAGGCAGGGCCGGCGCCACCAACGACGACGAAGGCTCCGGCCCGAGCGCACGGCTCGCCCTGGCCCAGAACGACGGAGGCCGCCCCGAGCGCACGGCTCGGGGCGGCCCAACGTCTTGCGCGGGTCGGCTCAGGCCGGGTCGATCTCGACCCAGCCGTTGCTGATGACCGGCTCGCCGGCCCGGTTGGCGACGGCCAGCGCGTAGCCGGCCCGATCGCCGGCGGGCGTCGAGGCCCACAGGCCCGTGGTCAGCTGCTCGCCGAGCAGCACCGGGCGGCTGAACCGCACCGCGTACCGCCGCAGCCGGCTGCTGTCGCCGTCCAGCAACCCGTCCACGATCGCCTTGCTGCCGAACGCCATCGTGCACAGGCCGTGCAGGATCACGCTGGGCAGGCCGGCCCGCTGCGCGGTCTCTTCGTCCAGGTGGATGGGGTTGTTGTCCAGGCTCGCCGCCGCGTAGCGCTGGGCCTGGTCGGCGGCGACGTCCATCACGTCGGTGAGCGACGGCTCGCCGTCGGGCCCCGGGGTCCCCGGAGGCAGGGTGCCCAGGGTCGTGCCGGGCTCGAGCCCCGCCAGCATCTGCCCGCGCACGAACACGCTCATGCGGACTTCGACGCGGGTCTTCCCTTCGACGATGCCGTACATGCGCCAGGCGCACACGAGGCCCTTGCTCTTCTGGGAGATGGCCTCCAACTCGGCGCGGATGTTGACGATCTCCTTGGGCCGGATGTGTCCGTGCCAGGTGATGTCCTCTTCACCATGAACCAGCTTCAGCATGTTCAAGTTCAGGTCGGGGTCGCCCGTGCACGTGAACATCAGCTTGTGGAACAGCCGGACCGTGTACAGCGGGGGCGCGACCTGGTCGGGCCCCACGGCGTAGCGCGGGTTCGGGTCGTTGGTCGCCAGCGCGTAGGCGGCCATGGACTCGGCGTCGGTCATGACGAAGTCGGCGTCGTACCGCCGGCCGATGAGGCTGGCCCAGTCCACGGCCTTCGCCTCGGCCTTCGGAGCCGTGGCCTCGCCCGCGCCGAACGCCTTCGCGATGGCGGCGCCGATGATCTCGAAGTCGAACGCGCCGCCCATCTTCATCATGTCGGGCAGGTTGTCGGCCGTGATCTTCCCGGACATAAACGCCTTCGTGGGGTCGATCTTGCCCTGGAACATGCCGACGACCGTGTCGGTGTCGGTCTTCACCGTGCAGGTCGGCGAGCCGTTGAGTCCGACGGAGTGGGCGCAGGCGCCGTCGGCGATGGCGAGGGTCTGGTCGGCGCCGCCCTTGATCACCCAGTGCAGCACAGCGTTCCAGTTGCCCGCGGCGTCGGCCTTGTAGCCGCCGGGGATCTGGGCGAACGCGACGCTCACCTCGTCGTTGCCGTCGGAGTCCCCGCCGGCCGCGGCGGCCTCGTCGCGGGTGATCTCGGCGAACTGGGCCGCCAG